>ERZ1740062.265-NODE-265-length-36202-cov-6.633220_pt1 | contig 36202 bp, 33 predicted proteins | sample MGYA00581741_ERZ1740062 | MGnify/ENA primary metagenome ERZ1740062 (study PRJEB43018, sample SAMN04849747) | marine metagenome | isolation source: floating plastic debris | place: Pacific Ocean | collected 2008-09-01 | study: EMG produced TPA metagenomics assembly...
TCCTGCAGATCGATGCGCATCTGGATTTTGTCGATGAAAGACATGGCGTTCGTTTCGGCCACGGAAACCCGATGCGGCGTGCCGCCGAGAAGGACTATGTGACCGGGCTCACACAGATCGGAATCCGGAACGTATCGTCGACAGCGAAAGAGGGTTACGAGGACGCGCGCGCCATGGGGTCCGAGATACTCTCGGTCCGGCAGGCACGGGCGCTCGGCGCAGACGGCGTTCTTGCGAGAATTCCCGAAGGCGCGAGGGTCTACGTCACCATTGACATCGATGCGTTCTGTCCGTCGATTGCACCGGGGACCGGTACGCCGAGCCACGGCGGGTTCCTCTACTACGAAGTGCTTGAGATGCTTCAGGGCGCCGCGAAGCGACACGAGATCGTTGGTATCGATCTGGTCGAGGTCGCGCCGGATTATGATCCGACCGGTTCGACCTCGATCCTCGCGGCACAGCTTCTGATGAACTTCCTCGGTTTCATCTTCCACGCTCGCTCGAGAGTCTGAACGTGGCGCATCTCTCCCAGACCCAGATCGATGCGTTTTCCCGCGACGGTGCAATTGTGGTCGAGAATGCGATCTCTCGGGATGCGTTGGAGGCCCTGCGGTCCGCGTTTGCCGTTTGGGTCGAGGATTCTCGGCAGCATGTCACGGCGTACGGGACGGTCTGCGACGGCCGTCCAAGATTCGACCTCGAACGCGATCACACACCAGACAAGCCCGCGCTCAGGCGGGTTGCCTCGCCCAACGACATCAGCCCGGAATTTGCTCAGGTCGCGTTCGACAGCGCCATGGCCGATATGGCGGCGGATCTGATCGGCCCGGATGTCCGGTTCCATCATGCCAAGGTCAACTCGAAACTGCCGCACTCAACGACGGTCGTGAAGTGGCATCAGGATTTTCCGTTCGATCCGCACAGCAATGATGACACGCTCACGGCCTTACTGTTTCTGGATGACGTCACGATGGAGAACGGGCCGCTGATGATTGCACCCGGTTCACATCTGGGTCCGCTGCATTCGCTTTGGCAGGACGGTGTTTTCACCGGCGCCGTCGCTGCACCGGTCGCCGAGCAGTTCGCCCAGATCGCGCGCCCGTGCATGGGTGCAGCGGGCGCGGTCTGCCTGATGCATTCTCGGGTCGCGCATGCGTCCAGTGCAAACACGTCAGAGGCTGCCCGAACGCTGTACATCGTCACTTATGCTGCCGCAGATGCCGCGCGTCTCTCTCCCGTCGCAGTCCCCAGTCCCGATTGCGGCAGGATTGTTCGCGGGCGCGAACCCGGTCGCATTCGTTCGATCGCATTCGATATTGAGATGCCCGAGGTCCCGACCGGAGCGTCATTTTTCGAGCAACAAGCCGGGCGTTCTGCAACCTGACGGGAACAAGGCACGTCTCCGACGCATGATCCGGCGTTCGTTGACCATGGCTTGATTTGCCCTCACAGTTTTCTGGGGAGAATTGTCAGAGGGGAATTTCCAATGGTCACCCGCGTCGGGAACGTCGCCTTTTATTTGGGATCTCATAAGAACGACACCGAGATGGTCCCCGGTCATCCGGGACTGGACAATCTGGAAGATGTCATCGTCGACTTTATCGATGCTGCGCAACGTCGCCTCGTCATCGCTGTGCAGGAGTTGGAATCCGAGGCAATCGCCAAAGCGATCCTGCGAGCCGAGATCGAGCGTAAAGTCCAGGTCAAGATCGTACTCGAAGCTGACTACCTGGCTTCGAAATCGCGTCCCAAATCAGTAGAGGAAGCCTTTGACTCCAAGGGGCCACACGAGGTCAATCGACTGCTTGCAGCTGCCCTGCTGCGTGGCACCGCCTGGGTCCGGTCGGATTTCAATCCGAAGATCTTCCACCAGAAATTCATGGTGCGCGACCGTGAAGCGGTGCTGACCGGGTCGACCAATTTCACGCCGACAGGTGTCGGGACGGCCAAGCAGGGCGGCAACCTGAACCACATCCTGATCGTCGAGGACCGGGAGTTCGCCAAGGTCTATGAACGCGAGTTCCGCGAGATCTCGAACGGTGACTTCGGAAAGAACGTCGCGTCGCGCAATGAAGAGCCCGACACGCTCGAGGTCAGCGGCGTGCGTCTGAAGGCATGTTTCGCGCCGGACCACAATCCGGAGATGGAGATCATGAAGCAGATCGACAAAGCGCGAGCGCGGATCGATTTTGCGATCTTCACCTTCGCGAAATCCTCGGGGATCGACGACTCGCTGGCAAAGTCCGCATTTGCGGGTCTGCCGATCAGGGGTGTCATGGATTCGTTGCAGGGCAACCAGACCTGGTCGGCGAAAGAGACGCTGCAGGATGCGAACATCGATCTTTTGCGGGTGAGCAAGAAGAAAGGCGTGATCAACAAGCTGCACCACAAACTGATGACAATGGATGACAAAGCGATGGTGATTGGCTCGTTCAACTACACGGGTCCCGCGAACCTGACGAACGACGAGAACATCGTGGTCGTGTCCGGCAACGCGGCGGCACCGATGGTCAAGGCCGCGCGGTTGGAGATCGACCGCATTCGCGAGGTACACGGCACTCCGTTCTCCGATTGAAGCCGATACCGTTGCGTTTGAAGTGCCGCGCTGCGTGTCCGGTGTGGTACTGCGTCCCGAGACTCGGAGGGATTGGGAATGCATCTCAGCGTCAACGGCTTAAAACTGTACTTCGACGTGGAAGGCGCGTCGCTGGTGCCGGACGGCGACCGGATGCGCGAACGGCCGACACTCATCCTGCTGCATGGTGGACCGGGCGCCGATCATACGCTGTTCAAGCCGCGCTTCTCCGAACTCGCCGATATCGCCCAAATCGTCTATTTGGATCATCGGGCAAACGGGCGCAGCGATAGCGGACCGGTAGAAAACTGGAACCTGGCGCAATGGGCCGATGACCTCCATGCGTTCTGCGGCGCGCTTGGCATCGAGAAACCGATCGTGTCGGGGACATCGTTTGGTGGCTTCGTCGCGCAGGCCTTTGCAACCCGACATCCGGAAACCCTGGGCAAGCTGATCCTGATCAGCACGGCGGCGAAATTCGAGTTTCAGACGGTGTTCGAAGCGTTCGAACGGATCGGCGGGTCCGAGGCTCGGCAAGCCGCCGAGAACTACTGGTTGAACCCGACGACAGAGACGCGGAACGCCTATGCGAGCATCTGCCTGCCGTTCTACACGGTCTCTGGCATGGATCCGAATTGGCTGTCTCGCACGATCCGGCGCGATGATGTGGCGATCCATTTCAATGGTCCGCACAACGAGCAAGGCCGCATGGATTTTCGCAGTGAGCTGGCGCGCGTGACATGCCCGACACTGGTGATGGGGGGAGAACGCGACCCGATCACGCCGATAGCCTTCAGTGAAGAGATCGCGTCCTGCCTGACCGGGTGCACGCCGGTCTTCGAGCGATTTGCCGAAAGCGGGCACGGGATCGTCGGGGACGAGTCCGACCGGGCGATGCAAGTCATTCGTGCATTTGTGGAAAGTTGATTCTGGTTCGCGGCATGGGTCGTGTGTCGCCGCGCGCCGTTCGCCAGTTCTACAAGACGCCGCGAAATCCCGTCGCGACAACGAACATCTCGGCGCTGTCACTGCGCGACGCCGGCGGTTTCATGTGTACGACCTTGGTGAAGCGCTGTTTAAGCAGAGCCAGCAGTTCGCCCTCTGTGCCGCCTTGCAGGACCTTGGCGACGAACGCTCCGCCCGGTTCCAGCACGTCGAACGCGAAGTAAGCCGCTGTCTCGGCCAGCGCGATGATCCGCAAATGATCGGTCGCCCGGTGTCCGGAGGCGAAGGCCGCCATATCCGAAAGGACCACGTCAGCCGTACCGCCGAGGGCTGCTTTGACCTTGTCGTCGGCGCCGTCTTCGAGGAAATCCAGCTCCATCAGTTCGGCGCCCGCAATCGCGTCGACCGGTTGGATGTCCACGCCCAGAACAGTGCCCTGCGCTTTCTTTGGGTTCTCGCCATGCGCGTTGACCCGTTTGACCGCGACCTGGCACCAGCCACCAGGCGCGCAGCCCAGATCGACCACGCGGGCGCCGGGCACAAGAAACCGAAGCTTGTCGTCAAGCTCGATAATCTTGTAGGCCGCGCGGCTGCGATAGCCGTCGCGTTTCGCTGCCACGACGTAGGGGTCGTTCAATTGCCGATCCAGCCAGCGTGTCGAGGAGATCTTCCGCCCTTTCGCGGTCTTGACCCGGGTACGCAACTCGCGGGTTCCGCGTCCCGAAGTGTTCTTGGTCCGGTTCTTCGTGGTGCCCTTCGAGCCGCCTGACTTTTTCATGTCTGGGCCTTCCGATCGCGCCGTTCCTGGATAAGACCGTACAGGATCCCTTCGCGCAGACCCCGGTCGGCGATGCGGATCCTCTCGACCGGCCAGAGGCGCAGGATTGTCATCAGGATCGCGGAGCCCGAGATCACCAGGGACGAGCGTCCACGCCCGATGCCTGGGTGTATTGCCCGGTCGCCTTGCTCCATTGAAATCAGCCGGTCCGCGATGTCGGCAGCCCCATCCGCGGGAAGCCAGAGCCCATCGACTTTCGAGCGGTCATAGGTCTTCAGCCCCAGGTGCAACGCCCCGAAGGTCGTCGCCGTGCCCGAGACCCCAATGATCTGCATCTTCTCGGTCAGCGCAGCCTTGTCATAGGCGTCGTAGAGGCCGAAGGGCGCGAGCCGTTCCTCGAAGTGCCAGGACATGCTTGTGAAGCGCTGTGCATCGTCCGCGATGTGCGCGAACCGGTCATGCAGGGTCGAGACACCCATGGGTATCGAGATCCAGTCGGCAATGTGCGCTGCTGCGGCCCGCGCCGTGTCGGTTTCGCGCCGTCCCTTGCCAAGGGGGGCGAGTGCCCGCACCAGGTTCTCCCGTCGGGATGACGGGGTGCCGGACATATCGATCCAGATCAACTCGGTCGACCCGCCGCCGATGTCGAAGACGAGCAACTGTTCCGCTTCCGTGTCGATCAATGGCGCACATCCGGCGACAGCCAGGCGTGCTTCTTCCTCGGGCGTGATGATGTCCATCGACAGCCCGGTCTCGCGGTTCACGCGGCGGACAAAGTCGCGGCCGTTGTCTGCGCGCCGACACGCTTCCGTGGCGACGATCCGGTGATCCTTGACCCTGTGATGACGGATTTTTCCCGCACAGATGCGCAGAGCCTTCAGGGCCCGAGACTGCGCCTCTTCGGACAACAAGTTCGAGCTCTCGACCCCTTCACCGAGCCGCACCGCACGTGAGAACGCATCCATGACCGCGAAGCCGGATCCGTCAGGGCGCGCGACCAACAGTCGACAATTGTTCGTGCCAAGGTCCAATGCCGCAATCGGACCATCGCCGCGCGAACGCCCTCCGCGCCCTGACGACCGCTGTCCGCGACCGCTCGGCTGATCCGATCTTCTGCGATTGTGCTCCGTTGCTGACACGTCCTGGGGCTTTCCGGCGTTCGGGAAGCCCTAGCTCTATCGCCTTTTGCACAAAATGTGAGCCGGAAATCGCAAAAGCGTCATCTTCGGATGTGGCCGTGCCGCAAAACCCGGTTCGGATTTGCGACAAAGCTTTGGAGAAACCCGTTACTGCCTGTCAGCTACAGCTCGCGGCGATCTGCATCGGTACCGTCTGAACACCAAGCGCCGAGCAGACCTGGTAGGGCAGATCGGGCTTGTTCATCGTATAAAGATGCACCTGCTTGACTCCATTGGAGATCAGGTCGTCGCACTGTTCCGCGCAAATCGCGACCGAGAGCATATCGTGCGCTGCTTCATCTTCCGCGTTCCCGAAGGCCTTGCGCATCCATGTCGGGATGTGCGTGCCGCAGCGTTCCGCAAATCCTGTCATGCGGTCGAAATTCTCGACCGGCAGGATACCTGGCACGATCGGCGCATCGATACCTGCCGCCGCCGCCGCATCGCGGAACCTGTAGAACGCGTCGTTCTCAAAGAAGAATTGGGTGATCGCACCGGATGCGCCCGCATCGATCTTGCGCTTGAGGTGCTCGATATCCGCGGCCATATCGGCGGCTTCGGGATGCTTTTCGGGATACGCCGCGACCCAGATCTGGAAGCGGTTCATCTCGGCTAACGCCTCGATCAACTCGACCGAGCCGGAAAAACCGTTTGGATGCGCTTTCCAGGTGCCGGTATCTTTCGGTGCATCGCCGCGCAGCGCAACGATCCGGCGGCAGCCCAGCTTGGCATACGCGCGCGCAACTTTCAGGACTTCTTCGCGCGATGCGCCGACGCATGTCAGATGCCCCGCGACGTCGAGGCGTGCGCGATCGCGGATCGCAAGAATTGCAGCGAGCGTCCTGTCCCGGGTCGTCCCGCCTGCACCATAGGTGACCGAGACGAAATCGGGCCCCAGCGGTGCCAGGCGCTCGACGGCCCTCCACAACGCCATGCTGGACGCAGGCGATTTCGGCGGGAAGAATTCAAAACTGATGCGGGGCTCTGATCCCGCACCATTCACGACAGGTGTCATGCGACATGTCTCCGGTCTGAAGGTGCGGCCTCTGGCATATACGATGCCCAGCCAGTGGCTGCTGACAACGTCATTATATGAGTCGGAATGCGACAACTCAAGGACGGATTCCGACTAACTGTATCGCATCCAATCTTTGTTGCAATGCAACGCAAAACAGCCTTGCAACTGCCCCACTTGCGGACAGCCGTCTGCGTTTTAAGTCAAATGCTTATCAATATGTCGCAAGCAATATCCGGCGGGTCGAAATCGCACGATGATTCGTACCAGATGTGCCTACGGTGAGAGATGAGAGCGAAGAAGGGTTCCCCAAAATGGCGAACATGACGATCGTGTTCTGGCGCGATATCCCGTCGTTGGTGAAGATCGGCAAGGGGCGTCGTGCGATCAAGGCCGGTTTGCCGGAACGCTTCGAACAGGCAATAGACCGTTGCGCCATGAAGATTGGCGCCAAGGATGACGATGCCTATTTAGCAGAGTGGCGTGAAGCCGACGGTGGTCTGGTCGAAGGCGACGCGCAGGAGGTCGCAAACGCGACGGCGGCGCGGCTGGACGCGGAATACGACGCTGATCGGATAAAGACGTTGATCGCAAACGAAGGTTGGGCGGCGCCCGCTGGTTGAGGATTGAGGATCATGGCTAACATTATCAATCTGTTCTCGCGTAAGGCTGAGCCAAAGCCGAGCAACGATCAGCTTGCGGACTTCCTGCAGGGCTTCTCGATCGAGGTGATGCCGCGCACGGCCGAGAAGGTCGAAAGCTTCGCCGATATCTTGCCCGCGGGCACCCGCGTCTACATCGCCCACATCGAGGGCACGCCGATCGAGGATATGGTCTCTACCGCGAAACGCATCGCGGACGAGGGTTTTACCGTGATGCCGCATTTTCCGGCGCGCGGGATCGCGTCCAAGGATCAACTCGCCGAGTGGATTGCCATGTACCGCGCCGAGGCCGGCATAGATCAGGGGCTGCTCCTCGCCGGTGGATATGACAAGCCGACGGGCGACTTCGACAATTCGATGGAATTGCTCGAAACCGGCCTGTTCGACGCGGCAGGTTTCAAGCGTCTGCACGTCGCGGGTCATCCGGAAGGCAACAAGGACATCGATCCGGACGGGTCTGACCAGAACGTCTCGGACGCGCTGCGGTGGAAGCAGGCATTCTCCGAGCGTACGGACGCCGAGATGGCCATTGCGACGCAGTTCTGCTTTGAAGCCGGGCCCGTCATCGAGTGGGTCAACCGTCTGCAGGCCGAAGGCATTCACCTGCCCGTTCACATCGGCATCGCTGGCCCGGCGAAGCTTCAGACGATGATCAAGTTCGCGATGGCCTGCGGCGTCGGTCCGTCTCTGCGCGTGCTTCAGCGCCGCGCTAAAGACGTCACCAAGCTGGTGCTGCCGTTCACTCCGGAAGAGATTCTGTCGGAGCTGGCGGCACACAAGGCCGCGAATCCAGGTTTCGGCATCGAGCAGGTTCACTTCTTCCCACTGGGCGGGATCAAGAAAACCGCCGAGTTCTGCGACGAGTTTGGGCGTCCTGCCGGATCGCTGCAGGCCGCAACGGCCTGAGGCTTTCTTGACTTCGACCCTCTGACCGGGCCAGACAGCGGCCCGGAACACTCCAGTTATGCCTAAATGAAGGAGCGGTCATGACCCGCACTGTTGTCGAGTCGAAGTCCAAAACAGTTGTCATCGGCTTCGACGAGCCATTCTGCGTGATCGGCGAGCGGATCAATCCCACCGGTCGCAAGAAGCTGGCAGCCGAACTGGAACAGGGTGATTTTACAACCGTCGAGAAAGACGTGATGGAGCAAGTCGCCTGTGGCGCGGACGTGCTCGACATCAATTCAGGCGCAGTGTTCACGAACAAAATGGCCGAGGACCCGCGCTACGCGGACAACAATTTCGTCGAGCCGCCGCTGATGAAGGAGTTGGTCGAACGGGTGCAATCTCTGACCGATGTTCCGCTCTGCATCGACAGTTCAGTGCCGGGTGCGTTGGAAAATGGCCTGCAAGCCGCCGAGGGACGCCCGTTGCTGAATTCCGTGACTGGCGAGGAAGAGCGCCTCGAAATCGTTTTGCCGCTGGTCAAGAAGTACAATGTGCCGGTCGTGGCAATCTCGAATGACGACACGGGCATCTCCGAGGACCCGGAGGTGCGGTTTGCCGTCGCCAAGAAGATCGTCGAGCGGGCCGCCGATTATGGCATCCCGGCGCACGACATCGTGGTCGACCCGCTGGTCATGCCGATCGGCGCGATGGCGACAGCCGGTGAGCAGGTCTTCACACTGGTCCGGCGATTGCATGATGAACTGGGCGTGAACACGACGTGCGGAGCGTCGAACATCTCGTTCGGGTTGCCGAACCGGCATGGCATCAACAACGCCTTTCTGCCCATGGCCGCGTCACACGGGATGACGTCCGCCATCATGAACCCGGTTCAGCTTGGCGCCTCGGACAAGAAAATGGCTGAACGGATAGCGGAGCTTCAGGCGCTGGGTGTCACGATCCCCGAAGGCATCGATCCCGTCGCATTGGCGCCGCTGATCGGACTGACGTCGCGGTCAGCGACGCCGTCCAAGGAGATCGAGGCGATCAAGGCCGCCGACTTTCTTCTGAACCATGATCCGGCGGGTGGAAGCTGGATCAAGTTCAACAAGCCCGCACTGAAGCCTGGCGAAGAAGCCGCTGGAGGTCGTGGTGGCCGCCGCCGCCGCCGGGGTTGAAGAGCTTCGGGGCGCCTGAGCGAGGGCAAACGGCGTCCGACGAACGAAGGTTCAGCAGTCGGGGACGATGTTCTCGACATCAGGTTCCGCGAACCCACCCATGACGTGATTCATCGAGTAGCTTGGCCGGTCGCATCCTGCCTCGCCAACGATCTTTGCCGGAATGCCAGCGACCGTCTTGCAGGGCGGAACCTCTTTCAACACCACCGACCCGGCGGCAACCCGCGAGCAATTGCCGACCCGGATGTTGCCCAGGACTTTGGCACCGGCGCCAATCAGCACTCCGTCTCCGATTTTCGGGTGGCGGTCGCCGGTATCCTTGCCGTTGCCGCCCAGGGTGACTCCGTGCAGGATCGAAACGTCGTCTCCAACCACGGCCGTCTCGCCGATGACGATCGAATGGGCGTGGTCGATCATCAGGCCACGACCGATACGCGCACCCGGATTGATGTCCATGCTGAACAGCTCTGAACCACGCATCTGAATGAACATCGCCAGCTCCTGCCGGCCAAGGTTCCAAAGCCAATGCGAAAAGCGGTAGGATTGCACTCCGATGAAGCCTTTGAAGTACATCAAAGGCTGCACCATGCGGTGGCAGAACGGATCACGATCGCGGATTGCCATGATATCGGCGCGCGCGGCGATCCCGATCTCGGGCTGGTCAGCGAGTGCTTGCTCGCAGAGTTCACGGATCAGAAGTGCGGGCATCTCGGGTGAGGCGAGCTTGTCGGCGATCCGATAGCTCAGCGCATCTTCCAAGGATTTGTGGTTCAGCACGACCGCATGGACCATCGAGGCCATCAAAGGTTCGTCACCGGCCATCCGTTCGGCTTCTTCGCGGATCGTTGTCCAGACCGGGTCGACCCGCGGGTCGTCAAAGCGTGGCTTGAGATCGGCAGACATGGTGTCCTCCAGTTTCGGCCCGTTGTTGCGAAATAGGGCCGTTCCCGGATAATTACCACAGATGGACGCCAAGATACGCATCAAATTCCGTGAACGCCTTGATCAGGAACACGCAGCACTCGACGCAGCAGATGCTGCGACCCAGGAAGATCGGGCGCCCGTGGAGCTTGATCAGACCTCCGTCGGACGTCTCAGCCGCATGGACGCGATTCAGCAGCAGGCAATGGCATCAGCACAGGCCAGGCGTCGGGCCGGACGCAGGAAAGCCATTTCAGCGGCGCTGAGGCGTATGGACGAAGACGAGTTCGGCTGGTGCCAGCTCTGCGGGGATGAAATTCCCTTCGCACGGCTTGATCTGGATCCATGCGCGGCAAACTGTGTGTCCTGCAGCAACTGAACACGCATCTTAAAAGCAAAACGCCCCGCTCTTGCGGGGCGTCTGTTGGCGGCTGGTGATGCGCGATTACTCGCGATCGCCCATGAACTGAAGCAGGAACATGAACATGTTGATGAAGTTGATGTAGAGGCTCAGCGCGCCCATCACCGCGCCCTTCTCCAGGTACTCTTCACCGCCCGGCGTCGTGCGCATTGTCAGGTACGTGTTCTTGATGTTCTGAGTGTCGTATGCCGTCAGTCCAGCGAAGACCAGAACGCCGATGCAGGAAATCGCCCAGCCAAGTGCCGAACTTTCCAGAAAGATGTTCACGACGGATGCAACGATCAGTCCGATCACGCCCATCATGAGGAATGTGCCCATCCCCGACAGATCTTTCTTGGTCGTGTAACCCCAGATCGAGAGGCCGCCGAACGCAATCGCCGTGACGAAGAAGGTCTGTGCGATCGAGATGCCGGTGAAGACTGCGAAGATCCACGAGATCGACAGGCCCATAACGGCGCCAAATGCCCAGAACACGATCTGTGCGGTCGAGGCCGACATCCGGTTGATCATCGCGCCGAAGCCGAAGATGAAGGCCAGCGGGGCGAACATGATGAGCCACTTGATCGGTGACGAGAACATGGCTTGCAGCACGCCGACCGGAACAACCGTCGTGGGTTCACCATTTACGGCGGCTTTGAAATCCATGCCAACTATGTAGGCCACAAGGCCGGTGATGATCATCGCGCCGGCCATCAGCGCGTAGACCTTGCTCATGTAGGTTTGCAGACCGCGATCGATCTCGGCTGACCGAGTGATCGTTGGGTTCTGCATATACTCTCTCTGTGCCATGTCTTACCCTTTGCACTGGTTGTGACGTGAGGCGACCGCCCTCTCAGGCCGCTTGCTGGCGAATATCGGACGTTTGTTGTCGGCTTTCAAGGTCGTTTGCCTCCAATCCCGTTCCAGCATCCGGAAGAACGTCGATGATAGGAGTATCCTATCAAAATCTCGCGAACCTTCGATCAAGAACCAGCTTAGTCGTCAACCTGGGGTCGACCGGGCCGTCTCTGGAAGCCACGTTGCCAGCTCCGGAAACATGACGAGAATCGCGACCATCAACACCATTATCAGGAACATCGGGATCGCCGTCTTGGCGATGTAACCGATTTCCTTGCCGATCATTCCCTGTAGCACGAACAGGTTGAACCCGATGGGCGGTGTGATCTGTGCCATCTCAACGACGACGACGACGAAAATGCCGAACCAGATCATGCTGAACCCGAGGTCCTGGAAGGCCGGGATGTTCACCATAGGCTCGATCACGGCCATCGTGAGCACGACCGACGAAATTCCATCAAGGAAACACCCGATGATGATGAAGAAGATCGTCAGCGCAGCGATGAGCGTGAACACGCTGAGATCCATTGATGCGATCCATTCGGCTAGAGCGCGGGGCAGACCCGTGAATCCCATGCTTTGGGCGAGAGCCGCCGCTCCCATAAGTATCAGCGCGATCATCGCGGAGGTCCGCGTGGCACCCATCAAGCTTTCGGTGAACGTTTGCCAGTTCAGCGACCCTTGCAGTGCGGCTAGGATCAACGCGCCGAGCACACCGATCGCTGCTGCCTCGGTCGGTGTCGCGAGGCCCATGTACATGGAACCAATGACCGCGAGAATGAGGCAAATTACGGGTATCAGAAAGCGTGAGTTCCACAGCTTGGCGCTGAACGACATGCCGGGATCGCGTGCCGGTCGTTGCGACGGAAACAGGTAGTACCACGCGGCGCAGTATCCCATGAACATCGTCGCGAGAACGAGGCCCGGAACGATTCCGGCGATGAACAGTTTTGTGATCGATTCATTGATCGTCACGCCGTAGACGATCAGCGTCAGCGACGGCGGGATCATCAGACCCAGTGTAGCGGACCCGGCCAGCGTGCCGATTGTCATGAATTCGGGGTAACCGCGCCGGCGCAATTCGGGGATCGACATTTTCCCGACCGTGGTCAGAGTTGCCGCTGAAGATCCGGAGACCGCTGCGAAGACGGTACACCCGACAACATTCGTGTGAAGCAGGCCGCCCGGCAAACCTGCCATCCACGGGCTGAGGCCGCGGAACATGTCTTCGCTGAGGCGTGTGCGGAACAGAATTTCGCCCATCCAGATGAAGAGTGGAAGCGCCGTCAGCGTCCATGACGAGGAAGAAGACCAGATCGTGGTCAGCATTCGGTCGCCTGCGATGCCGGGGACGAAGACATCCAACCCAATGTAAGCCACCGCCATAAGCGCGAGGCCCACCCATACGCCGGACCCAAGGAGAAAGAAGAGGATGAAGATGAAGAGCGCAGTCTTGGCCCAGACATCCTCCTCTCCCATTGAATGCAAAAGAAACCAGGCGCCCATGCCCAGCGCGATCGCAACTGCGGCGCCGATCAGGCGTTTGTTGACCGATGGGAGGGTCATGCCGGGAGAAGTCGAAATTGTCATCAGGCTTCTCCCTCGCCTAGTGCTGTTTTCGCAACGCCTTCATGTTCCGTCACAAGAAGGCGTACCAGATGATCGATCAGTGCCAATGCGAGGAGGATAGCGCCGATCGTCATGCTGAGTTGTGGGATCCAGATCTCGGTTTTGTCCTGGCCCTGGCTGATTTCGTTCAGCTTTTCGGACCAGATGTTCGTCTTGACTGCGTAGCGGGCAAAAACCAGCGCCATCAGCGCAGCGACACCGTAACACCAAATCTCGCCATACCGCCGCCAACTCCCGAGGCGGCCCAGGACCAGGTTGACGCGGATATGTGCGCCGTTGTTCAGCGCGTATGCGAGTGCAAAACACGATGATGCGGCCATGCAGTATCCAGCATAGTCCGTCGATCCGGGGAACGGGATCAACAGCCAACGCGCGCTCATGTTCATCAGGATGATCACGAGGATTGCAATCAGGAAGAGGGCTCCTGCAACCCCGCCCGCGAGGTAAAGCCCGTCCAACACCCGCGGTGCTCGGAAGCGTAACACCAGCGCGAGCCCGACAAGACAGCACGCGATAAGTAGGAACGATAGCGGGTCGAGCAGGAGATCAGCCGCGAACTTCATAATGGATCCCGTTCCGTGCGGTGAATAGTCGATGCCAGAGGTGTCGTGCCTGGAAGCACTTGTCGCTGTACGCGCCGTTGATGAGCAATCGGTTCACAACGCGCATGAGATGTCGAGGTTTTATGACTGCAAAGGGCTGCATGACCCGCCGCGAGCGTACGAGCGTTGTCCGCGATTTCAGGCGTCGCGCACCGAACCATGCTGATTGATGCCGAGGCTCGAAGAATGCTTCTAGGAGTTATCGAAAAGGAGACCTTCGAGTCGTGACCGCGATGCGGTGAAGGACCTCGTGGCCGATTGGACTTCCAAGGCTCATCCTGATCGGCGGTCTTCAACCGGGCCTCCGGAATGACGCATGCATACTGCACGCGGAGGTCGACATCTGATGCCGCCGAGATCCCGGCGGCATCTTGTACGGGTGGTCAGTTTCCGCGGAAGGCTTCGATGATTTCTTGACCCTCGGCGCCAGCTGCTTCGGACCATTCGCTTGCCATCGTTTGGCCGATCTCGTTCAGTTCGCTGACAAGTGTGTCATTGGCCGGACCGACCGTCATGCCACCGGCCCGCAAACCGTTGAGCGTAAAGTCGGTGTACTGAACCGCACGCCAGTGTCCTGCATACTCAGCGAGCGCAGCGCAGCCACGGATGACGTTCTTGTTGGCATCAGAAACGCCGCCCCAGGTATCTTTGTTCACGAAAACGTGGTTCCGCGGCATCCACGCGTCGACCTCATAAAAGTGGGTCAGATGCTCCCAGACCTTACGGTCGTATCCAGTGGCGCCCGACGAAATCATCGATTCCGCAACGCCTGTAGCGAAGGCCTGACTGATCTCGGCTGCTTCGATCTGAACCGGAAGCATTCCTGTCAGTTCCGCCAGGCGCGCAGTCGAAGAATTGTAAGACCGGAACTTGATGCCCTTCATGTCGTCGGTCGAGTTGACCGGCTTCTTGAAGTAGAGGCCTTGTGGCGGCCATGGCGTCGCATAGAGCAATACGAGGTTCTGATCGTCCAGAAGACGTTCGTATGTCGGGCGCGCCGCTTCCCAGAGCCTCGCCGAGTCCTCGAACGTCGTAGCGAGGAAGGGCACGGAGTCCACACCGAAGACAGCGTCTTCGTTTTGGTGCGCGCTGAGCAGCCGTTCGCCTATCGCCGCCTGGCCCGTTTGGACGGCGCGCTTGATTTCATTGCCCTTAAAGAGCGAGCCACCGGCGTGAACGGTGATCTCGATCTCGCCACCCGTACCGGTGGTAACACACTGCGCGAACTCCTTGCCAACCTGACTGTGGTAGTTGGAGTCGGCATAGGCCATGGGCATATCCCATTTTTCGGCCCACGCCGCGCCGCCGCTCAAAGCGATTGCGGCGGTCATCGCAAGAAGGTTTCTCATTCGTGCCTCCGATGGATCTTCGTCCGGTCCTTAAGCGTTCAATTCTTTGCGCTTGGAAAAGGATGTTATTAGCCTCTTAGGTGCAGTGCAACCGGCATTGCGAACGGACGAGTTCTTCATTGACCCCTATCCCAAGCCCCGGACCATCCGGAACATAGACCGTCCCCGCAGTATCCGGAAAAGGTTTACTAAGTGTATCGATTTCAAGGTGATGTCGTGCATGGTAGTACTCACATCCCATGTTTATCTGCGGTGCCGCCGCGATCATGTGTGCACCTGCGAGGTGAGCGATCCCGGTTTCGAACATATCGCCGCCATAGGCGCCCCAGCCAGCGGCCTCCGCCATGCGGGCGATCACCAATCCCGCCCGAGGTCCACCGCACTTCATGATCTTGACGGATACGGCATCAGCGATCTGCGCCTGAGCAGCGCGAAGCATGTCCTCGGCGGAGAAAACGGACTCGTCCGCCAGAAGCGGCGTATCCAGCGCGCTTTTGAGTTCTGCCATGCATTCCCACTGCCGTGCCGGGACCGGTTGTTCGATAAAACCCAATCCCATGCTGTCGAAGTCTCTCAGGGACCGTAGGGCATCGCGCGGAACCAAGCCCTGATTGTAGTCGATGCGCAGGTCGATCTCTGGCCAACGTGTGCGGATGTCGTCAGCGCGCATCACATCGAAGGCGTGATCCGCAAACCCTGTTTTGAGCTTGAGGATGCCGATCCCCTCGTCTTCTACCATGCGCGTCACGAAGACGCGGTCCCGGTCCCAGTCGGGATCGGCGACCGAGACGCTCAAAGGTATGCGATCACGGCATTTCCCGCCGAGCAACGCCCAGACGGGTACGTTGCGCTGCCGGCCGACCAGGTCGAGCAGGGCAGTCTCCAATGCTGCTTTGGCCTCCGGATGTCCGGTCAGCGCCTGATCTGCTTGCTGCATGATACCCGCGATTCCGGTGGGATCAGCACCGATCACCAGCGATCGCAGATACGTGTCCAAAGCCGCGAAGGCAGCCTCCGCTGTCCCGGTAAACACAGCCCATGGCGCTGCTTCACCCCACCCCGTGTGACCATCCTCGGCTTCCAGGCGCAGAAGAACCGTGTCTATGCTGCCGGCAACTTCGCCAATCCCGTGTGCCCGCACCGCGCGAACCTTCAAAGGCAGGACGAATACGTCCATCTTCGAAATCGTCATCCGAGGATCCTTTTGCTTTCGGACCGAGCGCCCCGTAATGACCGAACAAGACGATCGAAGTTCGTCGAAGTCAACGTGGACACGGGATGATCGCGAAGGGTGGCAAGCAGGTCTATGGGGCGCCGATTGGGGTCCTGATGCTCGAAGCGCAGTTTCCGCGCATTCCAGGTGACATGGGCAATGCAGAGACGTGGCCTTTCCCGGTGCTCTACAAGGTTGTCCGGGCCGCTTCACCAGACCGGATCGTACGTCAGGGCGCCGAAGGAATGCTCGATCCCTTTATCGCAGCTGGTCGAGAGCTGATCGGCCAGGGCGCCGAGTTGATCACGACAAATTGTGGTTTCCTGGCTGTCTTCCAGCGCGAGTTGGGCGCAGCGCTCAGCGTCCCGGTCGCCACATCAGCTCTGATGCAGGTGCCGTTGGTCCAAGCCATGCTGCCGCCCGGCAAGCGCGTCGGCTTGATCACGATTTCGCGATCTTCGCTCACGTCAGAGCATCTTGAAGGGGCAGGGTGTCCAGCGGATCTGGCAATTGTTGGTACGGATGATGGCGCGGAGTTCACGCGCGCCATTCTGGGCAACGAGATGACGCTTGATGTCGCCGCTTCTCGTGAAGACTTGCTAACGGCGGCAAAGGCCCTGTGCGATGCGCACCCCCAGGTGGCGGCAATCGTTCTGGAGTGCACGAATATGCCGCCCTACCAAGGCGACATTGCGCAGGCGACTGGCCTGCCCGTGTTCTCGATCTACGACTATGTCTGCTGGTTGCAATCGGGATTGCGCCCGCGCCGGTTTCCGATTGCTTGACAAGCCGTCGATCAGGATGGCGACCAACGCTTTGCGTATTCTTCGACATGTTCGAAAACAGAGTCTTTTCGCCGACGCATGCGTTCCGACGCAATAAACTCGGCGGTGTTTGTGTGTACGTTGATCAGGATCGAATAAAGATACTCGCGGCAAATCTCTTCATCGATCAGGCCCTTCTTGCAGCTGATCGTGATGGTTTCCAGAACGCGCAGCAGATGAACGGTGCGGGCCGTCATCCGCGTGACGTCCTTCACATCGCCGGACATCTCCAACCGCTGTCGGACATCAGCATACGGTTGTTCGGGCGCGACGATGTCCCAATCGAAGTCGATCAGGAGTTCGTCCAGAATCTCGACGAAATCACCACTGACCATGGCATTGAGCGTATCATGCGCCTTCGTCTGGCGGTTCCAAACGCTGTCGCGGCGCAATTGGTAGATCACCAGACCCAGACCAATAACTGTTGCGAGCAATTGAATGGCGTCAAACATGGCCGTCTCCTGCAATGTGCACGGAGTCTACCATTACGAACGTTGTACTGTGAGCGCTGATTACCCTGCCGCTGTTCTGAGCACACGCGCCGGTTTGCGCCGAAGCGGGCCGAGGGCGAAGCCCAAACCGGCCAGAAGGCTGAGTGCAGCGCCACCCAGAATGATCGCCACTGTGCTGCCCAGCGGTAACGTGAAGGGCGTGTCGAACACGTAATTCATCACAGACCAAGCCGAGAGCGAGCCCCAGAACAGTGCGACGACACCTGCGATTGCTCCGGTCAGGGCCGCGCGCAATGCGAATGACGCCAGGATCGCCCGGCGCGACGCCCCGAGCACTTTCAGGATTGCCGCCTCCGAGGTGCGCCGTTCTTCACCCGCTGCGGCCGTTCCGATCAGTACCGCCAATCCGGTCAGCAGCACCGCCAGTGCGCCCCAACGGGTCGCCGTGCCCAGTTTGCCGAGCGACTCGGATACCGTGTCGATCTGCTCGCGTACGAGGACCGGAGTCACGTTCGGCATATTCCGGCTGACTGTGCGCATGACGGGCGCTTCTGCGTCTTGATCGGCATAGAGCGTCGCAATGTGTGTGTGTGGTGCTCCGGCGAGCGCACCAGGTGAAAGGATCATGAGGAAGTTGATCCCCATGCCGCGCCATTCGACCTTTCGGAAGTTGGCGACCTCGGCAGTGATCGGGCGCCCGAGGATATTTACGGTAACGCTTCCACCGATTGAAAGACCGAGTTCCCGGCCCTCTTCCTCGGCAATGCTGACGAGCGGTGGCCCACTGTAGTCTTCTGCCCACCATGCGCCCTCGGTGATCGCGACACCGGTCGGTACGGTTGCGGAATACGAGACGCCGCGGTCGCCTCGCAGAACCCAGGCACCGGCTGGATCAATCGTCGCCTCTTTCGCCGGAACGCCGTTCAGTTCGGTGACGATCCCGCGCAGCATCGGTGCCGTCTCCAGCCGTTCGGTCCCGTCGACGCCCATTACCTGAGCGCGAAACGGGTCAAGCTGGGCCGACTGGATATCGACGAAGAAGAACGCAGGCGCATCTTCGGGCAATTGATCTTTCAGCAGCTTCTGCATGTTGTGATCGATCTGCGCGATGGCGGCGAGCACACCCAGTCCCAGGCCCAAGGCCAGGACAACGCCGGGCGTTCCTGCCGAAGGTGCGCCTATGGCACCCAGCGCCAGGCGCAGGCCGGGGCGCCGTTGTGCCAGCGAGGAATGTGAAAGCGTGCGGGCAACCCGTGCGCACATCCATCCGAGCAGGCGAAGGATCACGAAGGCACCGGCAATGCCGCCCAGGCACCATGCAGCCAGCTTCGGCGTTGTCGAGAGGCCAATGATCGCGCCAGCCAGCGCTGCTGCCAGCAGAACCAGCGCAAGGACGATCTGCCAGCCGGGCCAGATCTGTTGCGGATCAACGGCATTTCGGAACAGTTGCGCGGGCTTGACGCGTCGCAGCCAGGCCAAAGGCCAGAGCGTGAACAGCATCGCGGCGAGTGCACCGAACAAGGCTGCTTCGGCGAGCGGAGCAGGATACAGCGTGAACTCGGCGGGAACCGGCAGATCCTTGGCAAAGACAGGGCCGAGCAAAGCGACCACTCCACCGCCGACACTGACACCGATCGCTATCCCCAGTGCTGCGATCATGCCAATCTGGATCAGGTAGATCGAGAAGACCGTGCCTGCCGTCGCGCCGAGTGTCCTGAGTGCTGCGATGGTTGGAACCTTGCGCGTCAGGTATCCCCGCACAGCGGCCCCGATGCCGACGCCACCGACTGCAAGCGCTGCGATCCCGACGATGGTCAGGAATGCACCCAACCGATCTACGAACCGGTTGATCCCGGGAGCCGCATTGCGGCGGTCGCGCCAACGCGCACCAGCTTCCGGGAACGCCTGCTCGAATTCGGCTTCGATTGCATCCAGATCTCCGGTTTCAGGCAGTTTCAACCGGTATCCGGCCTCGAACAATACGCCCGCTTGCAGCATTCCGGCTTCGCGTAGCCCCTCGACAGAGGTGAGCACGCGTGGTCCCATGGCGAACCCGCCAGAAGCGCGGTCCGGTTCCTGTTCGATAACTCCGCGGAAGACAAAAGTGCCGCCACCAACCTTTACGTCGTCTCCCGGTTGCAGATCGAGCCGCTGCGCCAGAACCCGTTCGGTGACTATGCCGTGAACACCGTCGACAGGTCTCAGAGTCTCAAGAAGATCGCCGCCCCCGGCGATCAACGCCTCGCCATAAAGCGGGTATCCGGCCGAGACCCCCTTGACCTCGGCCAAGGCGCGTTCTTCGTCCTTGCGCAACAGCGAGCGCATCGAGACCATCTCAACCACTTTACCGCGTTCGGCCATCCACGCGCGTTCGTCGTCCGAGGCGAAGCGATAAGAAAAGGTCAGTGCTGCATCACCGCCCAGGATTGATTGGCCCTCGGCCGCCAAACCGCGCTCAATCGCCGTTGTTACAGACCCGACGGCGGCAATCCCGCCTACGCCCAGAATCAGGCAGGCAAGGAAGACCCGGAACCCGGCCAGCCCGCCGCGCAGCTCGCGCAGTGCCGCGGCCCATGCGAAGCGCAGCGCGTTAAAGCCACGGCTGTCCTGGGACGACGCGATGGAGCCTGCTGCTGCCGGCGCGTCCGGCGCGATTTCGGTCATGCCGCGATCCGCCCGTCCGACATCCGGACGACGCGTCCGCATCGCTGGGCCAGGACGTCCGAGTGCGTGACAAGTATTAGTGTGGCACCAAACTGGCGGGCGAGATCGAACATCAGTTCAGTCACCTGGGTGCCGGTTTCGCCGTCCAAATTGCCAGTCGGTTCGTCTGCCAGCAGAAGCTCCGGCCCCGGCGCCAGCGCCCGCGCCAAGGCAACGCGTTGCTGCTCGCCCCCGGAAAGCTGGGCCGGATAGTGCCGAGCCCGGTCGGCAAGGCCGACCGCTGCCAACATCTCGCTGGCACGCGCAACAGGATCATCATGGCCTGCAATCTCGAGCGGAACCTGTATGTTCTCGATCGCCGTCATCGTCGGGATAAGGTGAAAGCTCTGAAACACAACGCCGACGCGGCCCCGGCGCAGTGCTGCCAAGGCATCCTCGTCCGCCTCGGTCAGATCCTGCCCCAGAACGCTCACGGTCCCGCCGGTCGCGCGCTCCAGCCCGCCCAGCACCATCAGGAGCGAGGATTTGCCCGACCCGGACGGTCCGACGATTGCGACACTCTCACCGGGCGCTACATCCATAGAGATGCCTTTGAGGATCTCGACATCACCCGCCTGGCTTGGCAAAGTCAGGCCAATCCGGTCCAGCCGCACCAATGGTTCCATGATGATCCTCGTCCGACTGCCGCTCGCGATCACATATGTGGCGCGGGCCGTTCTCTACAAGGCGCTGATAGCGCTGATCCTGTCAGCGGGCCTGGCGCAGGCTGCACCACTGAAGCTGGTGGCGCTGGGTGACAGTCTGACCCATGGCTACGGCCTCCCGCCCGAGGATGGCTTCGTGCCGCAACTCGAGCGCTGGCTGAAAGGCCAAGGGCAAGATGTCACCGTCATCAATATGGGCGTCTCCGGCGATACGACCGAGGGCGGACGGGCGCGGATTGATTGGGCCTTGGGCGGCGGTGCGGATGCGGTGATCGTGGCGCTTGGTGGCAATGACCTGCTGCGGGGGATCGACCCTCAGCGATCACGCGACAACCTGGATGCAATGCTTGGTGTGCTTTCGGCCAAGGGTCTGCCTGTGCTGCTTGCCGGGATGCAGGCACCTCTGAATTACGGGCCTGAGTTCAAGGAAGCCTTCGACGGCATGTACCCGGCGGTTGCAGAGGCACATGGTGCGATCCTTTATCCGTCCTTCATGGAGGGCCTCATCACCGAGACCGGGACGACCGAGGATCTGATTCAGGACGATGGTATCCACCCCAATGCCAAGGGTGTGGCGTTGATGGTCGAGAGCATCGGCCCAAAGGTGCTGGAGCTTCTGGCCCGCGTCGAATGATCCGCGCGTTCCTCGCCATCCCGGTGCCGGAGGAGATCACCCGGATGCTGACGGGCATTCAGGTCGGGCTGGACTTCGGGCGGATTGTGCCGCCTCAGAATTTCCACATCACGTTAGTGTATCTCGGAGAGCATCCCGAGCCGGTTCTGGAAGATCTGCATACGCTGCTGGATGGCGCAGGCGGACAACCGATCGAGATCAGGATCGAAGGCCTCGGCGTGTTCGGTAGCGCCAGGCCACGTTCGCTCTTTGCCGAGGTCGCGCCAAACAAGGGTCTTGGTATCCTGCGCAAGCGGGTGCGCAATGCGGCGCGCGGCGCGGGGATCGAACTTGAGCAGGGACAATACCGCCCGCACGTGACGCTGGCCCGCTTCGGCAATGGTCTGGTCGGCGAGGACGCGGCCAAGCTTCAGGCGTTCATCTCGGCGCGCATCTCCCGTGTCCATGGGAAATTCGAGGCCGAGATGTTCCACCTGTATGAATCGCGGCTCGGGTCTGAAGCGCCGACATATACGCCGCTGGCGGATTACCCGCTGACGGGGTAGCGTCTCGCCGGATCAACGGAGCGCCCATGTCGGAGAAACCGAAAAAGGACGTTTTGCAGCCGGTCGATGAAGACGTCCGGCGGCAGGCCAAGACCTTCTTGCGCACGGCACGGCATGGATCATTGGCGACACTCGACCCAGGGACTGGCACGCCGATGGCCAGCCGGGTATCGCTTGCGTCTGCAAGTGATGGCGCGCCGGTTTTTCTGATCTCCCAGCTTTCCGGCCATTTCGGTGCGCTGGAGGCGGATCCTCGCGCCTCGATCCTGCTGGGAGAGCCCGGCAAAGGCGATCCGCTCGCCCATCGGCGTATCACGGTCTTCGGACGCGCAGAGAAAGTCGTCGATGACAGACGCGCACTCGTTCGCTGGAGGTTCCTGCGCCGCCATCCGAAATCAGCACTCTATGCCGACTTCGGTGATTTCGCCTTCTGGCGTTTGAACGTTGAAGGTGCGTCCTTCAATGGAGGTTTCGGAAAAGCCTATGCGCTATCGGCCGACGACCTCGCCGCACCGGCCGATCCGGATCTTGAGCCGATGGAAATGGGTGCCGTCGAGCACATGAATGAAGATCACCTCGACGCGATCGGCCTCTATGCGACGGATCTGCTGGGAAAGCCGGAAGGAGCGTGGACCATTGCGTGCCTCGACCTCGAAGGGCTTGACTTGACTCTCGGCGACGAGGTCGCGCGGCTGTGGTTTGATCCGCCGCTTTCCAGCGCAGAAGAATTACGCCCGCGACTTGTCGAACTCGCCAAGCGTGCCCGCCAGACTTGATTTGAAGGACCCAGCCGATGTTCGGATGCTTTTTCCCCCAGCCTCGGCTGTTCTTTTTGTCGTTCGTCGCCTGGACCACGGTCGTCACGTTGCTCTGGTATGGGGTCGGCACCGATATCGGCAGTGCCTTGGGTTTCCTCAACGGCTATGACCCGGAAGCCGCCCCGGTCATCGGGCTCGGCCATTTCACGACGCCGGACTTCATCTGGTTCTATGTTTACGTATTGATCTGCGCGGGAGCCTTCACAGGGTTCTGGTTCTGGTATGCGCCGCATCCCTGGCAGCTTTGGTCGGTCCTTGGGACGATCCTGATCCTGTTCTCGACCTACTATTCGGTCCAGGTCTCGGTCGCGATCAACAATTGGCGCCGCCCTTTCTTCGATCTTGTTCAAGAAGCACTGAACCCGGATCGCTCGGCCGATGTCACGCCTGAGATGTACGTCTCGCAGTTGACCGAATTGATCTGGATCTTCACCCAAATCGCATTGATGTGGATGGTGATCTACGTGCTGACGCGCTTTGGCGTCAGCCACTACATCTTCCGCTGGCGCACGGCGATGAACGACTTCTACACCGGCCATTGGAAGCGGCTTCGGGGTGTTGAAGGCGCCTCGCAGCGTATCCAGGAAGACACCATGAAGTTCGCGTCGATCACCGAAAATCTGGGCGTGGCGATCGTCGATGCGGTCATGACCCTGATCGCCTTCTTGCCGATCCTGTTCACGTTGTCCGTCTACATCACCGAACTGCCGATCATTGGGCAGGTCGCCGCACCGCTGTTCTGGGCGTCGCTGCTCTGGTCGATTTTCGGCACATTGTTGCTTGCCTTGGCCGGTATCCGCCTGCCGGGCCTCGAGTTTCGCAATCAGCGGGTCGAGGCCGCTTTCCGCAAGGAACTGGTCTACGGGGAAGACGATGAGATGCGCGCTCAGCCGCCGACCCTGGCCGATCTGTTCGCCAACGTCCGGCGCAACTATTTCCGACTGTACCTGAACTACATGTACTTCAACGTTGCGCGCGGGCTCTACATCCAGGCCGACAACATCTTCGTCTATGTGCTGCTGATCCCGACGATTGCCGCCGGTACCATCACTTTCGGGATCCTCCAGCAGATCCTGACCGCGTTCAATCAGGTCTCGAACTCGTTCCAGTTTTTGGTCAATTCGTGGTCGACCATCATCGAGTTGATGTCGATCCATAAGCGTTTGCGTGCATTCGAGGCGGTGCTGGACGGAGAGGAGCAATCCAGCATCGAATTCGAGGTCGATGCCGCGGGCAATCCGGCGCCATAGTCAGTGTTTGGACAGGCATACAGCCATTTATCGGATATCATATTCGGTGAATGAAATATGTTATGACGGATTTGTGAGGTCTCCGCCACACATCTGCGGTTGAAGGAATTGCTGCCATGCGACACATCCCAGCGCATGGAACTGGTCTTTGCATATCTCGCCGGGTTGCTGACGCTCATCAATCCATGCGTCCTTCCGGTGCTGCCGATCGTGCTTGTCAGCGCGCTCAATGCAAGCCGAATGGGCCCGGTCGCGCTGGCGGCGGGTATGAGCGTATCCTTCGTGACCTTCGGCGTTCTTGTGACAGCGTTCGGATCTTCGATCGGACTGACACAGGATCGCTTGGCCGAGATCGGCGCCGTCATCATGATCCTGTTCGGCCTTGTGTTGGTGATCCCGATGTTCGCGCGCCGGTTCGAGACGGCGACGGCGGGCTTTGCAGCCCGAGCCGACACGACGCTGAGCGATGTCGATGATCAAAGCCTGCAGGGTCAGTTCGTCGGTGGCCTTCTGCTGGGCGCTGTCTGGTCCCCATGCATCGGCCCGACACTGGGCGGTGCGATTGCGCTGGCGTCGCAAGGCGAGAGCCTGGGGTGGGCCACGTTGATCATGATCTTTTTCGCGTTGGGCGTTTCCACCCTGATCCTAGGTATCGGGCTGGGCGCGCGTGAAGCGATCCGCACCCGTGCCAATGCGCTGCGTGGGCTGGCAGAACGCTCGAAGCCGATCCTGGGTGTGACCTTCATCGCCGTTGGTCTGATGCTTGCCCTGAAGGTCCACCATATCATTGAAGCCTGGGCGCTCGACGTCATGCCGATCTGGCTGCAAGACCTGTCCGTCGCCCTCTGATCCCAAACAGGAGAGACAAGATGATCCGCAGAACCTTCCTTGCCCTGACGGCCGCTGCACTGTTGATCCCGCAGGCCGCATTGGCCAAAGACTTCGTCGACTACACGCCCGGTGTGATCGAGACGGCTCTGGAAGAAGGAAAGACCGTCCTCGTCGATTACTCGGCCAAATGGTGCGGCACCTGCAAACGCCAGGCTCGCGTGATCAACGCCTTGCGCGCAGCCGATCCGGCCTATGACGAGAAGATGATGTTCGTGAAGGTCGACTGGGATACTTATCGCGATCACGAAGTGACGCAGTTCCGCGATATCCCTCGCCGCTCGACCCTGCTGGTCCTGCGTGGCGAAGATGAGCTTGGCCGGATCGTTGCGGGCACGAGCGAGGCGCAGATCAAGGGCCTGTTGGACAAGGGCCTCTGAGCCCCGTCACACATGGGGTGCGCGACGCGCACCCGAGACGACGGTATCATCTGAGCGTCGCGGTAACTTTCTGTGATCTTCCCCGAAGAGAGAACGTCCCGGTGAAGCCGTTCTCCGTCAGTTTCTCCGCATAAAGCGAAGCTGCCTCTATGAAAAACCGATTGCCGAGCCGCTGGATGTTGCTTTGGGAATAGTCCGGTGTGCCGCCAGAGCAATCGGCGTCCCACTCATAGTATGCGCCGTCCCCCGTCTTCAGGACACCACACCCATCTCTTTCGAAATTCAGTTCGTAGGTTCGGTCTGCGATTGCCAGGTCAGAGCCGCCGCCATCTGATGCGCAAGCTGCCAACGCGACTGACACGAAGAACATTGAAACGTATCTAATAAACATAAAGCTTTCTCAACTGAATTGGTTCATCTCCCGACACGGTAGTGGCCGTGTGAGGCAGTGTCAGTGGGATTTCGCACTTACTCCGCAAGTCTTGGTTGCTCGTCCTGAGAACTACCTTCCGACTCGAAACCCAACGTCTTGGGATCGAACTCGTAATGCGCACCGCAAAACTGGCAGTCCGCGGTCAGCTTCCCGTCCTCGGTCGTCATATGCGTCAGGTCCTTGGCAGAGTACATGTACATCGCGCTCTCGACCTTCTCGGCCGAACACGTGCAACCGAACTCGATCGGCTGGGCGTCGAAGACCGACGGTACTTCTTCGTGGAACAGCCGGAACAGCAGCGTTTCCGGACTGACCGTCGGCCCGATCAATTCGTGCGCATCCGCCGTGTCCAGAAGCGTCGTGGCGCGGGTCCAGTCCTCGGTGCGGCTGCCCATCTCGGCCACGTCATCGGCCGACATCAGCCCATGCTCGCCGGATGGCGCATCCGGCGCCACGCCGCCTGAATCGGGCATCTGCTGCAACATTATGCCGCCAGCGCGCCAGTGCTTGGCGCCACCGGGTTCCTGCACTTCGGCCGAGATCATCTGGAACCGGGTCGCGATCTGTTCGGATTGCGCGAAGTAGGTCTCGGCGCAGTGCGACAGTGTCTGTCCGCTCAGGGGCGTGATGCCCTGATAGGGACGCATATCGGCACCTTGATCGATGGTTATGCCGATTACACCCTGGCCCAGCATTTCGAACGGCGTCTGCCGTGAGGAGGCGACTTCGCCCCTGTCGAAGCTGGCATAGGCGCGGATGCGCGCAGGCTCGCCCTCGGCCACCGGTGCGAAGTAATCCGTCGCGATCATGCGCACGATCCCCTCGCCGCGCACCTGCAACGAGAAGCGCCAACGCAGCTTCATCGTCTGCCCGATCAGCGCCGTCAGCAATGCGGCCTCGGCGATCAGGGCCGATACCGCAGGCGGATAGCGATGCTGGTCCAGAATCGTTTGCAAGGTTTGGTCCAACCGCACAACGCGCCCGCGCATATTGGAACGCGCCAGGCTGAACGGCAGAATGGCGTCATCGGGCGTAGGCATCGGTTAGACTCCGGTGGCAGGGGGACGGCGATCACACATAGTGCGCCCGACCCCTGCGCGCAAATGCCGGTTCCGGGTCAGTGACTCTCATGGCAAACCGGCGTCATGCGCAGAATTGGGGAACCATGGCGGGCGGGCAAGCCCTATCGCGACCGACCGGGTGTCTACGGAATTCTGGCCGGCGCCGATGGGATGCTGTTGCTCGTCGATCAGGACGGAGAACTGCAACTGCCTGGTGGAGGCATCGATCCGGGCGAAAGCCCGTTGCAAGCTTTGCACCGCGAGGTGCGCGAGGAAACCGGTTGGCGCATAGCAGATCCCGTTCGCATCGGGGCGTTCCAACGTTTCGCGTGGTTGCCCGATTACCAATTCTGGGCGCGCAAGGTGCAAGCCGTCTACATTGCCCGGGCGATCCGCGATCTGCGGACCGAACTCGAACCGGGACATGTCGCTGTCTGGACGCCGCCCATGCTCGCGGCACGTCACCTGGATATCGAGGGTGACCGGCTTGTTGTTCGGCAGGCGATCCGCGCCGGGCTGATTTGACAGACGGTCAAAGGTTTCCGCGGTCCTTACTCACCTGATCTGATGCGTCGTCAAACCCGTCTGAGCAACAGCGCCGAAAGCCATGATGCCACGATCGCGATACCGGCCAGATAGCTCAACGTTTCCTGCGCGAACAGCAGCGTCGAGGCTACCGCGGCCGCGATGAACAACAGCATGGCAAACCGGTGCAGGTATGGAAACCGGAAGCCCAGATAGGCCATCACGACCGACAGGAACCAGACCACCAGCAGAAGCAGATTGGCGATTGTGACGACGGCTCCCTGTGCCGCGAAGACGGAGGCGATGTTCCAGGCGAAGACAGTCTGCATCGCGAAATAGAAATGGATCGCGTAGCCGAGGAACCCGAGCAGCCAGGTGAACTTCCAGAGCGGCGTCTTGAATTCCGGGTGCCCCCAGACCCAAAGCCAGATGGCCCACCCCCCCAGGATCAGCGCGGGCCAGATCGAATAGGTCGCGCGGGCGTAGTCCGGGGTTGAACTCGTCAAAGACAGGAACACCGACGCCGCGACCGCCAGCGAGAAGATCAGCAGCGCACCGATACGCGGCGCCAGGAAGAAGCGGGTTTTCGAGAGGATCGGATCGAGTGCTGTTTCGGTCATTGTCCGGTCCTCATCACAGTGTCTTCAGATAGGCCATCAAGGCCTCGAGATCCTGGCGTCTCGCATCATCCAGTTCCTCGTTGGGCCACGGGAAATCGTGCCCGGCTGCTGAATTCCCGGGCAGCGTAGTTTCATAGAGGAATGGCATGCGCGGGTTGTCACATGATCCGCCAGCCGGCAGGCCCGGGGCGACATACCCCATCGCATCCGGATCGTAGACGTTCTCGCCCCGACAGAACCGCACCGGGCGCGGATCCAGGTTGATCAGCTGGCGCATCGTCGGGATCGACCCGTTGTGCAGGTATGGCGCCCGCATGAACGCGCGCGGGATGGGATTGTTGAACATCGCGACTTCTGCCGTGATCGCACACCTTTCCGCAGCATCCGGAGCGTCTGAGCAGAATGGTGCCTCGGCCAGCAGGCTTTCCGGTGTGCACTCCGGATCGTCCGGTGCGCATTCCGGGAAGTAGAGCGGGTGCCCATTGCGGAAGATCCGCCGGTTTCGTGCGAATGCCTCACCCATCTGCTGCCAGAAATAGGCGAAGGCCGGGCTTTCTGCGGTCTCTTGCGCCTGTGCCAGTCTTGCGGCCTGCTCGTCGGCAACGGCGGGCGGTCCGGGCAGGGCGGTCCACAGCGGCAACGGTAGTTTCTTCGCGTATCGGAAGGTCACGCGCTTGTCGTCGACCCCAAGCCGGTTGCCCGCCGGATCCAGGCTTTCGTATTTGTGCAGATATTCACCCTCGGCAACCCAGTCACCGCTCTCCAGATCACGGTATCCGTGGCATTCGGTGCAGTGCTGCTGGTAAACCTCGAAGCCGCGTTGAACCTCCTGCAGATTGGGTGCGCGGTCCGGGAAGATATCGCGAAACGACGCGACCGGGATCGAGATGCCAAGCTCCTCGGTGTACCGTGCCGCGTGCCGGATGGCGTGGTTTACCTGCGGTTTGCCCAGCGCGACCAACGAAGAGCCCGATGTATAGGCCGCGATGTAGCTGCGGGTCACCGGGCTTTTGATCGACCCGTCATATTGCGAGCGTGGGCGCAGATCGGTCCGTTGCTCGAAGACCACCGGTACCTTGGAGTAGGCATAGTTCTCGACCCCTGGCAGGTTGACGGCCACACGCACGACCGAACGGAAGGGCCGCGTGCGCCCCGGGCCTGCCGGAATATGGCTGGCGCTTTTCATCTTGGCGCTGTGGTAGGGCATGCCATACTTGGCAAAATCGCCACCGATCGAGCCGCGAATACCGCTGAGCCACTGTCCCAGCATCAGCTTCTCGATCTGGGCGGTCAGAAAGTCCGGGGCCGGGTCGATCTCGCCGCACTGCGCATCATAGGCTTCAAGGATCTTGTCGGCTGTCAGCGTCGGGTCTGTCACAGCGTTGCGAACGGCATCCGAGAACGCGATCACGTCAAGCTCCTGGTTCCCCATGCCCGAGACGATACCGCTGAGCGTGCCGTCCTCTGCCCGGAAGGCGCCGGAATGGCATGTCGCGCAGGTCAGTGCGGCAAACTTCAACGGCGTCTGAAGTGCTGTCTCGGGGATCGAGTTCGTGACCGTGAACCCGTAGGGCAGCTTTTGCAGAGCATTCGCTTCGCACAGGGGCTGGCCGTTCTCTCCCGCGCGCGGATTGTCCAGAAAACCGAAGGTTTGCCATGGCGTGCGGCCGTCCTCGAGCCCGGTCGTAAATGCGGGACCCGAAACCTGACCGACGACTGCGGCATACTTCAGCGGCATGGCCTCGAGCCCGAACGGCCCGAAGGTGAACGCCTCATACGCAATCTCGGCATCCGCGCCAGTGGGTGGTTCCCAAGCGGCCCACTGACGCTCGAGATAGACCCAGCCTGCCGTCGCAGCGAGGACTCCCAGACTGATGACAAGGACCAGCAGGTTGACGAGAAAACGGATCACCGGTCCCCTCCTTCCATTTCAAATACGTCTGCCCGGAAATCCTCCCGGCTGTGTCAAACTGTAACAGAAGCCGGAAGTGATCAGAAGATGTTTCGAGGAGCAGACGAGTGCTCCGGCCCCCAGATGAGAATACCTTGTGACGCGAGCGTTGAACCGATTGCCTAGCAGCATGCATCCTGGGACGGGTGGACCCATTTCTTGAACACTTCTGGCTGCATGCGATCTTTCCATTGTGGGCGCTGGACGCTATCTCGGGTGTAGGCAGGCGCGGGGCAGAGAGATGGCCGAGCGATCTTTCACGAAGGAAGTCGAGAAACTGCGCCTGGGCGCAGGCGAAACCTTTCGCGGCGAGGGCATTCTTGCCATTACGAAAGCCTTGCTTGAATCCGGTGTCGGATACGTCGGCGGCTATCAGGGGGCACCGATCAGCCATCTGATGGATGTGCTCGCGGACTCGCAAGATATCCTGAGCGAGTTGGGCGTTCACTTCGAAGCCTCGGCGTCCGAGGCGGCTGCCACCGCCATGCTCGCGGCCTCTGTGCATTATCCGATCCGTGGGGCTGCGACGTTCAAGTCGACCGTCGGTTTGAACGTCGCATCGGATGCGCTGGCGAACCTCGCGTCCGGTGGGGTGACGGGCGGCACGCTGATTATCATCGGCGAGGACTATGGCGAGGGTTCCTCGATCATGCAGGAGCGTAGCCATGCCTTTGCGACCAAGTCTCAGGTCTGGCTGCTCGACCCGCGCCCGAACCATCCCTCGATCGTCAAGGCGGTCAAGGACGGGTTCGATCTGTCCGAGGCCTCGAACACGCCCGTCATGCTCGAGGTCCGTATTCGTGCCTGTCATGTCACCGGCGCTTTCGAGGCGTCAGACAACACTCGCCCTGCGCTGACTGTGCGCGATGCGTTGGAGAACCCAAAGCGCAAGACTGACCGCGTGGTGCTGCCCCCGGCTAGTTACCTGCACGAGCAGGAAAAGATCGAGAAACGCCTGCCTGCCGCAAAGGCGTTCATCGCAGCGAACGGGCTGAACGAGCACTTTGGCCCGGCGGAAGGTCCTGTCGGCATCATCCTGCAAGGGGGCATGTACAATGGCGTGAACCGCGCCCTGGAGCGTCTGGGCCTGTCCGATCTCTACGGTGATGCAAAGCTTCCACTGCATGTGCTGAATGTGACCTATCCGTTGCTGGAGGAAGAGATCACCGGTTTCTGCGCGGGCAAGCGCGCCGTGCTGGTGGTCGAGGAAGGCCAGCCCGCGTATTTGGAGGAGGCGATCGCTTCGATCCTCTACCGCGCCGGATCGAGTGCCAAACTGATCGGCAAGGGACCATTGCCGATGGCGGGCGAATATACCGGCCAGGTCATGCTCGACGGGATCGCGGCGTTCCTGCGTGACCACGGGCCGGACCTGTTGCCTGATGCGGCCCGTGCACCCAATTCCGACCCAACGCCGCAGATCCCGGATCTGTCGGGTGTCGTGCCTGGCAGACCACCGAGCTTTTGCACGGGGTGCCCTGAACGTCCGATCTTCGCGGCGACGAAACTGGTGGAGCAGGAACTTGGCCCACATCATATCTCGTCGGATATCGGCTGCCATTTGTTCTCGATCCTGCCACCCTTCGAGATCGGCGGCACGACCATGGGGTATGGTCTTGGGCCTGCTTCGGCCTCGGCCTTCAAGGCTGACGGTGCGCGGCGGTCGATCTCGTTTATCGGCGATGGCGGTTTCTGGCACAACGGCCTGACCTCGAGCATCGGCAACGCGGTGTTCAATGAGCAGGACGGCGTGATTGTCGTGGTCGACAACTACTATTCGGCGGCAACCGGCGGACAGGACATCCTGTCTTCGCGCGCGCAAAACAAGACCAAATCGACCAATCATCCGATCACCAAGGCTGTGAAGGGTATGGGGGTCAACTGGGTGCGCCAGATCGATCGGACCTATGACGTGAACGCCATGCGCGATGTGCTGACCGAGGCGTTAACCACCGAAGAGACGGGCCCGAAGGTGATTGTTGCGTCTTCCGAATGCATGTTGAACCGGCAGCGGCGTGAGCGCCCGTTGCAAGTGAAGGCGAAGAAAGCCGGGAAGCGTGTCGTCACTCCGCGCTTCGGCGTGGATGAAGATGTCTGCACGGGCGATCACGCCTGCATGCGACTGTCGGGGTGTCCGTCGCTTGGGTTGAAACATCTGGACGACCCTCTGCGCGACGATCCGGTGGCGAGTATCGACGAAACCTGCGTCGGCTGCGGGAATTGTGGGGAGGTCGCGGATGCGGCGGTGCTCTGCCCTTCGTTCTATCGCGCTGACGTGATCGACAATCCGAACGGCCTGGATCGGTGGCTTGGACGGTTGCGGAGCCGGGTGATTGCCTGGATGCAGTCCAGACGGCAGGCCGACGCGTTGCGGTTTCACGAGGGTTGAGGCCGGTGCTGTTGTTGATGGGTGGTCGAGATCTGTCGCGCGGCAATCCACGCCCTGCGGGCGCGGATTACCTTCCGACCGCCTTGATGGTCAGGGGCTTGCCGGGCCAGCGCCCGGCCCGCTTCCCACCCGCCCACCCCAGCGCGCCGGGCGCTGGCTCTTGCGCGAAATTCGGACGCCGTGGTGGGCATGGACGGTAGCTCGCGAGGTGCCGCACCTGAGATCTTGAAGCTGGCGATCATGGCGGTCGGCGGGCAAGGTGGCGGTGTACTGACGAACTGGGTCGTCGACTTGGCCGAATCCCAAGGTTGGCGCGCGCAAGCCACCGCCGTCGCGGGTGTCGCACAACGCACCGGTGCCACGATCTACTACATCGAGATGGCGCCCGATAACGACCGCACCCCTGTGTTTTCGCTCGCACCCGCGCCGGGAGACGTCGATGTCCTGATCGCCGCCGAGTGGATGGAAGCGGGCCGTGCGGTGATGCGCGGCTTCGTAACACCGGATCGCACCACGCTGATCGCGTCAACCCACAGGGCCCAAGCGATTGTCGAGAAAATTGTCCCAGGCGACGGCACAGCGCCCTCGGAAGAGGTCGATGCAGCTGTGCATTTGGCCGCGAAAGATCTCATTGCTTTTGATATGCAGCGGCCGGCCATCGAGGCGGGCAGTGTGATTTCTGCAACCTTGTTTGGGGCGCTTGCCGGATCCGGGACACTGCCGTTCGACGCCGATCAATTCGAGGATGTCATTCGGCGCGGTGGACGGGGCGTTGACGCGAGTCTTCGAGCTTTCCAGGCAGGTGTCACGGGACCAGCGCGCGCCGACGAGGTTTCCAGTGCAGCGGCGCCAGACGCGTTCGTGGATGGACCGACGGTGCTAAAGGCAGCGTTTGGCGTCTTGATGGATCGGATCAAAGCGTTGCCCGAGCCGGCCCGAGAGATGGCGTCTGCGGGCTTGCGTAAGGTCGTGGACTTTCAGGACATCGAGTATGGCCAGGAGTATCTTGATCTGCTCGAGAGCTTCGCCAAGGCTGAAACAGACCCTGCGGCCAAACTTACCCTCGCGGCTGCGAAACATATCTCGAATGCCATGGCCTATGACGATGTGATCCGTGTGGCCGATCTCAAGACCCGACCGCGCCGCTTTGATCGCATAAATGCGGAGATGGATCGAGGCGACCGGACCCTGCATCTGACGGAGTTCATGCACCCACGGATCGAGGAAGTTTGCGGCACACTTCCCGCACGATGGGGGCAGTGGATCGAAGCGCGACCGCGCCTTGCCGCCTGGTTGGACCGGCGGATAAATCGGGGCCGCCGCGTGCGGACAGATACCATACTGGGTTTCGGGATGCTTTGGCTGGTGGCGGGTCGCAAGCGCCATCGGCGGGGAACTCTGCGCCACCGGATCGAGCTGGAACACCGCGATCGTTGGCTGGATCTTGTCCGCGCAAATGTGGCCAAGGACTACGCGCTTGCCGTAGAGATCTTGAACACGCGCCGCCTGATCAAGGGATACTCCGACACGCATGCACGCGGACAGTCGAAGTTCGACAAGGTGCTTAGCGCTTTACCCATGCTGGAAGGTCGCGAGGATGCCGCTGATTGGCTGCGTCGCCTGCGTGAGGCAGCCCTGCAGGACGAGAAGGGAGCGGCATTGGAAGGTGCATTGAGGACAGTTGCGTCGTTCGCGGATTAACGGCCTCTGCTGGATGTGCGCTGGCGTGCAGTCGCGAAATCTAACGATGGCTGCCTTTAACGCAAAGATATCCTGACGGGTTCTTTGGTCAGCATGACTTTTGCGCGAAGTGGTTCTCGGCTAGAGATTGCTCATGGAAGGTTTGACTTTCGCTCTCGTGCTTGCGCTGTTTGCCGGTGTCACCATTCCGCTTGGCGCTCATCTGGCCAGCGTTGAGAATGTCCAACCGAAGTGGCTGGAAGAAGAATTCCGCCACAGTGTGATTGCGTTTGGCGGCGGGGTACTCCTTGCTGCCGTGTCATTGGTTCTAGTGCCCGAAGGCATCAAGGAGTTGTCTCTGTTCTGGGTTGTCGTCTCATTCTCGGGTGGGGGAGTTGCGTTCTTTTTCCTGGATCGCCTTATCTCCCGGCGCGGTGGATCGGTTTCACAACTCATAGCGATGCTGCTTGACTTCGTGCCAGAGGCGCTTGCCCTGGGTGCCACGCTTGCCATGAAACAACCAACAGGTCTCCTGCTGGCCTTCCTGATCGCTTTGCAAAACCTGCCCGAGGGCTTCAACGCCTATCGGGAACTTTCGGCAAACGGTCGCTTCACCAAGAAGAAAATATTGGCAAGCTTCTGGTTCATGATCCTTGTTGGCCCGTTGTGCGCATATCTCGGATTTGAGTTTCTTGCCGAAGCCCCCTCGACGCTGGGCGCGATCATGCTCGTGGCGGCGAGCGGCATCATCTACCTGACGTTCAAGGACATCGCCCCTCAGGCCGATCTGAAATCACATTGGGGTCCACAACTGGGTGCAGTCTTTGGGTTTCTCGTGGGAATCGTCGGCCACATGCTGATCTTGTGAGGGTCGGAAGTTCGTGCGTCTCGCGAAGACAGCTCTGTCTTCGACAGGTGTCGTTCTAACGAAATCGGCTGATGTTTGAAATCCAAGCGGCGAAACGGCCGACTGAAACTATCAACTTTCCGCATTGAGCCAAACTTACCAACAGTGTTGAGCAATCGAAGCTTACCAAACCACGTTCCTCTACTGACATGCTGTTGGCAAGAGGCCTGTGCTAAAGAGATGAAAAACTGCGCGGGAGATATCGAATTTGGGCGACATTCAAAATTACAATTCAAGGTCAGGTAGGCTGATCCCTGTTTTTCGTATGGAGATAAATACTAGACCTGATGATGCGGAACGGCTGCTTGATACCGTGTTCAAAGTTCATCCGCTTGCTGTCGGTGAATACGAGCGAAATGCCACTGTAACAGCACAAGGCGCAGAAACAGGAAGGCCTAGAGAAAAAACGGTTACTCGAATTCATAACAAAGACTTTGCAGCTGACGCCTCTGAAGTCCATCCATCAGTCGAACTTAAAATCTCTTTCGAGCGGGATGTTCAGTTGCTTCAAAAGATCATGGAAGCCGTTTTACATGCTCACCAGTACGAAGAACCAATCATTCACGTTCGCGAAGAATGGGCCAGTCGCGCGAGTTACACGCCAAAGAACGATAATCCGAACCGTTGGTGGAACGATGGGCGTGGCACTCCTGAGATGGTTTCACTCGACCAAAGTCGCCAACAGTCGACCATCCCGAACGGCAGCTTCGTCTCCAACAGCCGTCCTTAGACAGACCACGCTTCTCCCCACCCAGTAGTACCTGTCACACAAGGAACCCGTTGGCGGCCTACGTCTTTGAGCTTGATAGCGGGATTCGATCAAAGTGGACTTTGCCTGTTACTCGTTCCAAATCCGGACCTTTCCCAAAATCAACCGATCCGGACTCAATATATTCCGGTTCAATAGGCCATTCAGCGCCAAATGACGAATACGACGTTGCATCGGCTTTCTTCGTCCCAGCTATGTATTTGTCATAGTTCGGGTCAAATATCCCGCCCTGAACTCTGTCCAGTTCGCTATCATCAAGATTCTCAGCGGATTTCTTGTTGGTCATTCTACACTCCCACTCCAAGGACGTTATCGTAAACTATCACCAGTTTCCTTTCAATAATTATGGCCCGCCCCTTCTCCCGCACACAATAACACCTGTCACAGTCTGACGTATGGCTAGGCATGCGTTGGTCGAGCAGAGGTGAACTAAGCACGCTGATAGGCCAAGGTCAGCTTTCAGCCGATTTCGTTGAAAAAGGCCGCTCGGAACGAGACCACAACTGATTTTGTTCAGGCG
>ERZ1740062.267-NODE-267-length-36086-cov-6.661403_pt1 | contig 36086 bp, 34 predicted proteins | sample MGYA00581741_ERZ1740062 | MGnify/ENA primary metagenome ERZ1740062 (study PRJEB43018, sample SAMN04849747) | marine metagenome | isolation source: floating plastic debris | place: Pacific Ocean | collected 2008-09-01 | study: EMG produced TPA metagenomics assembly...
CACACGAAGGCTGGGATGATCGAGAACTCGGTTGCCTGCCAGAAACTGACAATCACAATTGTGATGATTGGCAAGATCAGAAAGCAGACAAGGATCGCCATAATCGGCGTAGCCATCAGCCATCCAGTAAAAGTGTTGTTCTTGAACACGGCGTCTCAATCTGGCGAAGGGAAAAAAGGGGCGCGCGCGGCGCGCCCCCAGAGAGTTTAGGCCGCGATGAACTCGTTCCACTTGCGGACCATGTACTGGTTTTCGTCCATCACCGCGTTCCAGCAGGCAACGGCACCCATCCGGTCGTAGAAACTGCCGCCGTCGCGGACAGCGCCTGCTTTCTCCATGACGTCGCCGAACGGGTTGGTGATGTCGCCCTTGGCTTCCTTGCCTTCGAACCAGAAGCCCCACTCGTCTTCGGACATGAAGTTCTTCGACGTCTCGGGCACTGCCGAGTAATAACCCTGGCGCATCAGGAAGCCACCGACCCAGCCCGACAGGTACCAGTTGATGTACTCGTATGCTGCTTCCAGCTCGATCCCGGACAGGTTCGCCGACAGACCAAGACCACCACCCCACGAGCGGTAGCCCTCTTCCAGCGGCTGGTAGACGCACGGGATGCCCTTGGAGCGGACTGCCGTGATCGCGGGCGACCACATCGACTGGATCACGACCTCGCCCGAGGCCATCAGGTTCACCGACTCATCGAAGGTCTTCCAGAACGCGCGGAACTGGCCGTTCTTCTTCGCCTCGGTGAAGATGCCGAGCGTCATGTCGATCTCTTCTTTCGTCATGTTGCCCTTGTCGGGGTACTTGTACTCACCCATCGACTCGACGACCATCGCCATGTCCATGATCCCGATCGAGGAGATATCGAGGATCGACGCCTTGCCCTTGAACTCGGGGTTCAAGAGTTCCTTCCAATTGCTGATCGGACGGCCGATCAGGTCCGGACGAATGCCAAGCGTGTCGGCGTTGTAGATCGTCGGGATCAGCGTCATCCAGCCCGACTCTTCGTCCACGAACTCCTTGCCGTCGACGCCGGTGGTGAAGCCCACGGAGTGCGGCGCGGTGCCCTGAGCGATGGAGGACTCCGGGGTCAGCTTGCCGTTGCGGAAGATGCCGACGATCTTGTCGTAGTTCGCGATCTTCGAGGTATCCATGGCCTGCAGGTTGCCTGCCGCCCAGACCTTCTTGCAGATCCAGTATTCGAGGTCGGCGATATCGAACGACTTCGGTTGCGTGGCCGCGCGCTGGGTCACGCTGTCGGAGTCGAGCGCCGTCATCTCGAGCGTGAAGCCGAGGTCTTCCTTCACCTTTGCCGCCACCTCGTTGAGGTTCGAGACGCCCGTGCCGAACTGGCGCAGCGTCACGTCCTTGATGTTCTGTGCCCAGATTGTCGGCGCGCCCAGCGTCGAGGCGGCAACACCTGCGACGGTGCCCTTCAGCATGGACCGGCGCGAGATGCCAGGTGTGGTCTTCGTTGTCATCTTCTCTCTCCTTGTCGATGAGTTTCGCCTGTTTTCTCAGGGCTTTGGTTATTCTCCGAGTGCGTGAAGATCGGCGGCGTCCCAGGCGAGGCCGACCTCCTCGCCACCAGTCAGCGGCGCCGCGAAGAATGTCTCCTCCGGCACGAGAACGGTCATGTCCTGCGCGGCAGCGCCTGTGAGTGAAACAACGACCGCGGTTCCCTGATATTCGATGGCCGAGACTTGCGCGGTTACGGTCGCTTCGCCATTCTCGGCCAGACGCATCCGGTCGGCCCGGATCGAGAAGCGTTTGTCGTCCAGGCTCAGCACGTTGTGGTTCCCGATGAAGCGCGCGACAAACTCGGTTCTCGGCGTGTTGAAGACGTCGCGCGGGGGACCGGCCTGTTCGATCTTTCCCGCGTTCATCACAACGATCTGGTCGCTCAGCGCCATCGCTTCGTCCTGACTGTGCGTGACGTGGATGAAGGTGATGCCAAGCTCGCGCTGCAGGCGTTTCAACTCGGTCCGCATCTTAAGCCTCAGGAAGGGGTCGAGCGCGCTGAGCGGCTCGTCCAGCAAAAGAACCTGAGGCTCGGACGCCATCGCCCGGGCCAAAGCGACACGCTGCCGCTGGCCACCGGAAAGCTGCTCGGGCAGACGATCCGCCAGCGGGGCCATATCCACAAGCGTGAGGAGCTCCCTGGCGCGCGCTGTTCGCACGAGCTTGTCGACGCCCCTCATCTTCAGCCCGAACGCGACATTCTCCGCGACGCTGAGATGGGGAAAAAGCGCGTAGGACTGAAACATCATCGCAGTGCCGCGCTTTGCGGGCGGCAGCGCCGAGATGTCAGAGCCGCCCAGCACGATGGCGCCGTCGCTGACGACCTCGTGGCCAGCAATCATCCGCAGGGTCGAGGACTTCCCGCAGCCCGAAGGCCCAAGCAGGCAGACATAGCTTCCCGCCGGGAAGACATGGCTGATATCGTCGACCGCAATCGTGTCGGCATATCTCTTGGTCAGTGAGATAAGTTCTAGATCGAGATGCGATCGCATTGCGCCTCACGCCGGGTCATTCGCGCGACAACTTGTTGACAAGGGCACAGTCTGGCAAATGAAAGATCATTTTTGCAGCAGATCAAAGGCCATGATGCCAATGAGTGATTACTGATGTTGCAGATTTTCAGATTTCTGTGAAAATTTAAGCATCGAGAGGATGGCAATCGACGTAGATCAGCGAATCAAAAACGCCGCACGAGCCGGTGACGTGGGACTCGTTCGAAACGCATCCGGAGCGTTTCCAGGGACTGGAAACAGCAGATGAGCCATACACTGCGCATCGCGCAGATGAGCCCTGAAGATCTGAACATCGCGATCGAGTCGGCAGTAGCCGAGGGTTGGAACCCCGCGCTCGACGATGCTGGAGCCTTTGTTGCGGCAGATCCGCACGGCTTCTTCGTGGGATGGCTCGGCGATGAAGCCGTATCAGCCATCTCTGAAGTACGGCACTCCAAGGATTTCGGGTTCCTCGGCTTCTACCTTTGCAGACCAGATCATGATCGATGTGCCGGACCCTAACGCTTCGCGGGTCCATCTCGTCACCTCGCTAGGCCTTGAAGCTGTCTTCTCATGCGCGCGGATTTTGGAGGCACCCCGCCGACGCGCGACTTGGGTCCGATCTACGGTGAGACGACGTTCGAACTGGGTTGAATGATCGAGCGGTCTTCTGGCGTGAGACGCCTTGTCCTAACCGCCGCGAAAAACCGGTTTTCGGCGCTCGGCGAAGGCAGCGCGACCCTCGGCATAGTCCTCGGAGGCAAAGCAGGCATCGACCAAAGCGTCGACCCGGTCACGGTCTCTTCGGTGTGGATCCTTGCCGTGTTCGATCTTTGCCGCTTTGAAGGCCCGCATTGTCAGCGGCGCGTTATCGGCGATCGTCTCGGCCAGAGCAGATGCCGCTTGTGCGAGATCTGCTTTCGACACAATACGATTGACCAACCCCATCTGCAGAGCTTCATCCGCCTGGAACACTCTGCCAGTCAGGAACAGCTCGGCCGCAGAGGGCGCACCGATTGTGTCAATAAGCTTGGCTACGCCATCATAGGAATACCCAAGCCCAAGTTTGCCCGCAGGAATCGCGAAGCGAGACCCATCGGAACAGAGACGGATATCGCATCCGATCGCAAGGCCGACCCCGCCGCCCAGGCAGTACCCGTCGATCTTGGCAATCACCGGCTTCGGGAAATTCGCAACCGCTGCTTCCGCGTCCTCAGACACGCGATTATAGTGCGCCACCGCGTCAGCGTCTGATCTCTGAGCCTCGAACTCCGAAATGTCGGCGCCGGAGACGAATGCCTTCCCACCTGCCCCGCTTAGAACGACGACGCGCACTGTGTCGTCCGCCGCCAATGCTGACAGGTGGTCTGACAGTCCCTGCCACATGCTGAGTGACATTGCGTTGTGGCGCGCGGGATTGTTGAAGACGATCTCGGCGACATGACCGTCGCGGAGGAGCAGGATCTTATCACTCGACAGATCTGTCACGACCATTGCCCGCCGCCGTCCATATCGATGACGGTGCCCGAAAGGTACTGGACCTGCGGGGCGCACAGCATGGCCGCGAGCGCACCCACCTCGGCCGCGCGTTTCAGTCGGCCGAAGGGCAGACCGGATTCGTCCAGCGCCTCCTGCCAGCGCTCCGGGTCTCCGAACTCGATCTCGGCCCGGCGCCGGGACATGGAGATGATCCGATCCGTGAGCGTGGGCGATGGATTGATCCCGAAGACGCGCACATTGCTGGCAGGCGTTTGCGCGCCGAGCGCGTTGGTGAAACCGATCAGCGCGGCGTTCCCGGACGCGCCGGCGATGTAGCCCGGGTTCACGGCCCGCCCGCCCATCCCGATTATGTTGACGACCGTTCCGGACTCGCGTGCGCACATCGCGGGCACGAAGAGCTTGCAGAGGTGGATGTAGCCCCAGACCTTCAGCTCCCAGCCGTCCCGCCATGCCTGCATGGTCACGTTTTTCAGATCACCTGCGGGGATCGCGCCCGCATTGTTGATCAGGATATCTGCGTCACCATGCGCGTCGAACAGGCGCTCACGTTCATCCTCGCGAGATAGATCCGCGGCGAAGGGCGTGACCGACGCACCGGCCTGTCCCCGCACTGCATCCACGGCCTCGGCCAGCGTGCTCTCGGTGCGCGCTGTGATCACGAGATCGGCGCCCTCCTGCGCAAATGCCTCTGCTGTTGCGCACCCGATCCCTTTCGAGCCACCCGTGACGACCACCTTCTTGCCTTTAAGTCCCAGATCCATGACGCGCTCCCTCCGCTCGGTTACCGGTAAGACCTGCGCCGGAAACCGTCCTCCCGTATACAGATATGCGCGCCATGTAGCTTGCAGCGGTGTCACTTCACCCTAATGTCCTGATCAGGGAGACTGGTATACCACAGCCAGCATGCGCTCGATGAGCCTGACAGACAGGGAAACACAATGAACCAGATGGAATTCAGCCGACGCCAGATGATGGCATTGATGGGGTCTGCGGCCGCGGTGGCTGCAACTGGGCCTGCCGCCGCCGCGAGCGAACCGTTGAAGCTCTGGACGATCGGGGTCGCCAAGGTCGGTGGCAAGGACTGGTCCGCGATGGAGGCTCAGTCAGGCATCTCGATCGCTTATAACGCCAAGTCGGCGCGCGCCGACGAGGCGATCCAGAAGATGGTCGTCGGTGATGGCAACGCGCTTTACGATGCGATGTCCGACAATGGCGGCGGCATGGAGGATGCGCTGGCCAGCCAGGGCGTGATCGCGGAGCTGGACGTCAGCCAGATCCCGAACTGGGCGAATATTCTCCCGACGTACCAGGATGGCGGCGCGGCAGCGGACACGATCCGGTATGAAGGCAAAATTGTCTCGGTCCCCTACATCTCAAATGCCGACAGCCTGGCTTACAACAACACGGTCATCGGTGCGGACCTGACGTCCTGGGAGGCCCTGTTCGACGAGCAGTTCAGGGGCCGGGCCGCCATGCAGAACGACTTTGGGCCGACGCTGACAAACACGGCGATCTATCTGAAAGAAAGCGGCAAGCAGGACATCGAAAACCCCTCGGACATGAGTGCGGCCGAGGTGAAGGGCGTCTGCCAATTCCTGATCGACATGAAAAAGAAAGGTCAGTTCCGTACGTTCTGGGACGGGTTCCAGAACGGGGTCGACCTGTTGGCATCGGAAGAGGTTCTGGTCTCGAGCTGCTGGGAACCGATCCAGGTCGTCTCGGCCAAGAAATCGGCCCAGGACATCCGCTACGGCACCATGAAAGAAGGTCACCAGACCTGGAACAACATGTTCATGCTGACCAAGGGCGGCGAGGAACGCGGCCAGGCCGAGAACTTCTACAAGCTGATGAACCTCTACCTGTCGCCATGGTTTGGCGCGCGCACGCTGGCAACGTTCGGCTTCACCCCGCAAATGCAGGGCGTGAACGAATACGTCGAAGCGCACCCGGACGATTTTGATGCCGATGCCAAAGCAACGATCGCAGGGCGGTTGGCCAACAAGCAGGCACGCCTCGCCATCAAGGGGAACTCTTGGCAGAACGTCTTCCCAACGAACATCCGTGACTATCAGGATTGGTGGGCCCGCGTTCAGGCAGCCTGATGATCCTGATCGACCGACTTGCGCGGGGGGCGTTCCTGTTGCCCCTCGTCTTTATGCTCGTGTTCTTCGCATTGCCGATTGCCCTTACGGCAGTCTGGAGCGTGTTCGAACGCACGATGTTCTGGATGGAGCCGGGGTTCACCCTTTTCGCCTACGAGAACTTCTTCACTTCGGCGCGGCTCTGGAATTTCCTGGCGAGCATGTACCACTCGCTGATCGCGGTCGTGATCTGCCTCGTGCTCGGGTTTCCGATTGCCGTGTTTGTGCATCGCCGCGTTCCGCAGGTGGCGCAGCACCGGGTCGTACTGCTGTTTATCCTGCCGTTCATGGTGTCCGAGATCATTCGCATCTTCGCGCTGCGTCCGGTCCTGCAGCGCAACGGGTTGGTCAATGAGACGCTTCAATACCTCGGCATCACCTCCGAACCGATAACATCGATCCTGTTCACCCCCACCGGTGTGATCATCGGTGAAGTGCTGTCATTCCTGCCGTTCATCGTGTTCTCGGGCTTCCTCGCGATGGAGGCCGTGCCGAAATACATCTTCGAGGTCTGTGAGGATCTGGGTGCATCGACCTTCCGGATCTACAAGGACGTGATCCTGCCACTGGCCGCACCCGGGATCTTCGCGGGGTCCGTCTTCATCTTCGTGAACGGGATCGGCGTTGCCCTGCTGCCCAACATCCTCGGCGGCCCCGGCGCGGTGAACGCAGGGCTGATCGCAACGCAGGCCATCGTGGCGCTGGACTTCCCGCTGGCCATGGCGGTCTCGGCGATCATGATGGTCACGCTGTTCGGGCTGCTGTACCTCGGCCACCGGCTGTTTGACCTGACGACAATCCTCGAGCCCGCACGATGAACGACTATGCCAATCCGTGGGGTTATCGGCTGCAATGGATGTATTTGCTGCTGGTCGTCACAACCCTGATGAGCCCGGTCTTCTACGTGATGTACGTCTCGTTCAACGAGAACGGGTTTGGGGCCGCCGAATATGTCTTTACGCTGGAATGGTACGGCGTGATCTTCACCGACAAGCTGATGATGAACGCGCTGGGCTGGACGCTGAGCCTGGCGGTCGTCACCACAGTGGTGACGGTGCCCTTCGCGGTGCTGGCGGCAAAGTTCTACAAAACGGCACGAAGCAAGGTCTGGGTCGTCTTTCTGCTGCTTTCGCCGCTGTTCGTGGCCGCGGACATCTTCGGCGCGGCCCTGCTGGTCTACTTCAAGAACCTCAACCACACACTTGTCTGGGTCGGTGACTGGATGGACACCGGCGTCATGGATGGCTGGTTCAAACTGGGGTTCACGACTGCTTGGATCGGCCTGATCATCTACACGATCCCTTACGCATTCATCGTCGTCCTGATCACCATGGGCCGCTACAAGGTCCAGCAAACAGAAGCTGCCCGTGCCTGCGGCGCGACCGCCTGGCGGGCCTTCTGGGACATTGAATTCCCTCAGATCCGGCCGGGCGTAATGTCGGCCTGCGCGTTCACGGTGATCCTGTGCTTCAACGAATACACCCGCACCAGCCTGCTGAAAGGCGGGTTCGACACCTTCACAACAGTCCTCGTCAGCCAGATGCTGAACGAAGGCATGTCCGAGCAGTCCTACGCCATGTCCAGCTTCGTCAGCTTCCTCGCCATCGCCGCCATCGGCAGCATCATCCTGTGGACCCTTGTGCGGTCCGAAAAGCTCGGGGCCGAGGCCCGCGCCAAGGCCGCGCCGGTGGCGTCATGAGCATCGCGGTCGAGACACGTGCGCTGACCAAGCACTACGGCAGCGTCCGTGCGCTGGACGGCGTTGATGTCACCATCCGTGCCGGTGAGTATTTCGTACTGCTGGGCCCCTCGGGTGGCGGCAAGACCACTTTGTTGCGCACCATCGGCGGGTTCCACCGCCCAACCTCGGGTCAGGTGCTGTTGCACGGAACGGATGTCTCGGATCAGCCGCCGGACAAGCGGCCCACGGGCATGGTCTTCCAGGCCTACGCCCTGTTCCCCCACATGACGGTTGCGCAGAATGTCGGCTACGGCCTGCGCCTTGCGAAGCTGCCGTCCGACCAGATCGCCGACAAGGTGGCGACAATGCTCGAAACCGTCGGGCTCGACGGCCTGGGCAACCGCAAGCCACACGAGCTTTCCGGCGGGCAACAGCAACGGGTACAGCTTGCGCGTGCCCTGGTGCTCGATCGGGACATCCTTCTGCTGGACGAACCGCTTGCAGCCCTGGACGCGCAATTGCGCAAGGACATGTGCCTGGAACTGAAGCACCTGCAGGAGAAGGTCGGGATCACCTTCATCCACGTCACGCACAATCAGGAAGAGGCGATGACCGTCGCCGACCGGATCGCCCTGATCGCGGATGGGAAGCTTGTCGAACAGGGCAGCGCACGCGAGGTGTACGAGGCACCGAACCGCCGCTTCACCGCCAGTTTCGTTGGTGAGAACAACCTTCTGGACGGACGCATCACTTCGGTATCGGGCGGGATAGCAACGGTCGAGACCGGCGGTGGGGCAATATCATTGCCAAGTATAGACACAGCCAGCCAGGGCGCCAAGGCCGCCGTCTCGATCAGATCGGAACTGGTCGCGTTGTCGACCGCAGAGGACGCGCAGATCTCTGGCACCTATGTCGAGTCCGTCTACCTGGGCCTGACAACTTCGCACCGTGTGGCGCTGGCGGACGGTTCCCAGATCACAGCCCGTGTCGTCTCCGGCACCGGTGCCACGCCGGAACCAGGCGCGCCAGTCCATCTGTCTTGGCCCGCCGACGCCGCCCGCCTGCACATCGACTGAAGGAGGCCGAAATGCCCTGGTCCAACCCCCGTGTGCCCTACCGGATGCTGAACCGTACAAAGCGGCTGGAGCCGCCGCAGGGCAAACCGATCATCGTCAATCTGTGCATGAACATTGAGTACTGGCCGTTCGACCGGCCAATGCCGCGCGGCGTGCTGCCGCCGCCGCACGGTGCGCAGATCCAGCCACCGGATGTGCCTAACTACTCATGGGTTGAGTACGGGATGCGGGCGGGTATGCCCCGATTTATGCACGCGGTGGATCAGCGTGAGATCCCAATTTCGGCGCTGATGAATGCGCAAGTCGCGGATGTCTATACAGACCTGATGGACGAGATCGTCGCCCGCAAGTGGGAATTGGTTGGCCACGGCTGGATCCAGCAATCCCTGAAGAACGCGGACGACGAAGAGGCGGTAATCAAACGGTGTGTTGCGCGGTTGAAGGAGTGCGACGGGCAGACCGTACGCTCGTGGCTTGGGCCTGGCCTGGGCGAGAGCCATGACACGGTCGATCTGCTGCGCGAGAACGGGATCGAATTTCTGCACGACTGGGTGATCGACGATCTGCCGTTCTGGATCCGCACCAAACATGGCCCGATGGTGGGTCTGCCATATGCTTTGGAACTGAATGACGTGCCGGTCTATGCGATCAAGGATGCCTCGACCGATGAGTTCCTGAAACGTCTCGAGGCCACGCTGGCAATCTTCGAGCGCGAAACAGAGCATAATCCGCGCTGCCTGACCTTCGGACTGCACCCGCACATCATCGGGACGCCGCACATCGCCTACTGGTTCGAGAAGTGCCTGGACCTGCTGATGGACCACCCTCAGACGATCTTCATGACCTCGCACCAGATCGGCGACTGGTTCGTGGCCGCTGACGGCACGAACGGTGCGGATGTTGCGGACTACACCGACACCTTGCCGCCCCTGCCCGAGTCCACCTGATGACACGCCCCCGGCCCTCGACCGCGCTTGATCACCTGAAGGTTCTGGACCTGACGCGCGTGCGGGCAGGTCCGACCTGTTGCCGCGTGCTGGCGGATTTCGGCGCGGACGTGATCAAGATCGAGGCACCGGCCGGTGTGGACCCGAACGCTGGTATGTCGGGCGCCCGCCACGGCTATGACATGTTGAACCTGCACCGCAACAAGCGCGGGTTGACGCTGAACCTGAAGAAAGCGGAAGGCCGGGATCTTTTCCTGCGCATGGTCAGGCAAGCCGACATCGTCGTCGAGAATTTCCGGCCAGATGTGAAGACCCGGTTGGGTATTGACTACGAAGTGCTGTGCTCGGTGAATCCCGGGATCATTCTGGCCAGCATCTCGGGCTTTGGGCAAACTGGCCCCTATGCCCAACGTGCGGGGTTCGACCAGATTGCCCAAGGCATGGGCGGGTTGATGATGGTCACGGGGCACCCGGGCCAGGGACCGATGCGCGCCGGAACGGCAGTGGCGGATTCGTCTTCGGGCCTGAACGCTGCAATCGGTATTCTCGTGGCGCTGGCCGAGCGGGAGAAATCCGGCAAGGGCCAGTGGGTGCACACATCACTGCTCGAGTCCCAGATCGCGCTGATGGATTTCCAGGCCGCGCGCTACCTTGTCGAAGGCGAGGTTCCGCCGCAGGCAGGCAACGATCACCCTTATGCCACGCCAATGGGCGTGATCGCGACGAGCGACGGGTACCTGAACCTCGGTGTCGGTGCCGAAGGCCAATGGCGGGACTTCTGCACGGCGATCGGACGTGGGGATCTGACCGATCATCCGGACTTTGCGACGATGGAGGACCGGTACCGCAATCGTGCCGCATGTTGGGATCTGCTCGCGCCGATATTCCTCGAGAAGACAACCGCAGACTGGCTTGAGATCATGGAGGCGCATGGCGTGCCCGCCGGACCGATCTATTCGGTTGACGAGATGTTCGCCGACCCTCACGTCCAGCAAACCGGCATTGCGCAACCCGTGAGGCACCACGCGCGCGGTGAAACCACCTTGATCGGGCAACCCGTCACGCTGTCGCGGACGCCAGCATCGCTGGAAACTTCTGCACCGGATCTGGGCGAACACAGCGAAGAGGTGTTGATCGAATTTGGTCTGGAGACCGATGAGATCGCCGCCCTGCGCGAAGCCGGAACGATCTGACAAAACTCAAAGGTCCGCAAGCGCGGGCGCAAGGATCTCTGCCCAGTTTGTCAGGCGTGCCTCTGACCAACGGGGGCCCAGGATCTGAACCGATGCGGGGAGCACTTCCCCAGCCAGCGGGACCGGCAGTGCGATCGCCGGACATCCCGAGAAATTCGCCAATGACATGAAGGCCGCCTGGTCCTTGGGAAGCGCGCTGCTGTGTGGGAATGCCCGCTGCGGTGCAGACGGCAACAGCAATCCATCGACGTGGAGAAAGGCCCGATCCACGGCTGCCGCCATCACTCTGGCTCGCCCGTACGCCTGAACCAGTTTCGATGAACTGAGCCTCCGGCCATAGTCCAATAGCCCATGAAGATGGGGGCTGAGAGCACCGTCCACATCCATCAGATCGGAAAGCGCGACAGCGCCCTCGGCTTCGATGATCAACAATCCGGCCCGGCGGTCCAGGTCAGGCACCCATCCAGCCAGATCGATATCGATGACGGTACCGCCCAGATCCTTGATCATCGCGCGTGCGACGTCCAGGCCCATCAAGATCGCAGGCTCGCAGTCGACATTCATAACATGCTTGGGAACGCCAAAGGTCAGCCCGCTCAGATCGACGCGCGTAGTACGTTTATGCCAGTCCTTGGGCGCGGGGCGGCTGTTCGGATCAAGATCATCGATCCCGGCAAGTGCCTGCACCGTCGGCCAAAGAAGGGTCACATCGCGGGCCAGCGGGCCGACCGTGTCCAATGACGGCGCCAAAGGAACGACCCCGCCCATTCCGATGAGCCCGTAGGTCGGCTTCAACCCGAAGACCCCGCAATAGGCAGCCGGAATGCGAACCGACCCCATCGTATCGGTACCGAGCGCGAGGTCAGCAAACCCGGCTGCGACAGCCGCCCCGGAGCCGCCCGAGGAACCGCCCGGCGTATAGCCAGGCATCAGCGGGTTCATGCAACGCCCGAAGACGGGGTTGTCGGTGACGCTGCCAAGGGCCGCTTCCTCCATGTTCGTGCTGCCGAGGATGATGGCTCCTGCAGCGCGCATACGGGTCACGACAGTCGAGTCGCCTTGCGCGATGACCTTGCTGCGCCCGCCAATGCCTGCGGTCCACGGCGCACCCGAAACCGCGAGGTTGTCCTTTACCGCAACTGTGAATCCATCCAGCGCTCCGATCATCGTGCCTAGTTCAACGCGGGCGTCTGCCGCCTCGGCTTCACGCTTTGCGGTTTCCGGATAAAGGCGCAGGAAGCTGTTATAGGCCGCATCCTCAGCCTCGATCTGCGCGAGCTGGTCAAGCGTGCGATCAACGATCGTGGTCATCGATATTCCTTGCGGTCTGGCGCTCTCCGGCCGCCCATCGGCTTACGAGATCGATGGACGACCTGAGGTTGTCAAAACCAGATATGCGGCTCAGATTGCATGGGGGGAGAGCGAAATGTCCAACGATCCTATCTTTGATCTGGCACGTCATGTGGCTGACACGACGCTCGATAAGATGCCAGCGCCCGCGATTACAGCCGCTAAGACCTTCATTCTCGACACTCTGGGGGTCGGGATCAGCGGCGGAACCGGTCCGATGACGCGTGAAGTGATCCTTTCGGCCTCGACCATGGGCTCGGGTTCGGATGCCCGGGTCTGGGGGACCGGCGAGCGTTTGCCCGCGAACCTGGCAGCGCTTTGCAATGCCTATCAGAGCCATTGCCAGGAATTCGATTGCGTCCATGAAGACGCAGTCGTTCATGTGATGACCGTCGTCCTGCCCGCAGCACTTGCGATCGCGGAAAGGCAAGGCAGTGTCTCAGGCGCCCGTCTGCTCGAAGCCGTGATCCTGGGCGTCGATGTGGCCGCCACGCTGGGGGTCGCATCAAGTTCGGGTCTGCGGTTCTTTCGGCCTGGAACAGCCGGGGCATTCGGCGGCGTGGCGGCGATCGGCAAGATCCTCGGGTTTGACACTGCGCTCATGGTGCAAGCGTTCTCCCTGACCTATGGCCAGGTCGGCGGCACGATGCAGGCACATACCGAGGGGTCCGGCCTGCTTGCAATGCAGATGGGGTTCAATGCCCGCAACGCGGTGATGGCTACTGATCTGGCCGCTTCGGGATTCACCGGCCCCGAGAACATCCTGATGGGAGATTTTGGCTATTTCCGGCTGATCGAAGACGGCGGAGACCCGCAGGCCGCTATCGATGAACTTGGAAAGCGCTGGCGGATCACAGAAGTTGCACACAAACCATTCCCGTCAGGACGGGCCACCCATGGCATTCTCGACGGCGGTCTCGCTCTGCAAAGAGCGCATCGGTTCACCGCCGACCAGATCGAAGAGATCCGTCTGACCGTTCCGCCGCTGATCCAGCATCTCGTTGGTCGTCCGCCTATAACCGAGATGGCAATCAACTATGCCCGTCTTTGCGCGCGATACGTGCTGGCATGTGCGTTACATGGTGACGGTGTGGCCCTGTCGGATTTCTCGCCGGACGCCTATCGGCGGCCAGACCGGCAAAGGCTGGCGACCGCTGCCTCGATTTCGGTGGAAGATCGTGGAGATCCGAATGCGTTGACGCCGGTCACGGTCGAGATCCGATTGAAAGACGGGCGAAGTTTTTCGAGCACCATCGAACATGTCAGCGGAAGCCCGAGGAATCCAATGAGCAGGGAGCGCCATCTGAACAAGTTCCGGCAGAACTGCGCGGATGGCGTGCGCCCCCTCCGCGAAGATCAGGTAGATGCGATGATCGAGTTGGTCGATCAACTGGACAAACTACCCGATGTGACGCGTTTGGTGGATCAGACCCTCTGCTGAGATCATCGCGCCAACCGATGACGGATCAAAGCGCCGCAAACTGGACTTCGGTGAGATGGCGAAGCCGGAAGGTTGCCGCAGCCAGGAAGCCTCGTCGGATAGCGATTGACTCTGCTGCGCTGCACAATCAGAGTTTTCGACGACAGAGGGGGATCTGCCATGAGCATGACGACGGTGATGACCGGCAACGGGCCTCGCGCCTTTTTCTCGTCGGGCCTCCAGGCCGAACAAACACCGTTCGAGGAAATCCCGATCATCGATTTTGCACCGATGCATGGCGAAGACGCTGCGGCACGAGCCGCGGTCGGAGACGCCGTGCGGGCGGCATGTACCGAGGTCGGCTTCTTCTATGCCAAGAACCACGGCGTGCCGCAGTCTGTCATCGACAACACGTTCAGCGCGGCACACCGGTTCTTCGACCTGCCGATGGACGCAAAGCAGGCGATTTCGGTCGAGAAGTCGGACGCGATGCGGGGATACACGCCGCTGCTGGGCGAGAACACCGATCCCGAAAACAATGGCGACCTGCACGAAGGGTTCGACCTTGCCCTGGACCTGCCCGAAACCGATCCGGACGTGAAGGCAGGCGTGTTCGGCTATGCGCCAAACCAATGGCCCGAGGGGCTGGACGGCTTCCGCGATGCACTGATGGGCTATCACGCCGAGGCGCGTGCGTTCGGAACGCTGATCTTCCGTGCGTTCGCCATGGCGCTGGAGTTGGAGGAAGACTTCTTCGCCAAGGCAATCACCAAGCCGATGGCCCATATGCGCGTGTTGCACTACCCGGATCAGACGGCGGCCCAGGGCGACAAGCAGATCGGGATCGGGGCGCATTCGGATTACGAGTGCTTTACGATCCTCTGCACCGATGATGTACCGGCGTTACAGGTGCTGAACTCTGCCGGCACGTGGATCCAGGCGCCACCCGTCCCGGGCGCGTTCATTGTGAATGTCGGGGATCTGATGGCACGATGGACCAACAACTATTTCCAGTCCACGGTGCACCGGGCGATCAACACATCTGGCAAACAGCGATACTCAATCCCGTTTTTCTTCGGAGTGAACAGCCAGGAAGTGGTCGAGGTTCTGCCAAGCTGCCAAAGTCCGGAGAATCCGCCAAAATACAAGCCGATCACGGCGGGTGACTACATCCGCTCGCGGTTCGACGACACCTACGCCCACCGGATCGGGGAAGCCGGATAGGGCGCTATCAGCCAACAAGAGAGCAGCAATAGCTCCGGGTGGCACCAACAGGAGAGTGAGATGACGACTTTTTCTAGACTGCGCAGGACCATCCTTGGCACGGCCTTGGCGGGACTGATGCTGACGATGACAGTTCTGCCTGACGCGCAGGCGATCGAGATCGAGGGTGATCCAAAAATCGCCTTCATTTACGCGGCAACCGCTCGGGATGGCGGTTGGAACGAAGCGCTGGACAACGCCCGCATGGCGGTCGAGCAGGATCTGGGCGTCAAGATCGCCGTTGTAGAGAGCATCAAGGAAGAGGCGACCGCGCTGAAGAACGCGATCGACCTGTTTGTCGGGCGCGGGTTCAATGTCATCGTCGCGACGGGATACGGATACTCCGAAGGCGTGCTCGAAGCCGCGAAGGCCAATCCGAAGATCGCCTTCATGAATGCCTCGGGCGCGACGAACCATGCCAATCTCGAAGGGTTTTACGTCCGAACGTATCAGGCCTGGTATCTTGCGGGCATGGCTGCGGCGGCAACGTCGAAGTCTGGCAAGATCGGCATCATCGGCGGGTTCCCGGTTGGCGTGGTAAACTGGGACGTCAATGCCTTTGCCCTGGGCGCACAGGCGGTCAATCCGGACATCGAGACCACGGTCGTCTACACCAACTCCTGGTGGGACCCGGTCAAGGAAGGCGAAGTGGCCGAGGCGATGCTGGATCAGGGCATCGATGTCATCGGCAACAACCTGTCTTCGGCCGCACCCTTCATCGCCGCCGAGAAGCGCGATGCAAAGTCCGTGGGCTTCCAACTCGACATGTCCAAGCATGCACCAAAGGGTCACCTGACGTCGGTGATGTTCAACTGGGACAAACACCTGGTTCCGACGATCAGTGCGATCGCCGACGGCTCGTGGACACCCAACGAATGGGGTGCATTCCCGGGCATGAAGGACGGCGTGGTTTCGCTGTCACCCATCTCGGACGACGTGCCTGCGGATGTGAAGGCCAAGATCGAAGCGACTGCGGCCAAGATCATGTCAGGCGACATGACACCGTTTGACGGTCCGATCCTGGCACAGGACGGTTCGGTCAAGGTGGCCGAGGGTGCCAGCATGGACGACGGTGCGCTCTGGGGCATGGATTTCCTGGTCCAGGGCGTGAAGGGCACGTTGAACTGATCCGGTGACAGATGTCGAAACGGCAAGGGCTGCGTCCGCTGACGCTGCCCTGGCGCTGGACGTGCGCGGGGTTTCCAAACGGTTCGGCGAAGCGACGGTTCTGAATAGCGTGGACTTCGACCTGCGGAAGGGCGAGGTGCATGCGCTCCTCGGCGAGAACGGCGCAGGCAAGTCAACCTTGATGAACATTCTCACCGGCATCTATGCCGCCGATGAGGGGCAAGTTGCGGTGTACGAAGCACCCGCCCGGATTCGATCTCCATCGGACGCCGTGGCCCTGGGAATCGGGATGGTGCACCAGCATTTCAAGCTGGTCATGCCCTTCACGGGACGTGAAAACATCCGCCTCGCTGCGGGGACTGCGCGTGCCGGAAGCGACTGGGCGACTGTCGATGCACGGATCGCGGACGTGTTGCGCCTGACCGGGCTGGAGGTCGACCTTGATGTCAGCGTGAGCGCGCTGTCCGTCGCGGAGCGCCAACGGATCGAGATCCTCAAGGCTCTAACTCTGGGCGCGGAGATCCTGATCCTCGACGAACCAACGGCCGTGCTGACCGATCAGGAGGCTGAGCGTCTGTTGGGCCTGATGCGTGATCTGGCAGGCGCAGGGCACGCGATCGTTTTCATCACGCACAAGCTGCGCGAGGTGATGGCGGCCGGTGACCGAGTTTCAACCTTGAGACAAGGTCGGATGGTGATGCGTGGCCGCGCGGTCACCGAGGTCACGAGCCAGGCGCTGTCGGTTGCGATGATTGGAGAACAGGAGACGACGCCCATCGCGCGCGGCGCGTCGACCCTGGGTGCTCCGCTGTTGCAGGTACAGGATCTCTCCGTCCGCAAAGAAGGCGTTGGCGTCGTCGACGGCGTCACCCTCACCGTTCATTCGGGCGAGATCGTCGGTCTCGCCGGTGTCGGAGGCAACGGGCAGCGCGAACTTGCCGAGGCGGTGTTGGGTCTGATCCCGTCGACCGGGTCGATCGTCCTGCATGGCTCGGCACTGACAGATGGAACCGTTTCGGACCGGCGCGCACAGGGGATGCGGTATGTCCCGGCGGACCGGACCGGGCACGCACTCTCGCCAAACAGCTCACTCGCCGAAAACCTCGCCGCAGCAGCCGTGCGCACCGGGCAGCTTGGGCACATGTTAATCTCCATCCATGCAATTCTGGGCTTCGCAAGAAGGCTGATCGACGCCTTTGGCATCGCTGGCGCCACAGCAGGCGGGCGACGGCCGGTGCGCCTTCTGTCCGGTGGGAACGCTCAGAAATCCGTCCTTGCCCGCGAACTGGATGACGCCGCACGCCTGATCATCGCCCACTCGCCGACGCGCGGCCTGGACGTCGCGGCGTGCCGGTTCGTCCACGACCGGCTGATCGAAGCAACAGCGCGCGGCGCGGGCGTGTTGCTGATCAGCGAGGATCTGGAGGAGATCCTTGCCCTATCCGACCATATCCACGTGATCAGCCGAGGGCGTCTGGCCACAACCGAAAACGCCAAACCCGGGCGCGAGGACATCGGCGCACTGATGCTTGGCCATGCTTGAACGGATCACGCTCGAACGCCGCGCTGATGCAAGCGCGTTGCGCAGTGCCGCGACGTATGGTGTTGCGCTTGTCGTCGCGGTCGCGCTGTCGCTTGGTGTGATAATCTGGGCCGGCGTCCCGACGGGCGCATTGTTCGAGGAACTGATCGTGCAAGTGTTCCTTACGCCTGCCGGGTTGGCGCGCACTCTGACACAGGCAACACCGATGATGTTCGCAGCGCTCGCCGCCGCGCTGTGCCTGCGCCTCAAGTTCTGGAACATCGGTATTGAAGGTCAGCTCCTGATGGGCGCGATCCTCGCGACAACGGTGGCGCTTTACGACATCGGCGGACCGATCCGGCTGCCGCTGATGCTGGCCGCCAGCGCCCTGGGGGGTACGCTCTGGATCGCGGTCCCGGCCCTGCTGCGGCTGAGGTTCGGAGTCAGCGAGGTGATCGTCACATTGCTGCTTTCGAACGTTGCTTTCCTGTTCTTGCAGCATCTTCTGTTCGGTCCGTTCGGTGATACCTCGCACAACTTCCCGACCTCGCCTGTGTTCGATGAGATGGAAAAGCTCTTTCGGTTCGGGTTCGGTGACACCCATGCCGGGTTGATCCTTGCCCTAAGCGCCGTGCTGGCCATTGCCGTGCTGGTGCACAGGACACGCTTCGGGTTCGCCGCGCGGTTCGCAGGCGACAACCCCCGTGCAGCCGATGCTCTGGGGTTCGAGACGCGCCGGGTCATGCTGATCTCGATCCTGCTCGGCGGGGCGATGGCGGGCCTGGCAGGCGGCGTCATCGTCTCGGGCACCGAGCACCGGCTTACCCAGGCGGTGGGATTGAACATGACCTTCAACGGCATCGTCATCGCGGCGTTGGCGGGCAACTTGCCCTTGATGATCCCGGTGGTGAGTTTCTTCATCGCGGGGCTCAGCGTCGCCAGCGCCTCGCTGAAAGTCTTCTACGGCGTGTCCGAAGGGATCGTTCTGATCATTCAGGGGATCATTCTGCTAACACTCGTGACCTTCCAGTTTGCCGCGACCTATCGCGTCACGATCCGGGGACCTGAGGCGGCATGATCGAGTTCCTGACCGCCTGGCTCGGCAGCTTGCCGGGGTTCATGACGCCGCTTCTGCTCGCGTCGCTTGGTCTGTTGTTCTGCGAACGGGCCGGGGTGCTGAACCTCGGCGTTGAAGGTGTCATGGCGTTGGGAGCCATGACGGGTGCAGTGGTTGTCCTTGCGGGTTTTGGCACCTGGATAGCGCTAGCCGCTGCGACACTCGCGGCCATCGCCGTATCCATCCCGTTCATGCTTGCCGTGATCGTGTTTCGTGCCCCGCAGATCCCCGCGGGTCTGGCACTCGTTGCGATCGGGTTGGGGTTGTCCGAGGCTCTGGGCCGCGATGCGGCACACAAGCCGTTCTCAGGCCTGCAAGCTCTGCCATGGCCGGACGCACTGGTCGAACTTCCGTTGGTTGGCCGGATGCTGTTCGAACAGGATGCCATCGTGATCCTTGCCTTGGTCCTTGCCGTCATAGCGGCGAGAGGTCTGTTCCAAACACCGCAAGGCTTGCGCTTGCGTGCCGTCGGCGAAGACCCGGCGACAGCAGACGCCGCGGGCGTCGACGTCCAACTGTACCAGATTGTGGCCGTCGTGATCGGCAGCGCCCTGATCGGCCTTGCAGGCGCGTATCTTTCCGTTGGCGGAAGTCAGATCTGGACCGAGGGCATGGTTGCGGGCCGCGGTTGGATCTCTTTGGCACTGGTGGTCTTTGCGCAATGGATGCCGATCCGTGCGATTCTGGGCGCGATTTTGTTCGGCGGCGCAGAAGCGCTGATCCCCCGCCTGCAAGCGCTGGGATTGGAGGTTCCGGTCTACTTTCTGTCGATGACGCCGTATCTGCTGACGATCGGCGTGCTGCTGATCCTCTCGCTGGGCACTCGGACGGCGCAAAGCGAACCGGGCTTTCTGGGCCGCGCCTATATCCGTCAGGACCGATAGCTGAATTGCACCAGCGGAATGCCCGGGCAATCATGGCCGGTGAAGATCGAAAGGACCCCCATGACGTATCGCCCACCCGCCGCGCCAGACCCGTTCGCACCCCGCTTCATGGAGATCGCGACCTTCATGCGGATGCCGCTGGCCGAGGGCCTTCACGACGCCGATATCGGCATCTTCGGCGTGCCTTATGATGGGGCGCTGACCAATCGGCCCGGGGCGCGGCATGGCCCGCGCGCTGTGCGCGATCAATCCTCTCTGATCCGGGCGATCAACCACGCGACCCGGGTGAACCCCTTCGAACTGGCCCGCGTTCGCGACTTTGGCGATGTTCCGTTCACGCAGCTTTTCGACGTGGAGGCGACGCATGCCGAGATCGCAGCATTCTCGCGGGCCATCGTCGATGGCGGGATACTGCCGCTCGCGATCGGTGGCGATCATTCGATCAGCCTGCCGGTACTGAGAGCAGTGGCAAAAGACCCTGTCGCCCTGATCCATATCGATGCGCACACCGATACCTGGGACTCGTTCCAAGGCTCGAAGTTCAACCATGGCGCACCGTTCCGACGCGCGGTTGAGGAAGGGCTGATTGACCCTGCTAAAACCATCCAGATCGGTATTCGCGGCACCCAGAACATTCCGGAGGGGTGGGACTACTCCGAAGCGTCAGGCATGCGTGTGGCGTTCTGCGAAGAGGTCCACGAGCGCGGGCCGGCAGCACTGGCCAAGGAGGCGCGCGCGTTGGTCGGCGAGCATCCGGTTTATCTGACCTTCGATATTGATAGTCTGGATCCGGTCTATGCGCCCGGAACGGGAACACCCGAGATCGGAGGGCTTACGACATATCAGGCGCAGAGCCTTCTGCGCGGCTTGCGCGGTCTGAACTATGTCGGCGCGGACGTGGTCGAGGTCTCGCCACCTTTCGACTCCGCCGGGTTAACAGCCATGGCGGGTGCAGGGATCGCCTACGAAATCCTGTGTCTTTTGGCCGAGAACCTGCCTAAAAAGTAGCGCACACCTCACCAACTGATCGCTTTGCGGTCGAATCCTCGGAAGTGCGCCGCGCGGCGGTTCAATCAGTTTGACTCCGTTCCCGCGTGTGGCTCAGTTGCCAATAGAAACTTGGAGGACGAGACATGCCGATCAACTCACTTTTCAGGCTGAAGGCACCGGTTGCTCTGTGTGCGTTGCTGATTGCGGGCGCTGTTGCTGCGCCGACATCCGCCCGGGCGGACGACACGATCAACTGCGTTTTCCCGTTCTGGTTCGGCTTCGCGCCGGTTTTCGTCGCCCAGAAGGAAGGCTATTTCGAATCCGAAGGACTCACCGTCAACACCGCCTTCGACAATGACCGTGCAAACGTTCTGCCCGGGCTCGAGACCGGCGACATCGATTGCACCATGCGCACAATTGGTGAGAGCATGGCCCGACCGCGCACGAGCGAGACAACCGGTACCATTATTGGCACGATCGACATCTCGGTCGGCGCAGACGGCGTGGTGTCTGGACCGGGCATCGACAAGGTCGAGGATCTGCTGGGCAAGACCTTCGCGGGAGAGATCAATCACCCGGGCACGGTTCTTGTGCAGTTCGCGTTGTCGAAGATGGGGCACAGTATCAAGGACCTGGATCTGAAACTGATCGCCACGGATGACTCCGTCGCGGTCTTCGAGGATGACAGCATTGCGGCCGTGGCAACCTGGGAGCCGATGCTCAGCACGATCGTCAAGGGCACCTCGCGCACGGGCTCGAAAGTGCTGATTTCCTCGGCGGACTACGAGGGACTGATCACCGACATAATTCTGGTCAACACTGAAGACTACAAGGCAAACCCCGAGAAGTACGCCAAATTCCTGCGGGGCATCTATCGGGCCATTGACCTCTACGTCGCCGATCCCGACAAGTTCATTGCGCTCTCGGCAGGGGAGTTCAGCGTGCCGGATGCCGAGATGAAGGAAGCACTCGCGGGCGTGAAGTACACAACCTATGAAGAGACGCTCGCTTACATGCCTGCCGATGGGAACGGCAAGCTGAAGGAGGTGCTGGACGCCTTCAACGAGATCAATATCTCGCTGGACTTGCAGGACGCGCCGCTGCCCTACGCGCCTTACGTCGACGCCACGATCCTGCCAGGACTGTTCGACGGCAAGACCCGCTAACGCAGGGCGCCCTTGCGCCTCCTGGTCTTCCGCACAGGACTGCCCCGCCGGACCGAGTTGATCCTCGGGCTGGCGGGTCTTTTCGCCTTTTTGGGCGCCTGGCACCTGACGGCGATCTCCGGCCTGATCAAACCACAGTTCCTGCCAACACCCTGGGCGGTGGTCGAGGCGTTCGGACGTCTGTTCACCGAACGCAACTTCGCGGGCGACATTGCCATAAGCATCGGGCGGGTGTGGGCGGCGTTCACGCTGTCCGTCGTCATCGCGGTGCCGCTGGGGCTAATGATGTCCTCCTACCGTGCCGTCGGTGCGGCGCTGGAGCCCTTCGTGGATTTTGTTCGCTACTTGCCGGTGCCCGCGCTGGTCCCGCTCCTGATCATCTGGTTCGGCGTGGGCGAGGCCTCGAAGATCGCAGTGCTGTGGATGGGAACGTTCTTTCAGTTGCTGCTACTGGTTTCTGACGACACCAAACGGGTGCCCGGCGAGTACGTCGAGTCCGGCTTTACCCTGGGTGCGAGCCAGTGGCAGATCATGCGCGACATCATCATGCCGGCGGCACTTCCCAACATCGTCGACAATCTGCGGATCACGCTTGGCTGGTGCTGGACCTATCTGATCATCGCCGAAATCGTGGCCGCCTCGTCCGGGGTCGGTCATGTGATCTGGTCGCTGCGCCGGTTCGTGAAAACCCCCGAGGTGATGGCGGGCATCGTCGCAATCGGCATCGTCGGTCTGTTGACGGATCAGGCCTTTCGCTATGCGCATCGGCGCTGGTTCCGGTATCAGAGGCGCTGATGGCCTTTCTCTCGATCCAGAGCGTCTCGAAGTCGTTTCGCACCGATGGTGTCGAGACCGAAGTGCTGACGCCTCTGTCGCTGGACATCGACCGGGGAGAGCTTGTTACGTTCCTCGGCCCATCGGGTTGCGGCAAGACCACCTTGATGCGCATGGTTGGTGGGCTCGAAAGTGTCGAAGCGGGACGGATCACACTGGATGGCGTGACCCTTGGTCCGCCTGACCGGCGGCGCGGCATGGTGTTTCAATCCTATGCTGCGTTCCCCTGGCTGACCGTGCGCGGCAACATTGCGTTCGGGTTGAAGTACCGGACAGATCTGACGAACGCCGAGAAGACCGCGATCACCGACCGCTACCTGGACATGGTCGGACTGAAAGCGTTTGCCGATCAGTATACAAACCGCATCTCCGGCGGGATGCGCCAGCGTGTGGCGATCGCCCGGACCCTGGCCTCGGATCCCGATGTCCTGCTGATGGACGAACCTTTTGGTGCACTGGATGCACTGACGCGTGAGCACCTTCAGCAGCAACTGCTCGGGATAAACGAGGCAGAGCAGAAGACGACGATCTTCGTCACTCATGACGTCGAGGAAGCCATCCTGCTCGCGCACCGTGTTGTCATTTTCTCGGCGCGCCCAGCGCAGATCCTGTCTGTTGTGGACATCGGTGCGGGGCTTGGGACGCAGCGCGACGAAGCGCTTCGCCAGAGTGCGGCGTTCCAGTCGCTGCGCCACGAAATTCAGGATACAATCCGCGTCGAATATGCGCGGGCACGTGAAGCGGAAGAAGCCCATGCTGTTTGATCTTACGGGCAAGCGCGTCCTCGTGACGGGCGGAAACAAGGGCCTGGGCCTGGGTGTTGTCGAGGGCTACCTCTCCGCCGGTGCCGAGATGATCATCGTCGGGGTCGAAGACGACGTGCCGAACACTGCCAACAAACTCTCTGACCGGTATTGGCGCAAGATCACGGGAATTTCCTGCGACATCGCCGATCTGGCAGATGTCCACGCGATGGCGGAGCAGATCGGTCCCCTCGATATCCTGATAAACAATGCCGGGCTGGAGTTGATCACGCCCATCGACGACCCGGACCCCGAAATCGATGGCACCTTCCGGCGGATCACCGAAATCAATGTGATCGGCACCTTCTCGGTCACGCGGGCTTTGTTGCCAAAGATCGCGGACGGCGGGCGCAGCATCAACACGGCATCGATGTGGGGCAAGACGGCGGTCGCCGAGTTCTCGGCCTACTGTGCCTCGAAACATGCCGTGATCGGGCTGACACGCTCGCTAGCGCAGGAATTGGCTCCACGGCGGATCTCGGTCAACGCGGTCTGCCCCGGTTGGGTGCGCACGGAAGCCTCGATGCGTTCGCTCTCCGCGATGTCGGACCGGACCGGGCGCCGCGAGGATGACCTGCTGGCCGAGATCACCGGCGCGCAAGCCTTCGAAGGGCTGATGGAGCCCAAGGACATGGCCGCGATGTATCTGTTTCTGGGATCGGATGCGGCGGCAAACATCACAGGGCAGAGTTTCACCGTGGACCGCGGAGAGTTGATGCAATGAAACGAATGCCAAACCGCTGAGGAGACCGCGATGCCGATCCTTGAGGACGCATTCCCGCACCGCGACTATGATCTGCCCGAAGGCGTTGAGCGTCATATCGATGCCGCCCCACAAAGCGCTTACACCGATCCGAACGGACTGGCGGCGGAACTGCGCGCCGTGTTCGAGAACGATTGGGTCATGGTCGGGCGGGCGGGTCTGATCCCAGACCCGGGCGATTACTTTTGCGCCATGGTTGGCGCCAAGCCGGTGATCGTGATGCGTCAGCAGGACGGCTCGATCTCGGCCATGGGGAACTTTTGCCTGCATCGGTATGCGCGGCTGCTCGAAGGCAGCGGGACCGCAAAGCGGATCGTTTGCCCCTACCACCACTGGACGTACCAAATGAACGGCGACTTGATCGGCGTGCCGGACCGCATGGGGTTCGAGCGCACCGCCATTGCCGACCGGACGCTCGATCGGTTGGCATGCGAGGTGGCATTCGGCTTTGTATACGTCAGCCTGCGCGATGACCTGCCGCCAATGGCCGAGCGCTTGTCCGGGCTGAGACCGCTGATCGGCAACTTCGGGCTTGAAGCCTATGAGGACCGCCATGTCGTTCACGAAGAGCTTTGGAACGGCAACTGGAAGCTTCTGATCGAGAACTTCATCGAAAGCTATCACACGACCTACACGCATCCACGCTCGATCGGCCCCTCCAATCCAACGCACCTCGCAGAGTTCGGGCCACTCGGCGATCCGAACTTCGCGATCCACTCGAACAGCTACCGCGACGAGGACGTGCCGGAGATCTTCAACCCACGCCTGACCGAAGCCGAGAAACGTCGCTTCTACGTGATCTCGCTGTTCCCGAACGGGCTGGCGGCGGTGGACGCCAACTTCGTCTGGTGGATGGCGCTGGAGCCGCTCGGTGTCGGCCGCACGAATGCCCGCTGGGGGCTTTCTTATGCGCCGGAAACAATGGCTGGGCACGCCGACGCCGAAGCGTTCTGCACCGCAATCCGCGAAGTCATCGAAACCGCGACCGAAGAGGACAAGGAGATGGTCGAGCGGGTGCAAAACGGGGCTGCGTACGGTTCACACACAACAGGTCTCCTGCATGCACCGCTGGAGATGAACATCAGGGAGTTCAACGACTACCTTGCCCGCAAGATCGCCGAGGTCACGGCCCGCACGATCCATGAGGTCAGGCCGGAATGACCTTCACAGGGCAAACAGTCCTGGTGACGGGAGCAGCCAGCGGCATTGGCAAGGCCACCGCTCGTGCTTTCGCCGTCGCTGGTGCAAAAGTCGTGCTGGCGGATCTGTCAGACACCGCTTCATTAGCTGATGAAATCCGCGATGATAGTGGCACGGCGGTGAGCGTGACGTGCGATGTCGCAGACGCTGGCAGCGTGGACGATCTGTTCGCCGGGATCGGTCCGTTGGACGTGGTTGCCAACTGTGCCGGGATCCTGCTTGACGGAAACATCGCCGAAATGCCCGTCGAGGCATTTGACCGCCAGATCGCCGTCAATCTGCGCGGCTCGTTTCTGATTGCTCAGGGTGCCGTCCGGGCGATGCGGGACCGCGGTACGGGACGGATTGTCCTGATCACCTCCGAGCTTGCTCATCTTGGCCGGGCCGGAGCCTCGGCCTATTGCGCCTCGAAGGCCGGGGTGATCGGCCTGACCCGAGCACTCGCGCGCGAGTGTGCACCTCAAATCCTTGTGAATGCAGTGGCGCCCGGACCGATCGATACTCCGATGCTGGATGCAGCCAACATGACAGTGCAAGAGATGTCGATGGAGACATCGAACCCGCTCGGCCGGATTGGACAACCGGAAGAAGTCGCCTCGGCCATTCTGTTTCTGGCAGGTCCGGGCGGCACGCTGATGACGGGGCAAACCATCTGTCCAAGCGGCGGCGCGGTCATGCTGTGACGCCGGACGCATCACGCAAGTAACGCGCCCCAGGCAAATGGTGATGTGCGGGTCGCGACGCCCAAATCTAGACAATTGGATAACCGGCACCTGCCCCCGTTGGATCAATTGCCGCGCCTCACGCCTGTCTCAGCACCAAAGGCCAGGCGCGAGTACGATGCGATCGCTTGGGCTTGCCTTTAAACCGGGTTGGTGCAACTCTCGCCTCGACGTGCACGATAAGCGGATCACGTGGCCACCAGGCTCAAAGGTCCGCACCGAACTAGACGCGCTCACTACAGGATCTCAGGGAGGAGAACGACCAAATGTTAGGACAAATTACGTCTTTGCTGCACCGGAACGTCGGCAAGCGCATCGCGATGCTCGGATGCTCGGCAGTCGCGGCCGGTGCGATCATGGCCTCGCAGGCGCAGGCCGAAGTTACCATCCGGGTGGCGTCCGACACGGCAGGACTGCCGCACCCGGCAGCCATCGCCATGGAGCGTCTGAAGGACCGCGTGGCCGAGGAAATTCCAGGCAGCGATGTCCGGATCTTCGTGTCATCATCGCTCTACAAGATCCCGGAAGCCATGGAGGCGATGACCGAGGGCAACCTGGAAATGGCCTGGGGCCAGTTCGGCAAGACAGCTCAGGTCGATCCGTATGCGAACGTCGTGGTCGGGCCGATGCTTCTGACGACGCCTGGCGCGATCAACTCGCTCGACGAGTTCGAGACCTACAAGATGCTCGAGAAGCGCTTCAACGACATCCATGACGTTAAGCTGTTCGGCACGGCACACCTGTCGTTCTACATGGGCGTCGGCGCGAAGGCCGGCCGTCTGATCGCGCCGTCCGATTTCGAAGAAAAGAAGATGCGCTCGATGGGCCCGGCAGAGAATGCGATGCTCAGCGCGTTCGGGTCGAACCCGACGACCATGGCCTTCGGCGATGTGCCGCCAGCTCTGGAAACCGGCGTGATCGACGGTCTGCTGACCAGCCTCGGCGGCTGGAACCGGGTCAAGGAGCAAGCGCCCTTCTTCTCGGTCGCCGGTGTCAACGGGATCGTCGGCGATTACTACTACCTGGCGGCTTCGAACAAATGGTGGAACACCCTGAAGCCCGAGCATCAGGCGATCATCGAGAAGATCATCGTCGAAGAGGTCCTTCCACTCGGGAAGGCCGCCAATTTCTGCAACGATAAGCAACTGATCGACCGGTTCGGCACGGATGACCCGACCAAGCCTGGGATCTTCGTCATGAGCCCGGATCAGGCCGGTGCCCTTGCGACGCAACTTGGCGACGCGACCCAGCAGTGGATCAAGGCAAATACGCCTTCCGGTGCTGACGAGTGGGTCGACAAGTTCGCAGAGGAAGCCAAGGCTGCCGTTGCGGCGAACCCGCTGGGCGAGAGCGCGCTCGAGGCGACCGATTGCGGCCCGATGAACGAGCTTTTCGCGAAGTACCGCAAGAAGTAAGCGCGTCGTGCGCATTCCGCACGGCCGGGCCTCAGGGTTTGGCCGTGCATCTGCAACAACGTCCGTACGTCGCCGTCCTGTAACTGCGGGGGGCTGCCAAGCGAGGGCTCGGAATGGACTATGTGTTTGACCGGATCTACCGGGTCGTTCGCTTCCTGCTTGACGACATCATTGGCAATCTCGCGACCATGGCGATGTTCATGGGGACAGGCCTTGCGATCGTCGAGGTCTTCCGCCGCTATGTCTTCGGGGTGGTCTATGACTGGGGCCAGGATGCTGTCACCTACGGCATCGTATCGTCGGTCTTCCTCTACTTCGCGGTTACACAGGCCCGCCGGTCGCATCTGCGCGTATCGTTCGTTGTCGATGCGTTGGAGGAAGGCGGCAAGCAGAAAGCTGTGCTTCTCATCCGGACACTGATCACCGCCATATCTCTTCTGCTTTACTCGGCCTTGGCCACTTGGGGCATCCCGACGGTGGAACGCTCGATGATGATGGAGCGGACGACGCTTTCGATGGTGCTGGTGATCTGGCCGTTCCAACTCGCACTGGTTGTCACCTTTGTGCTGATGGCGATCGTCACGTTCTTCCAGCTCTACCAGGACGTCCGAGCCCTGTTCGGGAAGAAGGTCTTCGAGTGGGCGCCCGTGGAAGAAGGGATTGATATCTAGCCATGGGCTTCATTGGACCCGCCCTGTTGGCGATGCTGGCGCTTGGTGCGCCGATCGCCGTCGCCCTGATTGGTGTGACGGTCGCCTTCATTCTCTATGATCCGCTGCTCAGCGAAAGCGCAATCTTCCGGTCGTTCTTCAGCTTCGTGAACAAGTACACGCTGATGGCGATCCCGTTCTTCGTCTATGCCGGCTTCCTGATGGAGCGAACAGGCCTGATCAAGAAGCTGTTCCGCTTTGCCGACGCGCTGATCGGCTGGCTCCCCGGTGGCTTTGCCTACGCGACGATCCTCGCCGCCGTGATGTTCGGTGCGATCTCTGGGTCCAGCACCGCGATGGCTGCCGCCATGGGGCTTGTCGCGTACCCGGAGATGCTGAAACGCGGCTATCCGAAATGGATGGCGGCGGGCGTCATTGCAACGGGTGGCGGCATTGCCATTCTGATCCCGCCCAGCATCACGCTGATCCTGTACGGCGTGCTGACCGAGCAATCGATTACCAAGCTCTTCTTTGCCGGTGTCACGCCCGGGATAATGCTCGCGGTCAGTGATGCGATCATCGTGCTGACCATGGCGGCCATCCTTGCGCTGCCTGCCAGCAAGTTCTCGCTGCGCGAGCTTTGGTCCGCGTTCATTGAAGCGGTCCCGGCGCTGCTGATGCCCGTGATCGTGTTGGGCGGCCTCTATGGCGGGGTGCTGACACCTACGGAGTCGGGCGCCGCGGCCTGCGCTTATGCGATGGCCTATGGTGCCGTCGCCCTGCGCGGCGACTTTTTCAAGGAGGCCTACTCCGCCACCCAGCGTGCGGTGAACCTGACCGCGATCCTGTTCTTTGTCCTTGGCGGGGTCGGGATCTTTCAGTTCCTGCTCGCCAACCAGGGATGGCCCCAGGATATCGCCGAGGCGGTCACCGAGATGGGCCTGAGTCCGGTGGCCTTCCTGGGACTGCTGATGGTCGTGCTGCTGCTGCTCGCGACCTGTCTGACAGGCGTCGCGGTGCTGGTGCTGGTGGTGCCGGTGATCTATCCGGTGTCGATCACGCTCGGTATCGATCCGATCCACCTGGGCATTCTGTTCGCGCTGTGCATCGAGATGGGCGCCGTGATCCCACCGGTTGGGTTGAACCTGTTCGCGGTCAGCGGAACCACCGGAGTTCCGGTCACGACGGTGATGCGTGGCTCCTTCCCGTTCCTATGCACGGATGGCTGTGTGCTGGTGCTCTGCCTTTTGATCCCGGCACTCGTGCTCTGGTTGCCGAACCTCGTCGTGCAATCGGTCTTCGGCTAGGTAAGCTAGAAATTGATGCGCCTGTCGCGGGCGCATCGACATTTCTTGCACTTGCTGCAATGGTCCGGCCATGAACCTCGGCCATGTTCCCGATATCGGCGCGCGGCAACTGGTTGCCGTCCTTTCGGTGGCTGAAAACCGGAGTTTTGTCGCCGCAGCGGCTGAACTGCACATGTCCCAACCTGCGTTGACACGTACGATCAAGCGCGTCGAGGATGTGCTGGGCGTCCGGCTGTTCGAACGGACGACCAGAACCGTGCGCCTGACCGATGCAGGCCGCGAGTTTGTGGCGCTGGCGCACCGAATGACCAATGACCTGAGACTTGCGGCACGCTCGATGCGCGAGATCGCCGATCAGCAGCGCGGACAGGTGATCGTCAGCAGTCTGATGTCGGTTGCTCATGGGGTGTTGCCAGGTGCAATCCGAACGTATCGCCGGGAGCATCCGAGGATCGAGATTCAAGTCCAAGACGGTATCCACGGCGATGTCGTCGACAGATTGAAAAGCGGTGCGGCGGATTTTGGCATCACCTATCTTCAAGACATTCCCGAAGCGCTGACTGCGACGCCGCTCGGCAAGGGATACTTCGTACTCGTCGCCGCATCGACGTCCGGGTTTCATGATTCCGGCAAGACATTCATCAAGTTCAACGATCTGCGCGGTGTCCCTTTGGTATCCATGCCCCCGGGCTCACAGACCCGGCGCGTGCTGGATGCGACGGCTGCGGGGCGCGGCTTCACGCTGACCCACGCGGCAGTGGTGTCACAGATCCCGACGCTGCTCAGCTTTGTGCGGTCGGGGGTCGGGGTTGGCCTTGTCCCATCTGCTGCCATCACCGGCGACTTGGGCGACGACCTCGTCCGTCTCGCGGTTCGTGATCCTCAGATCTCGCTGGATATCGGGATACTCCGCAGCAAAGAACGCACACTCTCACCGGCAGCAGCGGGGTTGCTCGACGCAATCTCGGCCGCTTGGCTAGGCAAACAAACTGGCTAAGCAATTGATGCAAAAATCGGAACAATCTTTGATATCATATAACTTTGGTCATTTCTCAGTATCGCGCGGTAGCCTGTATCAACACTTGGCCGCGAGGGAGAGCGCCCCATGAACATGTCATCAACTCTGGAAGCTGGTCCTGCCAGCGTCGATACCAGCGTTGATCTGGTCGAGCACTACTTTGAAAAGGGTTGGACCGACGGTCTTCCCGTGGTGCCGCCCACGCGCGAGAAAATCGATGCAGTCGTGGCCGTGCTGGGTGGGACGCCTGATCACATCGAATGCAAGATCCCGCCGCGGTGGGGAGCACTGACGCGCGAAGTTCTGGCCATCAACATGGTCATGGCCGGGTGCAAACCGGAATACGCGCCTGTCGTGCGCGCCGCGATGCTGGCGCTGACGGATCGGCAGTGCAACCTGAACGGCGTGCAGGCCACAACGCACATGGCCTCACCGCTGATCATGGTGAACGGTCCTGTCGCCGCCAAGATCGGGATGAACGGCGGGGCCAATGCCTTCGGCTCGGGCAACCGCGCCAATGCCACGATCGGGCGGGCAATCCGTCTGATCATGCTGAACGTCGGCGGCGGTCGCGCGCCGGATCTGGACAAGTGCACGCTCGGCAATCCGGCGAAGTACTCATACGCCATCTGCGAGCACGAAGCCGCGAGCCCGTTTGCGCCGTATCACGTCGAACAGGGATACGCAGCCGACACATCGACCGTGTTCGCCCTGGCGGCAGAAGCGCCACATTCGGTGACCGACCACCAATGCAATGATCCCGAAGGGATCTTGGACACCATCGCCTCGGCCATGAGCACGATTGCCTCCAACACGTCGGTCCTCTCGGGCCATTGTGCGCTCGCGCTGGGGCTGGAACACGCCCGGACGATCGCCAAGCACGGGTGGACCCGTCACGACATCAAGAGCTACCTCTGGCTGCATTCAGGCAACCTTTTCAGTGCCCACTCCCGCGATCACCGCTACGGCACGGTCTATAACCGCAATCTGCCGAAATGGTACAAACGCGGGCCGGACGATCGCATTCCGATCGTGGAAGGCCCTGACCGCATCCACCTGTTCGTGATCGGCGGCGATGCCGGACGATTTTCAGCCTTCATCCCGGGCTGGGGACACATGAGCACGCCCGTGATCCGGCCTGTCGAAGATACCGCGATCGGAAGCGCGGACGACTGCGCCGACGGCCTATGCAAGTTGTGAGGAGACTTCACCATGCTGGATGATCGCACCCGGACGTCGGTCGAGATCTTCGACCCCCGCGGCGTCGTGGACCTGGAAAGCAGTCCACTGGCCGACCGAAAGAACACGCTGTCGGGCCTGCGCCTTGGCATCCTGGACAATTCCAAGTGGAACGCGAACAAGCTGTTGCGCGGTGCAGCGGCGGCTCTGTCGGATCAGATCGCCTTTGCGTCCGTGAACTACTACGTCAAGACGCATGGCTTCTCGACCGATGCGCCGCCCGAGATGATCAGTCAGATCGCCTCCGAGAATGACATCGTGCTGACTGCCATAGGCGACTGTGGCTCGTGCTGCTCGTGCTGCATCCGGGATGCCATCGCGCTGGAGGATCTTGGCTTGCCGACGGCTCCGATCATCACGACCGAGTTCGTGAACGAGACACGGCTGACCCGCGCCGCTGTCGGTATGCCGGGATTGCGCCCCGTGGTGATCGACCACCCGGTGAGTTCCATCACCGCAGAAGAGGTCGCCACACGGGTCGCGGTGATCGCCGCACAGGCGCAGGAGGTCTGGGTCGGCACGCGCGGCGATATCTGATCTCCACCGCGCAGGTCGGCAACAAGCGACACCGCTCACGGTTCCTGAGCGAATGCTTCCAGCGCATGGCGCTCGGCGAGATCATGTGCGCGTGAAGTCGCTCTTGGCCACGAGGCCCCGCCGAAAGCCTGCACGCTAAACCGGGCGATCGCCTTTGATCGTCACGCGGAAGCCTGACCGCGTGTTTGGATAGTAGTCCCATAGCGCCAGATGCTGGACGCAGCGGTTATCCCAAAAGGCAACCGACCCCTGCTGCCAGCGGAACCGGACCTGGAAGTCCTCTTTCGCGCAATGCTCATGCAGCATCCGCAGGATCGAGTCGCTTTCCAGACGCGGCACGTCATTGATCTTCTTCGTGAAAATCGGATTCACGAACAGGCACTTTCGCCCCGTTTCTGGATGCGTCCGGATGACCGGATGGTCGCAGGCCGGATATTGCCTGCCAGCGTCGTCTGCACTGTAGCGCCCACGATATTGTTCCTCGCCATCGTGCCGCGCCGTCAGACCCTCGAGATAGGTTTTCATCCGCTCCGAGAGCGCGTCATAGGCCGCATACATGCTGGAGAACAGCGTATCGCCTCCGATCTCTGGGACGGTGTGGAGGTAGAGGATCGAGCCGAGTGGCGGTTCCTCGACACAAGAGACGTCCGAATGCCAGCGCTCACCGGCAATCTTGGTCGAGTTTTCATCCGCATGGATCGGTACGATTTCCGGATGACCTTCGGGCGCGGCGATGGCTGGATGGATGGCCAGATCTCCGAACAGGCGACCAAACGCCTTTTGACTTGCATGATCGAAGCTCTGATCGCGGAAAAACAAGACGGAATGCGCTGCAAACGCAGTTTGGACCTCTCGGAATGTCTGGTCATCCAGCGGAGCGGCCAGATTGACGCCAAAAACCTCCGCACCAATCGTCGGCGTCACCGGACGCACGTCGATGCGTTCGTAAATCGGGTTGGTCTGCTGCACGATCTTGTTCATCGAGTTGACTCTCCGCTGGCGTGTTGCTTGGTCACCTGTCGCCACGGGAACGGCTTGTCTCTCCGACGGCGTCATTGCCATTGCAGTCAGGGACGCGAGTATCGCCGTGACCCGCTCGCTGTGCAATCGCATCGCCGATATCTGCAGCACCATGAATCGCCAGATCCAGGCTAGGCATCTGGGTACCCAGGGCCCTCAGAAGAACAAGAGCCACTGCCGCACAACCCAGACTTCGATCAGGCACACGCTCACCAGAGCGGCCCGTAAATACCAATCGGGCCAGCGTCGCCAAAGCACTGCGGAAGAGGCCAGCACCACCAACACAGCAAACGGCGCAACCGCGGCCGCATGGTGATCCGAATCCCAGTAGCTCAAAGGGCTCTCAAAGACCCAATCGCTGGCAGGCCAGAAATGCCGACGGGCATCATCGTTGTGCAACGGAAAATCGGTCGCAAGATGCAGCAGCCCTGCCCCGGTCAAAGCGACCGCTGGAAGACTTCGCAGACCGATCGCAGTCAGGAAGGCGAGCCCCCAGATTATGAAGCTGTTGTCGATCGCGAAGACCGTTTGCCATGCTGGCGAGAAGTACATTTCCCCAAACACGCGCTCTGACGGGATCTGCATCACGAACAATGCGCCACCGGCGAGCAGGTAGAGCGACAAATCGGGCAACAGGCTTCCCAGAGCCGCCGCCCGCCCGCTTCGCGGCACGTCACGCCGCGCAAAGACCGCCAATCCCAGCAAAAGATGCGCCGGAGTGTTCATCGCTGTTCCTCGGACAGGGTTTGGCACGCGCGTTCGCGGTGCGCAGAGCCTCGCCCTAGCACCGTTCGCAATCCGATCAACCCGGACCTCTTGGCGGCATTTGCGCCGCCGTCTTCGTCAATCCGCATGCACTGATCTTCTTTCTACAAACTCCACACGTGATCCTGCACATCCTGAAACCATCATCCAGCTTGTACCGGACGCCGTGCGCAGCCTATCCTTGCGCATGATCCCCGACCGCCCGTTCCTCGGCATCTTGTTGATGCTCGCATTCTGTGTGCTTGCCCCATTGGGTGACAGCTTCGCGAAACTTCTGGGTGAGACGGTCGCGCTCGGCATTCTGCTGCTGCTCCGTTTCGGGGTCCAAGCCGTCATACTGGTTCCGATCGTACTGTGGCAGCGGTCAAGCCTCGTCCCCTCGCACCGCTTGATGCTGTGGACGTGCCTTCGCACGGGTCTGCACATCATCGGGATCGGCATGATGTTCAGCGCGCTAAGATACCTGCCGCTGGCGGACGCTTTGGCAATCGCTTTCGTCATGCCGTTCATCATGCTGCTGCTTGGACACTTCTTCATGGGAGAGACGGTGGGCCCGCACCGGATCACCGCGTGTGCGGTCGGCTTCGTGGGTACATTGATGGTCATCCAGCCGAACTTTGTCGAGGTGGGATATCCTGCCCTTCTGCCGCTCGGCGTCGCAGTGGTCTTCTCGTTGTTCATGATGGTCACACGCACGATTGCGCGCGATATCGACCCGGTTCGGCTTCAAGCAATCAGCGGCGTTCAGGCCTGTTTCTTTCTTGGGCCAGTCATCGTGCTCTGGCCGTCTGCGAGTGACGGTTTCCATCTGAACATGCCCACGGACACCTGGCTCTTGCTGCTCGGGGTCGGGGTGATCGGGACGGTCGCACATCTCTTCATGACTTGGAGCCTGCGCTTTGCCCCGGCATCCACCGTCGCGCCGATGCAGTACCTCGAGATCCCGTTCGGCACTGCAATCGGTTGGCTGATCTTTTCGGATCTGCCCAATGGTCTGGCAGCTATCGGGATCTGCATCACCGTTCTGGCAGGGCTCTACGTCATCCTGCGCGAACGAAAACTGGCGCGTCTCGGCAAGGCTGTTCCAGCGGCATGATCACCCTGGTCCAAACCTCGATCGACAGTCTCAGGTAAAGGCGTAGCGCAATCTCGCAAGGTCACGCATCGACCGATCGTCGGCACGAAGTCTCCCCTGCAATCATGTGCATGCTGGGTGGAACGGCGGTGCTCGTGCTCAACGATGCCCTGGTCAAGACCCTTGCCGAGACCTATGCGACCGGTCAGTTGCTGTTCCTGCGCGGCCTGTTCGTCTGGCCCTGGATACTGCTTTTCGCCACCCAGTACGGCGGTCTGAGAGCGCTGCGAATCCGCAATCTAAAAGGCCAGGCCTTGCGCGGCGTCTGCGTGATTGGCAGCTCGTTTCTGTTCGTGAACGGCTTGCGGCATCTGACGCTGACCGATGCGATCGCCGTCGCATTCACAGGGCCGCTGTTCATCACCGCGATGGCGCCCTTTGTTCTTGGCGAGCGTGTCGGCTGGCGGCGCTGGCTGGCGGTCCTTGTCGGATTCGCAGGGGTGGTGTTCATGCTGCGGCCCGGCGGCGACACATTGCAATGGGCAATCCTGTTCCCGCTCGGTGCTGCGATCTGCGGCGGATTGAGAGATCTGATCACCCGCAGGATCGCAGACACGGAAACAACAGTTGCCGTGCTTGCCGTGACCACGACTGTCGTGATGGTTGCCGGCCTTGCGACTGCTCCGTTCATCGGGTGGGTTGCGGTGCGAGCTGTCGATCTTGGGCTCTTTGCCGCCAGCGGAGTTCTGATCGCAGTGGCGCATACCTTGATGATCGAGGCTTTCCGCCGTGGTGAAGCGGCCCTGGTCGCACCTTTCAAGTACTCCTCTTTGTTGTGGGGTACCTT
>ERZ1740062.269-NODE-269-length-35782-cov-5.193103_pt1 | contig 35782 bp, 30 predicted proteins | sample MGYA00581741_ERZ1740062 | MGnify/ENA primary metagenome ERZ1740062 (study PRJEB43018, sample SAMN04849747) | marine metagenome | isolation source: floating plastic debris | place: Pacific Ocean | collected 2008-09-01 | study: EMG produced TPA metagenomics assembly...
CCATGCAACTCTCTGTATTCGTACAGAATTTGCACTTCGTTTGTGAATCCACCCCGGATACACAAAAAATCGTATAAGGTTTATTATGACATATATTTGTATCAAGGTTCACTAACGGTGGTCGAAACCTTTGGTGCAAGCACTCCGCAAAAAAATTCAAGAACAAGTAAGGGTCACTTTAGCTATCGACATCAACCTCGTAGAAAAGCTATCTCAATCATCGACACCACAGTTCAGGAATTGTGCTGAGCCACAACGATGTGCCGGCATGCAGGGGTAACAAGACACCAGACGATAAAATCTTACATGCTGGCCCAGCAACTCAAATAGAAATAAAATAAAGAAAAATAAAACAGACTAAGATATCAATAGAAGGAAAAGTCGGAAAAACGAATCAAGTGGATCGTATAATAGTAAATTCCTTCTGGTATCTATCAGTGCCCCAAGTGTACCAAAAGCCTACCCCGTACCATCGAAAAATAAGACAAAGCTAAATGAGTGAAGACAAATTGCTAAATCACCATGAGAACTCACCGATATTAATACATGTCGGCTTGCATAAATGTGGCAGTACTTGGTTGCAGAAACACATGTTCAATAATGAGGAGATTGGTTTTTCATCCCCCTGGGGAGAGCAGGCAGCGCTTTGTGTGTCTGAAATAATTTCGATTGATCCATTAACATTCTGTCCAAGCGCCACACTAGAAAAGTTTAATAAAAATGCTAAAATAGGTAAGAGAGATTCTTATCGTGTAATTAGTCATGAAGCACTATCGTCTCGACCTCACCATGGCAGTTATTACTCAAAAGAAGTTGCTCAGCGTTTATATGAGATATTCCCTAATGCAAAAGTATTATTTATATTCCGCGAACAGGGATCTTTAATTCATTCACTCTATGGGGAGCATTTGCGAAATGGCGGTCGGGAAACGCTGAGAGAGTTTATAGGAACGGGCTTTGAGCCGGATGGATTTACAAGTCTAATTCGACTTTCCTTCTTTGAATTTGAAAGACTCCTGCAGTTGTACCAAGATATCTTTGGTGAAGCTAACACACTTGCATTGCCGTTAGAGATGTTATCAAAGCAACCAAATATGTTTGTCAAAAAAATCTGTGATTTTTGTAACGTCCCACAAGGCCATTTGCCAACCTCTAGGCGAGAGAACATTGCGTGGGGCCCAGTAACTTATGAGTTGTTAAGGTGTTCCAATTACGTTTTTAGAGGAAGTAGGTTAAAGCCTAAAACAGGGCCTATTCTTGCAGTACGAAGAAAAGTTCTGGAAATTGTGGATAGATTAATACCTAAGAAATTACAGGTAGGGTTTTTGAAGCGTCAGCAAGCTGTAATAAAACAACGGACTGGCAACAGGTACTGTCAGAGCAATCTAAAACTATCCAGATCGCTTGAGTTGGATTTACGGAGTTACGGGTATGATTGCTAAAGTATTGTTAAAACTTTCCTGAATAAACCCAAGCATACAAGGCAGTTGTTACGAAGGTATGCCTGACTGCATCAGTCTCAACCTTAGATTTTGATCACCAGGGAGGGGCATAATTAAATTCTTCTATCTCACGTCGATAAACGCTGCGTATTATTTCAGTCGTCTCTTCATCATAATAGCTAAAAACTGGCTTTTTAGCAGTTCTAATGCTGGCTTTGGACTTAAAAGTTTTGAGATTAATTGGTAAGTGCAATTTTTTACTTATTATTTCAATTTCTTCGTGAAGGTTTTCATATCTAGCCATATAATCTATTTCAACTGTGTTATCAATTGAGTATATGGACCAGTTAGTTACAATTGGTGGTCGAAGTTGTTCGGGATCAGGTCTTTTAGAATCTTGCAATCGGAGAACAAATTCTTTAAAGTTTACAGTATTATTTTTTTTGATGTACCTCCTCCAATGAAAATCAGATATGGCATGATCCCATGGATTTCTTACAAACCCAAACTTAAAAGATCTTTGCCAATGCTCAGGATCAAACTGTCGTACGTTTGTGGCAGAGCTGTGCGTACCACCAAGTAGACCACTTTTATAATATTTAAGCCGTACCGCCTCGTTGACTGAATATGGTTCGAACCCTAGGCGAGAAGTCTTTAGACTATATTTTAATGATGGAAGTAGTGTAATAAGCGGGCTCCTGAATGCTATCTTCCGGACAAGACGATTTAACTGACCACCAGTAGCGATTGTATCTGGCCATGCTCCAAGCTGAATATCGTTCTTTGCCAAATATTGATTTAAGGCTGCAGTAATACTACTACCTGCAGTTTTTCTGGAATGCATAAAGATAAAGTTCTTTGAGTAGCTAATAATCATAGAGGTGATTTTCTCGTTGCTTACTATCGTTTCTTTGAAAATATGGTATCTTTTTTCTTATATTTGTCAATCCTAAGATTAATTATACTACTTTATCTCTAGTCTTGGGTGAGTTCTTCTTGGAGCTTTACGCCTAAATTTTTTCAGTATCTGCTGATCTTCGTGAGTGTATTTTGCATTTATAGAATTTTTTGATAACGCTTGGATGTGTTATTACTTTTTTCAATACTTCTACTTTTTTAGCGTATTAATAGTTTTTCAACTGTAGTATTTTATCGAAATGTAATGTAATGGCGCTACTGAGAATACCAATAATGAAAAGCATGAATGCTAGATCCGAAATTTTGTCCCATGTCTTGTACTTCACTAGGTACATTGCTGTGATTGGGTAGGTAACTATTGGCGCGATCGCTATGGCGATTGCTGCACCAATTATTGTAAGACTTGGCGTCAAAGTTATTAAAAGTGCAATTTGTACAAAGGCTGTGGTGAGATTTACAACCATCATTGGATAGGATTGGCCCCTCGCTATGGCTGTATTCATTGCGCCGACCATGATCATTCGTGGCATGAACGCTGCCGCAAGCAGCACCGAGGTAGCGCCCGCAGCCTGATAGCGGTCATCATAGAGCACGTCGACCAGCCAAGGTCCCAGAAGCGCGATGGTCCCGAGCAAAGCAAGCCCGCCCGTCACCAACATGCGCCGGACCCTGAACAGGTTGCGCTGGTTTGCGGCGCTGTCGAGCGGGTGGCGCATGCGGTAGAGCGGAAAGACAACCGATCCGGCAAGACGTTGGGTCAGCCTCATGGGGATCATGGTCAAGGCCAGGGCAAGCCCATAGATCCCGAGAAGATCGATCGAGATGATTGTCCCCAGCACGGCGCGGTCGCTTTGGGTCATGACATAGGTGGCGATACTGCTGACCGTCAGAAACTTTCCTAGGTTGAAGATATCCCGCAAGCTGTCGCGCTCGAGGGCCAGCCGGTCGGAGTGTCCTTCGAGGTATCTTGCATAAAGGACCACTGCGATGGCGGGGTGCACCAGCATCCCGCTCACAAGCGCCCAGACGGACTGCAGCATATAGGCCAGTGCTGACATCATCACGAGCCCGATGGCTTGTGCGATCAGGGTCAGCCACGCATGGCGTCCCAGTTGCAAATGGCGTTGCGCCGTCAGCACCTTGGTGCTGTACAGGCCCTGGATGATCAGCGTCAGACCGGCCACTGGCAGGATGTAGGTCAATTCGGGTTGGTCGAAGACACCCGCAAAAACACCCCCCAGCAGGCTGACAATCGCCCACAGCACGACACCGCGCAGGATCTGAACCGTCCAGACCGTGTTCAGGAACACCGGATCGTCCCCTCTGGCGTTCTGGACGACTGAGCCCCGCAATCCAACATCCGACAGCATCAGCATGCCGCCAATGACCACCTGCACCAGCGCCATTAGGCCAAAAGCCTCGGGAAACAGGAGCCGCGTCAGCACCAGATTGGACGCAAAGCGCAGCATTTGTCCGCCACCAGCCAGCCAGATAGCGGCCAGCGTGCTGCGCAACGTGCGCCCTTTCAGGCCATCGGACTTAAAAAGCGAGTGGAAGCGACGGATCATGGCCCTCGGGACGTGCATATGCCGGAAGGTGGAACCGACTTTCTTTGACCGAACCGGCACGGTAGAGATGCATGTGGCCCTGATCGTCGTCCGGTATACGGCGTGGCCCAATCGCGTCAAGCGCTCTGTCGGAGACGGACCATGCCTCTTTTGGCCATCCTCAGCTGGCCGCTGATTGCACTGATTTTCTTTGCACAGATGCCCTTTGCCCGCGCCCTGGTGGTCAGCACGCTGGTGGGCTATCTGCTTTTGCCGGAACGCTTCGATGTTGATCTGCCGGGATTGCCGGCGGTCAACAAGCTCTTTGTCCTGACGGCGGGCATGGCGTTGGGTGCGCTGTTTTTCAGACCCGCGGCACAGCAGCGCCCACAGGTCGGCCTGGAAAACCGGGACGTCTGGATCGGGCGCATTGTCATATGCGCCATTGTCGTGCTGCTGTGTGCGCCGGTTCTGACGATGCTCAGCAACCGCTTTCCGGTGTTCCAGGGGCCGACGGTTCTACCGGCCATGCGGCCGTGGGATCTGTTGGGGATGACCCTCGGCACGCTTTATTTCGTGGTGCCGTTTTTGCTGGCGCGCAGATACCTGGCCACACCGGACCGGCACCGCATGCTCTTGCGGCTGCTGCTGATATCCGGACTGCTCTATAGCCTTCTGGTTCTGGTCGAGGTGCGTCTGAGCCCGCAATTGCACAATTGGGTCTACGGCTATCATCAGCATTCCTTTGCCCAGCATGTGCGCGGTGGTGCGTTCCGCCCCAAGGTTTTTCTGCAGCACGGGCTTTGGGTGGGTTTCTTCCTCTTTACCGTCGTGATTGCAGCGCTGGCCCTGTTCCGATCCTCGGAGCAGAACACGCGTGTGCCTTACCTACTGGCGGGCCTCTGGCTCTTCGGGGTTCTGTTCCTCAGCCGAAATTTTGGGGCCACGATGATCGCGGTGCTGATCATAGCCCTGCTCTTTGTGCCACGCGTTTGGCAGATACGGGCTGTTCTGGTCGTCGTGATCCCTTTCCTGCTCTATCCTGCGGTGCGCCAGGCAGGTCTTGTTCCCACCGATCGGATCACCCAGTTCGCGGCCAGCATTTCCGAAGACCGCGCGCAGTCTTTCCAGTTCCGGCTCGACAACGAAGACCAACTGCTGGCCCGCGCCCTGGAAAAACCGGTTTTTGGCTGGGGGTCCTGGGGGCGCAGCCTGATCTATGATGATCGCGGCGAACGGACATCGACGTCTGACGGCACATGGGTCATCGTGCTTGGCGAATTGGGCTGGGTCGGATACCTGTCCTTCTTTGCCCTCCTGACGGCCCCGCTGCTGGCGCTCGGACGTGCGGGCCGGCGCAAGGACATCCCGGTCGAGACGGTGGCACTGGCCCTCATCATGATCGGCAACGTGATCTACCTGATCCCGAACGCCACCCTCACCCCGCTTGCCTGGCTGCTGACCGGCGCATTGGCGGGGTTCGTGCAGTTCGACCCGGTCAGGCAAGACACCTCGGAAGAGCTGACCCCGTCGCACGACCCCCGCGCCACCCGCTACACCCGTTTCGCGAAAGAGCCGAAACGCAACCCGGTGTGATGTGGTCAGTGGGACGCCACATGCGCCTGCATTACTTATACTCGATCAACGTCCTGCGCCCGCCACGCAGAACGTATGACAAGATCCCCCAGGCCTCCGCGACCTTGCCCACCGTCAGCAGGGCGCTGCGCTCCCAGGCCTCGGCCGTGCCACCATAGCGGCGGGCCAGCCGGGCCACCTGCACAAGGTAGACCAACGACAACAGCAGCGCCCAGGATCCAAAAGCCACTGCTATCAAAACGATCAACACCGGCAGCCCCGCCCCCCACAGCAGTGCCCGGCGCTTCTGAGCGACCCAGTGCCGCTCCGGCGGGCGGCCATGCATCGCGGCGCCTTCGGCAAAGGCGTGGCCGCTGCGCTGTGCGCGCTTCCAGAACTGTCCGAACCGGGTGATGGCAGCGTCGTGCAGGGTCATCTCGGCCTCCAGCCGCCAGACTTGCCAGCCCGCCGCGCGCAGGCGCACGCACAGCTCCGGCTCTTCGCCCGCGATCAGCGAGGGGTTGAACCCGCCCACCGCCTCGAACGCGGACAGGCGCATCATCGCGTCGCCGCCACAGGCCCTGGCCTGCCCCACCGGCGTGTCCCATTCGAAATCACAGAGCCGGTTATAGGCTGAGCGTTCGGGGAACCGCTCGCGCCGCCGCCCACAGGCAACGGCGACCTCCGGCTGCGCGTCCAGAAAGCCCTGCGCTGTCGGAACCCAGCCGGGATCCAGCACGCAATCGCCGTCGATGAACTGCACGTAGTCATGGCCGCCGTCCAGCGCTGCCACCCCCGCATTGCGCGCCCGCGCCGCGGTAAAGGGCGCGCCCGTGTCCAGCAGAACCACCCGCGCCCCCGCCGCCTCAGCCGCCGCCACCGACCCATCGGTCGACCCGCTGTCCACATAGACCACATCGCCCAGCCCCTGTGGCACCGAGGCCAGGCACGCCACCAGCCGTTCGCCTTCGTTGCGGCCGATGATGACACAGGCGACGCGGGTCATGACAGGATCGCCTTGTAGGCGGCATCGAGGTCCGGACGATTGGGAAAGAGGGCATGCAGAGCCGTGCGATCGGCCGCAAAGGTGTCGATCAGATGTGCGCGATGCACATCACTGATCTCCGGCCGGGTCTGCATCCGGCGACCTGCCTTGATCCGGTCGCGCAACGCCTGCGGGATCAGCGCGCGGCGCAGTGCCGTCGCCACCGGGTTTTCGATCAGCAGCCGGTCAAGGGGACGTTTGCGCAGCCGCTCCGCGGAGGCATTCTGCGGGCCGGTGTCGTCCAGCCAGCGCAGGTCGGGCCGATCCAGGAATGCGCTGACCCGCGCCATCAATGCGTGCGGGTCGGCCTTCATCGCTTCGAGCGTATCGACATGGATGGCCCCGGTGCCGAACGTATCGACCCATGGGCTCAGCTGCATCGCATACCGGCCATAGGCGACAAGGGCCGGATGCGTCTCAAGGGCGCTGTCGATGTCGTCGGTGATCACCCCCATCGTCCATTCGTGAATGTAATGCGACACGGCGCGCGCCACCGGATCGCGGATGAGGTAGATCAGCTTGGGCGGTGTCTCGAACGCGGCACGCAGGCGCGGCACTGCGTGCGGCAGGTCGGGCAGTTTGGTGTAGTGCGTGCTGGCCTCGCCCTTGAGATCGTCGGGTGCTGCACCGGCAAACAGCCCCTGATACCAGCTCATGCCCTTGTCATGGACCGGGTCGTCGGAGAAGAAATTCGGCTCTTTCGGCGTGGTCATGAACACGCCATCCTGCGCGCCAAGCTGTGCGGCCAGAGTGGACGTGCCGCATTTCATGGCCCCGATAATGATGTAATCGGGCAGGTTCATGGGCGGCGTCCTTGCGCATCATAGACCCGCAAGGGCGTGGTCGCATTGATCCAGATATCGCGCGCCTCGTGTTCGATGCCGGCAGGAACGGGCTTGCCCACGAGGGCCCGCAACCGCGCAAGGCCCCGGCCCATATGCCACATCAGGTTGGCGGCCCACAGACCCACCATGCCGTAGCCCTGATAGAACAACCGGCTGCGCGAGGCGTAGAAATAGGCCGGCAAGCGCTTGCGGGCCTTTGCCAATGCCTTGACCGGTGCGCTGCCGCCCCGGAAATGCACGGCACGTGCCTCGGGTGCATGGTGGATCTGCCAGCCTGCCCGTCCCGCGCGCAGACAGAACTCGGTGTCTTCGAAATAGAGGAAATAGCCTTCGTCCATCGGGCCTACCGCCTCCAGCATCTCGGCCCGCAACAGGATGCAGGCAAAGCTGGCCCAGCCGATCTGGTCTGGATTTGGATCGACGTCCAAAGGCACGTCATAGCGCGCCAGCAGTTTTGTGACCGGCCCGGTCTGCGCGCCCCGGATCAGTTCACTGGCCGGGCTGGGCAGGCGAAAGCAGCTGATCTGCGGCGTGCCGTCCTCATCCTCGAGCCGCGGGGCGATAAGCCCGGCCTGCGGATGATCTGCCGCAGCCTCGAGGATGGCTGCACAAAAGCCCGGCCGCAGTACCGCATCAGAGTTCAGCACCAGGTAAAACCGCGCCCTGCCCGCCCCGATGCCTTGATTGTGTCCCCCGGAAAAGCCGGCGTTCGTCGCCGATCTGATCAATGTGACCGGCGCATCCGTCTCGCCGATCCATGCCGCGATCTTGTCCGCCGACCCATCGCCCGAGGCGTTGTCGACAACCACGATCCGCCCATCGACGGGCTGCGCCGGATCAAGCGCGAAATCAGCCAGCACGGATGCCACGCAATCGATCGTCAGATCGGCGGTCTTGTAGTTGATGATCGAGACAAGAAGATCGCAGGCACGCGCTGTCTCTGGCTGGCTTTCGGTCATTGTGCCGGTATCACAGCCCGATCTCGTGCAAATGACCGGCAATCCGGCGGTAGATGATAGGGGGAAGAAAATCGTCCACACAGATGTGATGGTACGGCTCTGCCGCGCGGTATGTCTGGTTGAGCGCCTGACCCGCCGCCTTGGCGGTGTCGGTCTCCAGCGTCAGGGTCTGGGCATCAAAGGGAAGTGTCGGAGCGGTCATGCTGTACCTGAATAATCGATGTTCCGCGGCGCTGTAGCACGGCCTCCGTAACCAAAACAACAAAAGCGCCACATCTTGGTCACGATAAACGGATACTGTGTTGCGACGCACAACAACACCCGCGTCAATGCCGGTGTCGGCGCACATATTGACGGCTCCATGCGCTTGATGGTCGGGCGGCAGGATGTGTAAAGGAAGTGTCGTTCCGGCTCTTTCGATCTCAAAGGATGCTCATGGCCCCGCCATCCCGCCACTATCTGCGTCTTTCGCATGGCGCATCCGCCCTTTGTCCTGGGCGGGTTGGCCAGTTGGTGGGGCTATGTCCGCGCCGCCCTGCAGGGCGTGGCACAGCATGACGACGCCGAGTTGCGCGCGTTTGTCAGGGCGTATCAGGCCCGGGCCTTGCGGGTTGGCAAAGGCAAGGCGACAGCAGAGATCGTGGAGCGGCAACAGAGCGTGTGGGAGGCGCGCGCTCAGTCGAGCAACACCGGCGCCGCCCCTTCCTTTGCGCTGACCCAGTCGTAACCACGGGCACCCTGTTCGGCTTGACCAGATGAAATGTGTGGCCCCCAGCGCCTGCGCCGCGGTGCCGTTTGCCCTAAATCCGTTCGGCTCACACGCGAGGTCCTGCAACATATGGTGCAGGTCATTTACAATTTGGGCGCGGGGTCCAATTGGAACTTTGTAGCCCCAGGCATCTTTGACGAGTTCCCCCGGACCTGCATAGTCGACGATCAAAGGCGGTAAGCCCAATGCCATCGCTTCAAGAACAACACCACCGCCGAACTCACGTATGGAAGGAAACGTGAGGAGGTCACATGCTGCCATAATTCCCTGAACGTCCTCGTGTGCGCACCAACCATGAAATCGGATTGCATGCGCAACACCCAGCTTCTTTGCTTGGGCACGCAGATCAGGCAACATCGGACCATCGCCAACGAAATCCAACGTCATATGTCCGGTTTTTAGCAGTTCGGCAGCCGCATCGATGAGCATATCGGGCCCTTTGTACGGTACCATCCGACCGACAAAGCATCCTTTGAGTGGTCCACCATCAGCACCTGGTTCCGCGACAAGGCTAAACCGTTCCGGATCAATGCCATTTTCTGGCAAGTAGATTGTTTTCTCTGAATAATTATCGGGAATTTCGGAAATCGTGTGTCGCGAGCCCACCAATAGGGCCGATGCGGCGCGCAAGGTTCCATTTCTGCCTGGCAAGAACCTATATGCTCCGCGAATGTAGGATAGCCATTCGCCTTCACGCCGACGCTCACGATCAAAACCTGCAGGCCACGGCACACCACCATTCAGGGGTCCCAACACAAATGGAACGTTTCTCGTGGCACACTGTCGCGCCACATAGCTCGGCTTGGTCGGTGTCAGTGGCGTGATGCGGTGGACGATATCCCATTGCCCATCCGAAATCTCTCCTCCGAACCGCTACCAGACCAGCCGTTCGAAATATGCATCGGAGATGGATGTGATAGCCTGCTTTGCGGTCCAGGCTCCCTTGCCGAGCAGTTTAGTAAACTTCCAGAGTGGGCGCGCTACGTTTTCGGTATCAATACTGGTGAAATCCACACCCTCTTGAAGACCAGCTCGCAAGAAAGCATCGCGATTGCGTATCTGGGTCACGATATGTACATCAGCCACATTGCGAAGCGCCTGCGCCAATGACCAGCCAACCAGTGGCACGCTCACCATTTCAGGATTAGCAGCCTCGGCCATGACAAGAACTCTGTAGCGGCTCATGATGTCTCTCCACACTCTTGCCGCAATCCTTTAGGCAGCTGCCCCTTCAGGCTATCGTGGAACAGTTGCGATAACCATTGGGCTTCCCTTGCCACGTCGAACTCGGCGACGACCTTGGCCCGGCCCGCCTGCCCCATTTGGGCGCGCATGTCCGGGTCCGACAACAAACCGTCCAGTGCTGCGACCAGCGCGTCGATGTCTCCGGGCGGCAGAACGCGCCCGCTCACCCCGTCTTCGACCAGTTCCTGAACGCCTCCAACACGGCTTGCAATAACGGGCAGGCGTGCGGCCATCGCCTCCATCAACACCACGGGCACGCCTTCGGCAAAGCTGGGCAGGACCAGCAGGTCGGCTGCGTTCAGGGCAGCGGCCACATCGTCCTGGCCCAGGTAGCCGGTAAAGGTGACCTGATCCGCGATCCCGAGCCGTTTGACCTTGGCCTCCAGCGTGGGGCGGTCCGGGCCGTCTCCGACCAGGGTCAGATGTGCGTCGGGATGTGTCTCCAGCACCCGCACAAAGGCATCAAGCAGGAGCGTTGCCCCCTTCACAGCCGCCAGCCGTCCGATGAACAGGATGTTCTTGCCCGGCTCGGCCTGTCGCGCGGTGCCGTAGCGGTGCGGTTCGATCCCGCAATGCACGATGCGCATCCGGTCCCAATGGGCGGGATCGGAAAACAACATGCCCTGTGAGCGGGCGAAATGGCTGATGAAGACCGAAAAGGCGGCGCGCGCGATCTTTTCGTCCAGCCGCCACACTGCCGGTTCGAACAGTTCCGTCGGCCCGTGCAGGGTAAAGCTGAATGGGATGCCTGTCAGCTCCGAGGTCAGCATGGCGACAGTGCAGCTGCCATCGACAAAATGGTTGTGTAGATGGCGCGCGCCGATCTCTTCGAGATGGCGGGCCAGTACAACCGCTTCGAGGAAATAGAACAGCTGCCACAGCGCCGCCCTGGCCCCCGGTGCACGGGTTGTCCACGCCAGCCTGAGCGCACGCAGCATCCCGCCCGGGTTCCGGGTGACACGGCGGGCCAGTGCGCCCAGCATACGGGTGGGGGATTTGGCGGTCTGAAGCACGAAGAACGTGCTTGCCAATTCGTCCATCTGATCGTGGTTGATGTCCTTGTCGTCAGCCCGCCGGATCGAGCAGGTGCAAATATCGAGCCCCAGCTTGCGCAGGGCCAGCACCTCGCGCTGAATGAAGGTGTGCGAAACCTTGGGGTAATGGCCGGTCAGATAGGCGATGGGGCGGATCTGTGTCATCGTCCGCGGCTCCAGTCCGTGGCGGGTTTGCCGATGCGCACGGCGACATGCACGGTGAGGTAGACAGCAAGGCTCACAGGCATGTCCCGTAACAGGCGCAGGAACCCTGTAGACCCAAGGCCGGATTTGCCTTCGTTTTCCATCAGCGCGGGCCATCTGGCGGCCAGCTCAGCCACGCCTGCATTCTGGCGGCGGCGCACGCGGATCAGGGCGCGCAGGCCTTCGACCATGGGCCAGTGATACCGGCCGGGCGTTTCGACCCGCTCGTCGGGCGTGAACTGCAGGCGCACGAATGTATCGTCCGAGATGATGTCGGGAAAGGCGTCCCACCGGGCCCGCCCTGCCCCGTTCACCGCAAAGAACCCCGCCCCCACCGCGCCGTCCTGGACAAAGGGCAGACGCGTCCATACGGATGCGTAGGCGCGCGTGACCCAGCTGCGCGCCGGGGTTACCTGCAAAGTGCCGGTGGCATAGCGGGGCTGATCCGTGGCCAGGGCCTGTGCCACCTCATCGATCAGCCCGGGCGCACAGATCACATCCGCATCCAGATAGGCGCGTGGCACCGACGGGTCTGGTAGCAGGGCCTCGGCCTGATTGAGCGCGCGGGTCTTGCCGCCCTGTTCCAGATCAAGACAGTGCAGCGCCCATCCCCGCGCCTCGAACGCGCCCGCCTTGGCGCGCACCACATCGACCGTGTCATCCGTACAGGCGTTGGCCGCCACGATGACCGTCAGAGCCCGGCAGGTCCGTTGCGCCACAAGCGCATCGAGGCAGGCAGCGATATACTGCCCTTCATTGTTCGCCGGGATCACGACGTAAAAGGGATGATCATGCGTCATCGCAGAAAAATCCAACTGACTTTGGCGTCGCGCAAGACCACGGGAAGCGCGGGCATGTCTACCTGCTTTTCCGCTGCGCTGTATAGTGATAGCCGCAATGCCGCATGACCTGTGCCATTCCTGCACTCAACTGCCAAAGGACCGTTTCATGAGCCCCGTTGTCGCCTTTGCAGGGCCTGTCCCGGATGCGGTGCATGTCACCCATACGCACAAGGCGGCCTTGATGCAGGATATCGAGGTGGCCCTGCAGGCGCGCGCAGGCTTTGCGCTGGCGACGCTCAACCTCGATCATATCGTCAAGCTGCGGCGCGATGCGGCCTTTCGGGCGGCCTATCTGGCCCAGACCCATGTGGTGGCCGATGGCAATCCCATCGTGTGGCTGTCGCGGCAGGCCGGGCGCGAGGTGGAGCTGATCCCCGGCTCGGAACTGATCGAACCGCTCGCGGGCCTCGCTGCGCGGCGGGGGGTGCCGGTGGCCTTGCTGGGGTCCACATCCGAGACGTTGGACGCCGCCGGTGCAGCATTGCAGGCGCAGTTCCCGGGGCTCGATATCGCCTGCAGGATCGCGCCTCCTTACGGGTTCGACCCCATGGGCGAGGCGGCCGCCGGGATGCTGGCCGAGATTGCCGCCTCCGGCGCCGGTCTGTGCTTTCTGGCGCTGGGGGCGCCCAAGCAGGAAATGCTCGCCGCCCGTGCCCGGGGGCTGGCCCCGCAATGCGGGTTCGTGTCGATCGGAGCGGGCCTGGATTTCATCGCCGGCACGCAAAGGCGCGCCCCGCTCTGGGTGCGCAAGCTGGCGCTGGAATGGGTGTGGCGGATGCTGTCGAACCCGGCCAGACTGGCCGGGCGCTATATGGCGTGTATCGCGATCCTGCCCGGCCTGATCCGGGACGCGCGGCGCGCGCGCTAGATCAACTGCAGCAGATCGTCATCCATTCCAGATCGGCACGGGTCAGACCTTCGAACAGGATCGTGTCAGTGCCGTTCGACAGCACGAGGCCCGCATCCGTATCACTGGCGATGCTGTCGAGCAGTTGTGCAACCGGCACGAAGGCCTGCAGTTCCAGTATGTCCTCACTGGCAAACCCGGTCACCGTGTCCTGCCCGCACCCGGTCGCAAAGACATAGGTGTCGCGCCCTGCCTCACCGCTCAGGCGGTCATCCCCCGTGCCGCCGACCAGTGTATCGTCGCCGTCGCCCGCAATCAGGCTGTCGCGTCCCTCCTGACCATAAAGGGCATCGTCACCAGCGCGCGTGACAACGATGTCATTGCCAGCGCCTGCGCATATGACATCGACCGTCTCACGTCCGAAAACCCGCTCGTCCCCCGCACTGCCGACAACAGAGCCTGCATTGACGGCGATGGAACCCAGAAGCTGTGCCGTGGTCAGCGCACTGTCGGTCAGGGGCGGGCCATCCTGTGTCAGACGGTTTTCATTCACCGTCCAGTAGGTGGGCGTGATCACCTGCCCGTCCACAATGGCTTCGGCCCCGGTGCGTGCCACAAAATAGGTGGGCTTGGGGTCGGTTTGCATGTTCAGGCCCAGGGCCTTGCCAAGCGCAGACCAGCGGCTGCCGGCCTCGACGAGGATACCTGTCGCCTCTGCCGCATCGACCAGATCACCTGTCGCTGCCATCCGGATCAGATCGGGCGTGGTGCCATGCGATGCGTCCTCCTCCGGCAGGATCAGCATGCCGTCCGCACCCACAGGCAGGTCGGCGAGGACAACAGGCGTGCCATTGGCAAAGATCACCTGCTCGACCGCGATATAAAAATCGTCGCCCTGTGGGCCCGAGACGGCATATCCCCCGTTTTCGGGCCGTATCCGGTACGCCGCGGCTCCTTCGGCCAGCAGAACCGTGTCGATCCCGGCACCGCCATGCACGCCGTCGTCACCCGTCGTCTCCACGATGGTGTCATCGCCGTCTCCGGCCAGCAGGTAATCTTCCTGGACTGTGCCGGTCATGGTGTCCGCCTCTGCCGAGGCCCGGCGCGTGACCCCGTGCTGAAAGCTGGCATTGGGTGCGGCACCGTCCCACCAGGGGGTTTCGGAGGCGTTCAACGCGGTGAGGGCCTCGCCGCGCGGGGTTGTGCTGTCGAGGTTTTCGTAGATGCCCCAGGAGCCGTAACGCGAGGGATTTGCCATGTCGCCAAACTGCATGAAGGGCCCGTCGCTGATCTCGGACCAGATGCGCCAGGAGTCGACGTAGAGCTCTGCCATTTCAGGGCTGCGCACAAAGTCGATCATGAACGCCTCGAGCAGCGCCCGGTCCTCATCGCTGAGGCCCCCGGTGTTGCCCACGTGATGCACGTGCTGCCCGCCTTCATAGGCGGTGAGCCTCAGCCCGTATTGATGCGCCAGATCAGCATGTTCACGCCATTTCACCTCAATATCAGGCAAAGAATGCTTGTAGCCGGGATCGCGCAACCGCTCGGCGAGAAAGGCGTTAGCATCCACGCCGGGCGCCTTGATCGCCGCGAGCAGCCGGGCCTGCTCCTCGGCGTCCTTCATCGCGGTCCCACCAAAATAATGGGTAATGGACAGCTCATCGAAAACCGTTTCCGGGGCCACGAAATTGTCCGGCTCATGCGTCTGCCAGGCCTCGGCCCGCAAGGCGATGCCGCTGCGCCACGTGTTGACGGCCTGCGCCCCCAGCACATGGATCAGACGCGTCTCCGCCTCCGCGCCGAACACGTCATTCCAGATCAGCGCCGTCTCGACCGCCTTCTTGGTGTGATAGGCAGGCTGGGCTTCGACGCCCCACTCTTCGCGCGCCTTCTGCAAGGTCCATTGCGCCTGCTGGAACTGCCAGTTCCAGACCTCGTTGGAATATTCCACCCGAATGGGCAGGCCCGGGTCCATGTGATCGCGCACATAGGTGGCAAAGTTGCGGATATAGGTCTCATCCGCCAGATGGGGCATGGTGAACCACGGCTCTGCCCCGACCTCATTGGCCAGTTGCACCATGTATTCAACGGGAACGCTGAAATCATGCGCACTTTGCGGCGTGGAGCGGTCCGCCCACGTGGCGACCTCGGAATTGTTGGTGTTGCCCCAGCCCATGAACCGCAATTGCCGCGCATCGCGGATCAGGCGCACCCAGTCGGGATTGAACACGACCCCCGCTGCGTGCAGATCAAGGTTGTCCTCGGCGACGATCGAAATGTTGCGGATATAATCCCCGGTATTCAGAGGGTCCGTCCGCGTGATCGAAAGGAACATACTGTTGCCTTCGCGGTTTTCGAACACGATGCGCCCGGGCTGTCTGGAAACGATGCGCGCATCGGCATTCAGCTCCAGCGTGCCGGTGCCCTCATATGTCAGCACATATCGCCCGATACGACGGTCAGGGTCACCGGACAGACCGGACCATTGCAGAATGGTCCACAGCTCATCGAAACCTTCCGGTATGGTCTTTGGCCAACCATTGGCATCCAGATATCCCTGATCTCTCAGGTCTTTCCAATTCAATGCGCTGGCATGGGACTCGCCCTGTATCAGCGCGCGCCAGGGCCGCATCATCCTGGCGATATCCAGAAACTGAAGTCCCGGCGCATAATCCCGCACACCCGACAGGTTCAGCGCGAGTGTCGGGTTCGTCAGGCCTTGCGCGGGCGTGGCGGGTGTTTGTGCAGTTGCAGATGTCATGAACAGAAATCCCATCATGAGCGCGCCTGCCATCCGGGACATCCAGTGTCCCTTCTCAGGATACGGCACAGCGCGCAGGTTCGGATATGTCATGAGAACGTCCCTTTGCAGCGGGCGGCGCAGATGCTGCACCCTCCAGGACCTCTATCATGACCCGGCAATGCCGCCATCCGCCAGAGGCGGACAGCGACAAAAATCAACGTCTCAAAGAAACTCCAGCAACACGCCGTGCAAATAGCCGTACTGGCTGCCCGGCGCGACGGCGAGGCTCAGGGTCAGGCGGCCATCGGCGGGCACCGGGACGGGTGCGAAACTCACCTGGTTCGACGCCGCGACATTGGAGGCGTCCAGTTCCTGCGCCTCGCCCGTGCTCAGGCTCACCAACCCGCGCCGCCCGGTGCCGCCCGCATTGCGCACGCCGGCGGCCGTGACACGCACAGTGTCGCCGGGGGTCAGATGGGCAAAGGTCAGCTCGTAGACCTTTGTGCCCTGCACATAGAGCCCGGTGTTGACGATCTCGGGATCGTGAAAGCGCGCATCGGCCAGGCGCACATAGGTCCCTGTCCCGGCGTTGTTGGAGCTGTTCTGAAACACATCCGTGGTCAACGCCTCGATGAACGGATCGAACAGGCCATCCGTATCCACGGCACCGCACAAAAGCGGGTTGTTCTGAAAGGACCCGGTCGCCAGCGAGATAAACCGGTTGATCGGCCCGATCGTCATCTCATTCGGGTTGCCTCGCTGCGGCGAATAGAGAAACGCCCGCCCCGCGCGGCTTTGCCCCTCAGGCAGGCCACGCGCACGTGCGGCCACACGCGCCAGAACGTATCGGCCCAGGGCGGCGCCGTAGCCATGCACACCGTCACTGCTCAGGACCTGCGGATAGCGGTCGGCCAACTTATAGGGGTTCACGAAAGGCGCCTGCCCCGCCGCGCGCCAGGCCGGCGCATATTGGTCGATCGCGGGATAGATGATGTTCTCGTTATACGGCCTTGAGCCATTCGCCTCACTCGCCGGATCACTGTGGATCACCTGCGGCGCACTGGTATAAAGCCGTTTGGTCAGTGGCATCGGCACCACCGCATCGGTGGCGGTGATGTCCTGCATCAACCCGTCATATTCCGCAGCAAACCCGGTCTCACCGCCCGGCCACGGACGGCTGCCGGACACGTTGTTGCCCCCGGTATGCACAAGATACAGGTTCTGACCTGCCGTCGCCGCGATCCCCGGTTCGGCCTGCACGCCGGCCAGACGCGTCCGGGTGCTGGCCACCTGTTCCCCGGCTTGCGACCGGGCATGCAGCGTGCCGGTGAACCCGGCGGCCTGGGCATAGGTCTGCATCTCGGGGCGCAGCGTCTGGCTGCCGCCAAAGGCCGCATCCATGATCGACGCCCCCAGCACGATCACATGCGGCGCTTCCAGAATGCGGGGAACAGGGCTCAACACCGGTGCCGGGGCCATTGCCCCATCAGACCGCCGGCCATGTGACGAAATACGGGCTGCATTCTGAAAGCTGATATCCATACGGGGTCTCCCTGCGGCAACGGCGCAGAGCAATGACCGGAATATGGTTTACAGGCGCTATACGATCCGCGCTGCCCTGCGCGCGATCACGCAACACCAAAGGCACTGCGTACCCGCAGGGATCAGACGCGTCCGACGGCCTCCGGTGACAACGGGCGGGCGGCGACAGGGCGCGCCACAGGGGTCAGCTTCAACCCGAGAAAGATAAAGGAAAGCAGCATGTTGCGCGTGATGGCCCGGTAGAGCAGAACCGGCCCCGCGATCCCGGCCGCAACACCGCTGAGCCACATCACCGCCTCGGGCACTGCCGGCCACAGCACCAGCCAGGCCTCCCGCATCCCGGCGGTGAAAAAGACGTGGAACAGAAAGATTGCATAAGACATCGCGCCCAGCCGTGCCAGCACCCGGCTTTGCGGTCGCAGCGCCAGCAGCGTCAGGCAGAACACCAGCCCGCAGGCGACACCCAGCCCGCGGCGCAGGGGCAGCGACAGCTCCAGCACCCCCAGCGCCAGACCCGCCCCGACAGCCACAAGGGCCATCAGGACCGCCAGAGCCAGCCGCAGGTCCATGCGCGGCGCGCCGCGCCTGCGGCACAGATAGCCCGCCATGAAAAACGGCATCAGGTGCAGGGCCTTGTGGGCCGAAAACACACCCCCGAACGGGGCCGCCCCGATGATCCACAGCGCAGCGCCCAGCCCCATCAGCAGCCCCGCCACCCAGATATCGCGCCGCCCGCTGACCCAGGTCAGCGCCACGAACACCGCCATGATCACGAATGTCGCCTGCAGGAACCAGAAATGCGCAAAGGGCAGAAAGGCGATCGTGCCCAGCGGTTGCTGCGCCTGCCCCATCAGATCGCGCGTCAGCCAGAACAGGGCCCCCACGCTCAGCATCGGGATCAGGAGCCGCCGCGCCTTGGACCCCAGCAGCGCCTGCGGCCCGCGCCGCGTCCGCTCCAGCGCGACAAAGACCATGCCCGACAGAAAGCTGAACAGCGGCATGCGCATATCGACAAGGCTGCGGTTGAGCACGCTCAGCCAGTGATCCGCCGGCAGTTCCATCCCGGCGGCGGGCGTGTTGCCCACCACATGAAACGACACCAGCGCGATGCACGCCATTGCCCGCATCGTATCGACGGCAATGTCGCCGCGCTGCCCCTCTGCGCTGTGGATGCCCCGTGCCACGTTCGCGATCTCCTTTTGCGGAGTCTCGCGCGATTCAACTTAAAATTTAGTAAACCCGGATCATGTCCTGATCGCGGAACAGACCGCCTTCTTTGGGTTGTATTGTTCAGTGCGCATCACAAAAAAGACCCAACATCCGTGTGATCTGCCCCACTTTTTCTGTATTTGCGCTGTTAGATGCGCTAGGTCGCATCGGACTTGAGGACCGGGTCATCCCGCGATCCGGCAAGATTGGTTAAAGAGGGCCACGCTGACCCATGGCGTTTATTGCAGACGAAAAGCCCGGCCTGGCCGGCATTCTACGGCCCGGCCTGTTTTGGCTGACCCTGGCGACACTGGCGGCCATCGTCTTTTACTGGGAAGGGATCGAGGCCCTGCTGGTGGCCTGGCAGCTGCCCGAATACAGCCACGGGCCCCTGATCCCGGTGCTGTCGGCGCTGCTGTTCCTGCGCCAGCTCAAGGAATTTCCGCCCAATCACGGCCCCGTCGCGGACCGTCAGGCGGGGCTGTGGCTGCTGGGCCTTTCGGTCGTCCTTGCGCTGATGGGCAAGCTCAGCAAGATCGACGACATCGTCGCCTATGCGCTGATCCTGTGGGTGGCCGCGATCCTGCTGATCTCGTTCGGCTGGCGCACGGGGCGGCATTTCTGGCCGCCTGTGCTGCACCTGATCTACATGCTGCCGCTGCCCGGCGTGCTGTATTACAAGATGTCGACCTGGCTGCAGATGGTCTCGTCGGAACTGGGCGTGTGGCTGCTGCAACTGATCGACGTGCCGGTGTACCTGTCGGGCAACATCATCGATCTGGGCGTGCTGAAACTGCACGTGGCCGAGGCCTGTTCGGGCCTGCGCTACCTGTTCCCGATCCTGTCGTTCTCCTACATCTTCGCCGTGCTCTATCGCGGGCCGATGTGGCACAAGGCGGTGCTGCTGCTGGCGGCTGCCCCCATCACGGTGGTGATGAATTCGGTGCGCATCGCCGTGGCGGGCTGGATCGCCAACAACTGGGGGGTGGAGCACCTCGAGGGGTTCACCCATTTCTTCGAAGGCTGGGTGATCTTCATGATCTGCATCGTGCTGCTGTTCCTGCTGGCCTGGATCATGCTGTTTTTCCACCCCGAGCGTCCGTCGCTGCCCGATGCGCTTGATCTCGACACGTCCGGTCTGGGCAGCCAGGCCGCGCGCCTGACGCTGGTGCAGGCCTCGCGCCCGATGATTGCGGCGGCTCTGGTGCTGGTGCTGGGGGCCGCCGCCTGGCAGGCCCGCCCGTCCGTCACGCAGGTGGACGTGCCCCGCGATCCCTTTGCCATCTTCCCCAGCAGCCTGGGCGACTGGAAATCCTCCCCGCCGATCCCGCTGGATGACAGCATCGAGGTGGTGCTGGGCGCGGACGACTATCACTCCGTACAGCTGACCAGTGTGGACAGTGCGGCACCTGTGGGCCTGTTCATGGCCTGGTATGATGATCAGACCAATGGCGGCACGCACTCGCCCGAGGTCTGCCTGCCCGGTTCCGGCTGGGAGATCGCCTGGCTCGAACGGGTCGACATCGCGCCCGAACTGGGGCTGGCCGCGCCGTTCAAGCTGAACCGTGCGGTGATCCAGAAGGGTCAGACCCGCATGATCGGGTACTATTGGTTCGAACAGCAGGGCCGCCACATCGCCTGGGACATCGCGGCCAAGTTCTGGCTGTTCTGGAACGGCGTCACCCAAGGCCGCACCGACGGCGCCTTGGTCCGCCTGCTGACCCCCATCGGCCCGAACGAGACCGAAAAGCAAGCCGAAGCCCGCCTGCAATCGGTATTCCTCGAGATGAACGACGTCCTGCCGCGGTTCATTCCGGAGTGAGATCGGCTTAATTCAAAAAAGACACTTTACTTGATCTAGAAAGCTACCAGCCTGAACAAATTTAGCCATTCGCCGATAGGCAATCTCCGAAATTCGTCGTTGCCGGTTTTCATCAGAAAGCAATTCTGTAACAACTGTTTCTAGATCACTAAAGTCCCACTTTACTGGGACGTAAGTCATGTCTGGTTCATAAAGGTTAGGCAGCGTTTCCATATGACTCATGTCAGGTTTAACCAGAACAGCGCCACTTACCATTGCTTCAATATCCCGCCAGCATAGCTCACCGTAACCGAAAGGACTGAAGCATATTTTTGAATGACGCATTTCCTGCATAAAGGCACGGTAGTTGAGCGTTCCTGAAGGTGACGCAGTGATGCCTTTTAAATTTGAGATGCTTTGAGACGCATCGCTCCGCATAGCACTATACCATCGTGAGCCTTTTTGACCGATACGAGTTTGAACATCAATTTTCCTATGTCGCTGGGTAAGTTCAACTTTTTTATTCAACGAATTTAGAAATCTTGGCGCTGTAAAAAAATTTGGTGATAGGCGCAGCTTTAAGTTGAGAGAAGCTGGGACCTCCCAATCTACCAAGGGCTGCTCTAGCTCGTAAAGCGCACCATAGTAGTCTGTCAGACTTGTATCTCCATTAAAGGGTTTCTGGTAAAGAGTACGATTTAAAAACAGAGATTTTTTAAAATAGAACTCAATGTATGGATTAACAAACTTACCAAGTCTTACGTCTGAATGCGCGTATGAGTCGACAAAAGAGAAACGTGTAGCCTTATGGCGCTCCTTTGCTTGTGCTAGCCGGTTTGCAAGCTGCGTTGGGTCTACTGTAAACCACGGTTGTACCAACACGATGTCAGCCCAACCGCATTTCGGATCACGACCAGCCAAAAAGTCTTCAACTGGTAGTGCGCGAACCTCAACATCAAAGCGGTCTGCGAGCTGTCTTTGATAAAAAATAAACGGGTAAACTTGCGCCCAACTAATACTCAAACTGTGATAATATATCAAAAGGCGCTGACCTCCCTCGCGGGTAAACCGACGCCCTAAATATTTGCGGGAAATGTGGCCTGCATGACGCTGCAGTGCATAGGTCCCGGCCCACTCCGATAAGTACTGCTCGAGTTTGATATCACCTGCCTCCTGCGAATTCTTTGCCTTGGCGGAAGCTATCCACGTGTAGTGAAACTTTCAAACATCCGATTGCAGCCGTGCGGATAAGGCGGTCAGCGCAGCCCCACAAGCCCGCCAGCCGTCGTGCCCGTGGCCATCACCTGTGCGACGCGCAGGGGGTAGATCACGCCGGCCTGCATGTTGGCAAAGCTGACCGTCTGACCCGACACCATCCGCACCTGCAGGCTGCCCGTCTCGCCCACATAGATGGCGCGCGTGGCTGCTGTCAGATCGTTGGCGTCGCTGGGGGTGATGGGGTCGGCGTCCCGTGCCGGGGCTGTCAAACCCGTTGCATAGCTCTCGAACTCGTCTTTCATCGCCCTGTCCTCTCATGCGGTGTTGGATCGGGGCGGAGGCATAAGGGGCCAGCCGTTAAGGAAATGGAAAGGGTGCGTACGCCGATCATCGGAAGGCGCAACATATGGATGATTCTTCGGAGTCACACCTAAGAGGACCGCAATGCACCCCATGCCCCGCTATTGTGTCCGTTTCCGCGACAATCGGTACACGCCCCGGGTGCACAAACCGGGCAGACGGGCCAACAAGGGCAAAAACATGGCCATATCGAGGCAAATTGCGTGAAAATTGTTGAGGCGGCCTGCCGCGTTTGTTACGCCCGATGGATACAAGACCCCTTCGTGTACTGCGCAGGCGACGTAATGAGGACGATTATGAATAAGTATCTTATGCCTGCAGCCCTGTCCGCGGCCCTGATGGCGCCCCTAGCAGCACACGCCGTGACAACAACAATCACTGCGGATGGCGTTTTCTCGAGTACCGGCCTTTTGCTGCCTGACGGGAGTGTAGAGCTGGAGTTCGTTGCCGACGGCGCACTGGATATCGATGAATTCACACTCTCCGGCCTAGGTGCCGCTGTCGATGTTGAAGACATTTCCTTCTCTGTCACCGCGAACGACGGTTCAGTGGTTGCTTCGGGGGGTTTTGACATCGTCCCGCTAGGTGAGGTAGGTGGCGCTATGCTCGGGCTCGGGACCAGCAGCCTACCCAGCTTGCGTCTCTTTGACGGCTACACCGTCACGGTGCTTTTCCTTGACGGTATCACCAACCCAGTCAGCGTGAGCGCTTCCCTTGCAACATCCGAAGTGCCCCTGCCCGCAGCCGGCGGTATGCTTCTCACTGGTCTCGCAGCAGCCGGCTTTGTCGCGCGCCGCAAGAAGAAGACAGCAACCTGATCACCCGCATCAGCGTCACATGATCAAAGAGCAGCCTCCGGGCTGCTTTTTCGTGTCCGGACCTCAGCCGTAATAGTTGAACGACGTGTCCGCCGTGTCATAGCGGCACTTGTTCAGCACCACGCCGAGGATGTTTGTCACGTTGGCCAGTTCGCGTTCGCAGATGTCCAGCTCTTCGATCCTGGTCTGCTCGGCGGCGGCCACGATCATCACGCAATCGACCTTGTCACCAAAGGCCATCATGTCATCGCTGACCTGAAAGGGCGGCATGTCGAACATCATCACTGTCGGGTCAAACTCGGCCTCGATGCTGTCCAGCGTTTCGGCAAGCTGGGGGTTTTGCAGGATTTCCGCCGAATTTGGCATGGATTTCTGCACCGCACCCAGGGCCAGGTTCGACCGCAGGCGCACGGCCTCGTCCACGAACTCCGCCCGCTGCTGGATCACTTGGGCAAAGTCGCGCTTGGTCTTCAGCCGCAAGGTCCTGAGGATCGACGGCTTGCGCAGGTCCATCTCCGACAGGATGACACTGCTGCGCATCTGGCGCGACACGCTGTAGGCCAGGTTCAGCGCCACGGTGCTCTTGCCGCTGGTCGCCCCCGGCGAGGTGATCGCCACCCGCCGCCAGTTGTTGGCCTGCATCTGCTGCAGCATCCGCGTGCGCAGCTTGTCGAAACTGGCCGCCTCATGCGACCGCTCGAGCGTCACGATGCGCTGCCCGCGCAGCCGCGCCCGCGTGGGCTCCACCAGGGGCAGAACCTGCCAGGCGCCGCTCTCGTCGCCCGGTTCGTAGTCGCGATGCCGGAACAGCGGCTTGGAGGGCGGGGTATTCTTGCGCTCGGCCCGGGCCTTGGCGATGGCTGACTGAATTTTTTCCATGCGAAACCGGACCCTTACCCGTCAGCCGTCCTGGGACGGGATGGTGAAATCAATTTGCGGCAACCGCTCGAGGATCGCCTCGAGCAGCAGATCGAGCGGCATCACGTAGGTGTCGATCCCCCACAGCGCCCCAAAGACCGTGCCCCCCACCCCGGCCAGCACAACCAGCAGCGTCAGCCGCCGCCGGATACGGTCGGCCCGCGTGCGGATAAAGGGCAACGTGCCCAGCGGCGTGATCTCCAGCCGCTGCACGATGTCCTGCGGGCGGCGGATGGCGGAGTTGAGCAGCTCCAGCAGCACGATCAGGCCAAGGCCCATCATCATGCCCGCGCCCAGACCCGCAATGGCCAGCCGCGGGCGGTTGGGGCTCGAGGGTTCTTCGGGCGGCACCGCCTGTTCGATGACCGAAATGCGCTCGCCCTTGGACAGTGCCTCGATGATGTCGCCGGTCTCGGCGCGGGCCCGGTTGGCGATGGCCTGGTCGTATTGCTCGCGGGTGGCGGCATAGTCACGCTCCAGCGTGTCGAGCGAGATGGCATTGGCGGGCGTCGCCTCGATGGTGACCTGCAGCGCCTCCATCTCGGCTTCGATCTCGGCCCGGCGTGCCGTGAAAAAGGCCAGCTGGTTGTCAAGATCGGCCAGCTGAATGTCATAGAGCGACAGGTTGGCGTCCGCCGCCTCACCCTCGGTGGTCGCGCCCACTGCGGCGGCGGTCTCCGCGGCCACCTGTTCCCTGAGCGCCTCGATCTGGGCCCGCAGCACGCGGATGCGCGGATTGTCAAAGGCCAGCACCGCCCCCGACGAGGCCAGCCGCTCTTCGAGCTCGCGCAGCTTGCGTTCGGTCGGGCTCAGACTGGCCTGGGTTTCGCCGGTCAGGCCCCCGACACTGCCGGTCGCCTCAAAGAGCGACACAAGGCCCGCCCGCCGGTCCAGCAGGGCCGCCTCTTCGCGGGTCAGCTGCAGGATGCGCTCTTGCGCGGCGGCCAGCTGCCCGCGGCGGAAATCCAGACTGTCGGGCAAGGCTTCCTTGTTGGCTTCCTGGAACTGGATGATCTGCGCGCCCCTGCGGGCCAGCTCTTCGTCCAGCCGCGCCACTTCCTGTTCGAAGAATTCCAGCGTCTGGCCGGACACGCCCGTACGCATGCGCACGTTTTCCTCCAGCATCAATGTCACCACCTCGTTGGTGACACGCGCCGCAAGTGCCGATGACGACGCGCTGAAGGTCACATCGACCAGCGTGGCGTTGACCGTGCCGCGGCGGTTGCCGCCGGTGGTGCGGATGTTGATGCGTTCGCGCAGATCGTCGACGATCTGGTCGGGGCGCAGCGGCGCGCCCGCCTCGGTCGCGCGGCCCGCGTAGATGTTCAGCCGGTTGGCCATCTCCAGCAGGTTTTCCCGGGTCAGGATGCGCTGTTCGATGATCTGCAACTGCTCGCTGGCCTCGGTGCGCACCGTGGATGCCGCCAGCTCGTCGGGGATCTGTTCGGATTCGACCACCAGCCGCGCCTGCGCCTCGAAGGTGGGCGGCAGGGTCAGCGCCAGCGCCACGCCAAGGGCGGCCCCCGCCACGGTGAGGATCAGGAAATACGGAAGGCGGCGCAGAAACAGCGCAAAATAGAACCGAAGATCCAGCATCAGGACTTCCCGGCGGCCGGATTGACGAGACGCAGCGCATCGGCGTCGGATTTGATCGTCCCGGCAAAGAACACGCCATCCTCGAGGATCTGGTGCACCGTCCTGGACGTCACCTCGTATTCACCGGATGCAAAGGCATAGACCATACACAAATCACACAATTGGTTGACGACGCGCGGCACGCCGCCCGATTTCTCGAATATGAGCAGGCACGCCTCGGGATTGAAGATGTCGGGCGACCCGCCGGCCTTGGTCAGGCGGTTGCGGATATAGTCGCCCGTGGTCTCGGCGGTCATCGCGCTGAGGTGGAAATGCGCCGACACACGTTGCGCGAACTGCGCCAGATCGGGGCGCATGACCATGTCGCGCAGTTCGGGCTGGCCCACCAGAACGATCTGGAACAGCTCGTCCTTGTTGGAGTTGATATTGGTGAACATCCGCAGCTCTTCGAGCGTCTCGCGGTTGAGGTTCTGCGCCTCGTCGATGATGATCACCGCCCGCCGTCCGGCGGCATATTGCTGGATCAGAAAGGCCTGAAAGCTTTCGAACAGGTCCACATAGGTGGCCGCCGGGTCGGTGGGTTGCTCGAACGCCGACATCACCCAGCGCAACAGCTCGCCCCGGTCGCCCTGCGCGTTGGACACCAGGCCGATGCTCACATTGTCGCTGAACGATTGCAGCAGGTGGTGGATCAGTGTCGTCTTTCCGGTGCCCACCTCGCCGGTGATCATCGTGATGGGGGCGCGCGTGACGATCCCGTATTCCAGAATGGCAAAGGCGCGCTTGTGCGCCGGGCTCCAATAGAGAAAGTCCGGGTCCGGCACCAATGTGAACGGGCGCTCGCTCATCTTGAAATGACCGGTATATATCTCGATCGCGTCCATATGAACCTGTTGCTCGTGTTGGACCCGGACTGCATCTGCGCAGACGGGCTGCCCCCAACCTTCGGAATGCACGCATAAACGATATGGCGACCCGGTCCTATAACTTTCGACCGGACCGCACGGTGGCTGCGTCAAGAATCACACAGCCAGTGTCGCCCGAGGGCCTCCTGACGGTCCATCCTGCAAAATGGCGCAGATTTTCGCGAATTGTCTAAAATTTAAAAACAATCTTAACCCTAAGCTGCAACCCCTAGATGAAAATCATCACAAGGGCGCAATTTGCCTCCGGAATTTCACAAAAATGTACTCAAACTAAGTGGAAACGGCGGAAAATTGCTGATAGGTCAGACAGGACTGCTGCTGCTGTTTTTTATGTTTGACTTTTAATACGTGCTTCGGCGCGCAAGTTCAGGTTGGGACGTCACTTTGCATAGTAAGATCAAGACCGTGACGCCCTCTGGTTTTTCCAAGCACATGCCGGTTCCGATCCCTGCACAGTTGCCTCCACAGGCCGAACCACGCCGGTCGATCACGTCGGATGTGTTCATGCGGGTCGAGGACATCCAGATGACCGGGGTCATCGGGTCCGCCAACGTCACCGCGTCGAGCGTGGTCGACAAACGCCCCCTCCGGCACGCCGCGCGCAAGGGCGGTTTCTACAGAAATTTCGCCAAACGGGTGCTGGACATCAGCCTGGTGGTGCTCTGCCTGCCGGCGATCCTGCCGCTCATCCTGGTGCTGGCGGCCATTGTCGCCTGGCAGGGCGGCAGCCCGTTCTACCGGCAGCAGCGCATCGGCCTGAAGGGCCGCGTGTTCCACATGTGGAAGCTGCGCTCGATGGTGCGGGACGCCGATCAGGTGCTGGAACAGTGCCTCGACAGCAGCCCCGCCCTGCGCGCCGAATGGACCACCAAGCAAAAGCTGATCAATGATCCGCGCGTCACATCGCTGGGCCGGTTCCTGCGCAAATCCTCCATCGACGAGCTGCCGCAGCTGTTCAACGTGCTGCGCGGGGACATGTCGCTGGTGGGTCCGCGTCCGATGATGGTGGACCAGCAGCCGATGTATCCCGGCCACGATTACTATGAACTGCGCCCCGGCATCACCGGGTTCTGGCAGATCTCCGACCGCAACAAGACATCGTTCGCGGACCGGGCGTTTTACGACGCGCGCTACAACAACCGGCTGTCGTTCAAGACCGACCTGGTCATCCTGATGTCCACCGTCCGCGTGGTCCTGCGCGGCACGGGTCATTAACCACCAGGGCGCTTTGCGCCTCAATTTCCGTTGAATCTTCGCGGTTTTGCCTTTTTCCAGAGCCGTTTGAACAGTAGACATGCGCATGTTTCGCCATATCCTCACCGCCTTTGCCCTGACCGCCATCCTGGCCCTCGCCGCCTGCGAGGATTCCGATGAAAAAGCCGAACGCTTTTATCAGTCGGGCCTGACCCTGCTGGCCGAAGGTGATCTGGACCGCGCCGCGGTCGAGTTCCGCAACGTGTTCCGCTACAACGGCGAACATCAGGATGCCCGGCGGCAACTGGCGATCATCCTCGAGACGCAGGGCCGCGCCTCGGGCGCCTATGGCCAGTATCTGCGCCTGGCCGAACAATATCCCGAACTGGCCGATGTGCGTCAGGCGCTGGCCCGCATCGCGATCACCCAGCAAAGCTGGGAAGACGCCGAACGCCATGGCCGCGTGGCCATCGAACTGGACCCCGACGCGCCCATCGCCCAGTCCATCCGCGTGTCGCTGGACTACCGCACCGCCGTCATCGACGAGGCGGCCGCCGACCGCGAAGCGCTCGCCCGCGAGGCGCTGGAGCTGATCGCGGCGGACCCGACCGACCTGATGAGCCGCAATGTCGTCATCTCGAACGAGATGACCTCCGGACGCCCCTTCGAGGCGCTGGAGCATATCGATGCGGCCATCGCGCAACGGCCCGACACCCTGACCTATTACGTGATCAAGCTGCAGGCGCTCGAGGCGCTGCAGGACAGCTTTGAGATCGAACAGCTGTTGCGGGTGATGTACACCCAGTTCCCCGAAAACCAGGAAGTGCAGCAGGCGCTGATCTCGTTCTACCTCCAACGCGAGGATTTCGACGGGGCCGAGGCGTTCCTGCGCGAACTGGCGGGCGACGACACTGCCGATCCGGCCGGGTTCGTGACCGTCCTTCAGCTGATCAACCAGGCGCGCGGCCGCGACGCCGCCCTGGCCGAGGTCGAGCGTCTGATCGCGGCCAATGCCGATCAGCCGGCAAATCTCGACTTCTACCGTGCGGTCCGGGCCGGCTACGCCTTCGAAAGCGGCCAGACCGAGGACGCCATCACCGAGCTGCAGGCCATCGTCGCCCAAGCCGAAGACAGCGACCAGTCCCGCCAGAGCATGGGCACGCGGGCCTCGATGCTGCTGCGCTCCGGCAATCAGGTCGGGGGCCGGGCCCTGATCGAGGACATCCTCGAGACCGACGCCTCCAACGTGACCGCGCTCAAGCTGCGGGCCGAATTGCTGATCAGCGGCGATCAACCCGGCGAGGCGATCATCGACCTGCGCCGCGCGCTGGACCAGAGCCCGCGCGACACCTCGATCCTGCTGCTTCTGGCGCGGGCACATGAACGCAACGGCAGCACCGAGCTGCAGGGCGAACGGCTGGCCACGGCGGTGGACGTGTCCAATGCGGGCGCGCGCGAGTCGCTGCTTTATGCCAATTTCCTGCTGCGCAACGACCGGCGGGGCGCTGCGCGCTCGGTGCTGGATGATGCGCGCAATGCCAGCCCGGCCAACCTCGATGTGCTGGCCCTATCGGCGCAGCTGGCGCTGGCCGACAACGCCCTCGGCGTGGTGCGCGGCATCATCGCCGATGTCGAACGGCTGCAGGATCAGCCGCGTGCGCCCGAGCTGTTGCAGTCGCTGCGCACCGGTCTGCTGCTGCAGCAGAACCGCGTCGACGAAGGGCTCGCCCTGTTGCAGCAACAGGCCGGCGCCGAGGGGCAGAACACCCGCGCCGTCTACGCCGTCATCCAGACCCAGCTGCGGGCCGGCAAGCTCGACGAGGCGCGGATCTATCTCGACGGTCTGCTCGAGACGCGCGGGGACGATCTGCAACTGCGCATGATCAACGCCGCCCTGCACGTCGCCGAAGGCGACCCCGACCGCTCCGAAGAGATCCTGCGCGAGATCATCGCCCGGAACCCGGCCTATGATGCCGCCGTCACCCAGCTCTATATCCAGCTGCAGCGCGCGGGCCGCCGGGACGAGGCGCGCGCCCTGCTCGACACCGCGCTGGCCGCAAATGCGGACGCACCCCGACTGCTGCTGTTCCAGGCCGGAGAGCTGGAGCAACGCGGCGACATCGAAGGGGCGATCGACATCTACGAGACGCTCTACGAGATCAACACCGACAACATCACCATCGCCAACAACCTCGCCAGCCTGCTGAGCACCTTCCGCGACGATCCCGAAAGCCAGGCCCGTGCCGTGGCCGTGGCCCGCCGCCTGCGCGGCACCGAGATCCCGGCCTTTCAGGACACCTATGGCTGGATCGCCTACCAGCAGGGCGATTTCGACGAGGCGCTGAGCTATCTGGAACCGGCCGCGCAGGGCCTGCCGGGCAACGCGCTGGTGCAGTATCACCTGGGCATGACCTATGTGGCCCTCGACCGTGCCGAAGACGCGCAGACACAGCTGACCCGCGCCCTCGAGATCGCGGGCCCCGCCACCACCCTGCCCCAGATGGAGCGCGCCCGCGAAACGCTCCAGACCCTGCAGAGCAACTAGCCACCCCCTATGGCGTTGCACAGACGCACGCCGGGGCGGGTGAAATCCTGTTTGTGGCGTGCGCGGCTAGGCAGAGACAGGCGCGGGCGATAATACTCCTGCCATAAACGATGGCCCGATCCGGCGCGGAGACGGGCCCGACAAGAACAAGGCGGATGACATGACGTATCGCAGGCAACTCCTTTGCTGGCTGGCAGGCCTCCTGATCAGCCTTCCCATTCTGGCCACCGCACAGGGCTACCGCATCAGTCCCGGGGATATCCTGCGGATCGAAGTGGTCGAGGACGAGGCGCTGAACCGCACCGTTCTGGTGGCCCCGGACGGGCGCATCAGCGTGCCGTTCGCAGGCTCCGTCCGGGCCGCGGGGCGCACGGTCGAGGCGGTGCAGCAGATCCTCGTGGTCCGCCTGACCGACAATTTTGCCGCCCCGCCCACGGTCTTTGTCGGCCTCGAACAGCTGGCCCAGGTCGACGATGTCGAGGTCGAGCCCGAGGTGATCTCGGTCTTTATGCTGGGCGAGGTCGGGCAGCCCGGCCTGGTCGAGATGGAACCGGGCGCCACGGTGCTGCAGGCCTTTGCCCAGATGGGCGGGTTTTCCGCCTTTGCCGCGACCAAGCGGGTGCAGCTGCGCCGCACCGACCCCAAGACCGGGGTGCAGACGGTCTATGCGCTGGACTATGACGCCATCACGCGCGGCGCGACGGCCAATGCCACGCTCGAGTTGCAGGACGGAGATGTGATCCTGGTGCCCACAAGACGCCTGTTCGAGTGATCTGAGCGGATGGGGGGACGCCGATCCTTGCATGCGGCCCGGCGGCAGGCGGCATGGCGCGCGCTGAGCCTGTGTGCCCGCCTGAGCGCCCGCCTGAGCGCCTGTCTGTGTGCCTGTCTGGGCGTCGCCGGCATGGCCAGTGCCCAGGCGGTACCCGACGATGATGGCCCCCTGCTGCGCTTTGGGCTGACCACCGGAGTGACGGCCAGCAGCAATCGCGGCCTCGACACCGACAGCCTGGGCAGCACCACGGAACTGACCTCGCAGCTGGATTTCCTGATGCGCTTTGCCACGCCCATCCAGGCGCTGGAACTGAGCGGCGATCTGGGGCTGCGGTCGGTCAGCGGGGCCGAGGCGGGCAGCCTGCCCAGCGGGCTTTACGAGCCCGCCCTGACGCTGGGCTACGACCGGCAATCACGCGATGCCCGGTTGGACGTGGACCTGTTCCTGCGCGAGCGGGACGTGTCGTCGTCCGAGCTGCAATTTGACCCGGATGCGGCCGATTTCGACCTGCTGGAGGACACCGGCACCCAGCGCCGCTTCGGCGCGGATGTGGCGCTCGAGCTGCGCCGCCGGGCGCCCTTCGGGATCACCCTGTCGGCGGGCTATACCGGGCTGCGCTACAGCGACACCGACGATCCGGACCTGACCGATCAGGACCGGTTTCGTGTGGGCGCGCGGTTCCGCTTTGATCTGAACCCGGCGACGCAGGCCACGCTGAATGCGCGGTTCAGCACGTTCGAGGATTTCGGCGACACCGAGGGGCGGCGTGACACGTTTTCGCTGGATGGTTCGTTGCGGCGGTCCATGACAAACGGCAGCGCCACCTTGCGCGCCAATGCCACCGACACCGAAGACGGGACACGCTACACGCTCAGTGCCGGGCGCACGCTGGAGACCGAGCTGTGGGAGGTGACCGGCGTTCTGGGCCTGACCCGCGGCGTGGACGGCAATGTGGACCCCACCGGCGAGCTGGGCCTGACCCGGGCCCTGCCCAACGGAGAGCTGACCGCCAGCCTTGCGCGCACGGTCCGCTCCAACACCGATGACGAAGAGCAGGAGGTGACCACCCTCCGGCTGGGCTACGCCACGCAGCTGACCCCGCTGACCGCGTTCAATGCCAGCTATGCCTTTACCGACCGGGATGCGGCGGACGATGGCGATGACGGGTCATTCAGCGTCCTGTCGGTCGGCGTGCAGCACAGCCTGACCCGCGACTGGAGCCTCAATGTCGGGCTGCAGCACCGGATCAACGACGACGCCACCAGCGGCAAGGCCAGCGACAGCCAGCTCAGCATCACTGTCCGCCGCAGCCTGCTGGTGCGGCGCTGAGCGCTATCCCTTGGCGCCCTGCCCGCGGGCATAGACATCCTCGTAGCGGATGATGTCATCCTCGCCCAGATAGGTGCCGGTCTGCACCTCGATCAGCACCATGGGCACCTTGCCGGGGTTCTCCATCCGGTGCACGGCCCCCAGCGGGATGTAGACGGACTGGTTTTCCGTCACCAACTTGACCGCGTCATCGACGGTGACGCGCGCGGTGCCTTCGACCACGATCCAGTGTTCGGCGCGGTGATGATGGCTTTGCAGCGACAGGGCCGCCCCGGGATGCACCACGATGCGCTTGACCTGGAACCGGTCGCCGATCACCAGGCTTTCGAACCAGCCCCAGGGGCGGTGATCCTTGGGAAAATGTTCGGCCTGCAGCGCGCCCTTGGATTTCAGCGCCTGCACCGCCAGTTTCACATCCTGCCCGCGGGTGGCATCGGCCACCAGCACGGCGTCGTTCATGGCCACGGCCACGATGTTGTCCAGACCGATACCGACCAGCGCCAGCTCATCGCTTTCGGAGCGCAGCAGCGTGTTGTCGCAATCGATCGCCGTGGCGGGCCCGTGCAGCGCCCCGCCACGGTCGTCCTGCGCGCTTTCGCGCCAGCCCGCGTCCCAGCCGCCCAGATCGGACCCGGCGCTGGAATAGGGCACCACCGACAGGTTGTCCGCCCGCTCCATCACCGCATAGTCGATGGAGATATCATCGACCTGCGCCCAGGGCGCGGGGCTCAGCCGCAAAAAGCCCAGATCGGCCTGTGCCTGTGTCACCGCCGCGCTCACAGGTGCCAGCAGATCGGGGGCGTGGGCCTTGAACGCATCGATGATCGCCGCCGCCCGGAACATGAAGATGCCCGCGTTCCACATGTGCCGGCCCGAGGCGACAAGCTCGGCCGCGGTGGCGGCGTCCGGCTTTTCGACAAAGCGGGACAGCGGGGCCGCCCCGGTGCCCGGTGCCTCGGCCAGTTCCAGATAGCCGTAGCCCGTCTCGGGGTAGGTGGGGGTGATGCCGAAGGTGACCAGCCGCCCGGCCTGCGCCTCTGTGAGCGCGGTGGCGGCGGCGGCCAGAAACCGATCCGTGTCGGGGATCAGGTGGTCGGACGGGCAGACCAGCAGGACCGCGTCCGGGTCGGCCTGGTGCAGATGCAGGGCGGCGGCCAGAACGGCCGGAGCGGTGTTGCGCCCCTCGGGCTCGATCAGGACCGCACCGGGGTCGATGCCGATGGCCGCCAGCTGTTCGGTGACGATGAAGCGGAAATCCGACCCGGTGACCACCAGCGGCGCCGCAAAGCCGCGCATCCGCTCGGCCGAGGCCTGAAACAGGGTCTGATCCCCGATCAGCGGCGCAAATTGCTTGGGGTAGCTCTTGCGCGACAGCGGCCACAGCCGGGTGCCGGAACCGCCGCACAGAAGAACGGGCGTGATGGTCATGGTGAACGTCCTCGGTTAGATGCCAGCATAGTTACCCGCGTTGCCGCCGAATGGCACGACCCGTGGCGGGTGCAGGCGGTCTTTGGCACAGCGCTGTTGCCCCGGAATGACGGCCCGCATGCCGGGCGCCCCTGCCCTGCGGCGCGCGGCTGTGATACGCCCTTGAAAACTTGCGCCATTCCCGCTTGAAATACGTGGTCACCGGTTTCCGGTTCACCCCGTGCCTGCGCCCCCGGCGCATTGCGCACCGGCCCGCAACAAGGCCCTGCCGCATGACCCATCCCGATCCGCATGCGCCCTCGCCGCCGACCCTGGTCCCGCAGGCCTGTGTCGGGCTGGTGCTGGCGCTGATCGCCCTGCCCGAGCTGTGCATCTGGGCGGCGGATGCGGGCTGGATCGGCTCACCGCTGTGGCGCAGCCTGTCGGTGCAGAACGGGGCGTTCTGGCCCGGCCTGCTGCGCGACTGGCAGCCCAACTATGCCGCACAGCCCTGGACCATGTTCCTGAGCTATGCGCTGCTGCACACCGGCCCCCTGCACATGATCGGCAATGCCGCGGTGGCGCTTTGGCTAATGCCGGGCGTGGTCGCGCGGCTGGGGGTGCTGCGGTTTGCAGCGCTGTGGCTGGTGGCCGCGATTGCGGGCGGTGTGGCCTTTGCGCTGCTGTCGGACGGGGCGGCCCCCATGGTGGGGGCCTCGGGCTGTGTGTTTGCCGTGCTGGGGGCCGTGGTGATGCTGGAGTACATCCGGACAGGGCGCACCGGCATGGCGCTGGCCATCACCGCCGGCCTGATCGTGCTGAACGTGCTGACGCTGATCCTCGAGGACGGCGTGCTGGCCTGGCAGCCGCATATGGCGGGGTATCTGGTGGGCATCGGGATCGCCGCCCTGCGTTAACCGCGACCCCATGAGGGGCCTTGCCACGTACCGCCCAAAGGGCGTTAAACCGGGTTGTTCGCGCAGGGTCACAGCGCCGAACTGCGGGACGGTGCGTGTCAATGCGGCGTCACCGCCATGACAGCACAATAAGCGGTTTTACGCTTTCTTAGCGTGGTGGCCCTACCATGAAACGCCATGTGGCCGTACCATACCGTTGGTTGTATCCGCCGCATGCACGAGGGAGGGTTTGCGATGGTCATCCTGCTGCTGTTGATCAGCATCCTGAGCGGCGCGCTTGCGGCTGTTGCGGCTCTGTACGCCGGTTTGGGCACCGGTCTGGTCATTCTGGCCTATGTGCTGGGCAACATCGCCGGTGCCTTTGTGGCCGTGCTGGTGGCCTGGGCGCGCAGCGACCCTGACCCGTCCGGATTTGCCGACCAGCGGCCCCATGACCAGCGGGCCAAGATCACCCCACAGCTCAGCAACTGACGCACGCGGGCCACTGCGCCCCGTCACGCCTGTACCTGCGTTGGACAGGGCTGTTGTCAGCCGCCTGGCGGCGGGTCACACCGGTGCGTGTCAGATAAAGATGAAATCATCCGCCCCGAGCGTGGTCATGGTGACATCCTCCAGCCGGATGGTGCCGGTATTGCCCAGGGTGAGGATCGTGTCGCTGCCCTGCTGGACCATCGTCAGCGCCGCAAAGCTCTTGGCGCCGCTGCCCACCGCGATCTGGTCGGTGCCGATGGTAAAGTCGCGGATCACGTCGCTGCCCTGGTTGGCATAGAAGATGAACTGGTCCGCACCGGCCTCGCCCACGAGGGTATCGTTGCCGCTGCCGCCGGTGATCAGGTCATTGCCGGCCCCGGCCCAGAGCGTGTCATTGCCCGCGCCGCCGTTCAGCGTGTCGGCGTCGTTCCCGCTCAGCAGCACGTCATTGTCGGCCTCGCCCCAGAGCGCGTCGCGCCCGTTGCCGCCCTCGAGCAGGTCATTGCCGTTGCCGCCCCAGAGCGTGTCATCGCCGTTCACGCCCAGCAGCGTGTCGGCCCCGTCGCCACCATGGCCGATGTCGTTGCCGCGCCCCAGACGCAATTCGTCATTGCCCGCCTCGCCATAGACCAGGTCATTGTCTTCGCCGGCGCCCAGCACGTCGTTGCCGTCGCCACCCCAGAGCGTGTCCAAGCCCGCAAAAACCCAAAACGAATCATTGCCAAAAACGCCACACAACCG
>ERZ1740062.270-NODE-270-length-35576-cov-6.768757_pt1 | contig 35576 bp, 28 predicted proteins | sample MGYA00581741_ERZ1740062 | MGnify/ENA primary metagenome ERZ1740062 (study PRJEB43018, sample SAMN04849747) | marine metagenome | isolation source: floating plastic debris | place: Pacific Ocean | collected 2008-09-01 | study: EMG produced TPA metagenomics assembly...
CGACCATCTCGTCCTCCAGCGCGGCCTGAATGTCCTCGGCCAGCGGTTCGTCCAAACGGTCCGCCATCGGCGGATCCAGCGGGATCGCGGCCGCGCCATCCGTCATCGACCGCCGCACCTCGTCGCGGTCCAGAGCTGCCCCCTTGATCAGACCCGGCGTGAAGTACTTGAAGACAGGCCGATAAAGATCCCAGGCAGGCCAGCCAAGCGTATCCCATGCCACAGCTTTGCCGATCCCGACCGTCTCGCCACCTTCGGCCAGATAGGCGTTCAGATCCGCCTCCCGCGCAATGGGGATCATCTCGACCGCCAGCGCCACAGGCTGCAGTAAGCGCACCAGCGCGCCCTGTGCCATGTGCGCATCTGCATTGTCGTGCACCTCGCCCAGCAGTGCCACATCCGCACCGGACAACGCCTCGACCAGTGCCGCGCGATCGATCTCCTGGCCCGTGCGCAGATCCCAGATCCGGTGCTCCAGAGCCGAGCCATAGCTTTCCGCGCGGGCCAGACCTGCGCTCAGAACCACCAAAATCACCGCAATCCAGCGCATTCCCGGCCCTCCAACAGCCATGTTTGCCACAACACCGTCATCGGCGCGCCAAACGCCCGACATGCCGTGCCGCTAGCGCAAGCGTTGCAAACGCATTATGTTGCGCCGCGTAACGATGGTCCGAAAAACCGGACCGGCAAGGCGAACGGGGACCACATGCAAGCATCCTGGATCGGCTGGGTGGCCTTCCTTGTGCTCGGCGCGCTCATCACGATGACCTCGTGCCAGGCCTATTTTGGTGCCGAAAGCCCACCCGCGCAAGGGAGCACGAACTGATGGCCCAACGGTTCGGCGGAAAGTACAGCCCGGGTGCAGGCAAGCCGACGGGCGAAGGACTGGCCAGTCCGACCCCGCCCGCGAACCGGTTTCGCGGCCAAAGCGCGAGTTCCGTGGATGTCCGCGCGCTGGCGATGTTCGTCTTCCCGACGCCGCTCTTGTTCGCAGCACTCGGTGCCGTCGGCGACAACGCGATCCGCATGGCATCCTTCCTGCTGGCCTATGCCGTGCTGATGTTTGGCGCATTCCTGCTGCGCGAGGGCCAGAAAGCGCACGCCGCCTATGACGCACGGTCGATCGCCAAGGCCCCGGCGTTCCCGCGCAAGGTTTGTGCGGCCGTGCTCGCGGGATGCGGCGTGTTCCTCGCGACCTGGATGGCAGCGCCGCCGACTGCGGGAAATGCCCTCATCCAGGCGGCGGCCCTGGGCGGTAACCTGATCAATGCGCTCCTTTTCGGCGCGCTCACCACCGGCGCTCATCTGATGGCGTTCGGCATCGACCCGATGAAGAACAAGGGTGTCGAGGACGCCAACATCCACCAGGCCGAACTCGACCGCGTGACCGAGGCATTGGACAAGGCTGAGGCAAAGCTGAAATCGATCGAAGACCTTGCCCACAAGCTGCGCGACCGCGAGATCGACACCAAGGTCGGCGCACTGAACGCCACGGTGCGCCAGATGATCAAGCTGGTCGAAGAGGATCCCCGCGATCTGTCACGGGCCCGGCGCTATCTCGGCGTCTACCTCAAGGGTGCCGAGGACGCGACGCGCAAGTATGCCACCAACGCCGAGCGGCTGAACGACCCCAAGCTGCGCGACGACTACCTGGCGCTGCTGACCGATCTGGAAGCCGGTTTCCAGCGCGGCAAGGACAGCCTTCTGGTCGATGACCGCGCCGATCTGGAAGTCGAGATCGAAGTGCTGCGCGAGCGGCTGGAACAGGAAGGCGCCTGAACGCGCCCGGAACGGACGAACCCAACACCCAGGAGGAGTGAACCCATGGACGCTCAAGCAGAGAAGGCGACCAAACTGGCCGAAGAAGTGACGGCCGAGGTTGTCGAGGTGCTTCCCGATCCGGTCGCCGATGTGATTCCCTACGAGCAGGCCGACCCGGAACTGAAGGCCGAAATTGACCGCCGCGTCGGCGAGTTGGACATGACCAACACCCAGACGATCATCAAATTCGGCTCCGCCTCGCAGCAGGAGCTGACAGCCCTCAGCGACCAGATGCTCGACGGTGTGCGCAACAAGGACCTCGGCCCGGCGGGTGACGCGCTGCGCAATATGGTCGGCACGATCCGTGGCTTCGATACCTCGGAACTGGATCCTAACGCCAAGAAAAGCTGGTGGCAGCGCATCTTCGGCGGCGGTGCGGCAATCCACGACTTTGTCGCGAAGTACGAAGGCGTGCGCGGCCAGATCGACTCGATCACGGACAATCTGCTGGATCACGAGACGACGCTCCTCAAAGACGTCAAGATGCTCGACAAGCTCTACGAGCGCAGCCTGGACTTCTACAACGAACTGGGTCTCTACATCTCGGCGGGCGAGGCGAAGCTGCACACGCTCGATACGGTCGACATCCCAAAGGAAGAGGCCGACGTCGACAAGGAAGGCTCCGATGCGATCCTCGAGGCGCAAGAGGTCCGCGACCTGCGCTCTGCACGTGACGAGCTGGAACGCCGGGTCCATGACCTGAAGCTGACCCGCCAGGTCACCATGCAGTCCCTGCCCTCGATCCGGCTGGTGCAGGAAAACGACAAGTCGCTGATCAACAAGATCAACTCGACGCTCGTCAACACCGTGCCGCTCTGGAAGAACCAGCTCTCGATCGCGCTGGCGACGTTCCGGTCGCGCGAGGCCGGCAAGGTCGTCAAGGAAGCCAGCGACCTGACCAACGATCTGCTGACCTCGAACTCCGAAATGCTGCGCCAGTCGAATGCCGAGGTACGCCAGCAGATCGAACGTGGTGTCTTCGACATCGAGGCGGTCAAGAAAGCGAACGCCGATGTCATCGCAACGATCGAGGACTCGCTGCGCATCGCGGACGAAGGCAAGGCCAAGCGCGCCGCCGCCGAGCAGGAACTGGTCAAGATGGAAGACGAGCTCAAGCAGACCCTCGCATCCGCTCGTGCACGCGAGCAGGCTCCGGCGGAACCGACGGCCTGACCTATTCGGCATCACCGCAGGCCCTGAACGATCGAAGACCCCGGCGCGGCAGACTGCCCGCGCCGGGGCTTTTCTTTGCGCGGGCTCGGATGCGGTCAAACCGTCCGGATATCCGGTTAATGTAGAATTACGTGATTTTTCTCATGTGCGAGATCACCTGAATTCGCAGGCGTTTATCCACGTTGGTTATGCTTGTGCGTGCTGGGATCTCAAAGACCCAGTCCCACCGGCTCGATCAACTCGGGCCCATTGTTCGAGACCTTGCCAACGGCCCGGTCAACTTCGTGAACCTGGACGCGCGAATCGGGGATCGGACGCATCAACTGGGCAAGATCGCCCTGCCCGTCCAGCCACAATTGCGCCTCTGCCGCGTCCAGCACGACGGGCGAGCGCGGGTGCAGGTGCTGCGTCGCCTCACCGGCTGCCGTGGTCAGAATTGTGCATGATGTCAGCGGGTTGCCGCCCGGTTTTGCCTCGGCCCATAAGCCCGCAAACCAGAAGCCCGGCGTATTGCTCCTCTGCGAAATGAACCACGGCGTCTTCGCGCCCTTCTTGCCAGACCACTCGTAGTAGCCGATCGCCGGGATCAGACAGCGCCGCCGCTTCCAGGCATCGCGGAACATCGGCTTTCCCGCAGCCTCCTCCGAGCGCGCGTTGAAGGTGGTCGCCTTGAACTCGGCCATAGGCTTCTGAAACCAGTGCGGCACCAACCCCCAACGGCCCACGCGGTGTCGCCATGCGCCCGAGGTGTTCTCGATGAATGCAACAGCTTGCGTCGGTGCAATGTTCCAGTTCGCGGTAGGCCAATCCGGTGGTGGCCAGCCCTGCTCAACCTCGATCGCCAGCCAATCGACCCAGTCAGATCCGGCAATATCTCCAATTGCAAAACGCCCGCACATTTTTTGCGAAATCTCCAGTCTTCTTTCGTGAGTTACGTTTGATTAAGCATAGAATTATAAATCGCTAAAGATGAACGGTCGTCTGGTGGGGAGTTTTAGACGATGAAGCATCTTTTTGCTTGGGCCACCGCACTCTCTGCCCGTGTTTGTTTGCTTGGTCTGATCGCTGTCCTCGCTGCCTGTGCGGGCAATATCACACCCGAAACATATCTGCGGCTCACTGAGAAGCTGCAATCGAAGGGCCATCTTCGGGTGGATACGGCACCGCGCGATGTCGTCTATGACGTCCGGGCGTTGGCAGAAAACTTTCAGGAAGTGGCCTTCAGCTACGAATTCCACTTTCAGGGCAAGCGCTTGATCAACAGGCGGCTCGAGAAACCGCTGAAGCGTTGGCGCGGCGTGATCCGTTACCGCATGGACGGGGACGGTGTCACGGATGCTGACCGGGCAGAGGTCGCGAAACTGACCAGTCGCCTGGGCGAACTGACTGGCCTTGCCTTCGTGCCGAGCGACGGTGCCCATGACATGCTAATCACAATCGCCAGTGCACCCGATCGGCGTCGAATCAGCAGGATGCTGTCGGAGCGCGGCTTGGCCACATACCGCGAAAGATACGACATCTGGCGCAGGAAACCCGGTTGGCTGTGCGGTGCTACGCTCTCGTCCAGCACGGAAGACCCAGCCCGTCTGGTCTATGACCACGTTTTCCTTGCCGCCGAGATTACCGGCGTGCTGCGCAAGTCCTGCCTGCACGAGGAAGTCACCCAAAGCCTCGGCCTGACGAACGACAGCGCTACCGCCCGCCCGTCGATCTTCAACGATGACCACGAGTTCGCGGTCCTGACGCAACACGACGAGACCCTGCTGCGTCTGCTCTACGATCCGCGGCTCAACCCGGGCATGTCAGCAGTCGAGGCCATGCCGATCGCGCGGCGCATTCTGGACGGTATGCGACCGGATCTGAGCGATCTGTAACCTCACGCAGCAAGTTTTCTGCGTGCCATAGCGATTGGCGTTTGAACGAGCCCGATCCAGTCATGGCGGCTGCCCCAGTGCCGTGAACACACAGACGCACGGCGCAAGCATCGCAACTCACGATTTTTGCTATATTTTCTTTGGTCGCAAAGGCATCATTGCATCGGCGGATTACGCCGTGTGGTTTGGTGTTGAAAAGGCGGTCTCACCCTCATGCTTCCACAGTTCCGGGCTCAGATCCGTAGGTCTTTCCTAGGCTTGCCGTGCGTTGCGGTCCTGTCAGCCTGCGCAATACCCCAGACGACCGAAACCGCGCCAACCGCTGCGAAGAGCGTTGCACCGTCCTGTGAACCGCGAGCGATTGATGAACAAAGCGCCGCACTCATCGAGATGTGGCGGTTCTACGAGGCCGAACAGCGAGCCGCCGGACGGCTGAGAACCGAGCGCGCGCCAGTGGATGCCCAGTTCTCGAATGAAGAGCTCTTGCGTGCGTTCCGCGAAGTCATGTTCTTTGACGAGGCCGTCGCCGAGGACGTGTCCTATCGGACGGGGCGAATCGAACGCACGCTCGAGAAACGCCGCGATCCCGTGCGCTACGCGATCTTCGGCGCTGGCGTGACACCCTGTGACCGGAACGATGTCGCCGAAGTGGCCGAGATTATTGCGAAAGCCACCGGTCTGACCTTGATCGAGGTCTCGTCCGAGGCCGAAATCGAAGTCATGCTCCTGAACCGCCAGGAACTGGCATCGCTCGCCGGCAAAGTTCGACAAGCCGGTGCCGAGGCAATGGCCAACGACCTCGCGAGCGGCATGGAAGGCCTAGTCTGCGCTGCCTACCTGTTTCCATCTGAAAAGAAACCCGGACTGGCCGACTACACGATCGTGATTCCCAACGAGGTCAGCGGCATCTTGCGAAAGTCCTGCATCGAAGAAGAGTTCGGCCAGGCCTTCGGCCCGTCGGCCGACTTCGATGGCGCGCGGCCATCGGTCTTCAACGATGACGAAGAGTTCGCGCTCTTCACGAAGCACGATGAATGGCTCTTCAGAATTCTATATGATCCCAGATTGGCCGACGGCATGACCCGCCAAGTCGCGATGCCGATCGCGCGCCAGATCCTGAGAGAGATAAGACCGGGCGTATGATGCGTCTCGCGCAACCGCTCTGAGCCATCGCCTCTTTTGATGCAAAGCATTCGCCCATCGGCAACACAGCTTATCAATGACACGATCGAAAACGGCATGGACGGGTTCGCCTTCATGCCCATCCTGCGCCGGGTTATCGCCCAATTGCAGCCTGACGGATGAATTCTGGTGTTCCTAGCTGGTGAATAACCAAACAGAATCCGATATGGGTTGCGAGACTTACGTGAGGACGGAGAGCGACATGATCTGGGACATGCTGAAGGGCGAATTCATCGATGTCATCGACTGGACCGATGATACGCGCGACACGATGGTGTATCGCTTCCAGCGCCGCGACAATGCGATCAAGTACGGCGCAAAGCTGACAGTACGCGAAGGACAGGCCGCGGTCTTTGTCCATGAAGGCCAACTGGCCGATGTGTTCCAGCCGGGTCTCTACCAGCTCGAAACCAACAACATGCCCATCATGACCACGCTGCAAAGCTGGGATCATGGCTTTTCATCACCGTTCAAATCCGAGATCTACTTTGTCTCGACCCGCAGGTTCCAGGACCTGAAATGGGGCACCAAGAACCCGATCATGATGCGCGATCCCGAATTCGGGCCGGTGCGGATGCGGGCGTTCGGAACCTACTCGATCCGGGTGGCCGATCCCGGGCTGTTTCTGCAGGAGGTCGTCGGCACGGACGGCGAGTTCACCGTCGACGAAGTGCAGTTCCAACTGCGTAACGTCGTGGTGTCCCGGTTCTCCAACGCACTGGCCTCGTCCGGCATCCCGGTGCTCGACCTTGCGGCGAACACCGACCAGATGGCCGATTATCTTCAGAAGCGCATCGCGCCTGAAATCGCGGCATACGGTATCGAGATCCCATCGCTTTTCGTCGAGAACGTCTCTCTGCCCGAGGCTGTCGAGCAAGCGATGGACAAACGCACGTCGATGGGCGTGATCGGAGATCTCGGGAAGTACGCGCAGTTCCAGGCCGCCGAGTCGATGCGCGCCGCCGCCGAGAACCCTGGCGCCGGAGGCAACGGTATGGGCGCGGGCCTCGGTATGGGCATGGGCATGGCGATGGCCAACGCGATGGGCGGTGGATTTACGTCCCCCTGGGGGCAAGCGCCGCAGCAACCTCAACAACCCGCAGCCCCTGCGTCCGCAGCGGCGGCACCTCCGCCGCCGCCTCCACCGGCGGTCGAAGTCGTCTACCATATCGCCGAGAACGGTCAGACGACGGGCCCTTTCAGCTTGGCCCGGCTTGGTCGCATGGTCGGTGAAGGCACGTTCAGCCGCGAGACACTCGTCTGGTCAGCAGGCATGCAGGGCTGGACCGCGGCGGGCGAGGTTGATGCGTTGGCGCGCCTCTTCACGGTCGCGCCACCGCCGCCGCCACCACCCGCCTGACGCCAACCCTAATCAGCGTGACGGAGCGTGTTTCCTGTCCGTTACGCAAAGGGCAGATCCGAGCCGAACAATGGCGCAACCACCAAGTCTGCCCGCACTGCGGGTAGATCTCTTCCTCGGACCTTATGCCGGAGGGATCTTCGAAGGCGCTACGAGACGGAACCGTCAAACTCACGCATCCCGGCCAGCGGTCCTTATGCGCTCCCAGACGCCACCGTGCCAAAGCCATGGCGGCAATAACTGCTTGCGGGTCAATGGACGTTAGGAGAGTCCGGGTGCCCGACCTTGTCGAGTTCCTCACGATACTGCTTGCTGCGCTTGCTGCGCTTGCTGCGTTCCCGATCCTGCTGCTCGACGATCTCGGGGTGTTGAAGAGCAAGGACCTTCTCGGCCGGTGATGGGCGATCGGCACACCGTTCTCGCGTCGCACCGCATCTGGTGTCAGTCTCGCGAATCTGCCAGACTCAGTATTGAGCGATCGGGGCCGAGAGACCATGCCAGACACTGCCACCAACGAATTGCCGTGCCAGGAATGCGGCGCTCCCCTGACATTTCAGCCGGGCGCGGGCAAGCTGGTCTGCCAGTTCTGCGGCACCGAGAACGAGATCGAAGGCGCCAACCAACAGGTCTCGCCCTGGGGTGAGAAGACCGGCAAGGGTCCGGAGATCAAGGAACTCGACTATCACGCGGCCCTGAATGACGCGCTGGATGACGCCGAGATCGAGGAAGTCTCGACCATTCGGTGCCCGGGCTGCGGGGCCGAGGTCTCGCTCGACGCCTCGACCCTGGCCGATGACTGTCCGTTCTGCGCGACGCCGCTGGCGAAAGAGCCAAGCCATTCGCACAGGCACCCGAAGCCGCAAGGGGTTTTGCCATTCGCCTTTGGCGAGCGCGATGCGCGGCAGAAGATGGCCGACTGGCTGGGCTCGCTCTGGTTCGCACCGAACAGTCTGAAGAAGTATGCCGAGGCCGGGCGGCCTTTGGCCGGTGTCTACCTGCCCCACTACACCTATGACGCTGTCGGGGACGCCGACTATCAGGGCCAGCGCGGAGATGCCTATTTCGTCACGCGCACCAGGACGGTGATGGTCGACGGGAAGCCACAACAACAGAGCTATCAGGAGCGCCGGATCCGCTGGAGGCCGGTCTCTGGCCACGTTCGCCACGTGTTCGATGACGTGCTTGTCCAAGCGTCGGATACCATGGGTCCGGCCAGCCAAACCGCCGAGTATGGTGGCCGATCCTGGGACCTCGCAGCACTCGAGCCTTACAGAACGGAGTATCTGGCCGGGTTTCGAGCGGAGGCTCCCGGCGTCGCGCTGGATGAGGGCTATGCCCGTGCCAATCAGGTGATGGAACAGATGCTGATCCGCGACATCAAGTTCGACATCGGCGGTGATGCGCAGCAGATCACATCGATGCGGGCGCACTATGCGGACATCACGTTCAAGCACGTGCTGCTTCCGGTCTGGCTGGCGAGTTACCGCTGGAACAACAAGCCATTCCGGGTTGTCGTGAACGGGCGCACGGGACAGGTGAGCGGTGAGCGCCCCTACAGCTGGTGGAAGATTGCGATCGCCGTGATCCTGGGACTGCTGGTCGCCGGAGCCGTCGGATATTTCGTCGCCATGAACCAGGGTATGGGCGGTTTCTGAGCCGCAATCGCGCTGTTGAAGGAAACGAACGCACTAAGCTGTGGATAACTAACGGAGCGTTAATCTTCTGTTGTGAGTCGCATCCGACCATCCAGCGGAGATGGGAGCACTCCGATGTCGATGCCGTTTATCGTTCACAGCCACATTCCGAAGACCGGCGGCAGCGCGCTGAACCGGCGTTTCCTGTTCAACCGCTTCGGCGAGGACGCCGTCTACCCGCTCTACCGCTATGTCTTCGAACGCGCCTCGCGCTTGCCCAGGCGCCATGTGGCGCGGGCCATGCGCAGCTACGCCGCGGCTGGGCACGTTCCATTCGGATTCTTTGACGAGGTTTATCCAGATGCTGTCTATATCTCGGTCTTCCGCGAACCCGTGTCCCGCTTTGTCAGCTTTCTCAACTTTGTTCTGTCCAACCCGAAACATGCAATGCGCGAGCGTTTGCCAGCGGAACTGTTCGAGAACGCCGCCGACAATCCCGATGCGCTGATTGCAGCGGTGCTGTCCGAGCCGCGCCTGACGGTGGTGCATTCGAACGCACAGACACGTCTGGCGAGTGGCGCCCCCCGCCTCGGCGACATGGCAATCACCGGCGACCATTTGCGCGCCGCGTTCCGAAACCTTGAGCAGGCACGCTACCTGACCGGCGTGCAAGAGGATCTACCCGACCTGCTGGTGCGTCTGCATGCCGAGTTTCCAATGACGGCGCAGTCGATCCCCATGCAAAAAAGCTCGGCGAACTTGGAGAAACGGCTTCCGCGTACGTTTAGCCTTGCCGATCTGACACCGCGCAGCCTCGATCGTATCGCGGCGGCGAATGATCTGGATCGGCGTCTGTACGCGTCGGTCATCGGCCAGCCCGGCGCGCAGGCGTCGCGCGCGGCCTGAGCTTTCGGCAAACGCGGCCAAGATCAATCCGCGACCGAACATCGCAACAATACGCTTCCGATCTGCGGAATTGTAAAGCCCACCTCAAAAATCGCTTTCGGATTCTTGCGTCTAGGCGGCGCGTAGCGTAATATAGTTGCCTGGGACAGGTCGGCCCCGCTTTCGATGGCGACAAGGCAGGTTGCATTTCAGGGGCAATCCATGCATTTACCGCGCCCGAGGCTGCTCGCAGCCAAGGTGCGAGTTGCCGCTGCTGATCCGATTGCGCCGGGACATCTGTCTCGACGGCGCTAAGTACGGGACGGCTCTCTCAGGCGAGCTTGCGAAGAGAATGCGGAGGAGAAAGGCCGATCATGCGCGACGAACACTTGACCGACCTCGAAACCCGGCGCGCGGACACGGATGCCCGCCCCCAACCGCTGTATGCAGGTTTGAAACGCGCCGAGGGGCTCTACAACCCTGCCAACGAACACGATGCCTGCGGCGTCGGAATGATCTGCTCGATTCGCAACGAGTCGAGCCGCCAGATCGTTCTGGATGGGCTCGAGATCCTGCGTAATCTCGAGCACCGGGGCGCCGTTGGCGCCGATCCAAAGGCAGGCGACGGCGCGGGGATCCTGCTCCAGATCCCGCATACTTTCTTCAAGGACGAGATGGCGAAGCAAGGCGTGGATCTGCCCGCCGCTGGCCAGTACGGTGTCGCACATCTTTTTATGCCGCATGACGAGACGCAGCGCAAAGCGATTGCGGCGGCGTACGAGGAAGCAGCGCAGGAGCACGGTCTCTCGATCCTGGGTTGGCGGAACGTGCCGGTTGACAATTCGGTGCTTGGCGAGAGCGTCAAACCGACCGAACCGGTGCAGCGGCAGGTGTTCATCGGCCGCTCAGGTCAGTTTGCCAGCGACGACATGTTCGAGCGTAAGCTTTACGTGGCGCGCAAAGTCGCCTCGAATATCGTCCGGGCGAATTTCCCGGACATGGCGGGTCAGTACTACCCGGTGTCCTGTTCCTCGCGGACCATCGTCTACAAGGGCCTGACCATGGCCGACGATCTTGCGCGGTACTATCTGGATCTGGCGGATGATAGGGTCGTCTCGGCGCTGGCCCTGGTTCACCAGCGGTTCTCGACGAACACCTTCCCAAGCTGGCCGCTCGCGCACCCCTACCGGATGATCTGCCACAATGGCGAGATCAACACGCTGCGCGGCAACTACAACTGGATGGCAGCGCGCCAGGCGACCATGTCCTCGCCGATCTTTGGCGACGACATGCAGAAACTCTGGCCGATCAGCTATGAAGGTCAGTCAGATTCTGCGTGCTTTGACAATGCGTTAGAGCTCCTTTTTCAGGGTGGATATTCACTCCATCACGCGATGATGATGCTGATCCCCGAGGCCTGGGCCGGCAACCCGCTGATGGACGAGACCCGTCGCGCCTTTTACGAGTACAACGCCGCCCTGATGGAGCCATGGGACGGCCCGGCGGCCATTGCCTTCACGGATGGCCGGACGATCGGCGCAACGCTCGACCGGAATGGTCTGCGCCCGGCCCGGTACCTCGAAACCGCCGATGGCCGCGTTTTGATGGCGTCTGAGATGGGCGTGCTGCCGATCGAAGAGTCGAACATCGTCCGCAAGTGGCGCTTGCAACCCGGCAAGATGCTGCTGATCGACCTTGAGAAAGGCCGCATCATCTCGGATGACGAGTTGAAGCAGCAACTCGCGACCTCGCATCCCTACAAGGAGTGGCTGGCCCGCACCCAGATCCGCGTCAAGGATCTGCCGGATGTCGAGCGTGATCCCCCGCGCTCCTCGGTGCCTTTGCTGAAAAAGCAGCAGGCGTTCGGCTACAGTCAGGAGGACATCAAGTTCCTGATGTCGCCCATGGCCCATACTGGGGCCGAGGCTGTTGGCGCGATGGGAACGGACACGCCGATTTCAGCGCTATCGTCGAAGTCGAAGCATCTGAGCAGCTATTTCAAGCAGCTTTTCGCTCAGGTCACGAACCCGCCGATCGATCCGATCCGCGAGGAAATCGTGATGTCGCTGGTCAGCTTCATCGGTCCGCGTCCGAACCTGCTGGATCTGGAGGGCACATCGTCGCTGAAACGGCTGGAGGTCATGCAGCCGATCCTTTCGAACGAGGGGCTCGAGAAGATCCGCACGATCGGAGACATCGCCGACAACCAGTTTCTGACGACGACGCTGGATATCACCTTCTCGCATGATCGCGGCACGGCGGGCATGGGGTCGGCGATCGATGCGCTTTGCGATCGCGCCGAGACGTCGGTCCAGCACGGCTACAACATCATCGTGCTCAGCGACCGGCTGGTTAGCGAGAGCCGGGTTGCCATTCCGTCTCTGCTGGCCTGCTCTGCCGTACACCATCACCTGATCCGCAAGGGACTGCGGACCTCGGTCGGTCTGATTGTCGAGACCGGCGAGGCGCGCGAGGTGCATCACTTCGCGACGCTCGCAGGCTACGGCGCTGAGGCGATCAATCCCTGGCTGGCCTTCGAGACGCTGGCCGATATGCGCGAGAAAATCGACCCCGATCTGGCGAAGTGGGAGATTAACAAGCGCTATACCAAGGCCGTGAACAAGGGCCTGCTCAAGGTGATGTCCAAGATGGGCATCTCGACCTACCAGTCCTATTGCGGCGCGCAGATCTTCGACGCGGTCGGCCTGTCGTCCGGGTTCGTGGCGAAGTACTTCACCGGCACCAACACCGCGGTCGAAGGTGTCGGTCTGGCCGAAGTTGCCGAGGAAACCCTGCGCCGCCATGCTGATGCCTTCGGCAACAAGCCGATCTACGCCAAACATCTGGACGTTGGCGGCGAGTATGCCTTCCGCATCCGGGGCGAAAACCATTCCTGGACGCCGGACTCGGTGGCCGACTTGCAGCACGCCGTACGCGGAGAGCTACCCGACAAGTACCGGTCCTATGCCGAGGCGATCAATAAGCAGTCCGAACAAAAGATGACGCTGCGTGGCCTTTTCCGCCTGAAGATGGCGGGTGAAACCGGCAGAACGCCGGTGCCTTTGGACGAGGTGGAACCGGCATCGGACATCGTGAAGCGCTTCGCCACGGGGGCCATGTCGTTCGGCTCGATCAGCCGCGAGGCGCACACAAACCTTGCGGTCGCGATGAACCGGATCGGCGGCAGATCGAATACGGGCGAAGGCGGCGAGGAGCCGGATCGTTTTGTACCAAAGCCCGGTGGCGACAGCGAACGATCGGCGATCAAGCAGGTGGCGTCAGGCCGCTTCGGTGTGACGGCGGAATACCTCGTCAATTCGGACATGGTGCAGATCAAGATGGCCCAGGGTGCTAAGCCCGGCGAGGGCGGCCAGCTTCCCGGCCACAAGGTCGACGCGGTGATCGCGAAGGTTCGCCACTCGACCCCGGGCGTTGGCCTGATCAGCCCGCCGCCTCACCATGACATCTATTCGATCGAGGATCTGGCCCAGCTCATCTACGATCTGAAGAACGTGGCACCGCATTCGGATATCAGCGTCAAGCTGGTCTCGGAGATCGGGGTCGGCACGGTCGCGGCTGGTGTCTCGAAGGCGCGCGCCGATCACGTGACGATCTCGGGCTTCGAGGGCGGGACGGGTGCATCGCCGCTGACCTCGATCAAGCATGCAGGGTCGCCGTGGGAGATCGGTCTGGCCGAAACCCAGCAGACGCTGGTGATGAACGATCTGCGTGGGCGGATCAGCGTACAGGTCGATGGTGGCCTGCGGACGGGTCGCGACGTGATTGTCGGCGCGCTGCTGGGTGCCGACGAGTTCGGCTTTGCCACGGCACCCCTGATCGCGTCTGGCTGCATCATGATGCGCAAGTGTCATCTGAACACCTGCCCGGTCGGCATCGCCACGCAAGACCCCGAACTTCGCAAGAAGTTCACGGGCAAGCCCGAGCATGTTGTGAACTTCTTCTTCTATGTAGCTGAAGAAGTTCGAGAATTGATGGCTGAAATGGGCTTCCGCTCGATCGACGAGATGATCGGCCAGACCGATTGCCTGGACACCGAGGCGGCGGTCGATCACTGGAAAGCAAAGGGGCTCGACTTCTCCAAGCTATTCCACAAGCCCGAGGAAGCCAATCGCGTCGACGTCCACCGCACCATCGCGCAGAACCATCCGATCCACGAGATTTTGGACCGGAAGTTCATCGCGGACGCCGCAGCGGCGCTGGACAACAAGACCCCGGTCAAGCTGGAATACGCAATCGGCAACACCGACCGCTCTGCCGGCGCGATGCTGTCGGGCGAGATCGCCAAGCGTTACGGCCACGCAGGTCTGGAAGATGACACGATCCACGTCTCGCTGACGGGCGTTGCCGGGCAGAGCTTCGGCACATGGCTTGCCAAGGGCGTGACGCTGGATCTGGTCGGTGAGGCGAACGACTATGTCGGCAAGGGACTGTCGGGCGGCAAGCTGATTGTCCGGCCTGATCCCGAGAGCGGCATCACGCCGGACGAGAGCATGATCGTCGGCAACACGGTGCTCTACGGTGCGATCACGGGCGAGTGCTATTTCCGCGGCATCGCGGGCGAGCGCTTCGCGGTCCGCAACTCGGGCGCCATCGCGGTGGTCGAAGGCACGGGCGATCACGGCTGCGAATACATGACCGGCGGCATCGTTGTCGTCCTCGGCGAGACGGGACGCAACTTCGCCGCGGGCATGTCGGGCGGGATCGCGTATGTCCTTGACGAAGCAGGTGATTTCAAGCGTCGCTGTAATCTTTCGATGGTCGATCTTGAGCCGGTCGAGGCCGAGGAAGCCGTGATGGAAAAGATGCATCGCAGCGATATTGAAGCCCATGGAATGGTCGACATCCGGGCCAACATGACCCACTTCGACGCCGAGCGTTTGCACCAGCTGATCAGCAATCACGCGCGCTATACGAACTCGACGCGGGCGCAGCAGATCCTGGACAATTGGGACGACTACCAGTCGAAATTCGTCAAGGTCATGCCGGTCGAATACCGCCGCGCACTGCAGGAGATGCAGGCCGAGCAGACCGGCGACATGAACATCGGCATCCGGAGGGCATGATGGGGAAGGTCACCGGCTTTATCGAGATCGACCGGCAGGATCGGGCCTACAAGCCCGCCGCCGATCGTATCCGCCACTTCAAGGAATTCACGATCGATCTGGATCAGCGCGATGTCGAACGCCAGGCCGCGCGCTGCATGGATTGCGGGATTCCGTTCTGTCACAACGGCTGTCCGGTCAACAACCAGATCCCCGACTGGAACGATCTGGTCTATAACTCGGATTGGGAGGAAGCGTCCGCTAACCTCCACTCAACAAACAATTTTCCCGAGTTCACGGGGCGGATCTGCCCGGCCCCGTGCGAGGCTTCGTGCACGCTGAACATCGATGACAACCCGGTGACGATCAAGACGATTGAATGTGCCATCGTCGACAAGGCCTGGGAAAACGGCTGGATAACGCCGCAGGTTCCAGCGACCAAGACAGGCAAAAAGATAGCCGTTGTCGGGTCAGGTCCGGCGGGCATGGCCGCAGCGCAGCAACTCGCGCGCGCCGGACATGACGTGGATCTGTTCGAAAAGTACGAAGCGATCGGTGGCCTGTTGCGGCTCGGCATTCCTGATTTCAAGATGGAAAAGCACATCATCGACCGGCGCATGGCGCAGATGGAAGCCGAGGGTGTAACCTTTCACACCGGCGTCCACATTGGCGTCGACCGGCCAGTGAAAGAGCTTGTAGATCAATACGATGCGGTGCTTTTGTCAGGTGGCTCGGAGAAGCCGCGCGACCTGCCCGTGCCGGGGCGTGAGCTGGACGGCGTGCACTTTGCAATGAATTTCCTGCCCCAGCAGAACCGGCGCGTGGCTGGCCGCAACTGGGAGGGCGAAGGTGAGCCGATCCTGGCGCAGGGCAAGCATGTCATCGTCATCGGCGGTGGTGATACCGGGTCCGATTGCATCGGGACGTCGATCCGCCAAGGCGCGCTGAGCGTCACGCAGCTCGAGATCATGCCAGCGCCGCCAGAGCACGAGGACAAGGGTCTGACGTGGCCGCACTGGCCGGTGAAGATGCGGACCTCGACCAGTCAGGCCGAAGGTGCTGAACGCGATTTCGCCGTTATGACTCAATCATTTGAGGGCGAGAACGGACACATCAAGCAGCTCAACTGCGTGCGCGTCGGGCCGGATTTCAAGCCGATTGCAGGCACGGAATTCCCGTTGAAGGCAGATCTGGTGCTGCTCGCCATGGGCTTCGTTCATCCGGTCGCCGAAGGCATGTTGGACGAATTGGGTATCGACAAGGATGCGCGCCAGAACGTGAAGGCCAACGTGCTCGATTATCAGACCTCGGCCGACAAGGTCTTCGCGGCAGGCGATATGCGCCGTGGCCAGTCGCTGGTCGTCTGGGCGATCCGCGAGGGGCGTCAAGCGGCGCATTCGATCGACAAGTTCCTGATGGGCACGACGGAACTGCCCCGGTGACGCTGAGTTTAGCGGGTCGGGTTCACCGATCCGTTAAATCTGCCTCTAATTTGGCTGAAAATACGCTGTTTTTGCGGATGCAGGGGCGGAATTGGAGTGATTATCGTCAGTATCAGTCCGCAGCGGCGCCGTTAACCAGATTGGCGCTGTTGCCTTGGGCATACCGGTTGATAAAGAAACGGTAGTCAATCGTAGTGCAAACGTCATCCTTTGATATCGCGTTGGTAACAACGCGGAGTTGATCCACGCGCGTTAACCCGGGGTTCTTCGCCTGAAGCGCGCCGTTTCGGATGCGTCGGGGTCGGAAAAACCATCAACGTCCGGGCCTCATGTCCGAAGCGTGACTGAGTATAATATAAGACTTCGAGTGCCTGTCAGCGGTGGGCGGGCGTTGTGCGAACGCGGCTCACCGACTGCGCTGGTTGCGAGAAAGCCGGAGATCCTGATCCCACTATGAATGACCAAGCGTGGCGCGGTCCGCGGGATCTTGAAGATCATCAGCCAGCCCATGAGCAGTCCCGGGTCTGCGGAGCAGCATTCCATGCTGCACCGCGCACGGGACAAGGCGCATCAAGCGGCGCGGTCCGTGCTCAGGTCTGCTCATCCTCCTCGATCGGATCGCGGGTCACCTGCTGATCGGTCGGTGAGGTGCGCAGGACAATCAGGACCAGTGCCACCGTCACCACCAGCAGCACGATCAGAAACGGATTGAATTCCCGCACATGCATTCGGTCCAGTCCGGCCACCCAGCCAGCGCCGACAAGGAGCGCGACCAGCAGCCAATGGATCGGCTTGCCGAGGAAGATCTTGCTCATCGTTGGGCCTCCGGTGCTGTGCTGCGGGCATCCGTGAAGCGCGGAGCGATCACGATGGCGGTGAGGACGGCGCCGATACCGGAGACGAGCCAGCCATCGAGGCCGAACAGCGCGTGGGTCGGCGGGTAGAGCAGTAGGAATGAGGCGACCAGCAGGGCCATCCGGCGGCTTGCATCCAGAGCGCCGCGATACCAGCCTTCCAGCGCCATCGACAGCACCCAGAGCCCGGCGAGCGCCAACAGCGACGAGACGACGGTCATCCAGAGCGGCCCGACAAACAGCAGCGACGGGTTGTAGACGAAGATCAGCGGTGCCAGGTACTTGGCGATGCCGACGCGCGTGGCCTCGACCGCCGTGGCCATCGGCGGTGTCTTGGCGATTGCCGCCCCCGCGAAGGCCGCCAGTGCCACGGGCGGCGTGATGGTCGAGACGACGCCGAAGTAGAAGGCGAACATGTGGGCGGCGATGGGCTCGATCCCGATCTTGACGAGGGCCGGCACGATCAGGGCCGCGACCGTGATGTAGACCGCCGTGGTGGTGATCCCCATGCCAAGGATGATCGAGGCCACCCCGGTCAGCGCCAGCAGGATCAGCAGATTGCCGTCGGCGATCTCGATCACCGATTGGGTGAACTTGAGGCCGAGACCCGAGACGAAGACCGACCCGATGATCAAGCCCGCGCAGGCACAGGCGACCGAGACGGGGACCGTGGCGCGCACGCCTGCCTCCAACGCCGCGAGCAGATCGACTGGGCTCATCCGCGTGGTCGGGTTGATGAAGCTGAGAGCGACCAGGGCTGACAGCCCAAAGAAGGCGGATTTCATCGGCGTGTAGCCATAGAGCAGGAAGGCGATCAGGATCAGCAGCGCGATCAGTAGGTGCCAGCCGCGGCGCAGCACGTCCCAGGTGCGGGGCAGTTCCTCCTTGGGAATAGACCCGATGCCGTTCTTGTCGGCTTCGAGGTGCACCATGAAGTAGACCGTGGCGAAGTAGAGGACCGCCGGGATGATCGCGGCGATGATGATCTCGACATACGGCACGGCCAGGAACTCGGCCATGATGAAGGCGGCAGCCCCCATGATCGGAGGGGTGATCTGGCCGCCCGAGGAGGCGCAGGCCTCGACCGCGGCAGCAAACTTCGGCCGATAGCCGACGCGCTTCATCAATGGGATGGTGAAGGAGCCGGTGGTGACGACGTTGGCGACGGCCGAGCCGGAGACGGTCCCCATGAAACCGGATGCGACGGCCGAGGCCTTGGCCGGGCCACCGATCTTGTGCCCGGTCAGCGAGACGGCGAGGTCGATGAAGAACTTGCCAGCACCCGAGCGGATCAGCACGGCTCCAAAGATGATGAAGAGGATGATATAGGTCGCGCAGACGTGCAGCGGGATGCCGAAGATCCCGTCCGAGGACATGAACAGCGTGTCGACGAATTTGCCCCAGCGCACCGGCGGGCCGTAGAAAAAGCCGAAGAATTTCTCGGCGTTCAGCGCGTGGAACATGAAGAAGCCGGTGATGATCACCATGGCCCAGCCAACGGCGCGGCGTGTCGCCTCGAACACCAGGAAGATCAGGATGCCGCCGACGATCAGGTCGGGCGGGTCCTTTTCGCCATAGCGCATGTGGAAGGCGTCGATGTCCCAGAGCGTCCAGAGCTGGACAAACAGCACAAGCCCGACAAGGACGAGGTCGATGCCAAGGCCCAGCGCGCGGAGCGCGTTCCCCGGGTCGCCGGGGACCAGCACCGCATCGCGCATCGACTTGCGGAAGAGCGGGTACATCAGGATGGCGAGCGTCAGGATCACCGTCAGGTGGACCGAGCGGAACGAGCGGCCCTCGGGCGTGCCCCAGACCGCGGCGAAGAGGTGGAAGATCGCCAGCGCGATCGAGATCACCGCACAGAAGAACAGCAGCCCGTTGGCGAACGTGACACGCCGGTCGATCAGAAGGCGTTCCAGGAACCCGAGTTCCTGTTTCTCGTGGTAGTCAAGCAGACTGGTATTGGTGTCGGCGCTGGACATCGGCTCACCCCCGTTGTGCCCCGCCCCCGGCTGGGGAAGGGGCTGTGTTACACTGGTGAGACGGGATCAGGACGCTTTTGCGACGCCCAGTTCGTCGTAGCACTTCTGCGCACCGGGGTGGACCGGAATGGCCACGCCGTCGAGCGCCTTGGCCTGCTCGACGCGGTTCCAGACCGACTTCACCTCGGCGAAGGTGCCGTGGTTGGCCCAGAAGACCTTGCACATGTTGTAGACCAGATCGTCCGGCAGATCCTTGTGCACGACCATGTTCACGACGATGCCGAGCGAGTTCAGGTCCTTGTCGAGCGACTGGGAGACGCCGGCGGGCATTACGCCTTCGATGTAGCCCGGATTGGCGGCAATGATCGCCTGCTGGTCTTCCTTGGGCAGGCCGATGAAGCGGATGCCGGGGGATTGTTCCAGCTCGAGGAAGCTGGCCTGCGGCATGTTGGTGGCGGCCATGAAGACGTCGATATGGCCGTCCTTCATCAGGGCGACGGACTCCGTGTAGTTGACATGGTGCACCGTGCCGCCGTTCGCCTTGATGTCGTCAAAGCTGATGCCGTAGTGCTTCAGGATCGACTCGGCAAAGGCGGTGCCGGTCCACTTGGCTTTGCCCGGGCTGATGTTCTTGTCTTTCAGGTCGGCAAAGCTTTGGATGTCGCTGTCTTCGCGCACGGCGACCTGAAACATGGAACCGTAGAGCGTCGCGAAGTGGCGCACATCGGGTTGTTCCTTCGAGAACTTGCCGACGCCGTTGAAGCCGTTCGCGGTCGTGTGGGCATAGGAGAAGCCGACCTCGGCATCGCCGCCATTGACCGAGAGCACGTTCGAGATGCCGCCGCCGGACGTGTTCGACGTGGCGATGCCGTCGATGTTTTCTTCCAGCACCTGCATGATCTTGGCGCCGAGCGGATACCACGAGCCGCCCGAAGGGCCCGAGACCATGCGTACGAACTGGTCGGCATTGGCCACCGACGCGGTGAGGGTGAGCGCTGCGAAGCTGGAGACAAGCAGCCGTGTTGTATGTTTCATGTCGTCCTCCCTGGGTTATCGTGATCGTTACCTTATCCGGGTGCGACAGGCTGTCCAGCACTGCGTGAGCGTTGATTTTGCCGGAATCGGCATCATCCGACTGGCGATGATGTGGCCGATTTTCCAGCGCGATCTCTGGTGGCCAGGCTGCAGGACACCAGCGGCTTTCGCTGCTGCGGCGGCTCACGGTGTTCGGCATGGGTGTTAGTGCTGCGGGAAACTGCGGTCACCGGACCCATCCGGTCGGGCGATCACGTGAGGGTCCCGCGCGTGCAGCCTCAAGTTTCACATCGTTAATCATAGCTAACAGTTTCTTAACATCTGTCGCCGAGTTTCCGCGCCAAAACCGGTTTGGAGATGCGCCATGCAATCAGCGATCTGGGACTTCTTGTCGAACGAGGGCTTTCAACCGCACGGCATGTGCCTGCTTTGGCGCGCCGATGTGTTCTGGGCGCACATCCTGTCCGATATTCTCATCGCCGTGTCCTATTTCAGCATCCCGATCGCGCTGATTTTCTTTGCGCTGAACCGCCCGGATTTCAACTATCGCTGGGTGCTGTTCCTGTTCGGCGGGTTCATCGTCGCGTGCGGCGTCACCCACGCCTTCGGAATCTGGACGATGTGGGTGCCGGACTATGGCCTGCAGGCCATCGTGAAGATGATAACCGCCCTGGTTTCCGTGGCGACAGCGATCGCCCTGTGGCCCTTGATGCCAAAACTCCTTGCCCTGCCGAGCACCAGCGACCTTGCCGAAAAGAACGCCGCGCTAGCCCGGGAGGCCGAGACACGCGAGCAGGCAAAACAGGAGCTTCGCGAACTCAACAACGAACTCGAAGAGCGGGTCGCGAAGCGCACATCCCAACTTGAGAGGACCAACGCCGATCTGATCGAGGCCCGGCTGGCGGCGGAAAAGTCGAATGCCGCCAAGTCCGAATTTCTCGCCGCCATGAGCCATGAAGTGCGCACGCCCATGAACGGCGTTCTGGGTATGCTCGGTCTGCTGAAGCCCGAGATGCTGAACGACGATCAGAAAGAGGTCATCGGACGCGCGAAGGAAGCGGCGGATGGACTGCTGGAGGTAATCAACGACATCCTCGACTATTCGAAGCTCGAGGCGGGCTCAGTCGAGCTTTCGCACCAACCGTTCTCGCCGAACGCTGTCGTGCACAGTGTGGCGAGCTTGTTTGAAGAACGGGCCCGCGCCAAGGGTCTGGAGCTTCGCTGTGAAATCGACGGCTGCGAGTCCGATTCTGTGATTGGCGATGCGCGGCGGTTCCGGCAGATTATGGTGAACCTTGTCGGCAACGCCGTGAAGTTCACGCAGAGTGGCTCGGTCGTCATTCGAAAGACCTGTGGGCTGGACGCTTCGGGGGATGCAGCCGTGATGGTCAGGGTCGCGGACACCGGCATCGGGATCGACGACCAGATCAAGGACAACCTGTTCGAGCGGTTCTACCAGGGCGACCCGGGGATCGCGCGCCGCTTTGGCGGAACTGGCCTGGGGCTGGCGATCTCGAAGGAACTCGTCGAGTTGATGCGGGGAGAGATCTGGCTCGAAAGCACCGTAGGCCAAGGATCGACATTCACGTTCCTCGCGCAATTCGAGAACTGTACGGAAGAGGTTGCCGCCGCGCATTCAGCGCATGCGACAGACAGCGCCGCGTCGGATCACGCCTTGGCAATCCTGCTTGCCGAGGACAACGAAACGAACCGCTATCATCTGAGCCGGTTGCTGACCGAAGCCGGTCACACCGTCTTCACCGCAAAGAATGGGGCCGAGGCCGTGGCGATGGCTGAGGAACGCCAATACGACATCATTCTGATGGACATCTACATGCCGGAGATGGATGGAACGGTGGCTGCGCGGGTCATTCGCACCTTGAACGGGCCGTCCGCGCGCACGCCCATCGTTGCCCTGACGGCGAATGCGATGGTCGGCGACCGGCAGCATTACCTGTCTAAGGGTATGGACGAGTACGTCTCAAAACCCGTCGATCCGAATGCCCTGTTCTCGGCGATCTGGAAGGTCGTTCAGCCTCAGCGGGTGGTGACTGCCACGGGCTGAGGCGACGGGCCTTTCGCCCAGCGGCGCCGGATTCGCGCTCGGCGCTGTCCATAGTCGGCGGCCCATATCTGGCGTTCCAAATCTGGTTGTGTCGCTGCCGTGGCGCGTGATCGCACCCAGGGCCCGGTGCGGCGCTGCGTGCGTGTCAGCCACCTGCCCGGCACGCTGTCGTTCCGTTTCAACGATACGCTATCCAAGTTCGCGCTCGGCGGGCTTTGCCGGATGTGTTTCACGCAGGCCCTCCGCGCCCGGTCCGATGTGAGAGCAAGCCAAACTGTATTAAACCAGTTGATTAATTAACAGAATGGTTTAATACTGCACTGATGACTCAGGATGACGAACTGGACGCTGCATTCTCGGCTTTGGCGCACCCGGCGCGCCGCGCGATCCTGGCGCGTCTGGCAGAGGGCAAAGCGACCGTGAACACCCTGGCGGAACCGTTCGATATGTCGCTGCCAGCGGTGTCAAAGCACATCCGGGTTCTCGAAAACGCAGGGTTGGTCAAACGCGAAGTCAACGCGCAGTACCGCACCTGCACGCTGGACACCGCACCGATAGAAGCCGTCGCCAATTGGACCGAGAAATACCGCCACATCTGGAACGCCCGGTTCGATGTGATGGGACACCTGCTGAACGGCATGAAGGATCGATCGTCATGAATGATCAAAGCAATTGGGTGAGGATCGAAAGAGAGTTCGACGCGCCGATCGACGCGGTGTGGCAGATGTGGACCGACGCCGAGCTCTTCAAACAGTGGTACGGCCCCAATGGAATGTCGGTTCCCGTCGCGGAAATGGACGTCAGGGTCGGTGGCACCCGCAAGGTCTGCATGGCAATGCAATCGCCTGAACGGTCGATGTCGATGTGGTTCACCGGCATCTACAAGGAGGTGAGCGCACCGCACCGTCTGGTCTATACAGAAAGCATGTGCGACGCGGAAGGCACCATAATCACGCCGCAGGCCATGGGGATGCCCGACGGCTTTCCCGACATCACCGAAGTGCATGTGGACCTGAGCGAGACGGACAGCGGAACCAGGATGATCATGACCCATGTCGGTGTCGAATCCGGTACGGCAGGGGCAGGCGGCTGGGCCCAAGCCTTTGACAAGCTCGCCGCATTCGCGAAGTCGCAGGCACGCGCGGGCATGTAACATGCGGGAGCTGGCGATCCTGGTCTTTGTGTCGCTGGATGGCGTGATGCAGGCGCCTGGCTCCGCCACGGAGGATCCCTCGGGCGGATTCGACATGGGCGGATGGGCAGCACCTTTCTGGGACGGGGTAATGCCGCATGTGGAACGGACGGCCATGTCTGAACCCTATGATGTCGTGTTCGGGCGCAGGACCTATGATCTGTTTGCATCGTACTGGCCGAACGCAACCAAGTCAGTCGCGTCCGACCGGCTCAACACCGCGGAGAAGTTCGTGGCAACGTCCACGCCGCTTGAGGTTCATTGGCAGAATTCGCGCGCACTGACCGGCGATGTCATGCAAGAGATCCGGCGGCTGAAGTCGCAGGATGCACCGCTGCTTCAGGTCCACGGCAGCGCGCGGCTGATCCAGTCGCTGTTAGAGCATGACCTGATCGACGAGTTTCGCATCTGGACGTTCCCGGTCTTGCTTGGCGAGGGAAAGCGGTTGTTCGGTGGAACTTCTTCGCCTGCGAACCTCCGGCTCACCGCCGCCGAGGAGCTTCCGAACGGCGTTCTATCGAGCGTTTATCGCCGGCGCACATGAGAAAGACCTGCAAGGGGTTTGGCCCCCTGCGATCAAAGCACCGTGCACCTCATGGTACGGGTCGGTCGTTCGACGCGATCATGTACTCTGGGCGCAGAGGCTTGGTCGGGGTCAAGTACGGCGAGAAAAACGGTCGATTTCCCTGTCAAAAATGCGACAACGTCCGCGCCATGACCGAAGCCCGTCCAACGCACGTGACCTTCCTGCTGATCGAAGCGTTCTCGATGCTGAGCGTAGCGTCCGCGCTGGAGCCATTGCGCCAGGCCAACCGGCTACTGGGGCGCGAGGCCTATGCGTGGAACCTGATCAGCCATGACGGCGCGCCGCTGGCGGCCTCGAACGGGATGCGGGTGGCGGCCGAAGGCGCGTTGACGGACGAGGGGAAGCCGGATTTCTTGTTTGTCTGCGCGGGGCTCGAGGCTGACCCGCCGTACCGCGCACGGCTGAACGCGGGTCTGCAGAAACTGGCTCGCCAAGGTGTGGTGCTGGGCTCGCTGTCAGCGGGCACGTTCATTCTGGCGCGTGCCGGGCTGCTGAACGGGTACGAGTCCACGGTGCATTGGGAATTCCAGCCAGCCTTTCAGGAGGAGTTTCCCGATCTGGTGTCCTCTCCGGGCGTCTATGTGGTCGATCGCGACCGGTGGACAGGCTCGGGCGGGATCACCGGCATGGACATGATGCTCGGCCTGATCGAGCGTGATCATGGCGAGACGCTGAGCCGCTCTGTTGGCAACCAGTTCCAGATCGACCAGATCCGCAATTCCGCCGTGCATCAGCGGCCCGGACATCTGGAGCGGCTCGAGACGCTGCCCGAAGTCGTGCAGCAGATCGTCAACCTGATGCTGTCGAACATCGAAGAGCCGTTGCGCATGGATGAGTTGGCCGAGATCGCCGGGCTGAACCTGCGGCGGATGGAGCGGCTGTTCAACGCCAATCTGGGCTGCGCCCCGGCACAGTTCTATCGCCAATTGCGGCTGGAGAAGGCACGGGATCTGCTGTTGCACACCAACCTGCCGACATTGGAGATCGCGTGCCTGACCGGGTTTTCGTCGAGCTCGCATTTTGCCATGGCCTATCAGCGGCAGTTCGCGATGCGCCCATCCGAGACGCGGCGCAGCCGCAAGGGCTGAGAGGGTCGTCAGCGTCGATCAAACCCGCTGACGTTCAGGTGTTGCGGGTGGACAGCGCCATGCGCATGCCATAGCGAGACCGCATCCACGATCACAGAATCCAAATGACCTCCCGCAGCGTCTCCATCGCCGTCCTGATCCTCAGCCAGATCGCTGTGCTGTCGGTCTGGTTTTCGTCCTCGGCGGTGCTGGTCGAGATGTCGGCGGAGGCAGGATTGACCACGGTCGACCTGGCCTGGTTGTCGACGGCCACGCAGGTCGGATTTGCCCTGGGCGCCATCGTGTTCGGCCTGGCGGGCTGGGCAGACCGATACGATCCGCGCGCGGTTTTCGCGATATCGGCGGTCCTGTCGGCCAGTGCCAATGCCTTGTTGCTGGTTGCTCCGATCGGCGGCTGGGAGGCCGTGACCATGCGTGCCCTGACCGGCGCCTTTCTGGCTGGTGTTTATCCGGTTGGCATGAAGGTGGCGGTCGGGTGGACCATCCGGAACCGGGGTCTGCTGGTCGGCTCACTGGTCGGTGCCCTGACGCTGGGGTCGGCAGCCCCGCATCTGATCGCCTTCTCGGGCGGAGCGGATTGGCGGGTGACCATCTCGATCTCGAGCGCGGTCGCCGCAAGCGGTGGTCTGGCAATGCTGCTGGTCGGCCTGGGTCCGTACCATGCGCGGGCGCCGCGTCTGGATCTGTCGGCGATCTCGCTGGCCTGGACCAATCCACGCATTCGCTATGCGATCCTGGGATACATCGGGCACATGTGGGAGCTTTATGCGCTCTGGGCCTGGGTCGGCGTGATCGCGGCGACCTCGTTTGCGGTCACGGGCGCGGATCCTGACGGGTCGCTTGCCAAGCTGACGGCCTTTCTGGCGATCGCGCTGGGCGGTTTCATCTGCATCCCGGCGGGCGGTCTGGCGGACAAGTTCGGCAAGGCCGAGGTCGCGGCGATCGTGATGGTTCTGTCGACCGGTTCGGCGCTGGCCGCCGCGCTGTTCTATGGCGGCCCCGCCTGGCTGATGATCGCGATCCTGATCGTCTGGGGTCTGACCGTGATCCCGGATTCGGCGCTTTTCTCGGCCCTTGTCGCGGATGCGGCCCCGCCAGAGCGCGTCGGCTCGTTGATGACACTTCAGACAGCGCTGGGCTTCATGCTGACCGCATTCACGGTGCAGATCACGCCGGTCGCGGCCCAGGCCCTTGGCTGGCCGGTCGTTCTGGCAATCATGGGCGTAGGACCGGCGCTGGGCGTCGCGGCGATGCGCGCGTTGATGCGCCTCAAGCAGCCTTCCACTTGATCGAGCAACCCATCGAGGGCGTCTGATCGGCCGGTCCCTGTTCGGATTGCGCGACCTGGGTCATCGCCTCGACCAGCTCCCGCCGGGCGCCGGGCACATCGCGGCGACCTCCTTCATCCAGGCGGCCGCGGTATTGCAGGCCCAGATCCGTGTCGAAGCCAAAGAAATCCGGCGTGCAGACGGCATCGTAGGCCCGCGCGACCGACTGGGTTTCGTCATGAAGGTATGGGAACGGGAATCCATGTGCTTTGGCGAAGCTTACCATGCGGTCGAAGCTGTCGGCGGGATAGGTGCGCGCGTCGTTCGAGCAGATGGCGGCAACACCGATCCCCTGGCCCCGCAGCGCCTGTGCGTCGCGCACGATCCGGTCGATGGCCGAGGTGACATACGGGCAATGATTACAGATGAACATGATCAGCGTTCCACTCGGCCCGCGAATGTCGTCCAAAGAGTATGTCCGGCCATCGGTGCCGGGCAGCGAGAAGGCCGGCGCAAGCCAGCCGAAGTCGCAGATAGGGGGCGTTGCGGCCATGGTCCGGTCTCCCTCATTGAGTGCGTCTATGATAGCTGACCCGGCCCGCTGGACAAGGCGCCCGTGTTGGAGAACTCTCGCGGAAAAGGGAGGATCACATGGCACGAAACATCGTCATCACGGGTGCGGGCGGGGGAATCGGACGCGCCCTGATCCCGATGCTCTCGGGGGACAGCCTGCTGCTGATCGACCGCGCCGAGTCCGGCGTGATCGATCTTGCTGCCGAAACCGGCGCGCAGGCCGTGGCCGCAACCCCGTTGAGCGTGGCCGAGTGCCGTCAGGCTCTGGCCGGTATCGACGGGACGATTGACGGGCTGGTTCACCTGGCAGGCACGTTCGAGCCGGATCCGGATCTGGGGGATGACCCGGTGATCTACGAACGCACGATGCAGAACGGGTTGGAGAACGCCTATAACTTCGCGACGGCAGTGCAGGACCGGCTGCCCACGGACCAGAGCGGGCGGGTGGTGTTCATCTCGTCCCTGGCCTTTCGGCGCGGCGGCGGGGACCACGTGGCCTATTCCGCCTCGAAAGGTGGATTGGTCGGCCTGACGCGGGCGCTGGCCCGGCGCTTTGCCAAGCGTGCAACAGTGAACGCCTTGGCCCCCGGGATTATCACCACGTCGATGCCTGCGAAGATCATCGAACAACGCGGAGATGCCTTGCTGGCGTCGACGCCGATGGGTCGGTTCGGCGCGCCCGAGGAAGTCGCCTCGGTCATCGCATTTCTGCTGAGCGCGGGGTCGAGCTATGTCACAGGCCAGACAATCAATGTGGATGGCGGCACGTCGATGGACTAAGTGCCGGTGGCGCAATACCGCCCGCGACAAATTCCGGAGACCTGCCGAATGACCGAAGACCCGCGCTCGATCGTGCGCCGCCAATCCGTGCCGCACTCTGTCTCGCGCCCCGTCGTGACGCCGATCTATCCCTCGGTGGTCTACCGCTCGACCGATGCGGACGAACTGGATTCGCAATACGAGGGGCGGGCTTCGGGCTACACCTATGCGCGCGAGGGGCATCCCAATGCCAGCGTGCTGGCCGAGAAGATCGACTGGCTCGAAGGCATGGATCCGGCCTGGGGCAAGGGCACTGTCATGGGCTCGGGCATGGGGGCGATTTCGGCGATGCTGCTGGGGATCTTGCAGGCGGGCGATCACATCGTGGCGGGCGACCAGCTTTACGGGCGGTCACTGCGGCTGATGACCAAGGACCTGCCACGCCTGGGCTATGAGATCACGCTGGCCGATCCGACCGATGCCGGGGCGATTGCCGCCGCGATCCGGCCCGAGACGCGAATGATCCTGGTCGAGGTCGTCTCGAACCCAACCCTGCGCGTTGCCGATATGGAGGGGATCGCGCGCGTGGCCCGCGAGCACGACGTGCTACTGGTGGTCGACAACACCTTCACTACGCCGCGTGCCTTCCGCCCGTTCGAGCATGGCGCGGACATCGTCATACACTCGATCACCAAGCTGTTGGCCGGGCACTCGGACGTCACACTGGGCTGGGCGGCGGGACGCACGCCTGAACTGAACACGGCGATCTACGACGCCGCTGTGACCTGGGGCATGACCGGCAGCCCGTTCGATTGCTGGCTGGCCGAGCGCGGATTGCACACGTTCGAGCTGCGCTATGACCGGGCACAGGCCAATGCGACAGCACTGGCCGAGGCACTGGTTTCAACCCAAGGGGTCGCGAGCGTATTGTACCCCACCCGGCCCGATCACCCGGACCACAACCGCGCCAAGGCTTTGCTGGGAGACCAGGGTGCGAACATGGTCAGTTTCCGGCTGGACGGCGGGCGGGAGACCGTGAACCAGTTCCTGCACGCGGCCGAGCACATCGCCTTTGCACCAACGCTCGGCGATATCGGGACGACGCTTTCTCATCCGGCCTCGTCCTCGCATCGCGGGCTGACCGAGGCGGGGCGCCTGGCGCTGGGCATCACGGAAGGCTTCATCCGCACATCGGTCGGCTGTGAGGATCCAGATCAATTGATTGGCGAGATCACGAAAGCCATCGCGAAAGCCGTCTGAGGTCTGCGGGCATTCTCCGTTGACGCTCGACGCGTGGCTGCCTAAGCGCTTGGGAAGGTGGATGAGGGGAAGTGGACAGTGTTTCGAACAATTGGAAAGCTTACAGGGGCGTTCTGCGTATTGCTCACCCTGCAAGGCTGTGTCGTCGCGTTGGGTTATGCCATCAGCGAAGTGGTCGATGCCGAGGAACAGCGTTTGGCAGGAATCTCGAGCTGGGAAGCCGAGATGGCCGCCATGGACTGCGAACAGCTGACGGCAGAGCACGGCAAGCTGGTCGAGAACAAGGACGCATACGCCGTTGATTTCGACCAGCGCGAGGACGCCGTGCGCGACAAGCTGAACGAGAAGAGTTGTGCATTGCCTGCGTCCTTGCAGGGCTGAGACCACCTCCGCTCCATCGCAGTGCGTGCCAGTGACGTTCCGCGCGAATGTGCAGGGAGGCTGAGCATGAAGAACGGTCCGCAAACCTTGGAAAAGTGGGGCATCAACAACGATTATGCCAAGCTGACCGATGTGCTGCTGGGCAAGCCGGAGTTCTATCGCTGGGTCGAGGCGGGTCCGCTGATCGGTCGCACCCTGGCGAACGCCGACAAGACCGGGCACCGGTTCGATCTTCAGCTCGCGATGAAGCAGCATTCCGAGATGGTGGCGATCTACGAGGAGAACGGCGTCACCTGCCACTACCTTGCACCCGACGCGGTGTTGCACCGGAACTTCTTCGCCCGCGACAGTTCGGCGATGACCCCCTGGGGTCCGCTGATCTGCCACATGCAGCTGAAGTGCCGCCGGGCGGACTATGTGACCGTGATCAGGTTCTATCAGGACCACGGCATCCCGATCTGGAAGTTCGCGACTGCCGGGCACTTCGAGGGCGGGGATTTCAACATCATCGAACCGGGCCGGGTGCTGATCGGCTATTGCGGGGAACGGTCCGAGAAGGACGGCAGCGAACAGGTCGCAGAATTTGTCCGCGCGGAAGGTTGGGAGGCAGTCGTTGCCCCGATCAGCCGCGAGTTCGTGCACATGGACGGATTGATCGTGCCACTTGCGGAGAAGATGGCAGTCGCCTGTGTGGACGCAATGGAACCGTGGCTGGTCGACATCGTGCGCGGTTGGGGGATCGAGATCGTCGACGTGGGCTATCGCGAAGCCAAGAACCTGGGCGTCAACCTTGTGGCTTTGGGCAATGACAAGGTGCTGTCGATGGCCGGGGCCGAGGATCTGAACGCCAAGATGCGCGCGCTGGGGTTCGAGGTCTACGATCCCGACATGTCGATGTTCACGCTGGGCGGGGGCGGTGTCCACTGTCTGAGCCAGGCTTTGTGCCGCGAGGACGCCTGAGCCGAGCCCGTGTGACCGGGGCCGTCTTGCGTGATCCGTCGAATCCACCTATATCCTGCGGCGAGAGGTTGGCGCGGGTGAGCGCCTCGCCAACCCGGTCAGATCCGGAAGGAAGCAGCCGTAACGAGCCCCGCTTGGGTCGTTGTCCAGCCTCTCACCCTTTTCCTTTCAGATAGCTGTTCAGGAAGACACTGACGGAGTCTTCGATCAGACGCGTCATCTGAGCTTCATCGAGCAACTCGCCCGAGAAGATCACGGGCCAGAACCCGGTTGCCTTAATCAGGCCCAGGAACTGTTCTGCCGCCCGCGCGACATCGTCGATTGCCAGTGCTCCTGCCCGCGCGGCATCGCCGATGAACTCCTCGAACACGGCAATCCGGGCCATCTTGTCGTTCATCTCGGCCGCCAGATCCGGATCGCGCATGGTCTCGCCCACAACCATCCGGGCCAGCTTCATGAAATCGGGATCGATCAGCAGACGTCCCTCGGCCCAGCCAAGCTCGATCAGCTGCGGCTGGATCGGGCGCGCGGGATCATAGGTGATTTCGAAGGACCGGTTCGCCTGGGATGCCATAATGTCCAGGATCGCGCGGAACAGGGCCTCTTTGTTCTCGAAGTGATTGTAGACCGTACGCTTGGAGACCTGGGCCCGCGCCGACACCCGGTCCATCGAAACACCGCTGAAGCCGCGCTCGCGGAACTCAGCGACCGCCGCGTCGATGATCTGGGCGTGCTTGTCCTCGGCCAGCGCCATTGTGCGTTCCCTCGCCGGCCTTACGCCAGTCTCGTTTCCCGCCGCACGGATGCACTGAAATCGCAGGAATTGCAATCGGTGCGGGCGACCAGTTCGGCGTCAAGGTACCCGGAGCGGTGGCAGGCTGCACGCTCCGATGCGTCCCGGGCTTGACCCGGGATGCTTCGGCAATGGACGTCGATGCCAGTGCTAAATCATCGAGGTTCAGTGATCCTTCATGCGTGCGCCACTCGGATCAAAGACCGCGCCATCATTGACCGTACCGCTGAAACGCTGCGCCGCGATCTGGGTCTCGACCACCGTCCCGGCCGATGGGACCTGCCCATCGGCGAACATCACCAGCGCGACAGGGCGCCCGACCCTGTGCCCGAACGCGGCGGAGGTTGTCTTGCCGATGATCTTGCCGTCCAACAGCACAGGTTCATCCCCGATCGGGCAGGCGGCGGAGTCATCGAACAGCACGGACATCAGCCGGTTTGCCGCGCCGTTCTCCTGTCGGCGAACCAACGCCTCACGCCCGATGAAGTCCGTGTCCCATCCAACGGCGAAACCAAGACCGACATCCAACGGCGTCGTATCGGTGTCCATGTCATGGCCGTGGGATAGAAACCGCTTCTCGATCCGCATCGACGTCTGAGCATAGAGCCCGGCAGGCTCCGCGCCCTGGCCGCGCAGCATGTCCCAGAGTTGCCCGGCAGCCGGCACAGCACAGGACAATTCCCAGCCAAGCTCACCGACAAAGGACAAGCGTGTGCCGCGCACTGCGACACCGTCGACCAGATCGTCCACACTTTGGAAGTAACGCAAGGCGACCAGATCCGTGGCGCCCAGGCGTTCCAGGATTGCCGCACTGTCCGGTCCCATCAGGCCAATCGTGGATACCTCGGCCGTGCGATCCCGGATTGTGACGTCGAAGTCCGCAGCGTGCCGGTTCAGCCATGCGATGTCGCGCAGCACAGCCGACGTGCCGACCGACAGCCGGTAGTGGGTGTCCGAGATCCGAACCGCTGTCAGATCGCTCTCGATGCCGCCGCGCGCATTCAACATCTGCGTGTAGATCGCGCGCCCCGGCCCACGGTCCATCCGGTTTGCACAAACCCGATCGAGGAGACGGCAGGCATCCGGCCCCTCGACATCCAGCGTCCCGAACGTCGACAGATCGAACAGCGCGGCCCTGTTGTGCGCGGCCTCGACCTCCGCTGCGACCTGATCGAACCAGGGTGGGCGCCCAAACGCCAAAGGCGCGTGCGGCGCATCGCCAAAGACGACCGGGCGTTCCCAGCCGTAAACCTGGCCGAACACGGCACCTGATCGCCTGAACTGGTCCGCCAGAGGATGCGCCCGAAGATCGCGTGCTGTCGACCAGTGCCGACCAGGATAGGTGATCTCGTAATGCTTGCCGAGCACCTCCGGCGCGCGGGCGGTCAAGGCCTCCGTCGTGAACACCTCTGGCGGGAACCGCGCCGGGTGCGCTTCGCCCAGATCGAACGGGGCCTGCCCGTCTACGATGGTCCGCGCCAGTGCCATCCCTGCCCCGCCACCGGTCGCGACCCCGACCGAGTTCATGCCGCAGCCCAGGTAGAGCCCCGGCACCAACGGCGCCTCACCCAGAACAAAGCTCCCGTCCGGCGTGAAGGATTCCGGCCCGTTCAGCAGCATCTTGACCTCGGCCTGCTCCAGCACCGGCAGCCGATGCAGCGCGTTGGTCATCATCGGTTCGAAATGGTCCCAGTCCTCGGGCAGCAGTTGAAACGCGAAATCCGGCCCGATGCGATCCGGATCGATCGGCTTGCCCATCGGCTCGAAGCACCCGACCAGCAGCCCGCCGGAATCGTCGCGTATGTAGAGATGCCCGTCATGGTCCGAAAGCGTCGGCAGATTGCCCTCGGCCCCTGGCACGGGCTTGGTGAGCAGATAGAAGTGCTCACACGGCCAGACCGGCAGATCGACATGCGCCATCAACCCGGCCTCGCGCGACCAGAGCCCGGTGCACAGCACCAGCGCATCGCACTGGATGACGCCGCGTGCGGTCTCGACCGCCGCGATCCTGCGGTCCCGCGTCAGGATCCCGGTGATCCCGGTGTTCTCGAAGATCCGGGCGCCGCGCGCCTTGGCGCCCTTTACCAGTGCGGCACACAGATCGGATGGGCTGACCCGCCCGTCGCCCGGCGACCAGACCGCGCCGAGGACATCATCACCGTTCATCAGCGGCCAGCGTTCCCGCGCGTCGCCACGACCGATCACATCGGCCTCAACCCCGAACAGATGTGCAAGCGCTGCCTGCCGTTCGATATGCACCAGCCGGTCCTGGGTCGTCGCGATCGATAGGGACCCCTTGTTGATCCAGCCCGTCGCCTGCCCGGTCTCGGCCTCCAACTCGGAATAGAGCGCGATGGAGTACCGGATCAGCTCGGTCAGGTTGCGCGAGGATCTCAGTGCCCGCACCTGCGCCGCAGAATGCCACGTGGTCCCGGAGGTCACCTGGTTACGCTCGAGCAGGACCGCGTCCGTCACCCCGAACTTCGCCAGATGATAGAGCGTCGAACACCCCATCACCCCGCCCCCGACAACGATCACAGAAGCCTGGGACGGCAAATCGGCAGGGGACATGGCGGCTTCCACGTTGACGCGCTCACGGGGCTGTGATCCTCTTTCGCGCGTTTGCGCGGAGCTGTCGAGGCGTCTTGGCCCGGCCTTTCCGCGATCAGGCTACACGGCTCGGGCAGCACGCCCGGCAACAGGGAGAGACTGATGTTCAAGACACTGACAGCGACGCTCGGCGGGCTCACCGTCGCGGCTTTGATGGGTTCGGCGGCCTTCGCCGACAACCACACCTGCACGAACGACACCTGGAAGAAGGTGATGGAGCGCGGCAAGATCGTGATCGGCGTGAAGGCCGACTACAAGCCGTGGGGCTTCCGCGATGAAAGCGGCGCGCTCGTTGGCATGGAAATCGACATGGCCATGGACGTCGCCGCCAAGATGGGCGTCGAGGCCGAGCTGGTCCCCGTGCAATCCTCGAACCGCATGCAGTTCCTGGAACAGGGCAAGGTCGACATGTTCATCGCGACGATGTCCGACCGCGCCGACCGCCGCGAGATTGTCGGCATTCCGGGCCCGAACTACTACACCTCGGGCACCAACGTCATGGCACCTAAGGCATTGAGCTTCTCGAAGTGGGAAGACCTGAGCGGCAAGAAGGTCTGCGGCAAGCAGGGCGCGTTCTACAACAAGATCGTGGAAGAGCGTTACGGCGTTGAAATCGTTGCGTTTACGGGCAATGCCGAAGCCAAGCAGGCGCTGCGCGACCGCAAGTGCGTCGCCTGGGTCTACGACGATTCTTCAATCGGCTCGGACCTCGCGTCCGGCAATTGGGACGATTTCGAGATGCCGCTGAGCTCGGAGGACGACAACCCCTGGGGTCTCGCAGTGCCGTTGGCCGAGCAGTCCTGCGTCTTCGGAAACTTCATGTCGGGTGTGCAGTACAACTGGCACCGCAGCGGCGACCTGATCGCGCTGGAAGCGAAGTGGGGCATCAAGCCAACGGCCTATCTGAAGGCTCAGGCCGAGAAGTACGGTGACTGGATCAAATAACGCATGACCGGGGTGGGCGATGCGCCCACCCTACTCTCGGATCATCTTCGGTTCGGCAGCCTATCGACCGATAGACAGGGAGCAAATCGACCCTACCTTCTGATAGATAGCTGCTCTACGCCATGACCAATGGCCAAAGAGATGCGACCAGCAACACCGCCATTGTGATGTTGAAAGCACGCAAGCGGGCAGGTTTGCGCAAGATGCCCGACATCGCCTCGCCCAACAGAGTCCACGACCCGACCGCAGGCAGATTGATTGCGCCGAACACGATTGCGACCAGCAGGATCGTAGCCAGCTCCCGATCGGGTGAGTACGCGGTCACGGCGGTTAACGCCATGGCCCAGGCTTTCGGATTAACCCATTGAAATGCTGCGGCTTCCAGAAACGTCATGGGCCGCGCCGCTGATCCGGCCTCGATGCGGCGGACCGGCTGTGTGGCGATCCTCCAGGCCAGCCACAACAGATAGACCGTGCTGACAATCTTCAGGATGTCGTGCGCCACGGGCCAGCTTTGAAACATGCCGGCAAGCCCGGACCCAACGCCGAGAACCATGACAACGAACCCGATCCCGACGCCCAGCATATGCGGGATGGTTCGGTAGAACCCGAAATTCACGCCCGAAGTCATCAACATGATGTTGTTCGGTCCCGGCGTGATCGAGGTGACAAAGGCGAACACGGCAAGCGCGATGTAGAGGTCATATGTCATGCCGCAGGATGTGCCACCGAACAGGCGCAAAGTGCTTGCGTTTACTGCGCGGATTGCGCGAACTTTGCAATGAATGCCG
>ERZ1740062.274-NODE-274-length-35316-cov-5.328295_pt1 | contig 35316 bp, 25 predicted proteins | sample MGYA00581741_ERZ1740062 | MGnify/ENA primary metagenome ERZ1740062 (study PRJEB43018, sample SAMN04849747) | marine metagenome | isolation source: floating plastic debris | place: Pacific Ocean | collected 2008-09-01 | study: EMG produced TPA metagenomics assembly...
GAACGCGCCGCCTAAAAAGGACTATGTGGATTTGACTTTTTGGAACTCTGCCCATTTGACCCAACACATCGAGTTGATGATATCTGAAAAAAGAAAAGTGGTAAAATCGTTGCGATATACCACTTTGGAATCTATTGATGAAACCATTTTAGTCGAAGTGCTGACCGAAGCGGACCAACTAAAGGAAAAAGGTTTTTACAAGCGGGATTAAACTTATTTTCCTTCTGATTTCCGAATAGTGATGGTTGCATTATTGTGCTGGTCCACCGCATAGGCAAAAAACTCACGCAACGGTTGATAAGTATTTGTTGGAAAAAATGATTGTTTAAGGGTAAGCTCATAGGTGATTTTGGCACGTTGCCCTTGGGTAATACTAACAATTTTCAGATAGCCCAATCCTTGCCCTAATTGCACCTCTTGGTTTTCCGGAAACTGCTGAATTTCATAACCCTCGGGCAGTGTCAAATTCACATCAAACTTCCAGCTTCGGCTATGCCCTAAATCTACCGGGAAGGTTCTTTCCTCCAGATGAAAGGGATTACTGTCAAAGAAATCCCCTACAAATGGATTCAAAATCAAGGTATCGTCAAGGGATAAATCTGTTTCAAAGGAAAAATTCTCCCAGGTACGCTCTTCAGAACTTTTCGCTTCTACAAAGTTGTACTCTTCAATTTCAAAATAGTCTCCATAAGCGTCATCAAGTTCGTCTAAAACTTTATCCGTGTCGTTGTCGAGCTCTTTTAGCTGTTTTCTGCGGCCAATGCCGTCGTAACCCATACAGATTTGATCCACCGTTCCAGTAAAGGCATCCAAGTCTGTATCATATTGAAGGTTGGTTCTGAAAATGATTTTGTTTCCTTCTTTTGGGGTAATGTTCTCCCAAAAGCTATCTTCTTTAAAATCCATCACCCTACCATAATGGTTCAAGCATTTATAAGGAACTCTTCCAAAGGGCATCATTTTATCCGTAGCATCCAAAAGATAGGTCTTTCCGTCAATTTCGGTATAGGCCACTAGGTAATTGAAATCATCCATTACTGGATATATTTTTTTTGCCAAACCACTACCACGCGTTGAGAGCAGCATCATATTGGCTTTAATATCTGCTGCATTCAGCAAGTTTATCAAGGACATATTGATTTCAGCAGCAGTGCCTTTTCGATTATTAAAAGCCTGTCTAACTCGGGCTTTCCCGTAGCGCCCGTTTTCTTCATTCCAGGTGTAATGCTCCTTTACAAATTTGAATATGTTTTTGGCCTTGGTCATGGTATTTGCTTCCTGAAAAAGACTTTCAGGAACATTACTTTCAAAGAATCCTTTTTTGGTCAATTGCCCGCCAATATCTTTGTCGTTTTTAAACTTTTTGTCTACACTTTTCCAGCTTGTTGTATAATCAGTAACTTCTCCGTATCGATTGGTGTATTTGGATATCTCAAAATTCAAACGTGCTACATAATTTCTATCGGAAAGCATATACTCTTGATCGAATTCAAACGCTGGAACATCTTTCATAGCGAAGGTTAAATCTTCACAATCGGCCCCCTCACTTTCATTAGGAAAGTAAAAACATCGTTTTTTTACTTTGGCCTCATTGATATCTAAGGGTAGGCTTCCGACCAAAGCTTTGTTGAACGTATAGTTCGCAGGGATAAGAGCGCGATATTGGCTAAAAATCACAGGTATGTCAGTTTGAAAAGCCCAATCTTTCAAATTTCGAAGAAATGGGGAAACTAAAGTGTATTCATATTCCAGAATGGCCCCTTTTTGAACTTTCGGGAAGGTAAATTTTACTTGTTTCCAACGTTCTGTATAATCGGATTCGAACATTTCAGATGGAGCAACATATTGTTTTTGTCCATTGATATAGGTTACGGCTTGAAAGTCTTCAATTTTTTGGGATGTTCCATCGCTGTGGTACAAGAATATCTCGGGAGTACTTTGTTTGATATCCTCATTTTTAAGGACTTTCACTCTTATATGTACCTTCTTTTTTAAGACAACCCATTTGTCTCCTAATTCAAATTTTAAATCACTGGTTGCAAAAAGGCATACCGCGGCTGCCGTAGTATCCTTTTCATAAACAGTCATGTTTTTTTCTTCGGCACTATAAACGCCAAATTCAGATTGCGCAAAAGAGCATAGGATTCCTGAGAAAAATAGGGTGGATACTAGAAGTAGTACTTGAGGTTGTTTCATCGGGGTTATGTATTTGGAACGGAAAATTAACTTTTTGGCTTTTTTTAACACATCCTAAATGGATAAATGGTCAAAAAAATGGATGAATAGCTACAACAAAACCTTAAATGGACTACAAAAAAAACGTAAGTAATTCTGATAAGGCATTGGCAGAACCATCCTAAGGTCGTAAGGTGTTATTTTAAAATGACAAGAAAGTGTAAAAGGTTCTACCCAATGCGTACAACGGTTTCGCGAAGTGCTACTAAACCCGATAACAATTTTTCTAAAAGACTTAGGTCGAGCATATTGGCTCCATCACTTTTTGCATTTTTAGGGTCGAAATGGGTTTCCATAAAAAGACCATCTACACCGGCTGCGATTCCTGCCCGTGCCATAGTGCCAATCAAAGCAGGACGTCCCCCAGTAACACCAGAAGATTGATTGGGTTGTTGTAGCGAGTGGGTTACATCCAAGACGACGGGTGCAAATTGTTTCATAGTCGGAATCCCTCTGAAATCCACAACCATGTCTTGATACCCAAACATAGTCCCTCGGTCGGTTATCCAAGCCTTTTCGTTACCAGAGTCTTTGACTTTCCGCACAGCGTGTTGCATGCTTTCAGGACTCATGAATTGCCCTTTTTTGAGGTTTACTACTTTTTGGGTTTCAGCAGCCGCCACAACCAAATCAGTTTGGCGCACTAAAAAAGCGGGAATCTGTAAAACATCGACATATTCAGCTGCTTTTTTGGCATCATCAACTTCGTGAATGTCGGTAACAGTAGGTACCTGAAAGGTTTCGGATACTTTTCTGAGGATTTTCAAGGCTTTTTCGTCCCCAATTCCGGTAAAAGAATCAATTCGACTCCGATTGGCCTTTTTGAAGCTGCCTTTAAAGACATAAGGAACTTTGAGTTTATCAGTAATGCTGACTACAGACTCAGCAATACGCAGCGCCATATCTTCACCTTCAATAGCACAGGGACCTGCTAGTAAAAAAAAGTTGTCTCCGTCCGTATGTTTGATTTGTGGAATAGCTGCTAGGTTCATGCCGAAATTTTGGGCAAAGGTAGCGAACTTAGAGTATTAATTTCTTCAAAGTATCCATGTACCCACGGCTTACCCGAACGACCTCTCCATTGGACATGGTCACGTCATAACTCTTGCCATACCGGTCCAATTCTTTGACCTGGTCTAGGTTAATGATGGAAGAGCGATGTACCCTAACAAAAACATCAGGATTTAACTTGTTTTCTAAATCGGAAATGCCATAGTTGCTCAAAAAAGCGTTGGAACTCGTATGCACTTTGGAATAGTCGCCATAGGCTTCTACCCAAACAATATCCTCAACTTTAATGGAAACCAACTTTTTATTAAACTGTACCAAAACGCGACTTGGGAAAGTGCAATCATTCAAAACCACATTTTGAACCAGCGCTTGCAATTGATTTTGGTCCTGAGAAAGACGTTCAATAGCCGTTTTAAAACGCGCCTTGGTGTAGGGTTTCAACAAGTAATCCACTGCATGTACTTCGAAGGCTTTCAAGGCATATTCGTCATAGGCCGTAGAAAAAATGATTTTTGGGATTTCATCTAGGTAGTTTAGCACCTCAAAACCAGTCTTTCCCGGCATTTGGATGTCCAAAAAAATCAAATCAGGTTTAAATTCGTTGATTTCCTTAATAGCATCTACACCATTATTGGCTTCACCTACCAAAACCAAATCAGGATAATCAGAAAGATATTCCTTGATGAGCTGCCTTCCGGCTTTCTCATCATCTGCAATTACTACTTTCTTCATATGGCGAAAGTAATCTTAATCCCCTGCGGTAGATTGTCCAATACTTGAAGTTGGGATTGATACATTTTTTGCAAACGTAAACGGGTATTCGTCAAGCCGACCCCCTTACCAAAAATGGACTCTTTATCCCGGATGCCTACTCCAGTATCTGCAATTTCAAACTTGAGTTTTGAACCCTCTTTGAATATCGAAATGGAAATTTCCCCACCCTCTATGCTATTGGATATGCCATGTTTCACCGAATTTTCGACTAAAGGTTGCAGCAGCATAGGAGGAACCTTTTCATCCAGAATATCAGGAGAAACATTGAAGTCAATTTTGAGGCGCTCTTCAAAACGGGCTTTTTCCAATTCAAGATACTTCCGAACAAAATCCAGCTCTTCGCGTAAAGTGACGAGCTCTTCTTTGGTAGCTTTCAATTGGTATCGAAAGAGATCTGAAAGGGTGGCGACCATGTCTCTTGTACTTTCCAGATGGGGTGGAATAGTCGCATTTATCGTATTGAATACATTGTATAAAAAGTGAGGATTCAATTGTGCTTTAATAGCAGCTAATTCACTTTTTAGTGCGGCTTGTTTCAACTCTCCTTCAAGCTTGAGCTTTTTCTGGTTTTCGACATAATATTCATACACGTGATAAATGGCAAATTGAATCTGATAAAAAAGGGCTGGAATATAAATGTCCCATACTTCAGCAGTCCCTTTCAAATGTATCCAACCAAGTGATTCGCAAAGGGTATAGTAGATGTATTTTGAACCAAAAACAAAAAGCGGGAGTAAAGCCAAGTGTAGAGAAATACGTAACCAGAAGGACTTTTTCTTGAGTTTCGAGAACAGTAACCACCATATAGGAATCGTAAACAAAAGAAAGACCATATATTGTAAACCAGCGCCATCAATGTATGCTGTAAGACTAGCAAAATCTACGTTGTCCCTACGAGAGACTGGAACACTTAACCAAACAGCAAGGTGGTACACCCATGAAGCAAAAAGATAAAGCCCCAAAACAGCCAGAAGTTGTTTTCCGGTAATCCCCCAAATGATTTTTCTATCCATGATAATCAACCTTTTGGGAAAGGTAGTTAATTCAATAACACGCAAAAAAGGTGCGTCGACGAAGTGACCCATAGCCCGACGGATGGCCCTGGTCCACTCATCGGGTTATAAGCCCACCCATCGGGTTGTTATTTTTTTTGTGTAACCTTATTCCAAATTTTGGGTAATCATAATAAATAACCCATCATGAAACATGTATTTTTTGCGCTCCTTTCTTTTTTTACGCTTTGCACGAGTGCGCAAACCATCAAAGGAAAACTAACCAATGCAACGGATGCACCGGTGCCCTATGCGGCGGTCACCTTAAGTTCTCCTTTAGATTCTAGTTTGGTAAAGGCTACTATAAGCAATGAAGAAGGAATGTATGTTTTAAAAGACCTACAGCCCAGCGAGTACTTATTTAAGGTGAATGTTCTGGGCTATGCCGATTTGGAACGCAAAATCAACTATGAAAACGGAGATTTGGATATGGGTACCCTTGTACTGACCGAGGTAACCGAAAATCTGGCAGAGGTTACTGTGGTGGCCGAAAAACCCATGGTGCAAGTCATGGCAGATAAAACCGTATTCAATGTTCAAAACACTATTAACGCTACGGGAACTAGTGCTTTCGAACTGTTGCGCAAAGCGCCTGGGGTGATTGTCGACAACAATGGAGGAATCATTGTGGAAGGTAAGTCCGGCGTTCAGTTTTTTATTGATGGGAAGTTGTCGGTGCTGCAAGGCGACGATTTGGTGAACTTTTTGGAAAGTCTACAAGCTACTGATATTGAATCCGTTGAAATAATCACTCAACCTTCTTCCAAATACGATGCAGCGGGGAATGCAGGTATCATCAATATTAAGCTGAAGAAAGACAAAAGTTTGGGAACCAACGGAACTTATACTACCGGAGTAACGACTGGGGATTTTTCCCGATACAATAACAGTTTGAACTTTAACAATAGAGGTGAAAAGGGAAACTTGTATGGAACCTACAGCAATCGCTTTGGAAAAACAACGGGATTCATCAATCTATTTCGAACGCAGTCCGAGACCCAATTTGATGCAGTGACCAATAGTGTTTACGACCGTAACAGCAACAACTTGAAGTTAGGGTATGATTACTATGTCAACAAAAAGCATACGATAGGGGCCATCTTCAATGGGAACTTCAATAACGGATTCAGTACGGATAACAATCGCACCCCCATTCGCCCAGTTGGGAATGTTGAAAACGACAGTGTTTTGGTCGCTTTGAACCAAACGGATAACACTTCCTACAACATCAACGCAAATATGAATTATCGGTATGCCGATACCTTGGGATACAGTGTAAACGTGGATTTGGACTATGGGCGTTACAACAGTGACAGGAATGCCTTTCTCCCCAACACCTATTTTGATGGAACCGAAAGTATTATTCTCAGTCAACGGACGACCCTACAAGAAACACCTATCAACATCGATATCGCCACTATAAAAAGTGATTACGAACAGAACTTTTTAAAGGGAAAATTAGGCCTTGGCTTCAAGTTTTCTTGGATTGAAACAGACAATACTTTCAACCAATTCAATCAGATAAATGGCGAACCCATCCTGGATACGGACCAAAGCAATATTTTCACGTATTCAGAAAACATCAATGCGGCCTATTTCAACTACAATCGAAAATGGGGTAAATGGAATTTGCAGTTTGGTTTGCGAATGGAAAACACCATATCAGATGGCAATCTAGAAAGTGAACAGGCCAATGAAAATGAACGTGTTGAAAGAAACTATACAGATTGGTTTCCTTCAGGTGGATAGACGTATCAATTGAATCGAAAAAACCAATTAGCGCTTACCTACAGTAGAAGGATTCAACGTCCAAACTACCAATCCTTGAACCCTTTCAAATATCAGCTCAACGAGTTATCCTTTAGTCAGGGGAATCCCTTTCTGCAACCACAATACACCAATAATGTAAAGTTGTCCCATACTTTTAATTACAGACTGACTACCGCCTTGAGCTATACGCGTATCACTGACTTTTTTGCTCGAGTAACCGTAGCGGAAGGAGAGACCTCCAACTTTTTGACCACTTTGAACGTGGCCAATCAAAGTGTGTACAACTTAGGGGTTTCATATCCTAAGAAAATACTCAGCTGGTGGGATGTCTACGTTAGCGTTAATGCTTACATCAGCGATTATGAAGCCACAAGTCCAGAGTTTTTGCCCGTACGCCAAGAGACTTTGAGTTTCTACGGACAGAATACCTTTAATCTTGGAAACGAATGGCGGGCTGAAGTATCCGGTTGGTATAACTCGCCATCTGTTTGGGGTGGAACATACCAGACCCGCTCATTAGGTTCCTTGAATGCAGCCGTTCAGAAAAAATTCTTTGACGATCGTTTTACCGCAAGACTAGCGATGAACGATATCTTGTTCACCTCACCTTGGGCAGGGGTCACACAGTTTGGAGATTTGTTCATTGATGGTAGTGGAGGGAGTGATTCTCGTAGAGTGGCATTTAGTCTGACGTATGATTTTGGTCGCAGCGAAATCAAAAAAGCGCGTAAGCGTAAAACCGGACTTCAAGATGAGTCCGACCGAATTAGCAGCTAAAAGTTTCCAAAAAAGTAAAACACACAGGTCTCCCTTTAAAATTAGCAGTACCTTTGCGGCCTTAAACTGAGGGTATGGCCAAAATTAAGAACATCGCAATCATCGCCCACGTCGACCACGGGAAGACCACTTTGGTTGACAAAATCATGTATCACTGTCGTTTATTTCGCGACAATGAGAACAAAGGAGAGTTGATTCTTGACAATAATGACCTGGAACGCGAACGAGGGATTACCATTGTTTCCAAAAACGTTTCGGTAACGTATAAGGATACCAAAATCAACATTATCGATACACCCGGTCACGCCGATTTTGGAGGTGAAGTGGAACGCGTATTGAACATGGCGGATGGTGTTTTACTTTTGGTAGATGCCTTTGAAGGTCCAATGCCCCAAACGCGATTTGTGTTGCAAAAAGCGATTGACCTTGGTCTAAAGCCTTGTGTGGTCATCAATAAAGTGGACAAGGAGAACTGCACCCCTGAAGACGTTCATGAAAAAGTTTTTGATTTGATGTTTGAGTTGGGGGCCGAGGAGTGGCAATTAGACTTCCCCACGGTTTACGGCTCAGCCAAACAAGGTTGGATGAGCGAAGATTGGCAAAACCCTACTGAAGATATTTCACCTCTATTGGACATGGTTTTGGAGCATGTGCCTGAATTCAAACCGGAACAAGGCTCAACCCAAATGTTGATTACCTCTTTAGATTTTTCAAGCTTTACAGGGCGAATCGCCATTGGTCGTTTGCAACGCGGTAACCTAAAAGAAGGTCAACAAGTAACCTTGGTCAAAAGGGATGGGAGTCTTGTAAAATCCAAAATCAAAGAGGTATTTGTCTTTGATGGGTTGGGACGAAAGAAAGTGCAAGAAGTTCAAACTGGAGATATTTGCGCTTTGGTAGGAATGGATGGTTTTGATATTGGCGATACTGTCGCGGATTTGGAAAATCCTGAAGGGTTGAAAACCATAGCTATCGACGAGCCTACCATGAGCATGTTGTTTACCATTAACGATAGTCCATTTTTTGGGAAGGATGGTAAATACGTTACTTCTCGACACATCAAAGAACGTTTGGAGAAAGAGCTGGAAAAGAATTTGGCGCTTAGGGTAGAAGAAACCGATAGTGCTGAGAAATTCATGGTATATGGCCGCGGTGTTCTGCACCTTTCCGTATTGATTGAAACCATGCGAAGGGAGGGCTACGAACTTCAAATTGGGCACCCTCTAGTATTCATAAAAGAAGTTGAAGGTGAAAAAAGTGAGACTATCGAGCATTTGACCATTGATTTACCAGAAGAAGTATCCGGAAAAGCAGTTGAAATGGTCTCTATCCGAAAGGGAGAAATGACCAGTATGGAAGCCAAAGGTTCGCGCATGTTGTGCGAGTTCATGATTCCTTCTCGGGGGATTATTGGTTTGCGAAATCAATTATTGACCGCTACCGCTGGTGAAGCGATTATGGCGCATCGTTTTAAAGAGTATCAGCCGTTGAAAGGCGATATTGCCCAACGTATCAATGGTTCCTTGGTATCCATGGAAAACGGAACAGCTATCCCTTATTCCATTGACAAACTTCAAGAACGCGGAAAGTTCTTTATCGACCCAGGGGAGGATATCTACGAAGGTCAGGTGATTGGCGAGAATTCAAGGAATGATGATATGACCGTGAATGTGACCAAAACCAAAAAGCTATCCAATGTTAGAGCCGCAGGTTCCGACGAAAAAGTGCGTATTGTTCCAGCCATTAAATTCTCTCTGGAAGAAGCTTTGGAATACATCCAAAAAGATGAATACGTAGAGGTTACACCGAACCACTTGCGTTTGCGGAAAATCTTCTTGAAAGAAGTAGATAGAAAACGGAATAAGATTACTTAGCATAGTCCAGTATTTTAGATGGATTACAGCTTTCGCAGGAATGACATGCAGAGTGTTCTTTGGTCATTCCGCACTTGATGCGGAATCCACTCCGAACTTTTAAGTTGTTTTTGCTTATTCCGATAGCTGTTTTTTAAATTGGGATTCCTGCTTTGCGCCACCGTTGAAGCTAGACGACACGCGGTCTCAGGGATGAATTATTGAGGTTCTTTTGTCATTCCGCACTTGATGCGGAATCCATATCACTCATACCAATCCTTAGCTAAGTCTATCCAGTCTGGATTTGTACTTGCAATAAGCTCTAGTTTCCACGTCCTTTTCCATTTTTTTATTCGCTTTTCGCGTAGAATAGCATCCTTTACTTGGTTATGTATCTCAAAATACACCAGCATGTCCAAACCATATTGAGCACTAAATCCTTTGTAGGTGTGATGTTTGTGCTCATGGATTCTACGTTTGAGATTATTGGTCACTCCAACATATAGAGTGCCATTCTTTTTATTGGTAAGAATATAAACAAAATAGCTTGAGAGCATAACGACAATTTCAAACAACGCGATTGTCGAGGTTGGATTCCTGCCTCCGCAGGAATGACAAATTCTAAAAATGTTTTGCTAGGTTATCTCAATGAATATCCAAGTCCTTTTAGGACTTTGCTAGCACATACAATGGTCGGATTTGATTAATTAGACGCGAAAAAAAGCAAAGTAAATCCTAAACCACATGCCCATGATGCTGCTCGCGTAAGCAGGAGACTGCAGCACCTATGATGCCGGCACTGTTCATTAGTTCAGCCTTGACCACTTTGGTGTCTACGTCAATGTATTCATGGAATTCATGCCATTTTTTGCTGGTACCACCTCCCACAATAATCAAATCGGGAGCAGTAATGACTTCTACCAACTTTAGGAATTTATTGAAACGCTTGCCCCATTTTTCAAAAGAAAGCTTCTCGCGCTCTTTGGCCGAGGCAGCAGCCCACTCTTCTATCTTTCTGTATTTTTTGTAGGGAATTTGGCCTAACTCAAAATTGGGGAGCAATACCCCATTGTGAAAGACACCACTTCCAAGACCGGTGCCAATAGTAATCATAATGACCAATCCTTGTTGACCTTTGCCCACGCCATAGTTCATACTGGCATACCCGGCTGCATCGGCATCATTGACTACAGTAAAGGGCTGACCTACCACTTTGGTGAACAATTCATCAATATTTACGCCAACCCAGCTTTTATGAAGATTACCGGAAGACTTGCATACGCCGTCCTTAACGATACTCGGAAAACCGCAACCTACGGGGCCTTTATAATTGAAGTGTTCTACGATTTGTCCGACCACTTCGGCCATTTCATCTGGTTTTCGAGAAGGTGGGGTGGGAATTCGATGGCGCTCACTTACCATTTCACCCGTTTCCACATTTACCAAAGCTCCTTTAATACCGGTTCCGCCGATATCAATGCCCAATATTTCCATGAATTGGTTTTTTATTCACGCAGGCAAAGAAACAAAAAACTTTAAAAGTTGAAGGGAAAAGCCGATAAAGGGCTTTTTTTTGAACTTGGAAACTATTAATCTTCTGTGGGTTCTACGTGATAATCAATCGAATTCAAAGAGTGGTTGGGGTCGATAAAGTCCAAGATAGTATCAATAAACTTTCCAAATCCGGTCAATGTGCCCAGCTGCTTGTTTTTGCCTAATGCACTGGAAATGGTTTCATCACGGTTGCCAAATTTATATCCGTTTTTTTTAATCCAAAGGGAGTTGAATAAATGTTGCATCAAAACATTACCCAACTGGTCTACGGAAATGGCCAGTTCCAACGTAAATTCCCCGATGCCTATCAATCCTTTTTTGAACAATTGCCGTACCAACCCATAAAGTAAACCAAGAGGTCCCGTGAACACGAATAACACTATGGAAATCAAAAAGAGCAGAATGCCAATGAGAGGATTGGCTTTTCGGTCGGGTTTGCAATCCTGCTGTTTGATTACCATTATTAAATAGCTTTTTGAATCACTTCAAAAATTTTGCTTCCCTCACATTTAAGAGTTTTATGGGGATATTTTAAAATCAAGGCGTAATCATGGGTGGCCATGATGATGGTACGTCCACTATCATTGATTTCTTGCAATACTTTCATAACCTCCACACTGGTCTGTGGGTCAAGGTTTCCGGTAGGCTCATCTGCAAGTATCAATTCGGGGTCGTTCAAAAGGGCCCTGGCGATGGCAATCCGTTGCTGTTCACCTCCCGAAAGTTCATGGGGATACTTAAAGCCTTTGGTTTTCATACCGACCTTTTCCAGAACCTCTTCAATTTTATCGTTCATTTTGTCGGTATCTGTCCATCCCGTGGCACTAAGCACAAAGCGGAGGTTATTATTGATATTACGGTCGGGTAAAAGTTTGAAATCTTGGAAAACAATCCCCAGTTTCCGTCGGAGATATGGTATGTCTTTCTCCTCAAGCTTTTCCAAATTAAAGTCTACCACCGAACCTTTTCCCTTCCGCCATGGCAAATCCGCATAAAGCGTTTTCATAAAACTACTCTTACCGCTTCCCGTTTTTCCAATGACGTAAACAAACTCTCCCTTTTTGACGTCAAGGTTGATATCACTAAAAATCATGTTCTCCTTTTGGAAAACGGCAACGTCTTGCAATTGAACTATGGTTTCGGGCATTTGTTTGCTTTACGATTAGAGCACTAAGTTCGTAAAAATGGGCGTGATATGAAGGGATTCACCTCAAGGATAGGTTCAAAACATACTTTGGCTTGGATTTTGACGTTATCATAACAATCAATCGAGAAACATTCAAGAACACTATGTACCGGATACCTTCTCTTTTATGCCTCATTTTAATGGGGTATGGCGGACTGCTTTCTGCGCAACAAACCAAAGTTTTTTACCACGAAAACAAAATGTACCAAGAAGCCTTGGCGCTGTACAATAGTCAGCAGTACCAAGCGGCACAAGCGCTTTTTGATAAGATAAAAGCTTCGGCACCCAATGACGAAGTTGAGGCAAACAGCGTGTATTATTCCGCCAACGCAGCCATTCGGTTGAATCAGCGGGGTGCAGATAAAAAGATGGAAGATTTCGTGGAACGGTATCCCACCTCCACCAAGAGAAACTCTGCTTTTTTGGATGTTGCCGACTACTATTTTGAAACCGGGAAGTACCCGTATGCTCTGAAGTGGTATAAAAAAGTTGACGCTTCCACCATGTCCAGAAAGAACAAAGAACGTTTCAATTTCAACAATGGCTACGCACTGTATGCTTCAAGACGGCCGAAAGAGGCAGAGCGGTATTTAAGTAAGGTGAGCACTACTGAAACCTATGGTTCTCAAGCAAAATATTATTTGGGGTATATCGCTTACGAACAAGATGATTATGAAGGGGCAAGCGAACGCTTTGACCAAATCACAGACCCGGAGTTGCTCAACGAAAAGCTTTCCTACTATCAAGCGGATTTGAATTTCAAATTGGGGAATTTCGATGAGGCGATTGCCATGGCTCAAAAACAGTTGCCTAAATCTGACCGTAAAGAAATCTCAGAGTTGAACAAGATAATAGGGGAAAGCTATTTCAACCTTGGGAAGTATGAGGAAGCGATTCCCTACCTGCAAAAGTATCGTGGAAAACGAGGTCGCTACAGCAACACGGATTACTACCTAATTGGGTATTCGTATTACCAACAAGGCGACTACGAACAGGCCATCGGCCAATTCAATAAGATTATTGGGGGAACCAATAGTGTTTCCCAAAATGCATACTATCATTTGGCCGAGTGTTATTTGAAGCTAGACCAAAAGACGGAGGCCTTGAATGCCTTCAGAAATGCTTCGGAAATGGATTTTGGTACCGAAATCAAAAAGGATGCATTTCTCAACTATGCTCGATTGAGTTATGAAATTGGGAATCCTTACGAACCGGTACCAGAAGTATTACAAGCCTATTTACAAACCTATCCCAAAAGTGAAGAACAAGAGGAAATACAAGAATTGTTGGTGGACTCATATATCACTTCAAAGAATTTTGAAGGTGCGATGACGCTTTTGGAACAAAACCAAGGCTACGCCAGTAAAGAAACCTATCAAAAGGTGGCCTTTTATCGCGGAGCAGAATTGTTTGTTGATGGCGATTATGAAGCTGCTGAAGAACGATTACAAAAATCACTCAAACAGGCTGAGAATGCAGATTTTGAAGCCCGAGCCCTTTTTTGGAAAGCAGAGGCGCTTTATCAAATGCGAGATTATGAAGCCGCTTTGGATGGATTCAATGCTTTTTCCAAATCTTCGAAAGCTAGTGTGCAAAAGGAAATGGTGGATTTACCGTATCACTTGGGATACTGTTATTTTAAATTAAAAGAGTATAGGAAAGCGGTTACAGCCTTTAAGGATGTGGTAGCCTCTTCAGCAATTGAAGATGAAAAAAAGGCGGACGGGCATTTGCGATTGGGCGATAGCTACTTTGTCACTGCCAAAAAATCGTATGATGAAGGTTCAAAACGGAATGGTCCAGAACGAGACTATGCGGCCTTTCAAAAAGCGCTTTGTGACGGGTTTTTAGGAAACAATACGGCCAAGACCAATGGGCTAAACACTTTCTTAGAACGGTATCCAAAATCTTCCCTTCGGGACGATGCCTATTTTGAATTGGGCAACACTTACGTAAAAGCTGGAAATGAACGAGAAGGTTTACTGATTTACGACAAGCTCATTTCCGAATACTCCAAGAGCAAGTTTGCACCAAGGGCGATGTTGCGACAAGGTTTGGTGCATTACAACGCCAGTCGCAACGATGCTGCTTTGCAGAGACTAAGAGGTGTAGTTAAGGAGTATCCCAAAACCCAAGAAGCCAAACAAGCTGTCGCTACTGCGAAATTGGTTTATATCGACGAAGGAAGAGTAGGCGAGTATGCTGATTGGGTGCGAGGACTTGATTTTGTGGAAGTAACTGATTCCGAGCTGGAAAGTGCCAGTTACGAAGCCGCAAACCGAAAATATGTTGAAGGCAAAACCGATGCTGCTGCCAAGGCATTTAAAGATTACTTGAAAGAATTCCCAAGTGGAATCCATGCACTTGAGGCCAATTTCGCTTTAGCGCAAATCAATTTTAAAAAGGGTGACAAAAATGCTGCGCTACCCTATTACAAAACCGTGGCGGAAAGTTCAGGAGAATATTCGGAACAGGCTTTAACCCGTGTTTGTGAGATTTATGTTGGGCAACAAGATTATCGTTCCGCATTACCCTACCTCCAACAATTGGAACAAACTGCCGAAATCTCTCAAAATAAAACCTTCGCTCAATCGAATTTAATGAAGGGCTACTACGAGGAAAAGAAATACAATCTGACCCTGGAATATGCCGAAAAGGTGCTCAAGGCCCCTAAAATTGACAACCGTATCAAGAGCGACGCTCAAATCATGATTGCCCGTTCTGCCATTGAGACAGGGGATGAAAATTTAGCGGAAACCGCTTTTGCCGAGGTAAAAAAGATTGCTACCGGAGAAACGGCAGCTGAGGCTTGGTACTATGATGCTTTCTTCAAGAACAAGAATGGCAATTACGAAAAGTCAAATGAATCTGTTCAAAAGTTGGCCAAAGATTACGCCTCATATAAAATATGGGCTGGAAAAGGTCTCGTGGTCATGGCCAAGAATTTCTATGCGTTGGATGATGCTTTTCAAGCCACCTATATTCTGGAAAGTGTTTTGACCAATTTCAAGGATTTCGAAGATTTGGTAGCAGAAGCCGAAGGAGAATTGGCCATCATCAAAGCCCGCGAAGCCCAACGCAATTCATCAATCGATTCCAATACACCTTAAGAACACAACTGTGATACGACTGCGAAAAAATATATTATCCATTCTTTTATTGAGCCTTTTGGGTCCATTACAAGCCCAAGAACAAAAGGATATTGGTACCGAAACGGTAACGGTGGTCAAACCATATTCCCCTACCGTTTCGGATGCCTTTAAGTTGAAGTCATCCCCAGTTTTAGATGACTCCATCGTCCTGCAAAAGAAAAAAATAGACTACAACATCTTTTCGGTTCCTGTTGCTTCGACGTTTACTCCTGCAAAAGGAAAAGCGGCTAGGGTGAAGAAAACACCTCCGCCAAGACTCTTTAATTCCTACGCATCGGTGGGCCTGGGGAATTTTAACAACGCCTTATTGGATTTATACACCAGTAGGGAATTGAATCGTGGAGAAGATTTGTTCGATATCGGATTACGGCATCATTCGTCTCGGGGCGATATTGAATCCACTCCACTCGATGCCAATTTCTACGACACGAAGCTGGAAGGTTCGTATGCCAAGAAAAATAGGGACATGGAGTGGGGTGCTGGCTTGGAATTTCAACATCAGCTTTACAATTGGTATGGTGTGGCACAGGAAGAATTTGACCCTGCCCTAATTTCAGGTTTGGACGAAACGCAAAACTATTTCAGTATTGGTGCTACAGCCGATATTGAAATGGAGGATGGATTCTTCAAGAAAGGAAACCTCCTCTTGCGACGATTTTGGGATGCTACGGAATCCGGTGAAAACCGAATTGTGGTGCAACCGACCATTGAATTGCCCATAACCGATGAGCTCGTGACCATTGGTACAAAACTGGATTATGTCAGCGGGAATTTTGAGAACGAATCCTTGAACAGTACCGTGAATACCATGGGTTCTAATTACAGTCATTTTCAAGTAGGAGTTACGCCAAGTTTGTTGATTCTTCGTGATGATTTAACGTTAAATCTGGGAGCTTCCTTAGTGTATGGATTGGATACAGAAAATAGCGATAGCCAGTTTTTCATCTATCCTTCTGTGACCGCCTCTTATCGGGTAGTTGAAGATAATGTGATTGCCTATGGCGGAATTGAAGGGAAGTTGAGACAAAATTCCTATTACGACTTAGTGGCCGAGAATCCTTTTGTATCACCCACTTTGGAAATTCAGCCTACGGACCAACAATATGATGCATACATTGGTTTGAAAGGACAATTGCTTCCCAATTTAGGGTACAACCTTAAAGGTTCATATACAGCAGAGAATCGCAGACCTTTGTTTTTGCTGAATCCAGAAAATACCTTGCGTACCGATGATAGTGGATACTTTTTAGGAAATTCCTTTCAAGTGTTTTATGATGATATCAAAACTCTTGGCTTTTTTGGAGAATTGAATTTGGACATCAATCGCAACTTTACCCTTGGGATGAATGTCGAGTTTTACGATTACGATACCGAAACGGATAACCCTGCATGGAACCTCCCGAATATTAAAGGGGCTTTGTTTATGGATTATCAGATTGATGAAAACTGGTTCGTAGGCGGAAATTTGTTCTATGTGGGCGAAAGGGAAGACTTGGAAGCGCAGGCGATTGCCAATGCAACACCTTCTGAGTTTCCAGCCGCCATTATTTCACTTGACGCCTTTTTTGATGCCAACCTACAAGCGGGGTATCGTTTTAATGAACAATTGACCATTTTTGTTAAAGCTTCCAATCTGGCCAATAACGATTATCAGCGTTGGGCCAACTTTAGAGTTCAAGGTTTTCAAGCCCTAGCCGGAGTGTCCTACAAATTTGATATGTAGGTAAATACGCAATATAAAAGAGCGAAAATCGTTATGTATCGTATAAAATTCAAGGTTTTATTTTACCTTGAGTAAGCCAATGGTATTGGAAATCATGCGATTACGATTCTTATATATCACGTTCGCACTCCTTTTCGTGTTCAACCTCACCACACTGCACGGACAAAATCTCGTATTGAATGGTGGTTTTGAAGACTTTTCGGATTGTCCCGTAAAAATGAGCAATCTCAACAACGATGTCTCATATTGGAATGCTCCTACCTTGGGTACAACGGACTATTTTAACGTTTGCAGCAAGACCAAGTTGGGAATCCCTATGAATTTTAAGGGCAAACAGGCTTCTCATGAAGGCAACGGCTACGCTGGACTCTATCTCTATGCCCCAAAAGATTATCGAGAGTACATTCAAGTACCCTTGCAGGAACCCTTGCAACGAGGACATCGGTATCAATTGACGGCGTATATCAGTCTTTCAGAGAAGTCCGATGGTGCTGTACTTGATTTTGGAGCCGCTTTTTCCGAGCGTCCACTTTCCGTGCATACCAAAAGGCATTTATCCAATGTTTTGTTGTCTTCTCAAGAAACAAAAACTACACGTCCAAAACCTTTTTCTGCTAAAGGGTTTTATAAAGAGAAACAAGAATGGATAGCTGTTGAATTAACGCTAGTCGCCAAAGGATTTGAATCGCATCTGATTCTTGGAAACTTTAAAAGTAACAGTGCTACCAAATATTTACAGCAGAATACCAAAACGGCTAAAGAAGAGGGCTACGCCTACTATTATATCGATACCGTTTCATTGGAATACCTAGGTCCAGAATATCGCCCAAACCAAAGCTATGTCTTGGACCATGTGAACTTTAATTTTGACAGAGCCAATCTGGGAAACAAGGCCAAAGAAAATCTTCGAGCCGTATACGGTTACCTTGAAAAGCATCCCAAACTTAAAGTGGATATTAGTGGGCATACTGATGATCAAGGCTCTAAAGAATACAATCATGTACTATCCCACCGCAGGGCCAAAGCGGTAGTAAAATATCTGGTTGAATTGGGGCTGGATAAAAACCGTATCACTTCCAAAGGATATGGAAATCAAAAACCATTGGATAGCACCCAAACGGAAAAAGCTCGACAAAAAAACCGTCGTGTCGAATTTGTCATGACGCAATTCGAGGATAACTGAGACCCATCTACTTTTCTTACATTTGAGGAAAACCCTCAAGCATGAAAATTATTAAAGTCCTTCCTTTTTTATTCTTGGTTACTATTGCCTGTAATCCTAAAGAAGAGGTCGACCTTATTGTCCACAATGCGAATATTTATACCGTGGATGAAGGCTTTTCCAAAGCGTCTAGTTTGGCCATAAAGGATGGGAAATTTATAGCCGTTTCCGAAGATGGGGATTTAACTGGGCAGTTTATGGCAAAAAGCCAGATAGATGCTAAAGGGAAAACCATTGTTCCAGGGCTGATTGACGCACATTGCCACTTCTACGGCTTGGGCATGAACCAACGTGTAGTTGATTTGGTAGGTACCCAAAGCTATGACGAAGTGATTACCAGAGTTCTTGATTTTCATGAAAAAAATCCTTCGAATGTAGTTCTTGGAAGGGGATGGGACCAAAATGATTGGGAGATAAAGGACTTCCCAAGTAAGGCCCAATTGGATGAACATTTTCCTGACATTCCAGTAGTATTGGAAAGGGTGGATGGCCATGCCTATCAAGTCAATCAAAAAGCGCTTGATATGGCTGGAATCACCAAGGAAACCCAAATAGCAGGTGGTGAAATCGTTAGGGCCGAAGATGGCAATGCTACTGGTATTTTGGTGGATGCCCCTATGGGATTGGTGGATGCAGTAATGCCGAAACCCACTAAAGAAACCCAAATCATCGCTTTACAACAAGCAGATTCCATTTGTTTGGATTACGGATTGACCACGGTACACGATGCCGGACTACATCGAAATGTCATTGAATTGATTGATAGTTTACAGCAAGTAGATGCGCTGCAGATTCGAATGTACACAATGGTCAGCAATACGCCTGAAAACTTGGACTATTTTCTAAATAAGGGCATCATCAAAACCAACAAATTGAATGTGCGTTCCGTAAAGGTATACGGGGATGGGGCATTGGGTTCTCGCGGGGCAACCCTAAAGGAACCCTATTCGGATAAGGAAGGCCACTTTGGGGCTATGATTACACCTGCCGATGAAATGGAAGCGCTGGCACAGCGTATTGTAAAAACTGATTATCAAATGAATACCCACGCTATTGGCGACTCCGCCAACATCGTGGTTTTACGGGCGTATGAAAAAGCGCTAGAAGGACAATCCGATAGAAGATGGCGCATTGAACATGCTCAAATTGTTTCGCCCATTGACTTTGATTACTTCGAAAAAGGCATCATTCCCTCGGTACAACCTACCCACGCCACCAGCGACATGTATTGGGCAGAAGACCGAATAGGGGAGGAGCGGATGCATGGGGCCTATGCCTTCAAAACACTTTTGGATAAAGCAGGCACGGTTGCATTAGGAACTGATTTTCCGGTAGAAAGAGTTAGTCCTTTTCTAACCTATTATGCTGCTGTGGCAAGAAAGGATTTGGATGATTATCCAGAAGGAGGGTTCCAAATGAAAGATGCGCTTTCGCGGGAAGAAGCTTTGCGCGGAATGACCATTTGGGCAGCGCATTCAGGTTTTGAGGAAAACGAAAAGGGCAGTATTGAAGTAGGTAAAGTAGCAGATTTCATCATTTTAAGTGATGACATCATGACGGTTGCTGCAGAACAGATTCCAAACCTTGAAGCGGAGCAGGTTTTTTTAGGAGGAAAGCAGATAAAATAAAAAAGGCGAGGAATGCTCCCCGCCTTCGTAAATATCTTCTATACTAGTTTAGAATGTCACAGGTACCGCAACACGCGTGGTTCCCCATCCCATAATCATATGTACGCCATTATCTACATCTTTATAGGCTATAGAAAATGCTTCCAAGGACTCGCTATCGGAAGAAACACCACCAGTAACACGAACTACATCGGCAGCGCTGTCATAGGAGTAAGCTCCCCATTGGTTTAAGTTGGAATTCAGAACGATGGTCCACTCACTTTCACCAGGAATAGTGAACAAAGCGTACGTTCCGGCTTTAACGCTTTTTCCACCAAAAGTGGCATCTTTATAAAAGGTAATCTCGGCAGCTTCATTTGCTCCAGTTCTCCATACTTTTCCAGCAGGAGCCAGTTCAGAAAGGGTTCTACCTTTCAATTGTGGACGGCTGTAAATCACACGAACTGATTTGTCAGACTCTCGATAACTGGTTGGGTAAGAAGCAATATCGGCAGGACTTTTGTCCATACCACTAAATTTTTGAGCAACGGTTTCTGTTGTAAGCCCAACAGATAAAGCACATAAAATAAAAAGAACAATTTTCTTCATGATGTTGTTTTTGAAGTTTCAAAACTAGGACGTTCCCCCAGCTTATACTTCTAAAGAGACGTTAAAATTTAACAACCCTTTCAAAGTGAAACAAAATCTTTTCAAAACATAGTTCTGTATTGAAGTTAGATAAGAAAGTAAGGTTTACAGTTTCAAATTGAAATAGGTTTTATGTTTTTTGTTTTATAATTAAAAGAAAGAATGGAATTTTGTAACACTAATTGATATTAAGAAAAGAGATATGTGCGGAATTGTGTGCGCTTTTGACGTGAAGCAAGATACAGAAGAGTTGAGACCCCAACTATTGGAGATGTCAAAAAAAATACGGCATCGTGGTCCAGATTGGAGCGGAATTTTTTCGAATGATAAAGCCGTATTGGCCCATGAGCGTTTGGCTATTGTTGACCCCACTTCAGGGAAGCAACCCTTATACAGTGATGATGGCCAGCTAGTTTTGGCAGCCAATGGCGAAATTTATAACCATCAGGAATTGCGGAAGCGATTCGAAGGAAAATATGAATTCAAAACCCAATCGGATTGTGAGGTCATTTTGGCCCTCTATAAAGAGATGTGACCTGATTTTGTGGATGAAATGAACGGAATCTTTGGTTTTGCGATTTACGATGCGGCCAAAGACGAATATTTTATTGCCCGAGACCATATGGTGTTTATTCCCCTATACATTGGCTGGGATCGCAACGGAACTTTTTATGTTGCTTCCGAATTGAAAGCCTTGGAAGGTGTTTGCAGTAAAATTGAATTGTTTCCTCCTGGACATTATTTACACAGTTCTGATGGAGAATTCAAAAGATGGTACCAACGGGATTGGATGGAGTATGAAGCGGTCAAGGAAAACGAAACGAGTATTCAAGAAATTAAGGATGCTTTGGAAGCTGCGGTTCACCGTCAATTGATGTCGGATGTTCCTTATGGTGTATTGCTTTCTGGCGGATTGGATTCTTCCGTAACGTCGGCAGTAGCCAAGAAGTTTTCACAAATGCGAATCGAATCCGGAGATACCAAAGAAGCTTGGTGGCCGCAATTGCACTCGTTCTCTGTTGGTTTGGAGGGTTCTCCTGATTTGGCAGCGGCGCGAAAAGTAGCGGACCATATAGGAACCATCCACCACGAAATAAAGTTTACCATCCAAGAAGGTCTGGATGCCATCAAAGATGTGATTTATAACCTGGAAACCTATGATATCACCACGGTACGTGCGTCAACACCCATGTACCTCATGGCCCGTGTCATCAAATCCATGGGTATTAAAATGGTATTGTCCGGTGAAGGCGCGGATGAGCTTTTTGGAGGCTATCTGTACTTCCACAAAGCACCAAGTCCAAAAGATTTCCACGAAGAGACCGTACGCAAATTGGATAAGCTCCATATGTACGATTGCTTGCGAGCCAATAATTCTTTGGCAGCATGGGGTATTGAAGGGCGTGTACCTTTCTTAGATAAAGAATTTATGGATGTCGCCATGCGCATCAATCCCAAAGACAAGATGATTAATGGCGAACGTATGGAGAAATGGGTCGTTCGCAAGGCTTTTGAGTCCTACTTGCCCGAAAGTGTGGCTTGGCGCCAAAAAGAACAATTTTCAGATGGGGTCGGCTACAGTTGGATTGACACCTTGAAAGCTTTGGTCGAAAAAGAAGTATCGGATGAGCAACTTGAAAACGCTCGCTTTAAATTCCCGATTCAAACCCCGACCTCAAAAGAAGAATATTACTATCGTTCCATTTTTGAAGGACATTTCCCTTCTGATGCGGCTGCGTTGAGCGTGCCACAAGAGCCTTCAGTGGCCTGTAGCACCAAAATTGCCTTGGAGTGGGACGAAGCCTTTAAAAATATGAATGACCCTTCAGGAAGGGCCGTGGCGCACGTGCACGAGGATGCTTATGTGAAATAGCCACGCACAAAAAACAGAGCGGTAGGTAGGTGACGCTTTGTTTCATTTTCAATTAGTCGGAAAAGCCCCTTTTTTAGGGGCTTTTTTGATGGAAAAACCCTGCTTTCGAAGTGCCTCACACTATGTTGGTTTTTCCACAGAAAAGTGTTAATAACTTGAGCGCTTCAAATACCCTCAACCCCTTAATTTTGCTGGGTTTTCCTTATATTTGTAAGATTTGAAATTTTCATAGCAAACGAACTAATTTATGAGCGAAGAAGCTAAAAAAAATCAGTATTCCGCGGATAGTATCCAAGCCCTTGAGGGGATGGAGCACGTACGGATGCGTCCTTCCATGTATATCGGTGATGTTGGAGCCCGAGGTTTGCATCATTTGGTCTATGAAGTGGTGGATAATTCCATTGATGAGGCCATGGGCGGACACTGCGATACTATTTCCGTAATCATTAATGAAGACAACTCCATTACCGTACAAGATAATGGTAGAGGTATTCCTGTGGGTTTACATAAAAAAGAAGGTGTTTCCGCTCTCGAAGTGGTCATGACCAAGATTGGAGCAGGGGGTAAGTTTGATAAAGATTCCTATAAAGTTTCTGGTGGACTACATGGTGTAGGGGTTTCGTGTGTGAATGCGTTGTCCAACCATCTAAAAGCTACCGTGCATCGCGAAGGCAAAATATGGGAGCAAGAATACGAAAAGGGCAAGACCCTATATCCCGTAAAAAGTGTTGGGGAAACCGATATCACTGGAACTGTGGTGACGTTTATTCCCGATGATACGATTTTCACACAAACCCGGGAATATAATTACGACACCTTGGCGAATAGAATGCGCGAATTGGCGTATTTGAACAAAGGGGTGACCATAACGCTTACCGATAAGCGAAATAAGGATGAGAAAGGAGAATTCGTTGGTGAAACCTTCTTTTCAAACGAAGGATTGAAGGAATTCATCAAGTTCTTGGACGGAACCCGTGAACCGCTTATCCAGAGTGTCATTTCCATGGAAGGCGAAAAAAATGGAATCCCGGTTGAAGTTGCCATGATTTACAATACAGGGTACACCGAAAATTTACATTCCTACGTAAACAATATTAATACCCATGAAGGAGGCACGCACCTATCCGGTTTTAGAAGAGGTCTTACTTCAACCTTGAAAAAATATGCAGATTCCTCTGGACTGCTTGACAAATTGAAGTTCGAAGTTTCTGGAGATGATTTCCGGGAAGGATTGACTGCAATTGTTTCCGTGAAAGTGGCAGAACCACAGTTTGAAGGCCAGACGAAAACCAAATTGGGGAACCGCGAGGTGACCAGTGCCGTAAGTCAAGCGGTTTCCGAGATGTTGACCAATTACTTGGAAGAGCATCCGGATGATGCCAAATCGGTGGTACAAAAGGTAATTCTTGCTGCTCAAGCAAGACATGCAGCCGCCAAAGCGCGTGAGATGGTACAGCGTAAAAATCCAATGACAGGTGGTGGTCTACCCGGTAAATTATCGGATTGTTCTGACCAAAACCCAGAAAACTGCGAGTTGTTCCTTGTTGAGGGAGATTCTGCGGGCGGAACGGCCAAAATGGGTCGTGACCGTAATTTCCAAGCCATTTTGCCGCTTAGAGGTAAGATTTTGAACGTGGAAAAAGCCATGCAGCATAAGGTTTTCGAAAATGAGGAAATCAAAAACATGTATACTGCTTTAGGGGTTACCATTGGTACAGAAGAAGATAGCAAAGCGCTTAATCTTGAAAAGCTACGCTACCACAAAGTGGTTATCATGTGTGATGCCGATGTGGATGGTAGCCACATTGAAACGCTAATTTTGACCTTCTTCTTCCGGTATATGCGCGAGCTTATCGAAAACGGGCACGTTTATATTGCTACTCCACCTTTGTATTTGGTGAAAAAAGGAAGCAAAAAACGGTATGCTTGGAACGACGAAGAACGCGATGCGATTATCGAATCCATGAATGGCGGTGCAGGTATCCAACGTTACAAAGGTCTCGGGGAAATGAATGCGGAACAATTGTGGGATACAACCATGAATCCAGAGTTCAGAACCTTACGCCAAGTAAGCATTGAAAACGCAACAGAATCCGATAGAATCTTCTCTATGCTGATGGGAGATGAAGTACCTCCGCGAAGGGAGTTCATTGAGAAAAATGCCGTTTATGCGAACATTGATGCATAATTAACCGTTATTTTACAACAAAAACTCGCCCTCAGTAGGCGAGTTTTTTAGTTTTAGGAAAAAGTTTACAAAATGAAGCGAATTATTTTGGGACTGTGTCTGCTACTCAGCGGCATGGTAAAATCGCAAGACCTCAATGACATTTTTGTAGCAGGTGTTGCCGATGCAGAACGTTTTTCCAATGCATATTTTGCCCCTGTGGCAGAATCTGCAGTGTATAGTATTTCCAATGGGTGGTACAATTCAGGAAAATCAAAACCTTTGGGAGGATTTGAGATTTCCATTGTGGGAAATATTACCGGTTTCAAAAACAAAGATGACAAACAGTCTTTTATTTTAGACCCTGCGGATTATGACAACGTAGATTTTGTTGTTAATCCAGGACAAGCTAGGTCCGTTTCTACAGCTTTAGGGGATATCGAAGGCGTTGTTATCGTAGTAGAAGACGAAGATGGTCTGTTTCGAGAAGAAATTGAATTGCCATCAGGCTTGGCTTCAGAAGATTTCAACTTTATTCCTTCAGGATACATTCAAGCAGCGGTAGGTTTGGTAAAAGGGTTGGAAGTGAAAGCGCGCTTCTTGCCCAAAATCAAATTTGATGATGATGCTGAAATTGGTCTTTTTGGGGCGGGAATTCAGTATGAGTTCACGAAATTACTTCCTGCGGATAAAATTTGGCCGGTCGCCATTTCTGGGGTAATTGGATACACCAACTTGAACGGAGAATACGATTTTACCGATTCCAATGTGATTGACGGTTCTAACCAACGCATTGATGCTAATATGCGGTCATGGAACATCAGTGCGGTGATTTCAACTACTAAGATTCCGGTCATCAACTTTTATGGTGGATTGGGATATATTACCGGGAAATCAGACATTGACGTGTTGGGTACCTACGAAGCAAACGGTCCATTTTTATCCGTAGACGTTACTGACCCTTTTACGGTTGCTACGAATGTTAGTGGTGTAAATGCCAATTTAGGGGCCAAAATAAAATTAGGTTTCTTCCGATTGAACGCCGAATACAACTTGGGTGAGTTTAATACCCTTACTTTTGGATTGAATTTCGGATTTAGATAAAAGCAGAGCACCCCGCTCAATGAGCGGGGCGCTAGATTTCCATAGAGTGCAGGTTTTCGTTACTCTCTAATAGCGAAAACTGCTCCGTTAGTAAGTGAAAGTATGTCCGTGCCGTCTTCTTCAACGAGGCTTACGGCTACCTCCTCAACATCAGTACCGGTATAGGTAATGACATATATGTCGTTATCGTTAGACCATTTAAAGTCTGTGTAAAAAACCAATTCGTTGTTCGAATAGGCTTGGTATCTACCTAAGTATACATCATTGAAAATCCACTCTTCGCGGGTTATCGATGCGGTCCTACTATTTGTTTCTAAAGTGTTGGAATTCGTCCAAACCCCTAAAATAGGGTCGTTGTTTTCTGGAATGTCAGAGCAATTGCTCACCACCACCAACAACACGATGGACAAAAAAGAAAAGAGCTTCTTCATAGGTCAAACTCGTTACAATAAGATTTGGGACTAGGAGAACGACCTTATCGAGTGAACTATTGTACAAAAACCCTACAATCTCTCCAAAAAGCGCATTTTACTCGATAAAATGTACGTTTTGTTAACACTTTTGAGGATTTTACAACATTTTGGTCTTGCTGCACAATGTCATCTTGTACCCTTTAAAAAACAAGTTTTCTAAGCCAAATGCCTTATTTTTGCATCAGAAAAATTAAAATCTAAACCATGAAAATAACCGTTGTTGGAGCAGGTGCCGTAGGGGCGAGCTGTGCGGAGTATATTGCAATGAAAAATTTTGCATCCGAAGTAGTTTTGTTGGATATCAAAGAAGGATATGCTGAAGGAAAAGCTATGGATTTGATGCAAACCGCTTCCTTAAACGGATTTGACACCAAAATTACCGGAAGTACCAATGATTACGGTAAAACCGCAGGTAGCGATATCGCTGTAATTACTTCTGGAATCCCGAGAAAGCCTGGGATGACGCGTGAGGAACTTATCGGAATCAATGCGGGAATCGTGAAAACGGTTTCACAAAGTCTTTTAGAGCATTCGCCCAACACCATCATTATTGTGGTGAGTAACCCAATGGATACCATGACTTATTTGGTGCACAAAACCACTGACCTTCCGAAACACCGAATCATAGGTATGGGCGGTGCTTTGGATAGTGCACGTTTCAAATATCGCCTGGCCGAGGCTTTGGAGGCTCCTATTTCTGATGTGGACGGTATGGTTATCGGAGGACACAGTGATAAGGGCATGGTGCCACTTATTGGTCATGCTACCCGTAATAGTGTTAAAGTCTCTGAATTTATCTCACAAGACAAAATGGACTACGTGGTTCAAGAAACCAAGGTTGGTGGTGCTACGTTGACCAAATTGTTAGGTACAAGTGCTTGGTATGCGCCTGGTGCTGCCGTTTCTGGTCTGGTACAAGCCATCGCATGTGACCAAAAGAAGATGTTCCCATGTTCTACTATGCTTGAAGGCGAGTACGGTTTGAACGATATCTGTATCGGAGTTCCTGTTATTTTAGGGAAAAACGGGATTGAGAAAATCGTTGATATTGAATTGAGCGATGCCGAAAAAGCGAAGATGCAAGAAAGCGCTGAAGGTGTTTCTAAAACCAATGGTTTGCTGCAATTGTAGTAGTTAATCTTATATAAAGATTGCCCTTTCGAACTAGTGGTAAAGAAATCCTTTCGATTAAGATTTCCAGCCTGACCCGAAAGGGCAATTTTCGTTTCATTCTGCCCCTTGTCGAATGGCAGTGCAATTCCAATAAAATCTATAATCAATTCTCGAAGGGAAATGATATATTTGCACGCTGTTTAAGAAAACATCTAAAATTTTAATAATCAATGCAAAATAAAGGACTTATAAGGCTTTTTGCTATCCTTTTTGGTGTGGTGAGCATCTACCAGCTCTCCTACACTTTCATCACAAGCAAGTTGGAAAAGGATGCCGAAGTATTTGCAGTGAGCCAAATTTCAGAGGCTGAAGAGGATTATGTTGCGAAGCGTGAAGCGTTAGAAGCATCTTATTTGGATTCCATCGGCTCGACTTCCGTCTTTGGATTCACGAGTTATGACGATGCAAAGAAGAAAGAACTAAACAAAGGATTGGACCTTAAAGGAGGTATCAACGTTACCTTACAGATTTCGGTAAAAGACATCTTAAAAGGGCTTGCCAACAATACCAAAAACCCTGTCTTCAATAGAGCCATCGCTGATGCCGATGAAGCTTCCAAGGATAGCGATAAAACCTATTTGGAGCTTTTCTTTGAAGCTTTTGACCAAATTAAAGGAGATACCAAATTGGCCTCTCCTGATATTTTCGCCAATAAAGGTTTGAGCGATGCCATCAATTTCCAGATGACTGATGATGAGGTAAAACCCGTTATCCGAACAAAAATTGATGAGTCTATTGTTTCTGCTTTTGAAGTACTCCGGGAACGTATTGATGGTTTTGGGGTAACCCAACCAAACATTCAAAGAGAAGGAAATTCCGGACGTATTTTGGTGGAGCTTCCGGGTGCGCGTGACATTGCAAGAGCACAGGAGCTACTTTCGAGTACTGCACAATTGGAGTTCTGGGAAACCTATAAACAAAGCAACCAAAGCCTAGGGTCTTTCTTTATCAGTGCCAACGAACGCTTGAAAGAAATTCTAGAGCCTGTTGCAGAACAAGATTCCTCTGCCCTCGCTACGCCAGAGATTGAGATTGATTCGTTACTTTCTGACGTTGCACAAGATTCATTGGATTTGGCAAATGACGTGAACCCTTTGATGGGTAAACTATTGCCAGCAAGTCCAAATAGTTTTGCCATTGCTAGAGCGGCTATTGCCGATACCGCTGAAGTTGGTTCCTATTTGAGAATGCCGCAAATAAGAAGATTGTTGCCTGCGGATATCCAATTTGCCAAATTCCTATGGGAACGTCCTTCGAAAGAAGCTGAAGTTGCCGAATTGTATGCGTTGAAATCCGATAGAGATGGTGTACCACGCATTAGTGGAGACGTAGTATCTGATGCTCAAGATACCTTTGACCAATATAACAAACCTGCGGTGAGCATGACTATGAACACTAAAGGTGCTAAGGAATGGGAGCGTCTGACAGGTGATGCCTTCAATAACCAAACCGGTATTGCTATCGTACTGGATAATAAAGTATACACTGCTCCTGGGGTTTCATCTGGGCCTATTTCCGGAGGTCGTTCCGAAATCACCGGAACCTTTACCGTAAACGAAACCAAAGATATTGCCAACGTTTTAAGAGCGGGTAAGCTTCCTGCATCTGCTGAAATTATCCAGTCCGAAGTAGTGGGTCCTTCATTGGGTCAAGAAGCTATCGATAGTGGTTTCATGTCCTTTTTGATTGCCATGGCCTTTGTATTGGTATGGATGATTTTCTACTACGGCAAAGCTGGAATTTTTGCTGACATCGCTTTGATTTTCAACATCGTTTTGATTTTTGGAGTTTTGACTAGTCTTGGAGCCGTATTGACTTTACCAGGTATTGCCGGTATCGTATTGACCATTGGTATGTCGGTGGATGCCAACGTACTGATTTTTGAACGAATCAAAGAAGAATTGGTTCGCGGTAAAGGGAAAGCCCAAGCGGTTGCTGATGGTTTCAGTAATGCCTTGTCTTCTATTTTGGATGCGAATATCACCACCGGTTTAACTGCGATTATCCTCTTTATTTTTGGTTCAGGACCCATTAAAGGATTCGCGACCACGCTTTTGATAGGTATTGTTACCTCTTTGTTCACCGCGATTTTCATTACCCGATTGATGGTTGATGGTTATATCGCCAAAAAAGGTAGAAAGCTCGATTTCAGTACGCCAATTACCAAGAACCTGTTTAAAAATATGGGAATCAACTTCCTGGGCAAACGTAAGATTGCATATGTGATTTCTTTGCTTTTGGTAGGTGTTGGGGCCTTCTCTCTTTTCACTACAGGATTACAACAAGGGGTTGATTTTGTCGGAGGACGTTCGTACCAAATCCGTTTTGACAATGCAGTGAATCCTTCTGAGATTGCTTCAGAATTGAATACTGTTTTTGGTAGCGGAACCAATGTAAAGACGTTTGGAGAAGCCAACCAGATTAAGGTAACAACGCCTTATAAAGTAGATGTAGAAGGTATTGAAGTGGATAATGAAATTCAGAACAAGCTTTATACTGCACTTCAAAAGTACTTGCCAGATGGTACCTCTTTCGAGGATTTCACTGTGGGTGCTTCGGAAAAGTCAATAGGTATTTTGCAATCTGTGAAGGTAGGTCCTACTATCGCGGATGACATTAAAAAGAACGCTTTCTTGGCCATTATTGGTTCTTTGGCTGTGGTATTCTTGTACATTTTGTTGCGTTTCCGCAAGTGGCAATTCTCCCTTGGAGCGGTTATTGCCGTATTCCATGATGTGATGATTGTATTGGGTATTTTCTCCTTAACAGGGAAAATCATGCCTTTCAATATGGAAATTGACCAAGCGTTTATCGCGGCAATCTTGACCGTAATTGGGTATTCGTTGAACGATACTGTGGTTGTATTTGACCGTATTCGTGAAATTGTCAACCTGAAGGGTTGGAACAACGGCGAGAACATCAATCAAGCCTTGAACAGTACTTTGAGTAGAACCTTGAATACTTCCTTGACGACCTTAATTGTGCTGTTGGCCATCTTCGTTTTTGGTGGAGAAAGCCTTCGCGGATTTATGTTCGCAATGATCATAGGGGTTTTGGTGGGTACCTATTCATCGGTATTTATTGCAACGCCCATTATGTTCGATTCTTTGAAAAAGAAGATAGGTTCTTTAGCCACAGCATAAAACATGACGTACATAAAAGAAAAAGCCGCTTTAAGCGGCTTTTTTTATTTGGGTGGTAGAAGGTTCACGCGATGCAGTATTTCAGTAAATAAGTCTTCAACAATATTGCATAATAATTCCATAATCTTAGTCTTGAAGCATTGGTAGCTGCAGCAATACTACATTGTATCCTTCAGCGTTGTCCTTTTTGTCTTTATATTTTAGAAAGTCAGTTGATTTGCGTTTAAAGTACTTCTGTGCCCTTTCCAATAGAATCTGAAGACCCAACGAGCGATGCTCACTGTTTTTGCCAACAAAACCAATTCCATTGTCCTTTACTGCACACATCAAATTCCCGTTGAGGCCTTTGCTGAATTCGACGATGATGTTTCCTTTTTCCTTAAGAGAAGACACACCATGCTTTATAGCGTTTTCTACTAGTGGTTGTACCATCATTGGAGGAATTCTGTTGGATTCAATATCTAAATCTTCCGGTAGAATTATTTTAAAGCTAAATGGAACAACTGTTTGCTGGTAAATTTCCATATAATACTCCAAGGTTTTGATTTCATCTCCCATTTCCACAAAGTCTTCTCTGGAATTCTGCAAGTTCATCCGAAGTAGTTTTCCAAGTGCCGAAGTCAATTTTTGTGCTTTTTCCGGCCTATCACCAATCATGGATATCACGTTTTGCAAGACGTTAAAGATGAAGTGGGGATTCATTTGAGACAAGAGCAATCGCTGTTCCAAGGATATTTTTTGCAGTTTTCCCCTTAAACTCCTCCATTGAAAAATACCCAATAGAAATATTACCATCAAAATTGCTATTACAATACTTAAGGAGAGTTGCGACCTTTTTTTGGCGTAAGCAAGGTCCACATTCGCTTTTTCTGTTTCCAAACGTTGAATGGTTTCTACCTTTTCCTTCGTCTCATATTCGACGGTAAGATCTTCGATTTTGGATTCCAATTCCTTTTTATGAAAATCCTTGAGAACCGTTTCCTTTGATTTCAAATGAGAATTAGCCTCCTTATAATTTCCAAGTTTTTCATGCGCTTCCACCAGATACGAATAGGCATCGAGAATCATATCCCGTTCATCCGTATTTCGAGACATGGAATTCAAAAATCCAATTGCAGACTGCGCACTTTTGATAGCTTCTTGATAATCTTTCTCTTGAAGGCTCACGTAGGCTTTAACCACCAGAATGGATACTTCAATGGTGGTAGGCTCATAAGGCCCCTCAAAAGAAGGTCTATTCCGTTCGAATGCTTCCAGGGATTTTTTATAATACATTAAAGCAGAATCTTGATGCTGTACTTTATAAGAAGCGCCTAAATAAGCATAGGCAAAAGGTAGGTTGTTTTGAAAGCCATTGGAGCGTAACGCAGATTGTATCTCTTTTCTAAAATAATAAGAAGAAGAATCAGGAATGTTCAAATAGTTTTTGGAATACACAACTCCCAATCGCAAAGTAACAGCAGATTTATTTCTAGTAGAGGCCATATACGAACTGTCCCCTGCCACCTTCATCAACAATTCTGCAGCTTTTCTATAACTACCTAGCGAAAGATGACATCTAGCCACTAAGTTCAACAAATACGGTTTCCATCTTTGGTCTGGATACTTCTTTTCATAAAACAAAGCACTGTTGCCATGTTTCAAAGACTTTTCAGGGTCTTTTTGGGTGGAGTAGATTCTGCCCAACATATAGTTGGCTTCTTTCATACTCTTGTCGTCCAAATAGTATTTTAACTTCAAATTATTATGATGGTCAATCGCCTCATGGTAATAGATGGCGGCGGAATCCAGTTGGTTTTTCACGAAATAAGAGGTTCCCAATTTGGTCAGGTATTCCGCTTTTCCATATAGAGTGCTGTCGCGCTTCAGTAGCATTTTCAGATGCTTCAAGTTTTTGCGGTGATTAGGATTTCTGTACGAAAGGCAATCCTTGGCAAAAAGATCTATTCCTAATTGCGAAGTTTTATTGAACTGACTATTAGCTAGCTGGGATATTCCTACTAGAAAAATGAATATTCTTAACTTGGATGTTGGCATTTAATCCCAATTCGTAAGATGAACCTTAAAAAGGTACGTACTTTAATCGTAGAAGATGACAAGGAAACACTGGAATATCTCAAAAAACTAGTTCGTCAGCACAACCAATTGGAGTTAGTCGCTGAAGCTTCTGACAAGTGCATGGCACTGCAGAAATTCAGGTTAGCGCAGCCCGATTTGGTATTGTTGGATATTGAACTAGGACAAGAGAATGCTTTTGACCTTCTGGACGAAATCGAGACAAAATCATTTCATCTCATATTTGTGACAGGACATTCTGAATATTTGCTACAGGCCCTGGAGTACTATGCCTTTTATTTTTTGATTAAGCCATTTGACAAACAAAAGTTCGACGGGATAATCGATGCCTTCGTGCAAAAAGCAAATCTTTTCTATGACCAGTCAAAACTAGAGTACTTGTCAAGCTTTGTTAGAAATCAGGATTCTCGGTTCTTTTTGAATACAGGACTTGATTTCTTGGCCATAGATCTCAATGATGTGCTATACTGCAATTCAGAGGGTAATTTCACCAAGTTTTACTTTAAGGAAGGTCGGCCTGAACTGGGTTCCAATAATCTCAAGTTCTATGAAAACCTACTACGGAGAAGAGGTTTTTTCCGAGCTAACCGCTTTCATCTCATCAACATTACGAATATTGAAGCCATCCTGAAAAAAGAAACCCTCGTCATGAAAGATGGCACCAAAATCAGTATTTCCAATAGGAATAAGGCAAGACTAAAAGAAATAATCGATGTTTTGAATGGGTAGTACGGGCAGCACTTTTTTGATAAAAAAAGCAATCCCTTGACATTTAACATTCAAGGGATTGTATTGCGCAATTTTGAAGAATCTTCAGTTAATGAGATTAATTAATCCATTAAAGGTAGCAACATTGAGATTTGGTTGTTGGAACGGGTGAACCGGTACCTCCACAATTTACCGAACCTGTCGCACCTCTATCAGTGCTTGAACCACCTCTCAACTTTTCCTGGTGAAAATTTGAAACTACTTTCTTATTCAATGCTAAACCAATTTTTTTACCTTTTTTCATTTTACTTGATTTTTAATATTTGCTATTTAAGCTAGGCAATACTACATCATCAAGCAATAGAGTTTACATAAGGATAGCGAAAAAACTTACTAGTAGTGTGTAATCAGTTATGAACGTTAAATCTTCTTTTTAATTGATTTCTTGGCGGTTAAAGGTGGTCTTTTTCATTTGGGTGGTAAAGACATCACATACTCATAGCCTTTTTGCAAATAACTACCTAGTAAGGGTGGATTTTCCAGCAGCTTTTGCGGTATAAGCACATATTCACGCATAGTAGCGCCATAAGATAAAAAGGGTTGTGCACCAAATGCTTCATCGAAAACCTTGGTGTCCTCCGGCGAAAGCCGAATACCTAGCTCCGCATCTTTGTTCACTTGAGAAAACATATGCCCATTGGCGGAAGTATAGGGCATAGTCTTTCCTTTACGTTCAAAGTTTGGATTCTCCGAAATGATGTCGTCAAAAAGTATAATTAGGTCTTCGCGATTCATTTTTTGGATAAAATAGGTTCCACAGATACCATTTTTTCAGCCACCTCTCGTATAACCTCTAAAAGATAATCAGTGGTTTCTTCTGTTTTGCGATGGTTGATAAAGCAAGCACGAATAGCGTAATCACCTTTCAGTTGTGTACCCATGATAAAAACCCGACCATCTTTCTCTAACTGCGGCATAAGCCTTCGGTTGAACTCTACGATTTCTTGTTTGTCTGTCATATTCCCTACATAACGAAAGCAAGAAACCGCAAGATGCGAATCGGCAACCAACTCAAAATCTGGAGCCTTCCCGACCTGCTTGTTCAGGTAGTTGGTCAAATCAATATCCTTTTGAATCATCGCCTTCAACTGTTGCATGCCATAAGCCTTGATGCTCATCCAAACCTTAAAGGCCTTAGCATTTCGCGATAACTGGAAATAATGCTCGTTGTACTCCAAACGATTGCCATCATTGGCTAGCTCAGTATCGAGGTAAGCTGCTTTTTTGAAATAGGTACGCTTCAACATGTCCCAATTCCGCACCAAGGTGCATCCCCCTTCAAAAGGTTGGTATAACCATTTATGAAAGTCTATCGCTATGGAGTCAGCCCTTTCCATACCCTTGTATAGGGGTTTTAGATTGTCCAATAAGGCAGCTAAAGCACCATAGGCACCATCAATATGATACCAAAGGCCGAATTCTTGGGCAATATCTCCCAAAGTATCCAAATCATCTATAGCTCCAGTATTTACGGTGCCAGCATTGCCAACCAGACAAAACGGTTGTAGGCCATCGGTCAAATCTTTTTCAATTTGATTGCGTAATGCAATGGTATCGATTTGAAAGGTTTCGTTGGTTTTGATTTTTCGCAAATGATTCGAACCTATACCCAGAAGCTCAATACTCTTATCCATGCAGCTGTGCACTTCTTCTGAAGCATATACCACAAAAGGCTTTCTATTGAAAAGTCCGGTTTTGCGGATTCCTTCTTTTTCAAAGAAAATATTGCGAGCCACTGTAAGTCCTGTGAGGTTGGCTGCCGAACCTCCGCTAACCAATACGCCACCTGAATCTTTTGGAAAGCCCATCATTTCAGCCGTCCAACGAATGACTCTTTTTTCAATTTCATTCATGGCAGGGGCTAAATGCCACTTGGTTTGGTTTTGATTGATGGTATGCGCCAATTTTTCGGCAATAATGGCGATTTGGTTCCCGCCCGACATCACGTAAGCGTACATGTTGGGCCCCAGGTTTC
>ERZ1740062.275-NODE-275-length-35163-cov-5.177481_pt1 | contig 35163 bp, 20 predicted proteins | sample MGYA00581741_ERZ1740062 | MGnify/ENA primary metagenome ERZ1740062 (study PRJEB43018, sample SAMN04849747) | marine metagenome | isolation source: floating plastic debris | place: Pacific Ocean | collected 2008-09-01 | study: EMG produced TPA metagenomics assembly...
TGCGGGCAACTTCAAGCGCCAAGCAAACCATTGCGCAATGATTCCCAAAATAATGATTCCCGCCAGCTCTATCATTCCTGGTTTTTTTTGTTAAAATAGGGTTTTTCTTTCAATGTATTCGGTTCTCTAGAGGGTCGTTTTCAAGTTCCTCGAAGGAAAATTAAGTGTAGTCGCTTTTTTGTTAAAAAACGGCCAATAATATTGAGGATTAGAGTTCTATCCGTAATGCTTTTCTTATTTTGCGAATCTTTGTCTAGTATTCATGAGGCTTTATCCTATAGAGACCGGCAACTTTAAATTAGACGGGGGTGCCATGTTCGGAGTGGTTCCAAAATCCATTTGGACGCGTACAAATCCCGCGGATGCCAACAATATGATTGATTTGGCAGCAAGATGTCTTTTAATTGAAGAGGGAAATCGATTGATTTTGGTGGATACTGGGTTGGGCAACAAACAATCTGATAAATTTTTTGGATACTATTACCTGTGGGGTGACCACTCATTGGACAATTCACTTGAAAAATATGGTTTCCATCGCGATGATATAACTGACGTCTTCATGACCCATTTGCATTTTGACCACTGTGGCGGAAGCATTCAATGGAATAAGGACAGAACCGGATATGAACCCGCTTTTAAAAATGCAACCTTTTGGACGAACCCAGAACATTGGGATTGGGCCACAAAACCCAACGCACGAGAAAAGGCATCCTTTTTAAAGGAAAATTTGTTGCCGATGGAAGAAAGTGGGCAATTGCGCTTTGTAGCGGTTCCCGAAAATCATTTTGCATCAGATAGTGCACTTGACTTTGGCATTCGCTTCGTAAACGGACACACCGAAAAACAAATGCTACCTACGCTAAAATATCAAGATAAAACCGTTGTTTTTGTGGCGGATTTAGTTCCCACTGTCGGGCATATTCCCTTGCCATATGTAATGGGGTATGATACCCGTCCCCTATTAACTTTGGACGAAAAACGAATTTTTTTGGATGAAGCCGCTGAAAACGGTTATTATCTGTTTTTTGAGCACGATGCTCACAACGAAATATGTACCCTAAAACAAACCGAAAAGGGAGTACGGTTGGACACGGTACACCGATTTGACGAAATTTTTACTTCCTAATACTGTTCAAACAGAAATATTCATTTGTATGATTTTTAAGCAAATTAAGATTTACCTCACTTCCGTAGCCGCTGGAATGTTCTTGATGGGTTGTGGGGCTACTGCCTTGGTTTCTACCCCGGTTGAAAATATTGATGCCGTTCCTCTTAAAATTTCGGAACTGTCAAAAGCTGAAAAAGAAAATTGGGGGCACCTCGATTTGGTTTCAGACACCATCCCTGGAATGAGCGTTGACCGTGCTTACGCAGAACTTATCAAAAACAAAAAAGGAAAGAAGGTTATCGTAGCCGTAGTAGATTCAGGAATTGATTTGGAACATGAAGACTTGGATGACGTGCTTTGGACCAATAAAGGCGAAGTGCCAAACAACAACAAAGACGATGATGGCAACGGTTATATCGATGACATACACGGATACAATTTCCTTGGCGAATCATACAACGAGCAATTGGAATATGTTCGCTTGCTTCGCTTAAACATGGGTGATGCAGCCACCCGCGCAAAAGCGCAATTAAAGTTGGACAAAGAGTATCCGAAAGCGCTTCAAAACAAACAACAGTACGAGCAAATTCTGCAAGTCGTGCAAGGTGCTGATAATGCGGTGAAAGAAGCCCTAGGCAAAGACACGTATACCAAAGAGGATTTAAATACAATTGATGCCTCTACTGAACAGATGCAGCAAAGCGTTGAGGTTTTGAAGCAAATGTATACCTATGGTGATGATATTCCCTCGGTTATTAAAGAACTTACGGAAGGGATTGAATATTTCACTGAGAGGGTAGACTACAACTTGAACAAAGAATTTGACGGTAGAAGTATAGTAGGAGATAACCCTTATGATTTAAACAGCGGAAACTATGGCAACGGAGACCCAAGCAATCGCGTTAAAACGGAAAGCCATGGCACTCATGTTGCTGGAATCATCGCTGCCGAAAGAAACAATGGTAAGGGGGCGAATGGTGTAGCTAAAAATGTGGAAATCATGAGCTTGCGTGCCGTTCCCAATGGAGATGAATATGACAAAGATATCGCGAATGCGATTCGCTACGCAGCAGACAATGGTGCGAAAGTCATCAATTGCAGTTTTGGAAAGTCTTTTTCACCTAACGCGAGTTGGGTTCATGATGCCATAAAGTATGCGGCGAGTAAAGATGTGCTTATTGTGCACGCAGCTGGTAATGACGGCGATGATTTGGATAATCCAGAAAACGAAAATTATCCAAACGACCATAAAAACACTGAATCTGAATTCACGAATAATGTGATTACAGTTGGTGCCTTGACCAGTGCTTATGGTTCAGAACTGATGGCAAACTTTTCCAATTATGGAACACGAAATGTGGATGTATTTGCGCCTGGCGCAAAAATTTATTCTACCATGCCAGGAAGCGAATACGAGTTTCAAGGAGGTACTTCCATGGCGGCTCCAGCTGTTTCGGGGGTTGCAGCTTTGATTCGTTCGTATTATCCACAATTAAAAGCATATCAGGTAAAACAAATCATTATGCAATCAGGCTTGGCTTCTAAAGCTACGGTTGTGGTTGGCGGGGATAATGCAAACACCGCTCCTTTTGGTGAACTATCGAAATCGGGAAAAATGGTAAACGCTTTTAATGCCTTGCTACTTGCTGATAGTATTGTTCGAGGCAAAGCAACTTTGGAAAACAACACCAAATAGACATGAAAAACATCCTTCTCCCTGCGCTTTTCGCGCTTTTTGCATCGCAGATAAGCGGACAGTCTACTTCGTACTGGCAACAACATGTGGACTATACCATGTCCATCGACATGGATGTTGAAACTTTTAAGTATGAAGGCGTTCAAGAGTTGGTGTATACCAACAATTCTCCGGATACCTTAAGCCGTGTATATTACCATTTGTTCTTCAATGCTTTTCAGCCAGGGAGCCAAATGGACGCAAGGTTGCAGAGCATTGCCGACCCTGACAATCGAATGATTGCGAATGGGAAAAGCCGAATCATGAGCTTGAACGAAACGGAAATAGGGTTTCTACACACCAATACATTGAAGCAGGATGGCCAAGATATTTCTTTCCAAGAAGAAGGCACTATTTTGGTGGTTGATTTGGCCAAACCTTTATTGCCCGGTAAAAAAACCACATTATCTATGACTTTTTCAGGGCAAGTGCCCGAACAAATCCGACGGTCTGGTAGAAATAATAGTGAAGGTGTGGCGCTTTCCATGACACAATGGTATCCCAAGCTATGTGAATATGATTTTGAAGGATGGCACCCCAACCCATATATCGCAAGAGAATTTCATGGGGTTTGGGGGGACTTCGATGTGAAAATCACCTTGGACAAAAACTATATCCTTGGAGGCTCTGGATATCTTCAAAACCCTAACGAAGTAGGATATGGTTATGAAGCTCCTGGAACCAAAATCAAAAGAAAAGGAAAGACGCTCACTTGGCATTTTATTGCGCCGCAGGTGCATGATTTTACATGGGCGGCAGACCCAGAATATCTTCATGACGTAGTCGAAATGGAAGATGGACCTACGCTTCATTTTTTATATAAGAATAACCCTGATATTCTTGAAAACTGGAAAAACCTGCAGCCCAAAACCGAAGAAACCATGCGGTTTTTGAGCAACAATATTGGAAAATATCCCTATAAACAATATTCCGTTATCCAAGGAGGAGATGGTGGAATGGAATATGCTATGTGTACCTTGATTACTGGGGAAAGAAAATTTCCAAGCTTGGTTGGGGTTATGGTCCATGAAATGGCGCATAGCTGGTTTCAACATGTTCTGGCGACCAACGAATCCAAACACGAATGGATGGATGAAGGTTTCACCACCTTTATCAGCAGTTTGTGCATGAATGAAGTCATGAACCAAAAGAAAGACAACCCTTTCGGACGCTCTTACAGCAGTTATTTTGCATTGGTTGAGTCAGGTAGGGAAATGCCCCAAGGCACCCATGCCGACCGCTATGCATCCAATTTCGCTTATGGCATTTCGGCATACAGCAAAGGGTCTATTTTTCTACCACAGTTGGGCTATGTTATTGGTCAAGAAAACCTTATGAAAACCATTCGAAAGTATTTCGACGACTTCAAATTCAAACACCCAACGCCCAACGATATTAAAAGAACCGCAGAAAAAGTTTCCGGATTTGAACTGGATTGGTACTTGACCGATTGGACACAAACCACCAATACCATTGATTACGCGATTGATACCGTGCAAGCAGTGGATGGTAAGACCAATGTTGTTTTGGAAAGAAAAGGCTTGATGCCCATGCCTGTTGACCTTTTGGTGGTAGGAAAAGATGGAACCCAAAAAACCTATTATATTCCGTTACAAATGATGCGGGGAGAAAAAACCAATCCTTACCCAAATTTGGAGCGTGTAATAAAACCGGATTGGGGCTGGGCGCATCCCAAATACGAGTTGATTCTCGATGAATCTTTGGAAAACATTGATGGTATTGCGATAGACCCCTCCCAGCTAATGGCAGACGTGGACAGCAGCAACAATGTATATCAGCCCAAACCTTAATCGAGAGGTTCTTTACAGCGGATAGACTTTAAAACATTGGCACAATGAGCCTTGATTCTTCTGACCTTTCGAAAGATACCTCAAGGATAGGTCATGGAGACAATTTGTATTCGAAGCTCCCCAAAAAGGAGCGGCTTACCCATGCTCGTGTTTTTGAATCGCTTTTTGTTAGCGGACACACATTGAAATCCTATCCTGTTCAACTCCGCTATTTGAAAGAAGAAGATTCCCGTGCTTCGAATAGCATAAAAGTGGCGTTTACGGCACCCAAAAGACGGTTAAAAAAGGCAGTACAGCGCAACTTGGTAAAAAGACGAATGCGAGCTGCCTACCAAGCCAACAAACACCTTGTTTTTAACAACATGAAGGGAAACTTTGCGTTTCTATTTTTATATCTTGGAAACACAACCCCGAGTTACGCTACGCTGCAGAAAGCCATACAAGACCTACTTTGCGCAGTGAAACAAAAAGAAAACCAAACCCATGATGCCTAAAAAACGTTTTTGGATTCCCGTAGTGGCAATAGCCTTATTCGCTGTGGGTAGCAGCTTCAAAAGTGACTTCTTAGAAATCTCCAAACAAATTGAAATCTTCACCACTCTTTTCAAGGAACTCAACATGAACTATGTAGATGAAACCAATCCCGCAGAATTGATGGATTCTGCCATAAAGAACATGTTGGATGATTTAGACCCTTACACGCGATTCATGAACGAACAAGATGTGGAATCATTCAAAATCAACAATGCCGGCGAATATTCTGGAATTGGTGCTTTGGTGCGATCTTACAAAAGCAAGTTGGTCGTGGTCGAGCCTTATAAAGACTATCCTGCTGACATAGCATGTGTAATGGCGTGTTTTGTTATCATCAAGATTGTTGAATTCAAAATTTTTGAGTGTGTTGACATCGTTCGAGAGTTGTTAAAGGGAGCCAATGGGACCGAAGTGGAAATCACTTTTGTCCGTCAGGGCGAAACCAAAAAAGCCATGGTTAAACGTGAAGGCGTAGAGGTAGATGCCGTTCCATTTTACGAGATGGTGGATGAAACTACCGGATACGTAGTTCTCTCCAAATTCAACCGAAAGGCTTCCAGCCAAACCAAAGCAGCTATCGAAGATTTAAAGGGAAAAGGCATGCAAAAGCTTATTTTGGATTTACGCGGCAACCCTGGAGGGCTGCTTTCCGAAGCGGTTAACGTAACCAATCTTTTCGTGCCCAAAGGCGAACTAATAGTTACCACAAAATCAAAAGTCAAAAAATTCAATCAAGAGTATCGAACCAAGAAAAGTCCGGTTGATTTGGAAATTCCCTTGGTAGTATTGGTAGATGGACGCAGTGCTTCCGCTAGTGAAATTGTTTCTGGGAGCTTACAAGATTTAGACCGGGCAGTGGTCATGGGGGCTAGAAGTTTTGGAAAAGGACTAGTACAGCGTCCGCTTAAACTTACCTATGGCACCCAACTCAAGGTTACCATTTCAAGGTACTATACCCCTTCTGGCCGTTGCATTCAAGCATTGGATTATTGGAACCGTGACCAAGAAGGCAATGCGGTTCGAAACACTAATTTTAAAGCGTTCAAAACCCGCAATGGAAGAACCGTGGAAGACGGTGGTGGGGTTATGCCTGATGTAGAGATTGCCTCCCTAAAGTCCAATGATTTAACCAGAGCATTAAGTTCCAATCAACTTATTTTTGATTTTGCGACGGACTATTTCTACGACCATACTTTTGAAAACCCTTCTGCTTTTACTTTTTCCACCCAAGATTATGACGGGTTCAAATCCTATGTAAAAAAACAAGGCTTCAGTTTTCAGACAGAAACAGAAAAGCTCTTGGAGGCCTCCATCGATTCAGAAAAACAGTTATTGGGAAGTGATGTGGAAGACCAATACAAAGCTTTGCTTGCTACAGTAAACCAAGGTAAATTCAAGGCTCTGGATTCTTTCGAGAAAGAAATCCGGAAAAGTCTTGAAGACGAAATCATCAGACGTTACTTCTACAGAGAGGGATTGTATCAGTACTACCTCAGCCATGATGAGGCAATTCAAACTGCCACTACCCTATTACAAGACAATGCAAAGTATACCGGTCTGTTACAGTAAATCGTGAGCGGTTCAAAACTCTATCTTCTTTTCACAATATGCCTTTGGGCCTTTTTCGGTACGGCTCAAAAATCTTTTCAAAAGGGCGTTGTAATTGATTCCATTCCCGTTGGGCAAAACGCCCAGGAATCCTTTGCGCTCTATTTGCCCAAAACGTTTGAAGTCAATACCCAGAGTTCCATTATTTTCATTTTTGAACCTGCTGCCCGAAGCAAAATAGGGATACAACCCTTTATTGATGCGTCCGAAAAGTACGGACACATTTTGGTCTGTTCCAACAATTCGAAAAACGGCCCCTATGAGCAAAACTTCGGAATTGCCAGTAGGCTGTTCGACCATGTTTTTTCCAATTTTTCCATAAAAGCTGATGAAATGTATCTCACAGGCTTTTCAGGAGGGTCAAGATTGGCTTCTTCCATTGCCACCTTAACAGACCGCTTTGCTGGTGTCATTGCGTGTGGCGCAGGATTTTCCAGTGGTGCGGGCCATCGGCCTTCGTTCCAAAATTTTGATTACGTAGGCTTATGCGGTGATGAGGACTTCAACTTTCGGGAAATGTACGAGAATCAAAACTATTTGGACATTATGAACTTTGACCAAACCTTGTTTACATTTTCAGGAGGGCACCGCTGGCCGGATAATGATAACATCGTTCGCGCATGCGATTGGTTGTTTGTTCAACATGAAAAGAAAAAGGTTTCTCCGGATAAAACCAGGCTGAACACTCTTTTTGAAGAGGAAAAGGCCCGAGTATCAGGTTTGAGCAATCAAAATATCCTTTTAAAGGCCCACGCGTATCAACGGCTCGTTCTACTGTTCGGTAGTGTATTTGATGTTCAAAATCTTGAAAAGGAATATGGGAAAATTATCAATTCCAAGGAATACAAGACCGCATCAAAGCTTCAAAATACTATTCTAAAACAGGAAGGCGCCCTTACCTCCCGATTCGTTAAGCGATGGCAAGCAGACTTGATGAATCCAACGAACGCTGATTATTCCTGGTGGGAAAAAGAATTCGACAAGCTCACCCAAAAGAACGCCTCGGAAGAAAACCAAAAAATGGTTCGTCGTATCACCTCCAATATAGGGGCCCTTACTTATGAAAGATTTTACGGAGATACCAACAATGCACCTCAAAAGGAACACCTCCAAACTCTTTTGTCAATTCTTCCTAAAATCAAAGCCTAATAAATCGGTTCAAATTTCGAAATCTGCACTTATTAGAAATACATTTTCTTTGGCTTGACCTTAATATCCAGTAAGATTGAACCCAAAATTCACTCTTATGAAAATTGGTGTTTCTATTTTTCTCATACTCTTCTGTTTATCCATTACTGCGCAAGAAGTTTCCAAACCCATCCTATTTGACAAAGCGGCCCTATCCGGAGTTGGTCTGGAACAAATAGAGCTCAAAGACACCCCAGAACGTAAATTTTTCAGAAGACCACTCTATCGCGGTGAAGAACTTAGTGCGTACATCGTGTCTCTGAATACCGGTACGAGCAGTTTCGAAAACTTTGGTTTTGATGAGTACGTTGAAATCTTAAACGGTGAAGCGATCGTTTTGCCCCATACAGCGAAAGCTCAGACGTTCTATTCACAGGACTTGTTTTTTGCGCCGAAAGGGTTCCAGGGCGATTGGTTCATTAATGCGGGAAACAATTTCCACTATGAAATTTCAGTTATCTCAACCCAACGTGCAGACACCTCCTTGGTACAGCAAAATGCCACCCACGAATTGATTTCCCACCGCATGTTATCCGGCACATTTATGGATGTACAAAATAAACCCATTCATAAGGAAGTATTACTTAAGGGTGCTGAGCTTACCATTTCTGTCACTGCTGAAAAACCTCAAACCAAATCCATAACCAGTAACGGAAAGGAAATGATTATGAAACTACTTTCGGGTCAAATTACCATAACTGATTCCGAAGGAGAAGAACATATTTTTTACACTGCGGATTATTTTATCCTTCCTTTGGGGTTTGAAGGAAAATGGTCCAGTTCTGGTCATGGATTGGTCAAGTACTTGACGATTGAAACTTCGGATTTTTGACCGTTTTCCATCAAATTAGAAACGGTGATTATCAATTTTATCTTCCAAAACTGAAAACATCCTGTACTTTTGAGTATGGGCCAACTAAGGGTATGTGAATTATTTGCAGGCGTAGGGGGTTTTCGATTGGGTTTGGAGCAAACGGGTCATTTTAAGGTCGTTTGGAGCAACCAATGGGAGCCTTCCACCAAAACGCAACATGCCTCACAGGTTTATACAGCTCGCTTTGGGCCTGAATCCCATTCCAATAGAGACATCGATACCGTTCCAATTGATGAAATACCGGACCATGATATTTTAGTAGGAGGTTTTCCTTGTCAGGATTATTCCGTAGCGTCTTCCTTGAAAAGCTCAAAAGGATTAGAGGGGAAAAAAGGGGTGCTTTGGTGGTCCATTCATCGCATCTTATCCGAGAAGCAAAATAAACCGCGCTTTCTATTGTTGGAAAATGTGGATAGGCTTTTAAAATCTCCTGCCCAGCAACGTGGGCGTGACTTTGCTATCATGCTCAGAAGCCTAATAAACCTCGATTATGCGGTAGAATGGCGGGTAATCAACGCAGCTGATTACGGAATGCCCCAGCGCAGACGAAGGGTTTTTCTTTTCGCTTATCATAAATCCACCTCTATTTTCAAGCAACTTTTAAAAAGTGATAAGACCTTCTGGTTGGAACAACAGGGTTTAATGGCTCAAGCGTTTCCGGTTGAAGATTTAACAGCTCATACATCTTCTTTCTTTTTAGACGAATCTCTTTTGCGTCTATCACAGCAGTTTAATAAAGGAGCAAAAAATTCACCCTTCTTAAATTCTGGTGTTTGTATTGATGGTAGAGTATGCACATCAAAAGTTTCGGCAAATTATGAAGGGCCAAAAACATGCCTCAGTGATATTTTAGAAAATGTATCCGGACGAAGTGAACTTTTCCTGTCCGAATCAGAAATCGCAAAATGGAAATATCTAAAAGGAGCAAAAAAGGAGCAGCGAACCCATAAAAATGGATTTACCTACCATTACAGCGAAGGCGCAATGCGTTTTCCAGATGACTTGAATCAACCTTCTCGTACGATTATTACCGGTGAGGGCGGTAGAGCGCCTTCCCGATTTAAACATGTAGTACAAACCGAAATGGGTTTAAGGCGGCTATCTCCTCTTGAGCTGGAACGCCTGAACATGTTTCCTGACAATCACACCAAGCTTGATGGTATTTCCGATACCAAAAGAGCCTTTTTCATGGGTAACGCTTTGGTGGTTGGTATTGTGGAACGCTTGGGTTTGGTACTGCATCAAAACATTCGGAAGGTTGAAAGGCAATTTTATCAAAGACTTGGCGAAGGAGCAGAAATTGTCCAGACTCCTTGACCATTTGTATGAAACCCATCTTAAACAGTATTCCGCAAAACGTGTTTCCAACATAGCGGAACAACTACAGGGTGTCGATGTCTTATTTCGACATAAGTATTCCAACAAAGCATATCGAATTGACGAAAAAGCACAATTGGATTACCCAGGAAGAGACCTGCCCACTTTCGCTTTTGAACTCGGTTATCACAAAGGTGATATGATAAAGCAAGGATGGTTGTTCGACCCTTTGAAAAAAACTGATTTCTATGCTTTAATCACCAACATTACGCTAAAAAAGAATGAATATGATTCATGTTCCATCCGATTTGTAAATCGAAAATAGCTAATCATTTGGTTTACCGAGTGAGGGCTTTCAGAAGAGTTTCTCAAGATAAAGGCCTTTATCCATGAAGGTTTCACTGGTAAAGTTGAACTGAAGCAACTAGACATGAACACTCAAGGATATCTCTATTTTTCAGGTAAACGAAAAGCTGAAAAACCCGTAAATCTTGTACTCTATTTAGACATGCTAGAACATTTGGGAATTGCGAAACGATTTATCTGACAGGTTTGTACACCATGTTGATATGTGGAATGCCGTCTTCCAAATATGTTTCACCCTCTGAAAGAAAACCCAAATCTAAATAAAACTTGGTAAGATATGTTTGAGCAGAAATTCGAATGGGTTGGTCATAGGTCTTCACCAACCAATCCATACTTGCTTGTACAATTTTCTTTCCATGCCCAAATATGCGATGTTCTGATTTGACCAAAACCCTGCCGATACTAGCCTCCTTAAAGTAATCCCCCGGGCCAAAAACACGAGTATAGGCCACGAGTTCATTTTCCACATATCCTAAAACATGAGTGGCGTTTTGGTATTTGTTATCGATATCTTGATAAATACACTCCTGTTCCACCACAAAAACCTCACTGCGCAAACGAAGCAATTCATACAACTGCGTTGCTGAAAGTAAATCAAAAGATAAAATCGATACGGTCAGTGAAGTGGGCAACTTGTGTCAGGTTTAAAATCTATACACAAGGAATTTTTTCGATGCGGCGTTCGTGTCGCCCTCCATCAAAAGGTGTACTAAGAAAAGTTTCTACCATCTCTAGAGCTTGAGGTAGCGCAATAAAGCGTGCGGGTAGACTCAAAATATTGGCATCATTATGGCCTCTAGCCAGACTTACGATTTCTTTGTTCCAACAAAGCGCACTTCTTACCTTTTGGTGTTTATTTGTAGTCATGTTTGCCCCATTTCCTGAACCACAAACAACGATGCCCATATCTACTTCACCGTTTTCAACATCAGAGGCTACAGGATGCACGAAATCTGGATAATCCACGCTATCTGTTCCATCCGTACCATAGTTCACTACCTCTATCCCTTTGGATTTCAACAATCCAACGATAGCCAATTTATACTCGGTTCCAGCGTGGTCATTTCCTATTGCTATTTTCATGGTTCTCAACGTTTAGGATGGTGGTACAAAGGTACAATTCTTTTTATCTCACATTGTTGATAATCTCTCATGAAGTTTACCATTATCCCTATTTTCAGCAGGTTAAGAAATCCTAGTATTGTTGATTGATTTCAAAGAAATTCGTGAAACTTTATTTTGATATCTAGCCAAAACAATGCATTACTCATTTCTATTTAATGTTTAGATAATATTCAATTAAAAATTAATCAAGGAATATTCAAGAATAATCAAAGTTTGTTAACACTAAATCAACTTTAAATTTTCAATAAAAACATGTTGATAGCACTTATTAAAATGCGTTGATATTAAATCTAAATTCTTGACTCCCAAGAAACTCATTATTGTAAAAAATGTGAACAATTTACTTTTCACGTGTAAAGCAAGTAAAACTCACTTTTTCTTTTCCCCTTGTCAACATACCATCATAATCATCATTTTTAATTTTTTAAAAAAGAAGAAAGAAATATTATATGGTATAATGTTAACAAAAGATGAGATGAACTTCTTGTCATTACTATTGCAATTATTGCTGTATTTTAATTTGTATTTTGGTCGAAACAAAGGGTAATGTCGAAAAAGAAGAAAAGAGCGAGTAGCCAAAGAAAAAACGAGATTACCAAAGGCATCTTCACTATACTCGAAAAAGAACCTACTAAAAGCTTTAACTACAAGCAAATTGCAGCCAAGCTTGGTATCACGGATACTAGGGATAGAAATGACCTCATCAAACGATTGGGGCAACTTAAAGCAACAGAAAGAATAGTAGAGGTGGAACGTGGAAGGTATAAGAAAATAGCATCTTTAAATACCTATTTTGAAGGCAAAGTGGACGTTACACAAAACGGGAATGCCTATGTCATAGTGGAAGATCAGAAAGAAGATATTTTCGTTCCCGCTGGAAAGCTTAATCGAGCGTTTCACGGCGATACGGTTGAAGTTTTCATGAAACCGAGACGTAATGGTAAAAAACCTGAAGGAGAAATAGCCAAGGTCTTAGAGCGTAAAAAGGATGCATATGTCGGTATTTTGGACAAACAAAAAACCTATGGTTTTGTGCGTCCTATGGATTCAAAGATGTATACTGATATTTTCATTCCTGCTGAAAAGCAAAAAGACGCTAAAGATGGCGACAAAGTATTAGTCGCTTTAGGCGATTGGCCAGAAAATGCAGATTCGCCTTATGGCGAAATCAAAGAAGTGCTTGGTAAACCCGGTGAACACAATACTGAAATCCATGCGATTTTAGCGGAATATGGACTACCCTATGAATTTCCACATGAAGTAGAGCAATATGCCAATCAATTGGATACGCGAATTCTTCCACAAGAAATCCAGCAGCGTAGGGACATGCGTGACACGCTCACCTTTACCATTGACCCAAAAGATGCGAAGGATTTTGACGATGCGCTCTCCTTCAAAATTCTTGAGAACGGAAATTACGAAATTGGAATTCATATTGCGGATGTTTCGCATTATGTAAAGCCCGGAACAGTGCTAGATGACGAGGCCTATGAACGAGCAACTTCGGTTTATCTGGTCGATCGCGTGGTCCCTATGTTACCAGAGGTCCTGTCCAATAATGCATGTTCTTTAAGACCTCACGAAGAGAAATATACCTTTTCTGCCGTTTTTGAAATGGATGAATCCGCTAACTTAAAGAACCAATGGTTTGGCCGTACGGTGACGTATTCAGACGAGCGTTTTGCGTACGGCGAAGCACAGCGTATTATTGAAACGGGAAAGGGTGAGATATCAAAAGAAGTTTCCATTAGAGATGGTGCCTATTCCGTTAGTGCCCCTATTGTAGAAGCCGTATTGACCTTGGACCGCTTGGCAAAAATCATGCGTACTAAACGTATGGATGCAGGGGCGATCTCATTTGATAAGATTGAAGTGAAGTTCAATTTGGATGAAAGCAACGAACCAGAGGGGGTATATTTTAAAGAAGCAAAGGATGCAAATAAGTTAATAGAGGAATTCATGCTTCTGGCGAACCGCAAAGTTGCCGAATATATAGGAAAGCAAAAGAAAACCTTTGTGTATCGGGTTCATGATGAACCGGATGAGGAGAAACTCATGGCGTTGAATGGTGTAATTTCAAGATTTGGACACTCCTTGAATTTACGAGATAAAAAAAGCGTCAACAGTTCTTTGAACCAACTACTTCAAGATGTAAGAGGCAAAAAGGAACAAAACTTAGTAGACACACTTGCCATTCGAAGTATGAGCAAGGCCATTTATACTACCGATAACATAGGCCACTATGGACTAGGTTTTGACTTTTATACACACTTTACTTCGCCTATTAGACGTTATCCTGATGTGATGGTGCATCGTTTATTACAACATTATCTAGATAAAGAAAAGCAACCAAAACAAGACACTTACGAATCCAAATGCAAACATTCCTCTGATATGGAATTGTTGGCTGCTAGCGCGGAACGTGATTCCATAAAGTACATGCAAATCAAGTTCATGGAGAATCACAGCGATAAAGAGTTTTTGGGTGTGATTTCTGGAGTTACCGATTGGGGAATATATGTTGAAATCATCGAGAATAAGTGCGAGGGCATGGTGCGTGTTCGAGATTTAAAAGATGATTATTACATTTTTGATGAAAGACTTTTTGCGGTTGTAGGGGAACGAAGAGGAAAAGTATATCAGCTGGGGGATGAAGTGGTCGTTATGGTGAAACATACGGATTTAGTGAAAAGGCATCTCGATTTTACGTTGTTGGGCAAAAAAGAAGAGTAAAAATTAAAATGTATCCTGTATGAAATATATTGCTTCATGCATTTTAGGTTTGCTGTTTTGGGTCTCTTGGGGACAAGGTGAGAAAATCACCCGCGATTTGAAGAAGTTCGATAAAGTCAAAGGGTTCGACGGACTCTCAATTAATCTTATCAAATCAAACCAGAATAAAGCGGTTATTACGGGAGCAAATACGAATAAAGTTGCTATTGTCAACAATGATGGAACCCTAAAACTGAGAATGGAGATTGATAAGATTTTCAGTGGGTACCGAACGTTTATTGACCTTTACCACACAGAGGACTTGGTAGTTTTGGATGTTAACGAAGATGCTCGCATCTACAATGAAAAAGCATTCGTACAGTCTGTTCTTGAGCTAAAAGCACAAGAAGGTGGGGAATTGGTCATCAATTGCCAAGTAGAGCAATTATTGATAAAAGCCGTTACCGGTGGAGAGATTACGACTAAGGGTTTTTCTAAGAATCAAGATATCAACATTAATACTGGCGGAGAGTACGTTGGAAAATCTTTCAAGACGGAATTCACGACAGTTACCGTAAATGCAGGAGGTTCGGCTAGTATTTATGCAACAGACTATGTTCAAGCCAATGTAAAAGCTGGTGGAGAGGTATTGGTGTATGGAGATCCTGCCAAAATGGATGAAAAAAAGGTGTTTGGAGGTAAAATCAAAAGGATGTAGACATGTGGGATGATATTCAGACCGCGATTCCGTTGGGTTTCTTTTTGAGTTTCGTGGTAGGTCCTGTATTCTTCGTTCTTCTGGAAACCAGTGTAACCAAAGGATTTCGTGCTGCAACTGTTTTTGATATTGGCGTCATTCTAGCGGATATCGTTTTTCTTCTCATTGCCTATTTCAGTAGTTTTCAACTCCTAGAAAACTTAAGCAATCAACCAGGTCTTTTTGTTTTCGGGGGAACGATTTTACTAGTTTATGGAGTGGTATTGTTCGTTCGAAAAGAGGCAAAGAAAAAACCGGGGTACAAAATCAAAAAAGGAACATATTTAGGTTTGATGGTCAAAGGGTTTCTCCTGAACTTTATCAATATTGGAGTATTGGCCTTTTGGTTGGGATTGGTGGTTATTGTTGGCCCCAGTTTGGATAATGACGAAAATAGGATTTTACTTTTCTTTGGAACAGTGCTTGGCGTCTATTTCGCAACCGATTTGGTCAAGATTGTTTTGGCTAAGCAGTTAAAGAAATACTTGACGGAAGAACGAATCGTGCTTATTAAAAAGGGTTTAGGAGTACTGTTGATGATTTGTGGCGTAGTATTGATTACAAAAGGCTTTTTACCCAAGGATAAGTTCAACATTCAGGACGGTATAGAACGCATAAGTGAATAAAAAAACCCAACTATCTATAAGATATTGGGTTTTCTTTGAGGCATCGAGCGGATTCGAACCGCTGTACAAGCTTTTGCAGAGCTGTGCCTAGCCACTCGGCCACGATGCCGTTTGAGTGGTGCAAATGTAGTATTTTTTTTGTTTTTCCTAGTGGGTTTTAGCCTCTTTCAGAAGCCATGATGACAGTGACACTTTCCACATCACCTCCTATAGGCGGATTGATTTTGGATACGGCAATTTCTGCTTTTTCCACCATGTTTATTTCGTGAAGAATTCGGTCTAAAATCCGTTTGGCCACATGTTCTAATAATTTGGAACGAATGGCCATTTCATTCTTGACAATATTGTTCAAATGAACATAATCGACCGTTTCTGAAAGCGTATCAGATATTGCTGGAGCCTTTAGGTTGGCCCATACTTCCAAATCAACGCGATAATCACTTCCAATTAGGCTCTCCTCTTTTAAACAGCCATGGTTGGCATGAACGCGGATGTTGTTGACTCTAATTTTGCCCATATTCCATTAAGGATAATTGATGGGCGCAAAAGTAAAGAATTTAATAGGTACACCTACAGTTGCTCAAACCTTGGAATAAATCCATCCCTACAGTTAATACGTGCGTTCCAGTGCTATATCCTAGTATTTCGTTGGTAATAACTTGGTAAGAATAGCCAAAATAGAAGTTGCTTTTCTTCAAACCAGCAATAGGCGCTATGTACAACGGCTCACCATATTGGTCATTCAAGAATCGATAGGTCAAACCGACATAGTAGTAATCTTCAAAGTCATGAAACCTGAATTTGGCATTCAAATCGGTAACCGAACGGCCATCACTTTCAAACCACTGAAAAAATTCTGAATGTTCAATCTCGAACTTACTGTTTTTGTTTTTCTTGATGCTGTACCCGGTATATGCATAGTAGTTACGTAGCGTATTCGGTTCAAAAACAGGATTGAATTGGGTCAAGTCCTTATTCAATAGGTTTGACGCATTCGCACTAAAATAGAATTTACCATATCGGTATAGTACACCAATATCGAAGTTGTGGTTCGTAGTCGATTTATCATCGGTAGGAAGCTGTCCATTAAAGTCCGTGAAATTCTCAACATCAATTCGAAACTGGTTAAAGTTGTAGGAAATACCAAAAGACAGGAAAATATCATCATAGCGGTCCAAAGTCAAGTGGTGTGCGAACGAAACACGCGAACCTCTTTGTTTGGTTTCACCATTACTGTCATTATACAACAGCATTCCGATACCACTTCGGTTCCCAATACGAGCGTCTGCGGCCAGGGTTTGGGTGTCCGGAGCATCTTCAATACCTACCCACTGGGTAAGTCCATTCAAGCGCACCTTGATATGATCACCAATTCCTGCATAGGTTGGCGACATGATAAAAGGGTTATCCGCAATGTATTGAGACAACTGCGGTATGGTCAGCTCCTGCCCTCTACCAAAGAAGGCGAGCAGTAAAAAGAGGATTGTGAGGTGGTTTTTTGTCAACATGTTTTAGTAGGTTAAGCATCATTGTCGATATAGGGTAAAATTCCCGATGAATTCTCGGTCGTCAGTTTCGCCTTGCAGCTTGATAACGTACCAATAATCACCAGTTGGTAAATCGCTGTTGTTATAAATTCCGTTCCATCCAGCATCGCCATATCCCATACGATATAGCTCTCTACCATAACGATCAAAAATGACCATTAGTACATTAGGGAACGCTTCTAAATTATCAGGAAGCCATGTATCATTAAGATTATCTCCATCTGGTGTGAAAAAGTCAGGTATCTCAATATCAATGAATTCCATAAAAATTTCCATCGTGACCTCGCATCCATTCTCATCAATTACAGTAACCGGATAGGTAGCCGTTCGATTAATGATGAAGGTGTTGTCCGTGCCATTGTTTACATCACCAAAGTAGAAGGTATAATCTTGCAATCCACCCGTTGCCGTAGCAGTAATTTCGTTGATGTTCGTGTTTTCAACCACAAGGTCCAAAGGCTCAAAACTTTGTATGGTGAAATCGATGGTGTTCACGCAACCATTGGAGTGTGCAATAGTCAACGAATGGTCTCCTGGTGTAATATTCGCAAAGTCCGAGGTTAATTGCATATCTGCAGGGTCCGTTGAATCTAAAGCATATAATACATTCCCTGAAATAGTTTCATCTTCAAAGGTGACCATTAATGTATTTTCAGGCAGCACTCCGGTACAGGTATATACAGGAGTAACTTCTGCCGCTAGGTTTACTCCAGGTTGAATATCAACAAATACATTGGCTTGACATCCCTGAGAATCCTGAACAAAGACAACATAGGTGCCTGCCGCCAGGTCCTGGAATTGGGTTTGGTCTTGTATAAAATCTCCGGCAGCGTTGGAATTGAGACTCGTAAAGTAAGGTGCTGTTCCACCTGTAATATTCACCTCAAAAGAACCATCTTCGCTGTTGAAGCAAACCTCATCCATTACATTGATAGACTCTACCATAATTGGAGCAGGTTGGTCAATAATGAACTGGAACGTTAAGAAACATCCATTTCTATCCTGTGCAATCACATCGTAAACCCCTGGAGACAAGTCTGTAAATGTTCCAACGGTATCAAACTGATTTAGGTTAGGCGTAATGGCATAGAATATTTCTCCTGTACCACCGGATACTTCAAGGATAATGGAACCGTCTTCTTCTCCGGAACAAGTCACATTGGAAGATTCTTGACGGTCTACCTGCAATGGTGCAGGGTCCATAATGTTAATTACTCCTGTGGTAAACTCGCAATCGCCACTCGTTACATGCACATAATAGGTTCCAGCCACTAGCATATTGAATTCTCCAGTGGTATTCGGTCCAGCGACCATGTTGGTCAAGGCAGCATCAGTAAACAATTCATATTGATATCCACCCAAACCTCCTACGGCATCGGCAATAATAGTTGCAGAAGCTTCTCCAGTACAGTTGATGAATGCGGCGCTATCGTCAACAATTACATCTAATGGCATTATGGGGTCAACGCTCACTTGATTGGAAATCATGGAAGCACAATTGAATGCGTCTCGAACAAAATACTGATAGTCACCCGCAGGAACCGTAAAAGCATGGGATGTGCCTCCGCTCATCGCAGTATAGCTGACACCATCCAAGCTAAATTCATAAGGTGCATTACCCCCAGTAGCACTTAGTTCTATAGTTGCATCTGTTGTACAAGTTAATGGGGTAACTTGAATCAAGTTCGCCATGACCTCATTCGGTTCGGTTATCACGACTTGAACGGTTTCCACATCACAATTCCAACCATCAGATACGGTAATGCTATATATTCCAGCTCCAAGATTATCAAACGCTGGATTGGTCTGTGTACCGGAAGATGTCACAATAGTTGTCCCGGTTGGGTCGTAAATATTGAGTTGGTATAGATAAGACCCACTTCCATTCAATACATTTTGTGCGGTAACCGTTGCATTGGTATCTCCAAAACACTGCAATAGTGTTGGCGTTGCTGAAATATCCGCGGTAATGAAGTCTGGTCGAACCAAAACAAGTGGACGCGCGATGGAGCAGTTGTAGTCATCTGTAATGACAATACTGTAACTGCCCGCAGAAAGACCAGAGAACACATGGCTAGACACATCGTTTATAGTATATACTTGCGAAGTGGTAGTGTTGGTTACCACAACGTCATAGGGTGCATAACCACCTGTAGGAGAAACCTCGATTTCACCAAGATTATTGTCACAGGTTACATTTGCGGTTTCCAAAGGCGTAGCATCCAACGCCATGTCGGGTGAAACGATGGTAAACACATTGGAATCTTGTGTACAAAGCGGGTTAGCCGTTTGGGTCACACGCACAAAGAAACTACCCCCAGTTATTCCTCCTACCGGGAATGGATTGGTAGAAGTGCTGCCTGATGCAGTGATTCCTGTTGTAGTGCCATCTGCATTGAGCAGCTCGTAATCATAAGCACCACTATACCCGTTTATCATGATTTCAAAAGCACCATTGGTATCACCAAAACAAATCACTGGGGCAGTCGGCGTAGCCGTTACAGTCATCAAGTCATACGGTGCGATTTCGTAAGGAGCTGTGTCCACAAAACAACCTGTATTCGTATCGGTAACACGGAAGGTGTAGCTACCAGGAGCAGTCAATTCATATGTTGCCGTTGTACTTGACGGAGTCGCAGTTTGCGTTCCGGAAGGATTTCCAATAGGCAACAATTCGAAAGTATATGTGTTTGGATTGCCGTTATCGGTAACGGTAATGGTTACTTCTTCTGGATTCGCACAAGAAATGGCAACATTTTGACTTACCGTTGCGTTGAATACGTTTATCGGCTGCAAGGTTATTGCATCTGTTTCCAAACATCCATTGGCATCAGTAACGTATGTAGTGATGTTTTGAACTGCACCGCTATCTACAATATCAAAGGTGTTGGAACTTTGGAAGGTTACATTGTCAATACTGTAGAGGTAAGGCGCTGTTCCTCCTCCTGCCGTTATGGTCAGGGTTGATGTGTTCGTTGTATTTGATGCGTTACACACAAAAGGTGTAGCGGCAGCAGAAACGGTCAACACGGCTGGCTCGCCGATGCTTTGGTCGAAGAAGCCATCACAGTTTCTGGATGATATCACACGAACGCGATAATCTCCCTGCGGAAGGTTTTCGAAAACATTGCTGGTTTGGGCCGTTCTTATGGGTGTCGTCAGATTTAAGATGTCGTATAATTCGTAAGTGTAAACAGGATTCAAAGCCGTGGCCATGTCTAGATTTACAGTCAATCTTCCGTCTGAACCGCCATTACAGTTCACATCTTCCGCAACAACGCTAGTGATAACCGGGTCAACGCTGTCATCCAATTCTTGGGTGATGGTTTTAACACAAGTATGTCCGGTAGCATTATCGGTAATCGTAAAAGTGTAGGTGCCAGGGTCGGTTAACCCTGTGAATACGCCTGTGGTATTCGTAGGCAATGGTGTAGATAAGTCAGGGAAAGTAACTGCGTAGGTAAAATTTCCAGAACCTCCTGTTTGACTTACGGTTACATGACCTCCTGGGTCTAGGGTACAATCGATAGGTTTGTCTACGGTAACTACAGGAATGATTTCATCGAATAACTCAACGGAATTAGTCGTATGCACACAAGACCATTGGTCCGCTATCTCTACAACATAGATTCCCGCTCCCAAACCATTAAAAACAGGTGAAGTTTGTGGCGAACCGATAAGGGTTCCATTTCTTCTTAGCTGGAAGGTAAAGTTGGTATTTTGCCCTCCTGAAGTACCGGTTACCTCTATCACACCCTCTATGTTCGTACAGTTTGGTGTGTTGATTTGAAGCGTCGCTGTGATTGGGTCTGGGTCCACAAGGACAACATCGGGTAACTGGAACTCACAATCAAATTGGTCTTTCACCCAAACTTGATAGGTTGTCCCTGGAGCAATACCACCGCTGAGGTTTTCAAATGATGGATTGGCAACATAAGATGCAGTAGAAGCAGGTGCCGTCGTTCCCACATAGTAGGAATAACCACCCCATCCGCCTGCAGCATTGATAATTTCGATACTACCATCGTTACCCAAACAAGTTACCTCCGTCACCTGAGTGGCAGCTGAGATACCGACGTTGGGTCCTGCTATAGTAAATGATTGCGCATAAATACAATCAGAGCCAGGAGGATTATCATCCACCACCTCGATGTAATAGGTGCCTGCAGTTAATCCAGTGATGGTAAAGGCGCCATCGGCATCTGAACCAGTAGTAGTTGTATCATCCCCAAGATTGGTTGGGGTGTTGTTTACATCGTAATAAAGCGTGTAGGATGTTGCTCCTGTATACGTGGTGCTGGTAGCATCCACTAGGTCTAAAGAAACACTTCCATCTGTATCACCAAAACAGGTAATGTTATTGGTGGAAACTACATTAAGTTGCAATACTTCAGGGTCTGCAACAGTATGTGAAATGGTCTAAATACAACCTGTTACGGTATTCCGGACTTCAAAATTATGCGTGCCTACAGCTAAGTTGGTAAAACTACCAGAGGCCTGGAAGCTCACCCCAGGAAGCAATTTGAACTCATAGTTGGCAGGGTCGGTAGTGGAATTGGTCAAAAGGCCATTCGCTGTAATCGTAATGTTTTCGCCCGTGGTACAGGTCGCAACGGCATCAATTGCAATAGATGCAGACTGTAATTCATCAAAAGCGTTTATGGTTGCGGTTGTACTTCCCACACAACCATTCGAGTCATAAACATTTATTATATAGGTTCCTCCGGCAAGATTCGTTTCTGTGTAACTATTGTTGCTTCCCGTCTGCTCTACAACATCATCTGCAAGGGTAGCGGTACCTTGGTCATTGATAAATTCATATACGGTATAAACACCTGTTCCTCCTGTAATCGCTGCAGCATCCACGGTAAGTGTTGCGTTATCTGGATTGTTCCCTAGCGAACAACCAAACTCGACTACGTCAATGTCGATGTTGTCAATAATATCGGGTTGCGTAATGACTTGCGTTTGCGTGGAAGCACATGCATTTGCTGCGGTAATTTGAATGGTATACGTGATTCCAGCAGCCAAACCTTGAAGACCGTCAAATTGTGCCGTTATTCCATTGGATGAACTAGGAGCAATCGGGAATGTTGCGCTGCTTCCAGGTCCAGAAATGATACTGAAATTGTAAGGACCTATCCCGTTATCCACCGCACTTACTTGAATGGTTCCGTCGTTGGCTCCATTACATGTGGCATTGGTTGTCGAAACAATATTGAATGAAGGAACAACAGCTGGTGGTACAGGAATGGTAAACACCCTTGAGCACTCTGGCCCCGTTGTATTATTATCGTAAACCGTGATGGTATACGTCTCGGCCACAGTGGTATCAAACACAAAAGGATTTGATGGGATATTGGTTCTTGAAACAACCGTTCCGGTTCCATCCGAAATTTCATAATCATAGTCTCCTGAACCGTCAAGTGCTTCTACTCTGATTTGAGCTTCAGGAGTTAGGGTAGAACAGTCCAATAATTTTATAAGCGTTGCATCGACATCCAATATCGGATGAACCGTAACCGTGCTGGCCGACATACAACCATTGCTGTCTCGTATGGATAAATTATAATTTCCGGGTACTACATTATTGAATACCCCACCATTATCAACATAGGTCGTTCCTCCATCAATGGAATAGAAAATTTGTGCGGCGGAACTTGAAGCCGTAATCGTAATCGTAGCTGGGTTAGCACAATTGTCAACCGCAACCGCATCGATGGTTGGGTTCGGTGTAAGCGTCATGTTGACGGAACCAATATTGGCTGAACAACCATATTGGTCTTGCATGCTGACACTGTAGGAACCTGCGGGAGAATTGGCAGGTATTTCCACCGGGTTATCTGAGGTTGCTGTAATGGTACTAAAAGGAGCAGGGCCTGTAATGGTGTAGGTATAGATACCTCCACCACCTAATGGGTTCTGAATTTGGATAAGACCCGGGCTATCACAGCTAATATTTTGTAAAACAACCGGTGTACCCGATAGTACATCAAGCTCTTCCAAAAGTTGATTCTCTGTTGCGCCCACTCAACTATCCACACCTCCGGCATCTACCTCAACTACCTCAATAAAATAGTTCCCTTGCCCTAAGCCGGTAATGGTAATGTCTTGTGGAGAGTTGTAAGGAATGTTTCCTCCACTAGAAGTTACCAAGACAGGACTGCCAGCGACCATATTGTACAATTCCCAACGGATTTCAGGGCCGAACGGCAATTCATTATCGGTTACTGTGTAAACAATACTTCCATCACTCGCACCAAAACAGGAAGGCGTTACTACGGAAGTGATTTCCAGAGGTACGGTAATAAGGTCATTAACATTGACATTACTTTGTCGCACACAACCCGCAGCATCTCTCACGTAGAATACGTAAGTCCTACCAGGAACCAATCCAGTAAACAAATACGGATTAGACAAACCTAGCGCAGGTGTTGTCCATGGAACTGTTGGCGTGACCTCGTTAAAGTTTGCGGGGTCGTCGGTATAAGTATACTGATAGTTTGGTGTACCTTGAGACCCTTGTACCGTAACTTGGAGTTCATTACAATTGACTATAACCGCGGCAATGGTGATGTCCAAATCATCCAAGGGATAAGGAATGATAAATGGAGGAAAATCCGTTTGACAAAGGGTGTTTCCAAAAGCGTCAACGGTTCGCATAGATGGATTGACGGTTGTCCCGGAAGCAAAACCGAGCAATTGGTCAGTCGTTCCAGGAGTGGAGTTGTCACCAATCCAAGTAGCACCGCCATCAGCACTGAATTCTATCGTTACTAGTGTTGTTGGATATCCGACGAACTCAAAACCAAAATCACTTAGCACGCCGGTACAGGTAGCTGGGGTAACCCCTTGAATGGTGGCAGTCAACTCATCCGGATTGTTGATGGTTATCGGCGTTTCAGTAACCGTACATCCAGTTGCATCGGTAACGTTAATGGTATAGTCACCTGGCATTAAGTTGAAATAGGTTCTAGTAGTAACCCCTACATTGGTGTCCGTCTGGTTGGATGAGCCGGCATTATCCAAATCGATAATTTGAATGGTGTAGGGAGCGATTCCAGAGGTAATATCTACTTCAATGGAGCCTGTTCCGTTGTAACATTGCGGGTCCGTTGGCGTATTGGTCACCGTCAATGGCGTAGCCGGATTTACCGTAACGGTCTCCATGAATACGCAATAGGCTACTGAAGTTGCAGTGTCTCTTACATAGACATCATAGTCTCCTTCGTTTCCAGTCGTAACCGAGAATGTATTGGATGCTCCGTAGGAACCAGCAGGGCTGTTTCCTGTAGGAACAAAAGCATACTCAAGGGTTCCAACACTTCCGAAGGTGTTCACGGTAATACTGCCTGCGGCACAGGTAGTGATATCGGTGACCACAACTTCAGGGGCTTGGAAAATCGCAATGATAGGCACCGTGGTGCTACACCCGAAACCATCACGAATTTCAATGTCATAGTTACCCGCTGTTAAATTGTTGAAGTTATAAGTGACGGCACTGACAGGGGTTGGGGTCAACCAAGGCCCGGCATTTATTCTAAATTGATAATTACCGTTACCTCCTGTTACATTGATTTGAATGGTTCCATCATTGGTTGAGGTGTGGCACACATTCGCCGCATAAGTAATAAGGTTTACTGCGGGCACATTCAAATCGGTATCAGTAAGGTCAGAACAGTTGTTCACATCTCTTACACGAACTCTGTAATCTCCGGCCATAACACCAGTAAACACTGGATTGCTTTGATATGCGGTGATGACTCCTCCAGCGTTGTCTTCCAATTGGTATTCGTATGCAGGCGTGCCTCCCGTAGCGCTTGCGGTAATCGTGGCCCCACCATTGGAACAAGTCAGGGTTTCCGTCAACACAGCACTTGCTTCAACCAATGCTGGTTGTGTAAGCGTTTGATTTAATGTGGTGATACAGCTGTTATCCAGTACATCTCGAACTTCTATGGTATAACTTCCAGCGGCTAATCCAGTTAAGGTGACCGGACTTGTTGTTGAAGTGGTAAATGTTCCACTTCCATTTATATCGTATTCGAAACCATTGGTTGTATCAAAGTTTTCTACTTCGAACGTGATGGTTCCATCACCAGCCCCATTACAGGAAAGATTGCTTGAAGCGGTAATTTGGGCATCAAAAGCAAACCCATCCTCTACCACAACATCCAAGGTTACAGTACCTGCACAAACTTCAGGGATTTGGAATGCTTGGATATCATCAAAAGCGACATCATTACCGTTTACAACGGCTGAATTGGTTCGTATTACGATGTCCAAATTGGTTTCCGCACCCGGATCAAGGGTTACGGTATAGTTCTGCCAATCGTCCGCATCGTTGTTTTTAGGAACATTCCCAGTTGTAGTACTGGCAATAATAGTTCCTAGGTTATCTACAAGTTGAACTTCTATAGAAGGATCTCCACCAGAAGTTCCAACACGTTGAATATTATATGCCCAGAGGGAGATGGTAATATCCCTGTTTGGTATCACTTCAATATTATCTTTGCGATATACTACTCCGCCAACTCCGGCGACCCCACCCACATTGATGGCCAAAAATCGTCCTCCGGGATTCCCGGTATGGTCGTTTGGACTTCTCCAAGACCCATAAGGGTTTACGATAAGTTGCGTTACGGAATATTCTCCATCCTGAATATGGGTATCTGTTCCAAAACCACATAAGCTGGCACTACCATCTTGCGGTTCATAGCAATATGCAGGATCAATTTCGCTGATAGGGGTATTTGGTCCCGACCCAAAGTTTTCACTTAGGAGTATACTTGGAGCAGGAGCAGTATTACTGGTATAGTTTACTGAAATGGTATGCGTTCCGACAGCAACATTGTTGAAAACATTTGAGGTGTTGGGTGTATTGGGCACACTGTTTATCTCATAAGTATAATCGTAAGCGGGACTATCCGGTGTTACCGTTATGGTCCCTTCTCCATCGCACTCATAGTCGATACTGGCCGTCACCCCTGGAGGTGTTGGCTCAGGGTCAATAGTGACCGTCATGGCGAACGTACAGTTGTTGGCATCGCGAATGTATACAGTATGCGTGCCGGGCAACAAGAAACCGATAGCGTTTGTTCCGTAGTTTGTTCCGCCATCAAAACTATATTCGTATGGCGCTGTGCCACCAATGGCATTGGTAATACGAACTTCTGCACCCAAACCTGGGTTACATTCTGCAAGTTGGGTTACCGCAGCTGAGGCCGATAAAGTTAGCGGCTCACTGATGTTATATATTTGGTTTATGATGCAATTATTGGCATCACGTACCCGAATGTTATAGCTTCCAGCAGGCTGATTTACAAATTCATTGGATACTTGGAATGTAGCACCATTGTCAATGCTGTATTGATATGGTCCTTCTCCTCCACTTGCGACAATGGTTATGGTTGCTTGTGCTTCTCCGCTACACTGAATTCCGGAATCCGTTATGTTCAAGGCCAAAGGTGCGTCTTGGACAATGGTGATATCAAAAGCAGCTTGGCAATATCCTGCGGCGCCCGCATTGTCACGAACATATACGTCGTAGTCACCAGCACCCGTCACGGTGATAGGGTTGGTTGCTGCAAAATCTCCGTCGTTAACCGTTGCACCATCGGAGACAATAGCATACACATAACTTCCATCGCCTCCGGTGGCTACAAGATCTACATTGGTAGTCGTGGCACACGCTGTAATATTCGGAGCGGTGGCACTTATAGTAAGCTCAGGATTTATGGTAATGGTTTCACTATCAACACAGTTGTTTCCATCTTGAACGTCAATGGTATACGTTCCGGGAATAAGTCCGGTGAAGACGTTTGAAGTTCCAAAGACGCCCCCATTGATACGATATTCATAGTTGCCATCTCCTCCCGAAACCACATTAGCGGTTAACGTAAGGCCTACGGCATCATCATAACAAGGATTGTTCGGTACAATGTTTAGTACCGGGGCAACAGCTGCATTCAACACAAAGGTTGTGGTAACGATACAACCATTAACATCTTCTACAGCCGCTGTGTACGTGCCTGATTGAGCCAATCCAGTAAAGTTTCCTGTACTATTCGTGCCAAAGGTGGTAGCGTCTGGATTGGTGAGGGTAAAACTGTTTCCTCCCCAGCCACCAGTTGAGGTCAAGACAACACCTCCTTGGGTTGTACAAGTAGGCTGCGATTCGCTGGCACTTAATGTTAAGGCTGCAGGTGGACCAACCAAAGTATATGATGCTGAATACGAACAATTCGTCCCTGCTTCAGTTAAGGATAATGTATAGGTTCCCGGAGCAAGATTGTCTACGTTGCTTACAACAGCGGTTGTACTTCCGGTTCTTACCGTACCTGAAGGCCCTGTTATGGTATAGTTAAACGTTTGTCCAGTTTGAAAGGAAATATCAAAGCGAATACTTCCGTCATTGGCCCCAAAACAGGTGATGTTAGTTTCCAAGGAAGGCGTAATCCCGATAGGCTGGATGGGGTCAATCGTATTGGATTCATCGTAACTACAGTCCTTGCTATCCGTAACGCGATAGACATATGTTCCTGCGGGCAAATTGTTGAATGTACCCACGTTTCCAGCTACACTAGAAGCCGTGATGGGATAAGGTCCAGAAGAAGCAGGCCCAGAAATAATTTGGAAGGCAAAAGGCGCTACCCCGTTTACTGCTGTCACATCTACAGTAACTGTTTCTGAGGGACAGGTTATTTGAGATTGAATGAACTGTAAGTCCGTAGGCTCATTTAAATCATCAATAGTGACCGTATTGGTAACGAAGGTGCAATTGTTGGCATCCCGAATGGTAATGTTATAATCACCATTAGTGAGATTGCTAAATCGCTCAGCACCGACTCCGGAAAAGAAATCAATTCCATTGATGCTGTATTCATAAGGCGCTGTTCCACCAACAATATTTTGTGCCTCAATAATCGCTTGTTGAGCACACGTATAATCCTGTATCATGACTGCATTTGCAGAAAGTGCATTCGCGGGCTGGGTTAGGGTGAAGTTTTCGACAATATCACAACTTGATGCTCCAAGGGTGTAGGTAATGGTAACCGTATAATCTCCTGCGGCAAGATTGGTGAAATTCCCGGAAGTATTGGTTACAGGAGCGCCAGTCGTAGGAGTTAGGGTAAAGTCAATGGCGTACCCGTTAGAGTTGGTAATGGTATAAGCAATTGAGCCATCATTTCCTCCGAAACAAGAGATGTTATCTTGACTGGAAGTATATGTTATTGGGGGTGATACCACAATAGTGGCTACATTGGAAATGGCAGTACAGTTGTTGCCGTCCACAACGATGAATTCGTAATCACCTTCTTCCCCTGCGATGAAGGTAAAGTCGCTGGTGGTTTGGAATTCAGAAGCCGGAATATCACCAACATCAGTATATAAATCAGCACCATTATAACTCCAGATGGCATAGGCGTAATCTGGGTTAGGGAATCCTCCCGAACCGGTTACGGTAATTGTCCCATCAACACAATCGATGTTTTTTGTGGTAACTGCACCAACAGCTAAATCGGTCACATCATTAATGGTGACCTGTTCTGTGTAATCACAACCATCATCCGTAGTTAAACGAATATCATATACCCCAGGGTTGAGGTTTTCAAAAGTGTAGTTGTTATCACCTGAAGGACCAAAAGTGTCAACTGTTGTTCCACCTTGTGAAACCTCATAATAGTATTGTGCCTCAACATTAAGTGCCGAGATGGATATTTCGCCCAACCCATTGCAGTCAGTGTCCTTGGTGGTAACATCAACCTGGAAATCTCTTTCTAAAATTCCAATGTTGTCTAAGACAAACACACAACCATCCGTTACTCCTTGTTGACGCATCTCAACAGTGTAGGCACCATTATTTGGAATAGTGAAACTAGGACTTGGGTTGTAGGCTACCAATACGTTGTTTGTGGCTTGGTCAATCAAGCGATATTCGTAATCCAACGGCATGTTGGTTACGGTAATGTTTCCGTCTGTATCACAAATGATATCCCTTGTGTTGACTTGTGGGTCTAAAGGATTCTTGAAGATGTTGAAATAGAATCGGCTAAAGCAACCGTTTTGATAGTTGATGACCAAACGATATTGACCCGCGTCAGATGCCAAAAAGTTGTTTCCAGTTTCAATAGTGTTCCAGGTGCAGGCGTTATTGGTATTGGCGCAATCTGCTACCGCAGCCGCACAACTTGATTCGTCCAACAGTTGCCATTCAATACTATCTGCATCTGGAATATTAACCTGTACGGGTTCTGTATCATTAAGTCCACAAAGGAAAATTTGGGGTAATTCGCTCCCATCGTTTGGACAAACTACAATCTCACCATCAACGGTATTGCTTGTATCATTAATGAGCATGGTGATGGGGTTGCTCTGAGTGGCCCCGAAGCGCTCCACTATGATAATTTCTGCGAAATCTTTACATGGATCTGCTACTTGTTTGTCTACAATGTAGGTCCCTATGTCATCTACTGACAACGTACTTGGGTCTCCATCAGGATCTCCATCAGTTAGGACTGTATCTCCAGCGTCAATTGTATTGTTTCCATTTTCGTCGCGATACCAGATGTAGGCATCGAAGTTATCTCCAGCATCCAAAAGCACATTATCCCCGCATAACAATACGGTTCTGGTGTAATTACAAGCCGTTAAATCGTCCAATAAGAAGTTGGTTGCGCCTGGCGTTGTAAAACCACAATCATCAAAGTCAGACACACTGGGGTCATCACTAATTTGATTGTCGTTGATGATTCCTTCGTAGGTTGAAAAGGCTTGATTTTCAATGATATCTGTACAAGCATCTACAAAATCAAAACAGTTTTCAGCTACGCGAACACGCATCCGAATAGAAGCAATAGGGTCTCCAATTTCAACAAGGTTATCAGGAATGTTGAATACGATTTCTGTGGTTGCTGGATTGTAGGTGTATGTTACTCCCGGAGGTAAGGTAATATTGGTTTCATCCAACGTAACATTTTGCGGGAGCACATCACGAATTACATAATTTGTGGCATCGTCGTTCCCTGTATTTACGAAGGATAGAATATAATCGAGGTATTGTCCCAAGGTTACCCCTTGGCCTGTAATATCGTTTCCACCAATGTCTTCTACTATCATCTCGAGTACGATGTTGGGATCAATGATTACGACCCCAAAGGTTACCAGAAATGACCCAAAGGCATCCCCTTGGGTGAACAAGCGGAGGGTAGCATCTGTTTCGGTATTGGCAATAATACTATTTGCCGGATTACTGATTTCAAAAATATCCGAATCGTACCCCAGCGTATTGGTCGCGGCAATATTCCGAGTGGTTACGTCGGCGCCGTCAATGGTAATGTTGGAGTTGAAGAAGTTGTCTGCTGGGTTGGCCCCGTTGCTCAAACTAGTAAAACCAGGGTTCATCGGGGTTTCAATACGGAAAGCATCTCCTGTAATCCCACGGTCACCTTCTACCACACTAGCCCCTAGTCGCGCGCGAACCGGGCCTACAGGAATCGTGTTGAAACCAGAAACCGTAATGTCTGCGCTAGAACTACCGCGTACCCCAGCATACCCATCAAAAACGGAAATGTATTTTCCAGTAAGGGTTGGATTTTCATAGATGACCACAAGTGTCCAACCTCCTGCACCACCAACACTTCTTCCCCGGGTAGCCCTTATGTTTCCGACAAAGTACTCTCCTGAAGGGTCAGCTAAGGCTTGTAGTTGATTGGTTACGTTTTTGAAGCAGGTATAAGGTGAATCTTTGAAGGTAACATCATCATGAATGATAGCGTCTTCTTCTCCTACCGGGTCGGGATTATTGTCCGCAACTAGGTCAATATAAGTTCCGCCGGGAACCCTAAATTTTATAGCGGTAAAGTCTAGTCTTTGTGTGTCGTTTTGAGGAAGCGTTGGAATTTCAGTATTGTTCAACACTTCTTGTTGATAGTTGGCAGACCAGTATAAACCCGCCCAGTAAATCCTGGAACAAAAGGGTAGCGTTAGGGTTGAGCTACTTGAACTAAAGGTTGTTGGGTCGGAGTCTACATCAATATAATCCCTGTGAAAACCATTGTTGTTTGCGGTGCCATTATATGGGTCGTTTGCGCCGTTGCTGGAATCAACACGGTTAAGGATACCATTGGATAAAAAGGTATAATCCCCCTTGATATTAATATAGGAATTGGTTAACCGTGGCGTGAACGGCACCTCAACTTGAGCGCTACTTTTAAGCCCAAAAAAGACCATGCCCAGAAGGCATAGTAAGGTTTTTAGGAAGCGATGGGTCATTTTAACTATTATAGTTTGGTTTTACTCGCATGATCCACATTTTGTCGTCGTACGAGGCGTTTAGTTTGGTGTAATATGAGGTTAGCGCATTAGTCCATGTTTCGTGTTTTTTCAGATACACATAGCGATAGTTGTTCTCTGGATTAATGAAGAAGTCAGCATCCAGACCTTTGGATTGTAACTCACGAACGAAGCGAGAAGCGTTGCTTGCTTTGGAGAATACGTTGGCGATGAGGTAAAATCCGGAACCAAGCCCACCGATGCTGTAGGTTTTGACGATGTTTTGCGCAAGAACACCTGAAGGTTCTTCCTGACTTGGCATTTGCCCTGTCTGATTCTTAACGGTCATCATCCACATTGGAGCAAAGAACTTTCCGTTTACGTTACTTCTAAAATTTTCGGTGACCTCAGCTTTTGAACCCGAGTGCTTTAAGTAGACGTATTTCAGATTGTTCTTGGGGTTCACAAAGTAGCTTGCTTCGATACCCAAGTCATACATTTCATTAACAAAACGGTCCGCGTTGTCCTCATCACTGTACACATTGGCAATCAAATAATGGCCAGACTCCACATCCGGAAGGTCAAAGGTTTTGAATCCAATGGCACGTGTTCTGTTGTCTTCTACGGTTGTGTTGGTTCCCGTAAGGTTATCTCGAACAGCGACCGTAGCCTCTTCGGTTGTATTTGGTTTTACGGTGCGTTTTGTTGCAATAATGTTGTCTTTTACAACTGACGTTGAGGTGGTTTGCGTTGAAGCGGTTTGTTGCGTTTGGTTTTTATCTTCCAACGTAATAACCTTTTTGGTTGCTGTGGAATTAGTCAAACCTGTGTTGGAAACGGGGTTTTTGTAATTGTTTTGCGCCAGCATATCTGTGCTATCCATTCTAGAAAAGAATAGGGCTTCAGCGCGTTTTTCAAGGTCTGGTCGCTCCCCACGGGTTTCGCGTCGAACCATTTTCATCACCATGTCGAAACGCCGTTCTAAATCTCTTTTTCGACCTTGTTCGATGGAATCTTGACGAAAGAGAATTTCGTCGAGAATGGCATCATTTTCAGCAAGCTTTTCTTTAAGCTGTGCGATTTCGAGGTCTTTATCGGTAATGACCAAATCTTCGGAGGGCACCTCTTCATCATTCTGAACCAAATCTTCATTGTCCTTCTCAAGAAGTACGCGGTCTTCCGTGAGGTTCGGTGTGAACGAATAGGCTAGAGATACCTCATGGCTCACGCCAAAGTTCTCGAACTCATTGGAAAGCCCTTTTTCAACCGTGTATCCAATAGAAAGGTTTCTGTTCAGATTGAAACCCAATCCGGCAGACGCACCATAGAAGTCATCATAACCGGCTTGTACCCATCCTAGTTTGGGCAAGTCCATAACAAGACTTCCAGCAAGAGTGATATTTTCCTCGCCAACCTTTCTTACTCTAGCCAAGGGCATTAGTCTTCCTTGTTCCAAAAGACCAGAAGCATTTTTAAACTGATGAGTATATTGTAGATGGCCAGAGTAGGTTTTTTCATTAAATTCAGTTACTGATTCACTGCTTTTTAGATTATAGTCAAACAGGTTTTCAGCAAAACCACCGAAATCGAATTGTCCGAATGAGATATTGAATCCAGGTTGAAATGTGATTAGCGAGCTGCTTTCCAAACTATTTAGGAAAGGGTCATCGTCCACGGCATTGGCCCTGTTTTGGTTAAAGGCACTTTGGTAATATGAAAAGTTTGCCCCGAAGGTGAAGTTGCTTTTGGGACTCAAACGGATACCATAGGCATAGTTCGCATGAAGCCCGAAGTTGTTGAATAAGCCTTCTCTATTGGTAAATAGACTTAAACCTACCCCACTTCTATCACCAACACGACCACTATAACTCAAGAAATAGATTTGGTTATTGTCATCAAAAGACACCGATTGGTTTCTATGAAACAAATTGATGTAAGACTTGTCTTCCCGAACAGTTGAAAAGGTAGGATTCAACAGGAACCTATTGAACTTCAACAGGTTTTGGGAAGGAACATCATACACAACAAACGGATTTTCCTCTTGGGCGCGTACTCCAAAAGAAAGCAGTGTGATGAGCAGTAGTAGTATTAGTTTAGGTTTGTTGGGGTGCATTCTATTTATCGAATAACGGTTATTGTACCTTGTTTAAGGTTACGTCCAGCTCTAGTAAGTCTGTAGTAAAAAATCATGTTTTGCTGGCTAAACGAAGTCGAAGACTGCGGCCAGTTGTTTTCATAGTTCGCTTGGCTAAACACCTCTTTGCCTTTTTCGTCAAAAATGGTCACCAAGACCTCGGGGTCCCTGGAGTATGAGTTTGGAAGCACCCATAGGTCGTTAATACCATCTCCATTAGCAGTGATCACATTCGGAATAGCGAAGTTGTCTCTATAGGTTACTGTAATAACCCTGCTTACGCTACAATTGCCAAAGTTGGCCAACAACAGGTATTGACCTTCTAGCTGAAAAGCGAACGAACTCTGATTACTCAGAGAGGTATTGTTGGCATCGAACCATTCGTAAGAAGTAGCGCCGGATGCATTTACGGTTTGGGTCTCCCCTTCAATAATTATCAAATCGTTTGGCTGGTCAAGCACCAATAGGGAATCATCAAATCGTTGTATTTCTATTTCGTTGGAAACGGTTGCGCAGTTATTTCGACTTAAACGAAGTTGATAGGTACCCGGGTTGGTCACTGAAAAACTACCACTGCTCGTATCTACGGAGTTGCCATCACGCAACCATTCAAAGGTTTCTCCGGACAAATCCAAAGACGAGGTCAATATAATTGGAGCACCTCCTTCACATAATACGGTTTCAGTGGAAGACAGGGTTACCACATCAGTAGTGGCAAGGCGTACAGTTAACCCATTTGAAGTTGCATTGAAGGCACCCAAAGTACCCGTAAGCTGGTATTCACCGTTATCATTGGCATCATTCAGGTTAAGGGAACCTGTAGTTGCACCACCTAGCGTATTGGAATCATAAACCCACTGGTATGAAAAGTTGTTTTCTACGCTTGAGGTCACATCCGTTCGGTTACCAGAACCGTCGAGAGCATAAATGGACTCAAGTGCAACCGTAGCTGAACTGCTTTGACATTCCGTGTAACTTCCATCGAAAGCGATTTCCAATTCAAAAGATGCTGGTAGAACAACGTTGATAATAGGAGAATCTACTGGAGTACCAGCACAACTTCCACCCGTTTCCGTGACGGTTACTTTGTAATCTCCTATATCGGAAACCGGTAAAGAGGCAGTAGTTGCACCAGGAATCAACACATTATCCTTAAACCATTGATAAGTCGGAGTAACGGCATTAGTAGAAACAGATAATGTTTCGTCGTTACCAGGAAGCAATACAATATTTTCAGGATTGTTTAGCGTGACTTGTGTAGAACCAGCATTTTGGATGGTTACTGCTGTAGAACGTTCTGTACAGGCACTACCGCCGGAGATTTCTACTTGATAATCTCCACCAAAGTCAGATAATGAAGTGTCTATTGTGAAAGTATCGGCATCTACGGTAGGCCCAGATACGATAGCCCCATCTTTATACCATGTATAGTTTAGCCCCATTCCGC
>ERZ1740062.276-NODE-276-length-35070-cov-7.496016_pt1 | contig 35070 bp, 30 predicted proteins | sample MGYA00581741_ERZ1740062 | MGnify/ENA primary metagenome ERZ1740062 (study PRJEB43018, sample SAMN04849747) | marine metagenome | isolation source: floating plastic debris | place: Pacific Ocean | collected 2008-09-01 | study: EMG produced TPA metagenomics assembly...
CCGTTTCGGGGGCCGGTGGGGCGAACTGGAGCTGCCGGAGCGTCAGCGCCGCCCCGGCGACCTGCTGCGGCCCGAGCGGACCGAACAATTACTGCTGGCCACCTTGATTAACCATAACAGTTTATTAATTGAGTTCGTCGAGGATCTGGCAGGGATCGATCTCACCAGCGGCGACCTGAATTCCCTGCGCTGCGCCTTGATCGATTGCGTGGCGCGCAATGCGGACCTTGACACTGAAGGTGTGAAATGCCACCTCTCCAATCAGGGGTATTCGGGGCTTTTGGCTGCGCTGTTGACCCCGGCGGTATATGTTCACGGCAGGTTTGCCCGTCCCGACGCCTCAGGCGAGGTGGCGCGGCAATCTGTTTTGCATATTTTGGGGGTATTGCGTGATCGCCAGACCGGGACGCAGCGTGCCGATGAGGCGCGCGCCCTGGCGGCAGACATGACGGCGGAGCAGTTGAGGCGGGTGCAGGCCCGGCAAAAGCTCCACAACGAAGAAGAAGGCCGCAAAGTGGATCTGGACCGATTTGAGGCGATGCTTCAAACCAGCGGTGACAAAGCAGACTCTTAGGTAAGTGCGCCGACACGGGCGGTGTCGAGGCGCATTTCGGCGCGGCCGGAGACCCCGGCCAAGGCATTTTGAGGTATTGGGCTGAATGGCGACCAAGGCGAACGAAAACGCTGAAGCATCGGAATCGCGCGACGAGTCTTCCGACGGGCCTTTGATGGACAGCATGTCCGCGGCCGTGAAGAAGATGATCGCGAAGGCGAAGGAGCGCGGCTACGTCACCTATGACGAGCTGAACGCCGTCCTGCCGCCGGACCAGATGTCTTCCGAGCAGATCGAGGACATCATGTCCACGCTGTCGGAAATGGGCATCACCGTCATCGAGAACGAGGAACAGGAAGATTCCTCGAACGACGACGATGCCAAGGAAGGCACCGCCGCGGCCACCGGCAACCTGAACGACGACGACATCGGGCGCACCGACGACCCGGTGCGCATGTACCTGCGCGAGATGGGCTCGGTCGAGCTGCTGTCGCGCGAGGGCGAAATCGCCATCGCCAAGCGCATCGAGGCCGGCCGCGAGAAGATGATCGGCGGCATCTGCGAAAGCCCGCTGACCATCCGCGCCCTGCTGTCCTGGCGCGAAGCCCTCATCGAGGGCCGTATTCTGTTGCGCGACATCATCGACCTGGATGCCACCTACGGCGGCGGCCCGACCGAAGATGCCATGAACCAGGCGGTCGACGAGATCGCCGATATGGAAGACGTGCCCGAGGCCAAGTCCGAGGATAAGGACGCCAAGGCCAAGGAAGACGCCGACGCCAAGGACGCCAACGCCAAAAACGCCAAGGGCAAGGCCGCCAAGGTCGAAGAGGCCGCCGACGACAAGGTCGCGGGCAAGCCGGCCGCCAAGGCCGACGGCGAGGCCAAGCCTGCCGAAGGCGAAGAGGCCAAGCCCGCCGAGGGTGACGACGACGACGACGACGAGGAGGATAACTCCATCTCGCTGGCGGCCATGGAGGCGGCGCTGCTGCCCCAGGTGCTCGACACCTTCGACGAGATTTCCAAGACCTGGAAGAAGATCACCAAGGTCCAGGAAAAGCGCCTGACCGCTCTGCAGCGCGGCGAGAAGACCGTGCCGGCCACTGAGAAGCGCTACGAGAAGCTGCAGGAAGAGCTGGTCGAGCTGATGGAGGTTGTGCACTTCAACAACAACCGCCTGGAACAGCTCGTCGACCAGCTTTACGGCCTCAACCGCCGCCTGCTCGGCTTCGAGGGCAAGATGCTGCGCATGGCCGAACGCTGTGGCGTCGACCGCCAGGATTTCCTGGATCACTACTTCGGGCGTGAGCTCGATCCGCGCTGGGTCAGCCGGGTGAAGCGCCTGGCCGGCAAGGGTTGGGCGAAGTTCGCCGACCGCTACGGCGACGAGGTCAAGGGCATCCGCAAGGAAGTCGCCGACGTCGCCGCCGAGAGCGAGCTGCCGATCAGCGAGTTCCGCCGCATCGTGAAGACGGTGCAGACCGGCGAGAAGGAAGCCAGCAAGGCCAAGACCGAGATGGTCGAAGCCAACCTGCGTCTGGTGATCTCGATTGCCAAGAAGTACACCAACCGCGGCCTGCAGTTCCTCGACCTCATTCAGGAAGGCAACATCGGCCTGATGAAGGCGGTCGACAAGTTCGAGTACCGCCGCGGCTACAAGTTCTCGACCTACGCCACCTGGTGGATCCGTCAGGCGATCACCCGCTCGATCGCCGATCAGGCGCGCACCATCCGTATCCCGGTGCACATGATCGAGACGATCAACAAGCTGGTGCGCACCAGCCGCCAGATGCTGCACGAGATCGGCCGCGAGCCGACGCCGGAAGAACTGGCCGAGCGTCTCGTCATGCCGCTGGAAAAGGTCCGCAAGGTTCTCAAGATCGCCAAGGAGCCGATCTCCCTGGAGACGCCCATCGGCGACGAGGAAGACAGCCACCTCGGCGATTTCATCGAGGACAAGAACGCGGTCATTCCCCTGGATGCCGCGATCCAGTCCAACCTGCGCGAGACCACCACGCGGGTGCTGGCCAGCCTGACGCCGCGCGAGGAGCGCGTGCTGCGCATGCGCTTCGGCATCGGCATGAACACCGACCACACTTTGGAAGAGGTCGGCCAGCAGTTCTCGGTCACCCGCGAACGTATCCGCCAGATCGAGGCGAAGGCGCTCCGCAAGCTGAAGCATCCCAGCCGCAGCCGCAAACTGCGCTCGTTCCTGGATACCTGAGCGGCTTTATCACCGAACAAGACGAAGGGCCGTCCCTCGGGACGGCCCTTTTTCGTTGCGCGTCCCTGGCGCTGCGTTAGCTTTCGGCGATGGAAATCGTCTTTCTCGGCACCGGCTGTCCGGTGGTCTCGACCGAACGCTATGGCCCGGCGCAGCTTATCCTGGGCCAGGACGCCAGGGTGCTGGTCGACTGCGGCTCCGGCGTGACGCAACGGCTGGTGGCGGCGGGCACGCCGGGGCGCGCCCTCGATGCCCTGCTGCTCACCCATCTGCATTCCGACCATCTGGTCGATCTCTACCAGCTTATCGTGTCGTCGTGGCACCAGGGCCGCGACCGTCCCCTGCCGGTCTACGGGCCGCCGGGCACCCGGCGCTATGTCGAGGGGCTGATGGCGCTGTGGGAGCCGGAACTCAGCCAGCGCATCGCCCATGAGCAGCGGCCGTCCACGGCGGCGCTGGAGGTCGCGGTGACCGAGATCTCGGCCGGCGAGGTATTGGAGATCGGCGGGCTGAGGGTGACCGTGGTGGCGGTCGACCACCAGCCGGTGCGCCACGCCTTCGGCTTCGTCTTCGAGGAGTCCGGGCGGAAGCTCGCGCTGTCCGGCGACACCCGGCGCTGCGACGCCCTGATCGACGCGGCCGGGGGTGCCGACCTGCTGGTGCACGAGGTCTTCATCCACCGCGAAATGCCGGTGATCCCCGGCGTGCGCTCGGCCGCGACCGTGGCCAACGTCGCCAGCTATCACACGCTCTCGGCTGAGGTGGGCAAGATCGCCACGGAAGCCGGCGTGCAGGCGCTGGCGCTCACCCACTTCGTGCCGCCGGCGGCCGACCGCGCGGCGCTGCTGGCCGAGGTGGCGGCGGACTTCGCCGGGCCCCTGGTTCTGGCCGAGGATCTGCTGCGCATCGACCTGACGGCGCGCAAGGTGGTCTATGGCCAGGCGGTATTGTCGCTCGGCCGCTAGAAGATCGCTAGCCGCTGGCGTCTTCCAGCATCTCGAGCACGTCCAGGCGGACCTCGGCGACGCCGTCGCCGATGATGCCTAGGTGCCTGGCGGCGGCGCGCGACAGGTCGATGACACGGGATTTCACGAAGGGGCCGCGGTCGTTGATGGTCACCACCACCGAGCGGCCGTTGTCCAGGTTGGTGACGCGCACGCGGCTGCCGAACGGCAGGTTCTGGTGGGCGGCCGTGTAGGCCGTCATGTCGTAGGGCTCGCCGCTGGCGGTGAGGCGGCCGTGAAAGCGTTTGCCGTACCACGAGGCCAACCCGGTGAAGCTCATGAGGACGGTTTCTTCCGGCGCCGCAGTCTCGGCGGGCGGGCTGTCCTCGGGCAGGGTGGCCAGCTGCCTGCTGTCCCGCGGTGCCGCGGCGCGCGGGACGGGGGTGGCAATCACCGGCGGGTGCCGGGTATCCGACTTCATGGCGGCATTGCGCGAGCCGGTCTCGGCGGTACAGCCGCCAAGCAGCAGCACGACGGCCAACGCGCCCGCTAAACCGCCTGCCAAGCCGCCCGCCATCCCCCCTGCTAGCCCAGGGCCGCGCCGTCCTTTTGCGGTTGTCTTCACGGTGTCCATCCTATGCGGCGCCTGGGGGTGCCGCGGTTGAAGTGATCGGCCGGCAGGCCGCTGGAGGCTGCCGGCAGGACAACGGATAAACAAATCATCGGTCCGTCCAGTCGAAGTGCCGCGATTTTCCCCCCGGGACGATATAGAGAGGCAAATCCGGCTATTGCTATGTCAAAACTATGCCCTTAAAAACGTTAAGGCGACGCTTTCTTGCGCTTTGGGGTAAGCTTGAAAGCAGGAGCAGGGCTACGACTGGACCGGCCCACGCAAGCACTTGAGTTTGTCTTTTCCATTGCTTGGGTCCATTGCCTGGGCCGTCGTTCAGGGTTTGTCCCCGCCGGGTGGCGGGGATGCCGTTGAGGGGAAACGCCGATATGCAGACCGCCGACGCCTGCCGCCCGACGCCGCGCGAGGGCCGCTGCCGCCCGTCGCGGCGTGGCCTCTGAGGCTGCCCGGTCCGATGCGGCGCCCGCTGCTTGGCCTGGTCTTCACACTGCTGGCGGCGCTCTCCGCCGCGCCGCAGGCGGGCGCCACCGACGCCGGCCTCGACGATACCCTGATCCGAACCGGCGCCTACGGCACCTCGTTGTCGGGGCCGTCCGGGCGCAACGCCCTCGCCATTCAGCAGGCGGCCCGTGATCTCATGGCGTCGTCGCGGCCGTCGCGCGATGACCTGCCCGGCCTGGACAGTCCGCTGGACGAGGCGGCTGCCGCCGGCCTTTCCCTGCTGCCCGAGGCCCCGGCGCTGCCGCGGGCCCGCCCGGTGGTGATGAAGGCGTCGCGGCCGCTACAGTGCGTGCCCTATGCCCGCCAACTCTCCGGTATCGCCCTGCGCGGCGACGCCTGGACCTGGTGGAAGAAGGCCGACGGCCGCTACGAGAAGGGCAAGGCGCCGCGCGCCGGGGCGGTGCTGGTGCTCAGCAAGACCCGCCGGCTGCGCCTCGGCCACCTTGCCGTGGTCGTCGAGGTGCTGGACAGCCGCAACATCGTCGTTCACCAGGCCAACTGGCTGAACGGCGGCCGTATCCACCGCTATACGCCGGTGCGCGATGTGTCCCCCAAGAACGACTGGTCGGAAGTGCGCGTGTGGTACACGCCGGGCCGCCAGTTGGGCTCGCGTGCCTATCCCGCCTACGGATTCATATATCCCAATCCCAAGGGATCGCCGGACGTCCGCCAGGCGGCCAACTGAGCCTGATCCGGCTTTTCCCGTCTTCCCCCTGATCTGGCCCCTTGATCTGCCGCCCGGCGGCGGCACAATGGCGGCACCGCTTCCCCGGGGGGCCCGTAGTTCAGCGGTCAGAACTCGCCGCTCATAACGGCGTTGTCGCAGGTTCGAATCCTGCCGGGCCCACCATCCCCCTCTCCCCGTGTAGGGTGCCTAGATTTAGTATCTGCACCAGGGTCGGGAACGACGGCGACGGCCTTCCTGGCCGGCTTCGCCTTGCGTACGGCCCGATTGTCGATTGTCGATTGCCGACGTCGCCCGTCAGCCGGCGCGGTATTGCGCCCGTGGCGTCGTGGCGGGGTGCTTCTTCAGCGCGAGGCAGCGCGCGACGTAGGGGATCTGGCCGCGGTGCAGGCCGATGTCGCGCAGGGCGGTATCGTCGAGACAGGACAACTGGCGTGTCGTCTCGTGCACGCTGCGCCAGTAGGCATAGGTCTGGACCAGGGAACCGGCGGCGCGGCGCGTGCGCTCGACCGCCGCCGCCGCCTTGCGGGAGGCGACCTCGAAGGCCTGGACGCTGTCGGCCCCGAGACCGGCGGAGGACCTGTGGGCCTCAATGGCCGGGTAGAAGTTCCGAGAAGGGTAGGTCATGGCGTTTTCCTCTTTTCTTGCGGATGTCTTGCGATTGTCGGAGCGCGGATCCGCTCAGGGCATGCGCTCCGGTGTTGCAGGCACTATCTGAGGCCGCAAGGTTTCCAGGCCGCATCGCGCGGAGAGGTTTCGGGTTTCCGTTGTTTCCGTCGCGCCCCAGGAAAAGCCCGGGGAAGGCCCAGGAAAGACCCGTCTATCTAATTGAGGTCACATGAAAATTGGCCGGGATCCGGTGTTGGAATCCGGGCGCGGTCCCGGGAGCGGCGCGACGCCGGCGGCAAAAAACAACGCTGCGCCGGCGGCAATACCACCGGCCTTACAACGCTGGCTACAACGCCGGGGCGTCACAGTCCTCGTCACGGGCAATGCACCGCCAACCGCAGGATCCGGTCAGATGCAGACCAGGACGCGGCCTGGGGGCACGGCCACTTGTTCTGGGGACGCCGCAACGACCCCTGAACAAACGATCAGCAAGCACATAGTTCGACGCCTCCCCCGGCGAAACGCCGGGATGGCTCACGATGCGGGAGGGTCAGGTGGCCCTCGTTTCATTCCTCTCCGTGACGCCTGTCCGTGATGGGGGGTGAAGGCGCTGCCGCTTCGCTTCCGGCGATGTCGCCGGCGAACTCAAGAGTTGATGCGTTGACTTTCCGTCCGCACGCCGCGGCGGGAAATGACAAGAAAACGGAGAGAAGACCATGACCTATTCGGCAGAGACCTATTTTACGACCTTCAAGCTGGCGAGCGCGGTTGACCTGCGCACCGCTGTCACCGCAAGGCTGGCGCGAATCGCCTACCGATACCGCGTGCGTCGGACGACCCGGATACTCTCGGCCCTCAGCGAGATGACCCTGCACGACATCGGGCTCGACCGCGATCAAATCGCGTGGGCCGCCCGCCACGCTGCCAAGGTTGCCGAGCACCGCATCGCGCGGTGACCGGCGGCCCCGGGGAAGCGCGCCTGTCATGCGGCGATTCAGGCGCGCTTCCCCAAAGCCGGCTGTTTTCCATCGGCGCGCCACAATGGAAACAATTCTCCCGATTACCGACACCTTCCGGAAACGTGGCAGTCATAACCAACGTTCAGGCGCGAAACCCGCTGCGTCGGATGCCCGTATGACTCTTTGGACAAGAGGGCAGCCAGCCGACCCGCAAACGCGTCAAGCAACCTCGATTGACAGCGCGATGAAAGGAATTTGGTTATGAATGCTCTCAGCTACGCTGAGTACATCTGGCTTGACGGTGGCCAGCCCGTGCAGCGCACACGCTCGAAATCCCGCGTGGTGAGCGTTCCGGAGGCTCCCCGTGCGAGCGACTTCCCAGAGTGGAGCTTCGACGGCTCCTCGACCGAGCAGGCCAGCGGCGAAGATTCCGACTGCCTTCTGGAGCCGGTTTGCGTCGTGCGCGATCCGCTGCGGGGTGCGGGAAACTACCTGGTGCTCTGCGAGGTGCAGAACCCCGACGGCAGCCCGCACGTGTCCAACCAGCGCGCCACCTTGCGTACCGTGATGGCCGCCGCCGACGCCAACATCGGCACCGCGGGCGACGAGAAGACCGAACCCTGGGTCGGCTTCGAGCAGGAATACACGCTGTACCGCGACGGCCGGCCGCTCGGCTTTCCGGTGAACGGCTTTCCCGGGCCGCAGGGCCCCTACTACTGCGGCGCCGGCGCCGGTCTCGTCTACGGCCGGCAGATCGTCGAAGAGCATGCCCGTGCCTGCCTGGATGCCGGCATCCAGATCTACGGCCTCAATGCGGAGGTCATGCCCGGCCAGTGGGAGTTTCAGGTGGGCTTCCGCGGTATCGAGGGCGAAACCGGCGACGCGCTGCTGATCAGCGATCATGCCTGGCTCGCCCGCTGGCTGCTGCACCGCCTCGGCGAGCGCCACGGCGTCGAGGTCTCCTTCGACAACAAGCCGGTTAAGGGCGACTGGAACGGCGCCGGTATGCACACCAACTTCTCGACGGCGCAGACCCGCGATCCCGCTTCCGGCATGGCGTCGATCGAGACGGCGATCCGCCGTCTGGAGCGGCGCCATGTCCAGCACATCCGGCACTACGGCGACAAGCTCGCCGAGCGCCTGACCGGGCTGCACGAGACCTGCGACATCAACACCTTCAGGTGGGGTGTCGCCAACCGCGGCGCATCGATCCGGGTGCCGACCCCGGTGGCCACCAAAGGCCACGGCTACCTGGAGGATCGCCGCCCCGGCGCCAACGCGGACCCCTACATGGTCGCCGCCTCGCTGATCGCGACGGTGTGCGGCGTCGAGGAGGTTTTCGACGCGGTGTACGACCTCTCGGTCGCCGCCTGATGCCTTCGGGGGCCGGGTGACGACTCGCTGCCCGGCCCTCCCTTTCAGAGCCCCGGATACGGTTGGATCAATTTTCCGCCAGGAACGGCACCTGCAAGACCAGGAACGGCGCCTGCAAGAAACGTCACTCACCTAAATAAACAGGCCGCCAAACGTCTCGGCTTCCGAGAACGGCTCGTGGCCTGGAACCGGCACATGCCAAAAGAGAGGAAGTTCTTGATGACTGGGAGCCACTTGCCTGAACCCCGTATGACGGTGCCGATGTCGCATTCAACGGATCCGGTGCCCTTCGCTCATGTGTTGGCGCCCCTCAGTGGCGTTGGGGACGCCGGCTATCTTGTGACAGCCGCCGCCGTCCGCCTGGTCGCCCGCTGCTGCAGCCTGATCGGGTCCAGACTGGCGACCCGCCTGCATCGCCATGCCGGCCGCTCCGCGTAGGTCGTGGAGACTGGGAATGGGGATGGGGAAAGTTGCAGCTTTGCAGACGGCCGCCGCCGTGCAGAAGAGGTGGCAGCACGCCAATAATCCCGGCGCTGCCGAGCGCATACCCGGCAAAATCCGCGGCGATGCCGCGCCGGCTGCGCCCTCTCCGCTCGGTGCCACCAGCAGTGAAGATCTGCTGCGCTATGTGCTCGACTGCTGCCCGGTCCCCATCACGCTGAACCGCGTCGATGACGGCCGGATTCTCTACGAGAGCCCGGCAACGGCCCGGCTGCTGGGATACAAGGGGCCGAATGTCCCGCGCAGCGTGCTGGGCCGCTGGGCCGACCCCGCAGACCGGGAGGCCTATCTGCGCCGCCTGCGCGAGGCCCGCTCGGTCGAAGGCCTTGAGGCCCGCTTCCGCAAGGCGGACGGCACGGTCTTCGCCTGTGCCGTCTCATCGCGTCTCCTGAAGTTCCGGAGCGAGGAGGTCATCGTCTCCGGGCTGTTCGACCTCACCGAGCTGCGCACCGCGCAGGCCGAGGTGGTACAGCAACGGGAACTGCTGGAGCAGAGTGCCCGGTTGAGCGCCATGGGCGAGCTGCTGGCCGGTATCTCTCACGAACTGAACAACCCCCTCTCGGTCCTGGCCGTGCAGGCGGCTTCTCTGGAGGAGACGGCCACCGACGAGCTCTCTGCGCGTCGGGCCTCGCGGATCGCCCGGGCGGCCGATCGCTGCGCGCGCATCGTCAAGTCGTTCCTCGCCATGGCCCGCCAGGAGCCGGCGGAGATGGCGCCTCTCGATCTCAACGCAATCATCGAGGACGCGCTTGAAATCACCGCCTATTCCCTGCGCACCTCGGGGATTGAGGTCACGCTGCGCCTGGCGAAGAATCTGCCGGCGGCGCGTGGCGACACCGATCAGCTTCGCCAGGTGCTGACCAACCTGCTGGTCAACGCCCACCACGCCCTGCAGGGGATCGATGGTCCGCGCCGGTTGCTGATCACCTCGCGCTACCGGAAGCAGGACGGCAAGGTCATCGTCAAGGTGAAGGACAGCGGCCCCGGCGTGCCCGCCGACATCCGCTCGCGGATCTTCGATCCGCTGTTCACGACCAAAGAAGTGGGCGTCGGTACTGGCATGGGTCTCAGCCTATGCCACCGCATTATGGAGGGCCATGGCGGCAGCATCTCGCTGCAGCGCAGCTACGACAGCGGCGCGGTCTTCGTGCTGAAGCTTCCCTGCGCCGACACGTCGCCGGCGCCTCCGCCCGACCTAGCCCCTATCCGCAACAGTTCGGCAATCTGCCGCGTGCTGGTCGTTGACGACGAGCGGGACCTGGGCTTGTGCCTCGCGGAGATCCTGGAGCACGACGGTCATTGCGTCGATTACGTTTCCGCGGCCGGTACTGCCCTGGAGAAGCTGAGGCGCCGTCACTACGAGGTGATCCTCTGCGATATCCGCATGCCGGGCATGGACGGGCCCAGCTTCTTCCGCGAGGTCCGCAATCGCCATCCCGATCAGCTGCGCGGCTTCGCCTTTATCACCGGGGACACCTGCACGCCGCAGCTGAAGGATTTCATCGATTCCACCGAGCGGCCCTGCATCGAGAAGCCCTTTGCCCCGCGCGATGTCCGCCAGGTGGTGGATTTGATCCTGAGGGCGCAATTGCGGTGACAGGCAACAGGACTCCGCAGCGCGCACAGTGCTGCCAGGCCAAGTGAGAGAAGACATGGAAAAGAAAGTGCAGATCGCCGTCGTCGATGATGAAGAAGATGTGCGCGAAACGCTGAAGGACTATCTCAGCGACCGCGGCTTCGAGGTGACGACGGTGAAGAACGCCGCGGAGATGCGCCGCCTGGTCGAGGCAAAGGCGCCGATCGACCTCGCGATTCTCGATATCACCATGCCGGGTGAGGACGGCCTGTCTTTGGCGCGCTATCTGCGCGAAGAGACGAACTTCGCCATCATTATGGCGACGGCTTCGGGAACGATCACGGACCGCATCGTCGGCTTGGAACTGGGCGCCGACGACTATCTTCCCAAGCCCGTCGACCCACGCGAACTGCTGGCCCGCATCAAGGCAATTATCCGGCGCCGTCACGTGGACGTTCCTGCTGAACCGGTGGCAGCGCCACCACGCGTTGTTCCGTTCGGGACCTGCCGGCTCGACCTCGATGCGCACAAGCTGTTCGACGAGGACGGCCAGGAAATCCCGTTGAAGGCGATGGAATTCGACCTGCTGAAGACATTCGCGAGCCGGCCCAATCGGGTGCTGAACCGCGACCAGCTGCAGGAACTCGCGCACAACAGAAGCTGGCGGCCCTTCGACCGTTCCATCGACATCCGCATCGCGCGCCTGCGGCGCAAGATCGAGGTCGATCCCGGCAGACCGCAGGTCATCAAGACCGTGCGCGGCATCGGCTACGTTTTCTGCACCGGGCCGGGCTGAGGCGGCCGAAACATTGGAAACCCAAAATCGCCGGACGGAAATTCAACAGATACCTGACGGTCGTAGTGAGGCGGGGTTCGAAAGAAACTCAGCCGCGGCCGGCGAAGGCCGCATGAAAGGAAAGACAGCAATGCGGACACGACGCAACGGGCCTCGGGGACCGTCCTGGAAGCGTCCGGCGGGCAGCGCCGGCGCTGCGCTCGTCCTGATGGCGGCCTCGCTTCCCGCTCAGGCAGCGGTCTCGGCGGAAACCAGCTTCATCTTCAACACCTTCTCCTTCCTGGTGCACGGGTTCCTGGTGCTCTGGATGGCCGCCGGTTTCGCCATGCTGGAGTCCGGCCTGGTGCGCAGCAAGAGCGTGACCACGATCCTGCTGAAGAACGTGACGCTGTTCTCGGTCGCCGGGGTCGCCTTCTACCTGACCGGCTACAACCTGATGTATGACGGCGTGGATGGCGGCTTCCTCGGCTCCTTCGGCATCTGGCGGGCGGACGACGCGGCAGCGCTGGCCGGCGACTTCTCGGCCGGCTACGCGGCGTCTTCCGACTGGTTCTTCCAGATGGTCTTCGTCGCCACCTCCGCGTCGATCATCTCCGGCACCCTGGCGGAGCGCATCCGGCTTTGGGCCTTCTTCGCCTTCATCGCCTTCTTCACCACCCTGGTGTACCCGATCCAGGGCGCCTGGGTCTGGGGCGGCGGCTGGCTCAGCGAACTGGGCTTCACCGACTTCGCGGGCTCGACGCTGGTCCACTCCGCCGGCGGCTGGGCCGCTTTGACCGGCGCGATCGTTCTCGGCCCGCGCCGTGGCAAGTACGACGCGGCAGGCAAGGCGCGGCGGTTCCCCGCCTCGTCGCTTCCCCTGGCCACGCTTGGGACCTTTATTCTTTGGTTCGGCTGGCTCGGCTTCAACGGCGGCTCGCAGCTCGCCCTGGGCAGCGGCGCGGACGCGGTTGCCATCGCCAACATCTACGTCAACACCACCATGGCCTCGGCCGGCGGCGTGCTGGCGGCGGTGATCGTAACGCAGCTTATTGGCAAGAAGATCGACCTTTCCATGGTGCTGAACGGCGCCCTGGCGGGCCTGGTCAGCATTACCGCCGGCCCGGACACGCCGCTGGTCGGCGAGGCGATTCTCATCGGCGCCGTGGGCGGTTCTTTGGTTGTGCTGGCCTCCCCTCTGCTCGACCGCTTCAAGATCGATGACGTGGTCGGCGCCATCCCGGTGCACCTCTTCGCCGGTATTTGGGGAACTCTCGCGGTGCCGATGACCCATCCCGACGCCAGCTTTGCCACTCAACTGCTGGGCGTCGCGGCGGCCGGTGCCTTCGTGATGACCCTGAGTGCTTCGGCCTGGCTGCTGCTGAAGGTCACCATCGGCCTGCGCCTCAGCCAGGCGGAAGAGGCGCTGGGCATCGACAAGGTCGAACTGGGCACCATGGCCTATCCCGACTTCCCCGCCGCGGGAGCGGACACGGCGCTGCGTTCCTGACGCCAAAGCCGGGCGCTGGCTTTTTTTGCATGGGTGGGCCGCGATCCTCAGGGATCGCGGCCCTTATGTGTTCCAGCGGCCGTGCAGGGCGGTCTTTGTCGGCAAATCTTGTATTCTGCCGCGCCGCCGTGCTGGCTGAAGGGGCTGTGTTAGGCTTGCCGCCCGGCCGGTGCCGTGGGATCGGTACTGCCTGACCTTCCGCCTGGGACTTTCCGATGCGCCGTGTTCTGCCTTCGCTGCCCGCTCTCACCGTCTTCGAGGCCTCGGCCCGCCACGCCAGCTTCACCCGCGCCGCCGAGGAACTGAACCTCAGCCAGAGCGCCGTCAGCAAGCGGGTCGCCAGCCTGGAGGACTTTCTCGGCACGCCGCTGTTCGAGCGGGTGCGCCAGCGCATCGTGCTGACCGAGGCGGGCCAGCACTACCTGGCGCGCATCCGCGAGGCGCTGGAGATCATGGAGGAGGCGACCATGGAGACGCTCGCCTTCCGCAGCGGCGGCGCCATCCTGAACATTGCCACGCTGCCCAGCTTCGGCAACCGCTGGCTGCTGCCGCGCATCGGCCGCTTCACGGAGGCCTATCCCCAGGTCGCGCTGAACGTCATGGCGCGGCAGTGGCCCTTCGACCTGACCCAGGAGAACATCGACGCCGCCATCCTCTATGCCGCTGCGCCCTGGCCCGGCGGCCCGTCGGAGCGCCTGCTGGGCGAGGAGGTCGTCCCGGTCTGCGCCCCCGGTTTGCTGGCCCTGCCGACCCTGGAGGCGCTCGCCGCCGTCCCGTTGCTGCATCACCGGGCCAGGCCACGCGCCTGGCAGCACTGGCTGGAGGCGGGCGGCGCCGGCGGCGTCAACGCCTACCACGGCAGCCGTTTCGAGCAGTTCGACATGATCATCCGCGCGGCCATCGCCGGCGCCGGCGTCGGCCTGGTGCCGCGCTTCATGGTCGTCGACGAACTGGCCGCGGGCCTGCTGGAGGCGCCATTCCCGCGCGGCATGAAGAGCGACGAATCCTATTACCTCGTCTATCCCGAAAGAAAGCGCAGCTTGCCGGCACTTCAGCTGTTTCGGGCCTGGATCCTGGCCGAGGCCCAGGGTGAGGAGGGGGCCGGGGAGGAGGCCGGGGTGGCGGCGGTCGGGGCGGACACAGGTCATTCCTGAATGGAATGATGTCAGCGAGATTCATCGTTTTGTCCCATTGCCGCCCGGGGCCTACCGTCAGAGGATAATTCCCAACCGCCCCTCGGCATGAAGTGGAGGAATGGGAAGCGCTTTCGGTCCCCGCCACAGGGCCCCGTCCAGACAGGAGCTTCATGATGCGCAGAACCCCGCTTTCTCTCTCCCTTTGCCTGGGTCTCGCCCTCGGCACCGCTGCAAGCCTGGCCCCGGCGTCCGGCTCGGCGGCCGACGGCGGCACCATCACCCTCGGGCGCGTCTCCGACGGCGACCGCTACGACCCGCACCGCTCCTCCGCCCTGGCCGCCGCCGAGGTGCTCTACATGGTCGGCGATACCCTGGTCACCCTGGGTTACGATCTGCAGACCCTGCATCCAGGCCTCGCCAAGAGCTGGGATCTGAGTGAGGACGGCCTCACCTACACCTTCCACCTGCGCGACGACGTCACCTACTGCGACGGCAAGCGGTTCACTGCCAAGGACGTGGTGGGCACCATGGACCGCTGGCTGAAGCCGGACGCGCCCAACGTCAGCACCTGGAAGGCCGGCAGCGTCGACAGCATCACCGCCGCCGATGATTTCACCGTGGTCTACAAACTGCAGGAACCGAACTCGGCGCTGCTCTACCAGATGGCGCAGTTCAACTTCGTGATGATCGACCCGGAGCAGGCCGAGGCACTGGGCGAGGACTTCGGCGTGAAGGCCTTCAACGGCACCGGCCCCTACTGCTTCGAAAGCTGGCAGCCGCGCGAGAGCGTCGTGCTGCGGCGCCACGAAGGCTACACCTGGGGCCCCGAGTTCATGGCGAGCCAGGGCCCGGCCAAGGCCGAGACGGTGATCTGGAAGATCGTGCCGGAGGAGGCGACGCTCGCCGCCACCATCACCGCCGGCGAGGTCGATGCCTCCTACGCCGTGCCGTCATGGAGCCTGGCGCAGTTCGAGGCCGATCCGACGACGGAGCTGCTGCGCCCCGAAGCCAGCTTCCGCACCCACTACCTCGGCATGAAGATCACGCGTCCCAACATGCAGGATCGCAAGGTGCGCGAGGCGGTGAGCCTCGCCATCGACCAGAGCGCCATCGCCGATGCCATCTTCTTCGGCACCGCCGAACCGGCGACCGCCTACTACTCGCAAAAGGCGCTGGATTACAATCCGGAGATCGACCAGTCGCCCTTCGGCTACGATCCGGACAAGGCCGCCGCCCTGCTGGGCGAGGCCGGCTGGGCGAAGGGTGGCGACGGCATGCTGGAAAAGGACGGCCAGAAGCTGACGCTTACCCTTTACGGCTTCAACAGTTCGTCGTCGCGCGAGGCGGCGGAGGCGGTGCAGAGCGACCTGCGCAAGATCGGCATCGAACTGGCCATCGAGCTCTACGACAACACCGCCATCTGGGGCAAGCTGCGCGAGCAGACATATGATCTCTATCAGATGGACTATCCCTACCTGAACGCCGGCGACGCGCTGAACCTGTACTTCCTGTCGGCCAACGTGCCGTCGCCCAACCGCATGATGTGGGAGGACCCGACGACCGATAAGCTGATCGAAGACGGCAACAAGGCAACCAACGACGCCGCGCGCCATGCCGCCTATGCAGGGGCCGGCAAGGTGGTGCACGATGCCATGCTGTGGAAGCCGCTGGTGAACGAAAGCCTGGTGGTGGTCGCCGGGGCGCGTCTGAAGCCCTTTCAGCCGCACGGCATCAGCGGCGCCGGCTTCAACAACGGCCTGACCCTGGAATTGAAGTAGGGCGGCTGACGTAAGCCGCGCAGAAAACGGGCGCCTCTCCCCCCGAGGGCGTCCGGGACCGGCACCAGGATACAGAGGACATCGCAACGGTGATCGGACGTCTGCTGCATCGCCTGATGACTTCCTTCCTGGTGCTGGTCGGCGTGCTCTGGATCGGCTTCATGATGCTGCAGGTGCTGCCGGCCGATCCGGCGGCGGCCATCGCCGGGTCGACTGGCACCGACGCCGAGATCGAGGCGATCCGCCGTCATCTCGGCCTCGACCAGCCGCTGGTCTGGCAATTCTGGATCTATCTGCAGCGGGTGGCGGTGGGCGACTTCGGACGCTCGGTCATCAACAACGCGCCGGTGGCGGGCGAACTGCTGCGCGCCGCCGGGCCGACCCTGGAACTGATGCTCGCCAGCATGGCCTGGGCCGTGCCCTCCGGTCTGCTGCTGGGCGCCTTCGCCGCCACCCGTCGCGGCGGCGTGATCGACCGCCTGGTCATGGCGATCTCCGTTGCCGGCGTCTCGGTGCCGGTGTTCTGGGTCGGCCTGCTGATGATCCAGTTCGCGGCCGCCACGCGGCTCTTTCCGATCCAGGGCCGCGGCGGCCCGTTGTGGACGGCGGAGGGCCTCAGCCACATCGTCCTGCCGGCGACGGCGCTGGGCCTTATCCTCATCGGCCCGGTCGCGCGCATGACCCGCACCGCGCTGGCCGACACCCTCAGCGCCGACTACGTGCGCACCGCCCGGGCCAAGGGCGCCTCGGAACTGCGTGTCGTCGCCGGCCACGCCATGCGCACCGCCTGGTTGCCCATCGTCACCCTGCTGGGCCTGCAGGTCGGCACCCTGATGGGCGGCGCCGTGGTCACCGAGACGATCTTCTCCTGGCCGGGCGTCGGACGGCTCGCCGTCGGCGCCATCGTCTCCAGCGACTATCCGCTGGCGCAGGGCGCGATCCTGTTTCTGGCGACTGCCTTCATCGTGGTGAACATCGTGGTCGACCTGCTGTACGGCGTGCTCGATCCGCGCGTCAGGCGCAGCGCATGATCGGGACCACGCCAACGTCGCTGCGGCCCAGTGTACCGCCGAGCCTGCCGCCCAGCTTGCCGCCCAGTTTGCCGCCCAGTTTGCCCCAGCCCCGCGCGCACAGCCGCACCCTGCGCCGCCTGCTGGCCAATCCGGTGGTCGCGCTTGCCGCCGGCTTCCTGGTGTTGATCACCCTGGCGGCGATCCTGGTGCCGCTGGTCTCGCCCTTCGATCCCTACGAGACGACCCTGCGCCTGCGCCTCAAGCCACCCGGCGGCGACTGGTTGCTGGGCACCGATACCCAGGGGCGCGATCTGCTGACGCGCCTGCTGTACGGCACCCGCACCACGCTGCTGCTGGGCTTCACCGGCGTTATTTTCGGCACGCTGCTGGGTGGCGGCATCGGCATTCTTGCCGCCTTCTACCGGCGGCTCGACGGGCCGCTGATGCGCCTGATCGACGTCTTCCTGTCGTTTCCGTCGATTCTCTTCGGCCTCTCGCTGGCCGCCGTGCTGGGGCCGGGCCTCGACAGCCTGATCCTGGCCATCGGCCTCTCCGTGATGCCCGGCATTGCGCGCATCGCGCGCGGCGCCGCCGCCTCGGTGATGGCGCAGGAATACATGGACGGCGGGCGGGTCATCGGCCTGCCGGACCGCATCCTCATGACACGCTACCTGCTGGCCAACTGCGCGGCACCGATTCTGGTCTACGTGACCCTGGCGTTCGGCGACGCGGTGCTGCTGGCCGCCTCGCTGGGCTTCCTCGGCCTCGGCCTGCAGCCGCCGATGGCGGAGCTGGGCAGCATCGCAGCGGAGGGCCGCAGCTTCCTGTTCATCGCGCCCCACGTGTCCACCGCCGCCTCGGCGCTGATCTTCTGCATCGTGTTGAGTTTCAATCTGCTGGGCGACGCCTTCCGCGATGCCGCCGACAAGAGGTTCACATGACCGCGGCGGCGACTGGAAAGATTTTGCGCAGTCCCGGCCACCCGGCCGGCGCCCTGCCGCGGGCGGAAAAGGCGCAGCCGCTGCTGCAGGTGCGCGGCCTCTCGGTGCGCTTCCAGACCGATGCGGGCCCGTTGCAGGCGGTCGACGGTGTCGATCTGGATCTGCATCCCGGCGAGACGCTGGCCATCGTCGGCGAGTCCGGCTCGGGCAAGAGCGTGCTGTCGCTCGCGCTGATGGGGCTGCTGCCGAAGATCGCCACGGTGACGGCGGAGCGCTTGCGGTTCGCCGGGCACGATCTGCTCTCCCTGGCGCCGCGCGACTGGCAGCGCCTGCGCGGGCGCGAGATGTCGATGATCTTCCAGGAACCGGCCACGGCGCTGAACCCGGTGCGCAGCGTCGGCGCGCAGATCGTCGAGGCGATCCGCCTGCACGAGAAGGTCTCCCGCAAGGCGGCCTGGGCCCGTGCCGTCGAGATGCTGCGCCAGACCGGCATTCCAGCGCCCGAGCGCCGCGCGGCGGCCTATCCGCACGAGCTTTCCGGCGGCATGCGCCAGCGCGCGATGATCGCCATGTCGCTGGTGCTGCGCCCCAGCCTGCTGATCGCCGACGAGCCGACCACAGCGCTGGATGTCACGGTGCAGGCGCAGATCCTGGACCTGCTGCGCGGCCTCGCGCGGGAAAGCGGCACCGCCATCGTCATCATCACCCACGACCTGGGCGTGGTGGCCGAGATGGCCGACCGGGTGCAGGTGCTCTACGCCGGGCGCGCGGTGGAAAGCGCGACGGCGGCGGCCCTGTTCGACGGGCCGGAGCATCCCTATACGGTCGGCCTGCTCGGCTCCATGCCGTCGAAAGGTGAACGCGCCGAGGCGCTGACGCCGATCGAGGGCAGCATACCCGACCTGCGTGCCTTGCCGCCGGGCTGCCATTTCCATCCGCGCTGCCCCTTCGCGGCGCCGCGCTGCCGCGCCGAGCGTCCGCCGCTGGCCCCGGTGTACCCCGGACATGAGACGGCCTGCTGGTTCAGCCCGCTGCTGGAGACTCTTGGGGAAGGCGCGGGAAGGGAAGGCACATGAGTTTGCTGACGGTGGAAAATCTCACCCGCGATTTTCCCATCGGCGCCGGCCTGCCGTGGCGCCGAGAGACCCTGCGCGCCGTCGACGGCGTGTCGTTCGCCATCGCGCCGGGCGAGACGCTGTCGCTGGTGGGGGAGAGCGGCTGCGGCAAATCCACGGTGGGACGCATGATCGTCGGCCTGCTGTCGCCGAGCGGCGGCAGTATTGCTTTCGAGGGCCGCCCGGTCGCGGCCGGCCGCGCCCGGGCGCGCCAGATGCAGATTGTCTTTCAGGATCCCTTCGGCTCGCTGAACCCGCAGATGACGGTGGGCGCCATCGTCGCCGAACCGGCGGTGCTGCACGGCCTGGTGACGCGCCGCGAGGCGGCCGCGCGTGCCCGCGATCTGCTGGCCCTGGTCGGTTTGCCCGCCGATGCCGCCGAGCGCTATCCCCACGAGTTCTCCGGCGGCCAGCGCCAGCGCATCGCCATCGCCCGCGCGCTGGCGGCGGAACCGAAGCTCATCGTCTGCGACGAGGCGGTCTCTGCCCTGGATGTTTCGGTGCAGGCGCAGATCACCAACCTGCTGCGCGACATCCAGCAGCGCAGCGGCATCGGCTATCTGTTCATCTCGCACGGGCTCAGCCTGGTGCATCACATCAGCCACCGCGTCGCGGTGATGTACCTGGGGCGCATCGTGGAGATCGGCCCGGTCGAGCAGGTCTTTGCCGCGCCGCGCCATCCCTACACCCGCGCGCTGATCGCCGCGGCACCGGAGCCGCGCCCGCTGCGCGAAGGCACGCGGGCCCATGGTGGTACAGTACTGGAAGGCGAGGTGCCGAGCCCGCTCGATCCGCCTTCCGGCTGCCGTTTCCACACCCGCTGCCCTTACGCCACCGACCTTTGCGCCGCGGCGGAGCCGGTGCTGGGCGGCGAGGGAGGGCATGCCGTCGCCTGTCATCATTTCCAGACGCTGCCGCCGGTACCGCCGCTGCGCGCCGACACGGCCGCGCGGACCGAAAGTGTGCTGCGGCTCTACCGCCGTGCCGCCGCCGCGCGTGCCGCAACAGTCACCTGAAGAGGAGAGACCTTGAACACCTCGATCTGGGCGTCGGTCGACTACGACCGTCCGGGCAAGCAGACCGGCGATCTCTGGCTGCCTTACTCGGTGCACCGCTCGGCCTACGGCAACCTCACCATCCCGCTTGCCGTCGTGAACGGCGCGCCGGGACCGACTCTGCTGCTGACCGGCGGCACCCACGGCGACGAGTACGAAGGCCCGGTCGCCTTCCGCCGCCTGTTGCGCTGGATCGACCCGGGTGCGCTGCGCGGCCGCCTCATCATCCTGCCGGCGCTGAACGCGCCCGCCGTGCGCGCCGGGCTGCGCACCTCGCCGGAGGACGGCGGCAACCTGAACCGAGCCTATCCGGGCGAGCCCTTCGCCGGACCGACGGCGGCCATCGCGCACTACGTCAGCACGGTGCTGCTGCCCCTGGCCGACTTCTATCATGACGCCCATGCCGGTGGCTCGTCGCTGGCCTACCTGCCTTTTGTCTCCCTGCGGCGCAGCGGCAACGACGACCTCGACGCCGCCGCCCTGGCCGCCGCCCGGGCCTATGGGGCGCCGAACATCCAGATCTGGGGATACAGCCCCGATCCGCGTCTCAGCACCGCGGAAGCGAACCGGCAGAAGGTCGTTTCCCTGGGCGGCGAGTTCGGCGGGCGCGGGACGGTCTCACGCGACGGTGTCGCGATCGTCGAGCGGGGCGTGCGCCGCCTGATGGCGCAGTGGGGCATGATCGACGCCCGGCCGGAAGACGCGCTGCCTGACGAAACCCCGGCGCGCACGGTGGAGGTCAGTGGGCGCGACTGCTACGTCTATGCGATGCGCAGCGGCATTTTCGAGCCGGCGGTCGACCTGGGCGATGCCGTTGCCGGGGGCGACCTCTGCGGCGCCGTCTGGGGCCTGGAGGATATCGCCGACCCGCCCCACGACGAGCATTTTCAGCGCGATGGGATTGTGATGTGCCTGCGCCATCCGGGGCTGGTACAAAAGGGCGACTGCCTGGCCCATCTGGCGATCGAGGTGCCGTCATGAGCGCGTTGTCCGCCCCCTCGCTACGCATCGAATCCGTGGCGCTGCCCTTTGCCGGGCCGCCGGCCATCGCCGCCGCGCGCCCCGGTGGCGCCGTGGTTCTCGCCCTCGCCGCCCGTGATGCCGGTGGTGGCTTGCTCGGCATCGTTGCGGGCCGGCGGCGGCGCAACGCCAGTGTCCTGCGCCTGACCGCCTGGGAGGCTGACGGCGCCGCCTCGGCAATGCTCGCCGAGGCCTTCGTGCAAACGGCGCAGGATCAAGGCGTGCTGGCGATCCGCGCTGCCGACGACCTCGCCGCCGCCCATCCCGTCTTCGGCCTGGAGCCGACCGGACGCGGCTATGCCCAGCGCTGGCTCGGCACGGTCCTTCCCTGCGACCCGCGCATCGGTGTCTTCACCCAGACGACCGGCTTCACCTGCGGGCCGGTTTCGCTGGCCATGGCGCTGCACCGCAACGTCACCCGCCACCAGGAGATTGCCCTGTGGCGGGAGGCGACGACGGTGATCGGGGTCGCCGGGCCGGGTGGCTGCGATCCTTACGGCCTGGCGCTGTCGGCGGCGCGACGCATCGACGACGTCACGCTTTACATCGATACCGAGGAGCCGGTGCTGCTGGACCGTGCCAACACGCCGGAGAAGCGGGACCTCATGCGCTTCGTGCAGGGCGAGTTCAAGGCGGCGGCCCAGGAGGCGCTGAAAGTGGTTCCCCGTGCCTTCCGTATGGAGGAACTGCGCGATGCCGTGGCCGGCGGCGCGCAGGTGATGCTGCTGGTCGACCAGTGCCACACCCACGACCACTCGGCGCCGCACTGGGTGCTGCTGCATGCCGTCGCCGGCGACGTCTTCCTGGTCAACGACCCTTGGATGGAGGTCGATGACGGCGAGGTGCCCGCGGACTGCGACTGCCTGCCCATGTCGGCGCAGGCTCTCTGGACCATGGGCAGCTATGGCAGCCCGCCCTATCGCGCGGCCATCGTTCTGACGTAGCTCAACCCGCCGCAGGCCGTCGGATCGCCCGTGCAGCGGCCGGGTGCCGATTCCGCCTCGAAGAAAGGCAAAATAGCGGCCAGCGGCGATTTGCTTTAGAGATAAGGCAGTCTCGCTGCCTGGGCCCCGCCTGTGAACATTCGGTCGCTTCGCCTCTTTCGTCAGATCATCCTGAGCGGATCGCTCGCCCAGGCGGCGTCCACCCTGGGGATGAGCCCCTCGGCGGCGAGCCGCCTGTTGTCGCTGCTGGAAGCCGAAGTGGGGCTGACGCTGTTCCTGCGGGAAAAGCGCCAGCTGGAACTCACCGCCGAAGGCAGTCTCTTCTACACCCAGATCGCCCATGTCCTCAGCGGCCTGGAGGAGATCCCGGCGATCTCCCGCGAGATCCAGCAGAAATCCTATGAGCGCCTGAGCCTGGTGACGGCGGCGCCGATCGCGCTTGGCCTGATCTCGCCGGCGCTGGGGCTCATGCGCCGCGGCGGCGGCAAGTTCGACTGCACCCTGAACGTCGAGAACCGTTTCGACATCGAAAGCAAGGTGGCGGCGCGCAGCTACAACCTGGGTGTGATCTCGCTGCCGGTGGAAAATGCCATCGTGGATCTGGTCATCGAGCCGATCCTGGAGGCCCGGCTCATGGCCGCGTTGCCCGCCGGCCATCCGCTGGCCGATCTGGACGAGGTTCCGGTCGACAGGCTGGTGCAGGAGGAACTGGTGGTGCTGCGCTCCGGGCAGCGCTGGCGCCACCGGCTGGACAATCTCTTCACCGGCACCGGCCGGCCGCCGCGCATCGCCGTCGAAACCTCTTCCACCGTGGTCGCGATGCGGCTGGTGGCCGACGGTGTCGGCGTCGCCATCGCCGACCGCATCTGCGGCCAGCCGGTGACGCCGGCGGCGATGGAACTGCGGCCGATCCTGCCCGCCGTGTGGATCCGCTATGCCAGCATCCACGGCCACGGTGCCCGCAGTGCGCTGGCCCCGCGCTTCCTGGAGGCCGTCGCCGCCACGGTCGAGGGGATGCGCGCCGCCGATGCCGGCGCGGCGGCCACCCTGCGCCTGCTCTAGGCCGAGACTCGGTCCAGGCGGTCGCGCAGCCGGTCGCGCAGCCGCGCGGCGCTCTGCCGGCCGCGCGTGGCGGCCTCTATGGCGATGTCGCGGCTGCGGCCCATGTAGGCCTCCGGCGCCAACAGGCTGTCGATGGTCGGTGCGTCGAACACCGCGGCGATTTCCGCATCGGCGTGGAGGTGGCTGCGGATCGACTCGCCCTTGGCCGTCGCTTCGGCGATGGCGTGGTGCAGCACATCGTGCGCCCGCTGCCGCCCGATCCGCTCGGCCAGCTTCATCATCAGGTTCTCGGAGGCGATCGCGGCGCCCGAGCGCGCCAGGTTGGCGCGCATGCTCTCGGCGCGCACCTCAATGCCGGTCACCAGCTCGGCGAACTCACCGCTCAGCTCCCAGGCCAGCGGGCAGGCCTCGTCCAGCACCATGGACAGCAGGCGGTTGGAGACCGCATCGCCTTCGTGGCTCGGCCGTCCGGCCTGCAGCGCCGCCGCCGCCTTGCTGCACAGCAGGGAGGCCTTGGCGCAGACCGCGACCACCAGCTTCGGGTTCACCTTGTGGGGCATGGTCGAGCTGCCGACGACACCGGCGCCCTGGCGCTCGGCGATCTCGTCCATTTCCTCGGACATCAGCAGATAGATCTCGTCGGCGATGCGCCCGACGGTCATGCCGAAAAGGGAGAGCTGGACGACGTACTCGATGGCGGTATCGCAGGAGACCCGGTTGTGGGCCAGGGTGTCGGTCAGGCCCAGGCGTTTGGCCAGGATCCCCGTCAGCTTCACGCCCTCGGCGCCGAAGCTGTGCATCGGGCCGACCGCGCCGCCGAAGCTGAGCGAGAACACCCGGGTTTCGGCATCGCTAAAGCGCGCCTCCACGCGCAGCAGTTCCTCGATCCAGCCGGCGACCTTGTAGCCGAAGCTGATCGGCAGGGCGTGGCGCCGGTTGGTGCGGCCCGCCATGGGCGTGGCGGCATGGCTGTTGGCCAGCGCGGCCAGGCCGTCCAGCGCCGCGGCGACGTTCGCCAGCAGGGCGCGGTGGGCCTGGCGCAGCAGCAGGCTGCGGCCGGTCTGCATGATGTTCTGGGTGGTGGCGCCCCAATGGACGAAGCCGCCGGCCTCGCCGCAGGCTTCGGCGAGCACGCGCACCAGCGCGAAGACCGGCGCCTTGGTCTCGGCGATTTCCCGCTTCAGGGCGTCCAGGTCTAGGCAGCCGAGATCGGCGTTGGCGGCGATTCGCTCGGCGGCGTCCTGGGGGATGATGCCCATCTCGCCCTGGGTCAGGGCCAGCGCGGCCTCGACATCCAGCCACGACTGCCAGAGCCGTTCCTGGCTGAACAGGGTCGCGGGGGTCAGGGGGGCACGCTCGCGCCTGCTCATCGGCCGGCCTCCGCGGCGGGCGGGGCGAGTTTCTCCAGTCTCGGTACGGATGACAGCAGCAAACGGGTGTACTCCTCCTGCGGCGAGTCCAGCACCTGGCGGGCCGGACCGGTCTCGACGATGCGGCCGTTGCGCATGACGGCGATGCGCGAGGCGGTCTGGTGCACCACGCCCAGGTCATGGGTGATCAGGAAATAGGTCAGTTGAAGTTCCTGCTGCAGGTCGACCAGCAGGTTGAGAATCTGCGCCTGGACCGACACGTCCAGCGCCGAGGTCGGCTCGTCGCACACCAGAACCGCCGGGCGCGTCACCAGGGCGCGGGCGATCGCCACCCGCTGGCGCTGGCCGCCGGACATCTGGCTCGGATAGTTGTGCAGCACGCGGCGCGGCAGTCCGACCAGGTCCATGGTTTCCTCCACCGCGCGGCGCCGTTCGTCGCGCGCCGAGATCCCGTGGATGATCAGCGGGCGTTCGATGATCTCCGCCACGGTGCGGCGCGGGTTCAGCGAGGAGTAGGGGTCCTGGAAGATCGGCTGCACCTGTTTGGCGCGGTCCCGCCGGCTGGTTTCGGCCAGGGGCTTGCCGTTCAGGAACACGTTGCCCGAGGTCGGTTCGTCGAGTCCCAGCAGGATCCTGGCCAGGGTGGTCTTACCGGAGCCGCTTTCGCCGACCAGGGCGAAGGTCTCGCCGTGCATCACGCTGAGATCGACCGCGTCGACCGCCAGCACGGTCTCCACCGCGCCGAAGATACCGCGGCGGCGGCGGTATTCGCGGCTGAGGCCCCTGACGGCGAAGATTTCCCGGGTATCGGTGACCGGCGCCGGCAGGGCGTCGCCGGCGCGCGTGTCGGGCAGGGTGGCGAGTTCCGCCGGCGGCATGACGCAGCTGTAGCGCTGGGCCTGTCCCCCAAACCGTCCCGCCATCTGCTGGGGCGGCCGCTGCTGGCGGCAGACCGGGCGGACATGGGGGCAGCGCGAGGAGAACACGCAGAGCTGCGGGTCGCCGAAGAACGCGGGCACCACGCCAGGGATGGCGCCCAGCCGGTGCGGCGGCCCGTCCATCCGCGGCGCCGCGGCCATCAGCGCGCGGGTATAGGGGTGGCGCGGCGCGGTCAGCACCTGCGCCGCCGGCCCCTGTTCGACGGTCTCGCCGCCGTACATCACCATCACGTTCTCCACCGCCTCGGCGACCACGCCCAGATCGTGGGAGATCAGGATCATCGCCATGCCGAATTCGCGCTGCAGGTCGGCGAGCAGCGCCATGATCTGGGCCTGGATGGTCACGTCCAGCGCCGTGGTCGGTTCGTCGGCGATGATCAGCTCCGGCTCGTTCATCAGCGCCATGGCGATCATCAGGCGCTGGCGCTGGCCGCCGGAAAACTGGTGGGGATACTTCGACAGCATGTCGCCCGGCGCCGGGATGCCCACCCGCTCCAGCAGCTCGACCGCCCGCCGGCGCGCCGCCGGACGGCTCAGCCTCCCGGTATGGATTGCGCTTTCGGTCATCTGGCGGCCGACGCTGTAGACGGGATTGAGCGAGGTCATCGGCTCCTGAAAGATCATCGAGATCCGCTGCCCCGCGATGCGGTCGAAGAACACGCCGTCTTCGATCCGGTCCAGCCGTTCGCCGTCCAGCTCCAGGGCACCGCAGCGCAGGCGCGCGATGCGCGGCAGCAGCCGCATGATGGCAAAGGCGGTCATCGACTTGCCCGAGCCGCTCTCGCCGACGATGCCCAGGCTTTCGCCGCGCCGCAGGTCGAAGGACGTGCCGCGCACCGCCTGCAGCACGCCGTTGGGCGTATGCAGGCTGATGTCGAGATCGCGCACGGACAGCAGGATATCGCCGGCCACCGCTCAGTTCCTCCCTTCCGGCGAGGTCACGTCGCGCAGGCCGTCGCCGAACAGGTTGGCGCCGATGACCAGCAGGAACAGCGCCATGCCGGGCAGCACCACCAGCCAGGGGCGGTAGAACATCGCCTGCTTGCCCTCGGCGATCATCAGGCCCCAGGACGGCGTCGGCGGCTGGATGCCGACGCCCAGGAAGCTCAGCGAGCTTTCCGCAAGGATCGCGATGCCCAGTTCGAAGGTGAAGATGACGATGATCTGGCCGGCCAGGTTGGGCAGGATCTCGTGGCTCAGCGTCTGCCAGGCGCTGGCCCCCATGGCATTGGAGGCGGCGACGAAGTCCAGCGAGCGGATGCGCATGGTCGCCGCCCGGGTGACCACCAGGTAGTAGGTCCAGTGCAGCACGCCGACGATGCCGATGACGACCCAGACCGAGGGACCGATGATGAAGACCAGCGCCATGGCCAGCAGCAGGCCCGGCAGGGCGAGCTGCGCGGTCAGCAGGAAGCTGACCGCATGGTCGACCAGGCCACCGAAGTAACCGGCAACGATGCCCAGGCTGACGCCGATCAGCAGGCCGATGGTGGCGGCGCCGAAGCCGACCATCAGCGAAATCTGCGTGCCGTAGATCAGGCGGCTCAGGTAGTCGCGGCCGTTCTGGTCGGTGCCCAGCAGGTACTCGGCCTTGCCGGCGGCTTCCCAGGCCGGCGGCAGCAGGCGGTTGGCGAGGGACTGCGCGCCGGGATCGTGGGGCGCCAGCAGCGGCGCGAAGACCGCGACGAAGATCAGCGCCAGCAGGATGACGGCACCGGTGATCAGGCCGCGGTGGCGGCGCGCGCGCCGCAGGCTGACCTGGCGCGGCGTTGGCGGCGCGGCTTCCAGGGCGGTGGCGGTCTCTGGTGCGGTCATTTCCGGCTGGGTCATCCGATGCGGATCCTCGGATCGATGGCGGCGTTCAGCATGTCGGCCAGCAGGTTCATGGCGACGAACACCATGGCGAAGACGAAGATCAGCATCTGTACGGTGGGAATGTCCGAGCCCAGGATGGACTCGAGGGCGAGGCGGCCCAGGCCGTTGATGGCAAAGATCGTCTCGGTGATCACCGAGCCGCCGAACTTCTGTCCCAACTGCACCGCCAGCACGCTGACCACCGGCAGGATGGCGTTGCGCATGGCGTGGCGCCGCAGCAGGGCAAAGCCCCTGAAGCCCTTGGCGCGCGCCGTGCGGATGTAGTCGCTCTCCATCACCTCGATCAGGCCGGTGCGGGTCAGCCGCATCACCGCCGGCACCGAACTGGCCCCCAGCACGAAGGCGGGCAGAACGAAATGCAGCCAGGTATCGTCGCCGGAAACCGGAAAGATCGGCAGCATGACGCCCAGCAGAATGATCATGATGAGGCCGAGCCAGAAGTTCGGCACGGCCTGGGCGGAGACCGCGACGGTCAGGGCGAAGCGGTCGATCGGCGAATTGGGGTTGAGGGCGGCCAGGGCCCCCAGGGGAATGGCGATCAGGATGGTGACGAGCAGTGCCGACGCCGCCAGGGCGATGGTCACCGGCGCGCGGTCGATCACCAGTTCGGCGACCGGCTTGTGCCAGTAATAGCTGTCGCCGAAATCGCCTCGCAGCACGCCGCCGGCCCACTCGACATAGCGGACCATGATCGGCCGGTTCAGCCCGTAGGTCTCGCGGATCTGCGCGATGACCTCCGGTTCGGCATCCTCGCCGGCGATGGCGTAGGCCGGGTCCGTCGCGTAGTTCAGCAACAGGAAGGTCGCGAAGGAGACGACCGCCGCCACCGCCAGGGCAAGGATGGCGCGCTGCAGGGTGTATTTCAGCATCGGCAGGAGTCCGGAAGAAGGGCGGGTGCCCGCCTGCGCGACAACGCAGAGGGCACCCGCAGAGGGTGGACAGTTATTTCCAGGACGCCTCGTAGAGGCGCGGCAGGCCGTCGGGCTCCAGGGGGAAGTTCAGACCCGGATTGACCAGATAGTTCTGGGAGTAGGTGAACATCGGCACCCAGTAGGCCTGGTCGGCGATGATGGTCAGCGCCTGCTTGTAGAACTCGGCCCGCTTGGCCTCGTCCATAGTCTGTTCGGCATCGAGTACCAGCTTGGCCACCTCGGCATCGCCGGACATGTTGCGATCCGTTTCCGGGTCGAAGTGGATGCGGGCGATGGCCGCGGTGTCCGCGGTGCCGCCGGAGCCCCAGGTCCCGATGTAGGCGGGGATCTCACGCTTGGCACGCGCCTGGTTCAGCGACTCCAGCTTCACGTAGCGCAGGTCGACCTCCACGCCGATGGCCTTCAGGTCGGCGGCAACCGCCTCGCTCACGGGCTTTTCGCGGTAGGCCCAGAGTTCCAGCGGAAAGCCGTCCGGATAGCCCGCCTCGGCCAGCAGTGCCTTCGCCCGCTTGGGGTCGTAAGGATACTTGGCGACGTCCTGGGTGCAGCCGAACTGGGCCGGATGGCAGGCCGTGTAGAGCGCCTCCGCCGAGCCGCCGACCAGGTAGCTGGCGATTTCCGGCCGGTTGATGGCGTGGTTCAGCGCCTGGCGCACCTTCAGCTTGGTGAGCGGGCCGTCCGGGTCGGTATAGCCGTGGGCGTCCAGCACGATGAAGCTGACCCGCAGGTCGGGACCGGCCAGGTGCGTCGCCAGGGGCGTCGCGCCCAGGCTCTGTGCCACGTCCAGCGGCACGTTGTACATCCAGTCGATGCCGCCGCTCATCAGTTCCGCCTGCTGGGTGCCGAGGTCCGGCAGGTTGCGGATGACGATGGTCTTGATGGCGAGGGGTCCCTTGGTGCTTTCCGGGTAGTAGTCGGCGAAGCGCTCCAGCACGACCTTCTGGCCCGGCTCGAACTCCGCCACGCGGTAGGGACCCAGGCCGACCAGCTTGCTGGCCGTCGCGTCCTGGTCGATGGCGCCGTCCACCACGTAGGCGTTGTCCTGGCGCAGGCGCACGCGGCGGGCCATGTCGCGCAGGGCCAGCGGGTAGGCGGCCTTCAGGTGGAAGCGGACCTTGTGATCATCCAGTTTCTCCGCGCGGTCCAGCCAGCGCGCGATGGCGCCCTTGGCATGGGCGGTGCTCTGCTCGTCGATGATCCAGTTGTAGGTGTAGACCACATCGTCGGCGTCCAGGACCGTGCCGTCGTGGAACTTCACGCCGTCGCGCAGGGTCACATCGATGGTGGTGTCGTCCACATAGGTGTAGCCGGTGGCCACCGCCGGCTCGTACTCATTGGTCTCGGGATTGACGTTGAACAGCGTATCGTCGATCAGATCCGAGAGGATGATATACTCTCGTTTGGTCGTGTAGTTGTAATCGAGATTGAGTATTTCTTCCGCGAAAGCCACGCGGAGGGTGTCGTCGTTCTTACCGGCGACGGCCGAATTCATCAACGCGGCGGTCGACAAGGCAAAAACAGTCGCAAGGGTTGCGAGCGAACGCTTCAAGACTTCCTCCCAATTTTTTTGTCGTCTTATTGGTAAAGATGTCAGAGCGCCATTTTGTGGAAAAGTGAAATTACTCGAATGAACGTTCGAGTTTTTCGAAGAGTGGACTCGACGCCTTTCCGGCACCCCCGGCGTTCACCCGGCACTCAGCCGAGCGGCAGCGTACTCTGCGCGGACCAGGACAGGGTGACCTCCGACCCTTCCTCGAAAGGCGGGCTGCCGGCGTTTTGCGCGAAGACCTTCACGGTCTGGTCCTGCCAGTCCAGCAGATAGGAGATGCTGTTGCCGGCGAAGACGCGCTTGGCGACGCGGGCGGGCAGCCGGTTGTCCCCCTCGGCGTCGCCGCGCGGGTGCAGCACGATGCGTTCCGGGCGGACGGCGCAGGCGGCCGGGGCGTTTGGGGTCGCCGTGGCGGGGAGCGGCTGACGGCAGCGCAGCCGCGTGCCGTCGGCCAGCGTCAGGCCGCCGCTTTCCGCCGTGCCGCGGAAGATGTTGGCGTCGCCCAGGAAGGTGGCGGCGAATTCGCTGGCCGGGTTGTCGTAGATCTCCTCAGGGGGGCCTTCCTGCTCCAGGCGGCCGTCCCGCAGGATGCCGATCCGGTCGCTCATGGTCAGCGCCTCTTCCTGGTCGTGGGTCACGAAGATCGTGGTGATGCCGACCTCGCGCTGAATGCGCTTCAGTTCCACCTGCATGCCGACGCGCAGGGATTTGTCGAGCGCGCTGAGCGGTTCGTCCAGCAGCAGCACGCGCGGCCGGGTGACGATGGCGCGGGCCAGGGCCACGCGCTGGCGCTGGCCGCCGGAGAGCTGATGCGTGCGCCGCCCGCCCAGGCCGCCGAGCTGGACGAGGTCCAGCGCCTCGGAAACCCGCTTGCCGGTCTCCGCCTTGGCGGTGCCGCGCACGCTGAGTCCGAAAGCCACGTTGTCGAACACGCTCATGTTGGGAAACAGCGCGTAGTTCTGGAACACCATGCCGATCTGGCGGTGCTGCACCGGGGTGCCGGCGACGTCGGCGCCGCCGATGGTGATGCGGCCGCTGTCGGGATGGTCGAAGCCGGCGATCATGCGAAGCAGGGTCGTCTTGCCGCTGCCGGACGGGCCGAGCAGGCCGTAAAAGCCGCCGTCGGGAAAGTCGATGGACACCTGCTGCAGGGCGGCGTGGGCGCCGTAGAAGCGCGAGATGTCGCGTACGGTCACTTCGGCCATTACTTTTCGCCTCCAAAGCGGAAAAAGCGCGCTGTGAGCAGCATCAGGGTCATGGAAAGCACGATGATGATGGTCGAGACCGCGTTGATCTCCGGCGTGAAGCCTTTGCGGATCGCCGCGTAGATATGCACCGGCAAAGTGGTCTGGCCGGGGGTGGAGAGGAAATAGGAGACGACGAACTGGTCGAAGGAAACGGCGAAGGCGAACAGGCCGCCGGCGATGACGCCCGGTGCGATCCACGGCAGGGTGACCCGCCGTGTCGTCTGCCACGGGCTCGCGCCCAGGGAAAGCGCGGCTTCTTCCAGCTCCGGCGCGAAGGTGCGCAGCCGCGCCGAGACCACGACGATGACGTAGGGCAGCGCCAGCGCCACGTGGCCCAGCAGGATGGCATGCAGGCCGCGCCCGATGCCGACCGCGAAGAAAAAGATCAGCATGGCCGTGCCGGTGATCAGCCAGGGGATCGCGATGGGCGGGAACAGCAGGGCCTGCAGCAGCTTCTTGCCGCGGAAGGTGTAACGATGCAGCGCCAGCGCGGCGGCGGTGCCCAGCGCGGTGGCGATCGCCGTGGTAATCGCCGCGATGTAGAGGCTGTTCCAGGTGGCGGCGATCAGCTGGTCGTTCCTTGCCAGCGCCGCGAACCAGTCGAGCGACCAGTCGATCGGCAGCTGGTAGAACGGCGAGGCGTTGAACGACATCACCGCCATGATCGCGATCGGCAGGTAGAGGAAGGCCAGCACCAGGCCGATATAGACGCGGCCCAGGCCGCCGAGGAAGCGCGTGAGGGTCATGCGCCCTGCCTCTTGAGGACCGGCGCGGCCAGCGCCAGCACCGCCAGCACGACCGCCAGCAGGATGAAGGACAGGGCGGCGCCGAGCGGCCAGTTGAACACGGCGACGAACTGGTCCTCGATCACCGTGCCGTAGAAGGTGCCGCTGCGCCCGCCCAGGATGCGCGGTTCCATGAAGGAGCCGACGACGGGCACGAAGATCAGCACGGCGCCGGCGGCGAGGCCGGGCATGGCCAGCGGCACGATCAGCCGGCGCAGCACGGTCAGGCGCGAGGCGCCCAGGGAGCGCGCGGCCTCGATCAGCGAATCGTCGATCGCCTGCAGCGTCAGGTAGCAGGTCAGCACCATGTAGGGCAGGTAGGAATGCACCAGCCCGATGACGACCGCCGGATAGGAGTACATGAGGTCGACCGAAACCTCGAAAGGCAGGATGGCGTTCAAGGTCAGGTCGATGATGCCGCCGCCGCGCAGGAAGACCGCCCAGGAGAAGATTCGCACCAGGCCGTTGCTCCAGAACGGCAGGATGACCAGCAGGAAGATCGCCTCGCGGCTGCGCCCCTTCAGCACCTTCGCCAGCACATAGGCGCAGGGAAAACCGATGAGGGTGCAGTAGAGGGTCACTTCCAGCCCCAGCCGCAGGGACCTGAGCAGCAGGCGTCCGTAGAGGTCGGTTTCGAAGAACGCGGCATAGTTCTCCAGCGTCGTGGTCCAGGTTCGCCCCGCCATCGGCAGGTCGGTCATGAAGCTGAAGAACACCATGGCCGACAGCGGCAGGAAGATCGCCAGGGTCAGCCACAGGTAGGCGGGCAGCAGCAGGGGCAGCGCGGGCCTCAGTTGCCCGCGCCCGGAAGACGGTTGGCCCGACGATGGCTGAAGTGACGCCATGGTGGCCGTGCCCCTGCTGTACCGCTTCGCCTTACTGGTTCGCCGCTTTCAGTTCCTGCCAGAGCTGCAGGTACTTCTCGCGGTTCTCGTCGGACACCGGCTTCTGGAACGCGATGCGCGTGGCGACCTTGGGATCGCCCAGGACCGCGCGGTTGAAGGCGGACTCGTCCAGACCGGCGACCGCCTTCTGGTTGGCCGAAACCGGCGCGCCGACCTTGCCGTCCCATGCCACGTAGAAGTCGGGCGAGATCATGTAGTCGATGAAGGCGTGGGCAGCCTCGACGTTCTTGGAGCCGGCGGGGATGGACAGGCCGTCCAGCCAGCCGACGGCGCCTTCCTTGGGGATGACGAAGGTGACCGGCAGGTTGAAGTTCACCTTGGCGCGTGAGGCGGAGCCGCTCCAGTAGGTGCCGACGTCGATCTGCCCGGCGGCGACCATCTGGTTCCAGTCGTTCTCCGAGCTCCAGAAGGTGCGGATCTGCGGCAGCAGCGAGGCGAGCTTTGCCTTCACCGCGTCCAGATCCTGGATGTCGTTGATGTCCTGGCCGGTGGCGATGGCGCCGAACTGCACCGCCTCCAGGGCGTCATCGCGCAGCACCACTTTGCCCTTGTGGGCCGGGTCCCACATCACCTCGATGCTGTCCGGCGGTGTGTCGAAGGCCTTGTCGTTGATCGCCAGCGAAGTGAGGCCCCAGACCCAGGGCACACCGTAGGTCTTGCCGTCGGCATTCAGCAGTTCGGACTGCGCCATCTCCGGCGTCAGGTCGCCGGCATTGGCGATCATGCCGAGGTCGATCGGCTGAATCAGCCCTTCCTCCAGCGCCTGGCCGGTGAAGGCCGCGTTGATCATCACCACGTCGTAGGTGCCGGGGTTGGTGCGCAGCTTGGTGAGCATCTCCTGCTCGGAATTGAAGTAGTCGTGCACCACGGCATAGCCGGTCTTGGCCTCGAAGGCCTCGGTCGCCCAGCTCTCGTCGGTGCCGTAGCCCTTCCAGTTCAGGACGCGGATTTCCTCGGCCTCCGCCGTGCCCACGGCCGTTACGGCCAGCAGTGTGGCGGTCGCCAGAACGCCGCTCAGTAGTCTGTTACCCATTCCCTGTTCCTTTCTTGTTTCAAGCGTTGCGGATTTTCTTGTTGTTCGTCTCGTTCTGGCGGTCGGCCAGGAAAGAGTCGATCTCCTGGGCCGTCGGCGCGCAGGCACCGCCGAAGCGGGTGACGGCAATCGCGGCCGCCGCGTTGGCGCGCAGCACCGCGCCCTGGGGTTCTTCGCCTTGCGCCAGGCATGCCAGGAAGACGCCCAGGTGCGTATCGCCGGCGCCGTTGGTGTCGACCGCCTCGACGGGGAAGGCGGGCGCCAGGACCTGCGGCTTCCCGCGCTCCTGCAGGTAGCAGCCGGTGGCGCCGGCGCGCAGCACGACGCCCGTGGCCGAGGGACAGAGGCGCCCGAGCAGGACATCGGCCTGGCGTGCCGGATCGTCCTCGCCGGTCAGCACGCGCGCTTCGTCCAGGTTGGCGCTGACCCAGGTGGTGCGGGCGAGCACGCTGTCGCGCAGTGCCGGCGGGATCGAGGCCACGACCGGCGCGGGGTCGAACACCACCCGCTGGGACGGCGGCAGGCCCGCAATCCACTGGGCCAGGACGTCGCGGCTGCTTGGATAGCTCAGCGTGTAGCCGGAGACGACGACCCAATCGTCGACCCAGGGCTGCAGCGTCGACAGGACGGCATCGTCGAGCTGCGCCTCGGCACCGGGCCAGGAGACGAAGCTGCGCTCGCCCGCGTCGTCGGTCATCACCACGCAGTTGCCGCTGTCGACATCCGGGTTGGCGGCCTGAATGATGGCGATGCCGAACTCCGCGAAGGCGGCGCGCAGCAGGTCGCCGTCGGGCCCCGTGCCATGGCCGCCGCCGTAGGCGACCGCCATACCGCTGCGCCGGGCCGCGGCCATCTGGTTGATGCCGCCGCCGGGCAGGCGGGCGTGCCGGGTGGCGACGGACTCGCCGCCGCGCGGCGGCAGCTCGGCGATGCGGTAGAGATAGTCCACCACCGCGCCCCCCATGTGCAGCAGGCGCGCGCCGGTCATGATGCGCTTCTCAGGCCGTCACCGCCCAGGCGCCGGGCCAGCAGGGCTTCGGTCATGCGGCGCGCGGCGGCCAGGTCGAAGCCCCGCAGTTCGGATATCCTGTCCTGGGGCAGGCTGGAAAAGCCGCTGCAGGCGCCGGCCATGCCGGCGGCGATGGCGCCGATCGTGTCGGTGTCGCCGCCCAGGTTGGCGGCCAGCACGGCGGCCTGCCAGGCATCGCCCCGTGTCATCGCCAGCACGGCGAAGGCGGCCGGGACCGACTCCTGGGTGGCGACGTCGGTGCCGATCAGGTCGATGATCTGCCGGCGCACCGCCTCCTGGTCGCGGCCGGTGGCGAGGTCGCGGGCCCAGGCGATGCGCGCGGCGATGTCCGCGCCGGCGACCCAATGTCCGCGGTCGCGGGCCTCGGCGGCGGCGCGCCCGGCCAGGGCCGTCGCTGCCTGCCAGTCGCCGCCGTCCAGGCCGCAGCTCACCGCCGCAGCGACGGCCCGCGCCCCGGCGATGGCGGGCGCGGGGTAGTGGGTAGCGCGGCCGGTCGGCGC
>ERZ1740062.277-NODE-277-length-35023-cov-7.868308_pt1 | contig 35023 bp, 11 predicted proteins | sample MGYA00581741_ERZ1740062 | MGnify/ENA primary metagenome ERZ1740062 (study PRJEB43018, sample SAMN04849747) | marine metagenome | isolation source: floating plastic debris | place: Pacific Ocean | collected 2008-09-01 | study: EMG produced TPA metagenomics assembly...
GATGCCGGCCCGGGTGCGACCGGCGGCACCGACGACGGCGATGCCGACGTGCTGGGGATCTCGATCGACGCGATTGCCGACAGCGGCGACGCGGACGGGGTGTTCTCGACGGGCGAGAGCGGCCAGGTGACGGTGTCGGCGAGCTTCGACGACTTCCTGGACGGGTCGGAGACCCACAGCTTCACGGTGGCGGCGCCCGAGGGCTTCACCATCGACGGCGTGGTGGACGCGGGCTCGCTGCCGGCGGGGGTGACCTTCGAGCTGGCGCTTGACGGCAGCACGGTGACCTTCTCGCTGCCGACGGATGCGGCCAACGGCCTGGGCGACCTGACGGTGGTGCTGGACGTGACCAACGTCTCGGCCGAGGGCACGCCGAGCTTCACGGCGACGGCGACGGCCTCCGAGACCTCGACGGGCGACGTCGAGTGCGACCCCTCCGAGGCCGACAACGTCGCGGTTGCCGAGGACGATGCCTCGGTGACGGTGGCGAACGTGTCGCCGCCGGCGGTTCTGCTGGCGCTGCCGGATGCGGTGACCTGCATCGAGGAAGACTCGACGACGGCGGACGCCAACAACGTGGTGAGCGTCGATGTGACGCCGCAGGGCGACGACCTGCTGAGCGAGATCGTGATCAGCGGTCTGCAGTCTGACTGGACCTACGACTTCGCGGGCCTGGACACCGACGGTGCGGGCACGAACGTGACGGTTGACACCTCGGTGGCGGGGCAGGTGACGATCACCTTCGCGACGCCGGTGAACGCGGCCTATGCGGGCAGCTTCGCGGTGCAGCCGCCGGCCGACAGCGACGTCGATCACCCGCAGATCTCTGCGGTGGCGACGGCGGTCGACCCGGCGGACGCCAACCTGACGGCGGACGGCAATGGGACCCTGGACATCAACGTCGACGCCAATGCCGATGCCGGCCCGGGTGCGACCGGCGGCACCGACGACGGCGATGCCGACGTGCTGGCGGTTCAGATCCTCTCGATTAACGACAGCAATGATGCCGACACCACCTTCGGTGTGGGCGAGACCGGCACCGTAACGGTGCGGGCGACTTTCGACGACTATACCGACGGGTCGGAGACCCACACGGTTTCCATCGCCATCCCGGCGGGCTTCAGCTTCACGGTGCCGCTGCCGGCGAGCCTGCCGGCCGGCGTCACCTACGACGCGGGCAACAGCACGGCGGACACGGCGGTCTTCCAGGTGGAGACCACCGGCGGGCCGGGCAGTGTCGACATCGACCTGGAGATCACCAACGTCGACTCGATCGACGGGACGGTGGACTTCACGGCGACGGCGACGGCCTCCGAGACCTCGACGGGCGATGCCGAATGCGATCCCTCCGACGCGGACAACGTGGCGACGGTGACGGATAGCGGCAGTGCCGAGGTCAGCGGGGCTCCGGTTCTGGTGGTCGGCGAGAACGTCTGCGATATTGATGGCGAGACCACGCCGCACCGTGTTGACGACACCGACGGCCCGGGCTTCGGCATTGTCGCCGGCGAAGGTACCGGCGATGTGCTGATCGGCGATGTTGGTGGCAGCAACCTGGCCGGCAAGACGGTGAACCTTGCTTTGGTGCTCGACGTCTCCCAGAGCATGAACTCGACGATCACCTTCAACGGCGGGACGATGACCCGCGCCGAAGCCCTGTCCCAGGCTGTCGATTCTCTGCTGGATAGCCTGGCCAATGCCGGCGGTGCGACGGTGCGCGTGCACATGTCGGCCTTCGGTACCAGCGTCTATGGAACGTCGCAGACCTTCGACATCGTCACCGACGGTGTGGTCGACACGACGGCCCTGAATGCGGCAAAGGCCTACTATGTCGGCTGTGTAACCAGCCAGTTCACCAACTATGAGGCCGGCTTCAACGAGGCACTCGACTGGTTCAACGGCGAAGAGGCCGTGGACCCGCTGCCGGGCGCCGACTTCAACCAGACCCTCTTCATCTCTGATGGTGCGCCGAACCGTGCCTATGCGGGCGATCAAGAGGTGACGACGGTTTCCTACACCAACGGTGGATCCCAAAGCGCGGTGGACCATGTGCTCGGCCAATACTCCGGCACCGAATGGTGGGATCCGGCTGACACCACCAACGAGCTGCAGGGGCTGATCGATGCCGGCAGCAGCGTCGATGCCATCGGCATCGCGATTGGCGACGGCACCTCGGCGGACAATCTGCTGAGCCAGGTCGACGACGACGGCGATGCCAGCAACATCACCACCGGCGAGCAGCTGCAGGAAGTGCTGGGCGACCTCACCCAGGTGAACTCGCTGGCCGACGTCGGCTGCGACTCCATCGTCGGCGGCGGTGGCGGCGACCTGATCTTCGGCGACACGATCTTCACCGACGATCTGGTCGATGCGCTCTCCGGCACTTACACCCTGAACTTCGCCCCCGGAGCCGGCTGGGCGGTGATCCAGTACCTCGCCAACAACACCGACTTCTTCGACAGCTTCGACGGGGATACGGTGAACGAGCGGATCATGGAGTTCCTCCGCGATCCGGCGAACCAGGAGCTCTACAACCTGGGTGGGGAGTCGCTCGACAGCAACGGCGAAGGCCGTGGCGGCGGCAACGACACCCTGCTGGGCGGCGACGGCAACGACACCGTCTACGGCCAGGAAGGCGCCGACAGCATCGTCGGCGGCGACGGCCAGGACGTCATCACCGGCGGTACCGGCGCGGACACCATGACCGGCGGCCTTGGCGAGCGGGATACCTTCCGCTGGGGCGCGGCCGACCATGGCACGGTGGCGGGCGGCGGCAGCACCTCGACGGTGTACAACTTCGACGGTGTCTCGCGAGCGACGAACGATCACTTCGCGTATGAGTTCGGGATCAATGCGGCACCGGGTAACAACACTGGCACACCGGCGGATCTGGGCAACTTCACTCAGATTTCTGCAGGTGCGACGCCGCCGGGTGTCTTCTCGCTGAGCGAGGCGTCGAATGGCGAATATCAGAACCTTGCATCGTCGAACGATAGTGACTTTGTCACGGATGGTCCGGGCGGCGGCAGCAACGCAGTCTTCTGGGCGCAGTTCACCATCGACGAAGATGTGAACGACATCACCCAGATCGACCTTTTGGTCGAGGGGCTGCAAGGCGATGGGCCGAGTGATCCGGCGCACTTTGCGGTGTGGAATCACCAGTCGAATGCTTGGGATTTGGTTGATACCGATACCCATGGTTCGGACGGCGATTGGACCATCAGCATCACCAGCAATTTCGATGACTATCTCGGCGGAGCGGGTAACGACCAGATCACCATGATCCTGATGAACCAGGATACTAATGAGAATCTGCAGGTCGACTACGTCGAGGTCGAGGTGACGTCGAATACCGCAGGCAGCGTGACTCTGGAGACCGACACCATTACGGACTTCGAGTACAGCAATGGTGTGGTCGACCCGGACAACGATGTGCTGGACCTCGGCGACCTGCTGCCAGCCTCGGTGGACGGCTCCACCTCGGCGGCGGACCTGACCGAGTATCTGCGGTTCGACTACGATGGTACCAACACCACGATCCATGTCGACCACGACGGCGGCGCGACTTTCCAGGGGACCCTGGACATCGTGCTGGAGAACGTCGACTTGACGGCCGGGAACTCCTTGTCGGACCAGCAGATCATCCAGGATCTGATCGACGGCCAACAGCTGGCGGTCTGAGCCTGAAACAAACGAACCCGGCCGCCCGTTAAGAGGGCGGCCGGCGCCCGAACGACGGCGGGCCTTTCCCCTGGGGTGCCAGGCGGGGAGGCCCGCCTTTGTTTTGCCCGATTCTGCCGCGGCAGCTTCCGGCCCGCGACTTGCGTTACTTGCAAGGAGCAAGAAGAAATTCCCTGAAACGCGAAGACCAGCCGGCAGGCTGTTCTTTTGACGACTAATTTCTAGTAACCGCGTTTCTTAGGAATTTATTAACCGTAGTTATTAGTCTTCATGAACAAAATCATCGGCAATTTTTACTAAGAGAGACTCAACTTTCGGGTGCAAACTTAACCTTTTGGGGTAGTTTCCTTAACCCTTTTTGTGATTTTTGCCTGATTGTTTCAGGAAACTCATACACATAGCTGTAGTTTTTAACGGAAGTTTCCTTGCTATTACCACAGGGTTTTCACAAACTGCGATCAATTGGTTTAGCGGGACCAGGGGCCCGAATTGCGTATTGCGCACATAGCTGCCCCACCTGGTCATAACGGAGGAAGAATTGATGACGGACGATCTCACCCGCGGTTACGAAGGTCAGGAAGCCAACGTGACCGAGTCCGCCGACGCGTTCACTGCTGAAACCGGTGCCGAGGGCACCGCGACCATGGTCGGTCAGGCAGGTGAGGTCATCACCGTCAACCGCCCCGCGCCGGGTCAGACCGTTGAGATCCAGGCAGCTCCCGGGCAGACCTATGTCCTGAATTTCGCGCCGGGCGCGGCTCAGGTGCAGGTCGAGGGCGACAACTTCGTCCTGAACTTTGACGATAACGGCGACGGCACCCCCGACAGCCAGATTGTCTTCCTCGATCTGGTGAGCGTGGCTGACGCGGGCGACGCGCCGACCTTCCAGATCGGTGGGGTGGATATCGATTCCGAAGTGCTTCTGGGCCAGGCGCTGGCGCTGGCGGGGCAGGGTGAGGCGCCGCTGGACGAGGTGGCTGCCGGTCCGGGTGTCGTAGGTGGCGGCGCCTCGGAGTACAGCGACAATCTGGGCGATATTCTCGATCTGCTGGCCGCGCAGGGTGTCATCCCGCCGGTGGAACTGCAGTTCGGTCTGCTCGATGTTGCGCCCGATCCGATCGAGCTTCTGGAGGAGGACGTGGCGCCGGGCCTGCTGATCAACGAGATTGGTGTGCGTGTGGCCCTAAGCGTTCCCGACCTGCCGGGTGAGGGTGGCGGCGGCGACTATGGCGACCAGTTGTTCGCCACTGTCGACGAGCCGGCCACGGAATATAATTTCATCGAGCTGGCGAACGTCGAAGGCGGGGATATCGTCACCAACGCCCTCACGATCCAGATTCTGAATCCGGCCGGCGCCGTCGTGACCTTCACCGTGCCGGATGGCGTGACCATTCCGGCCGGCGGCTTCATCGTGTTCTACCAGCTGGCCGGCGATGCCGATGAGAGCGGCACGGAAGACATTCTCTATCGTGTGTTCGATGCCGACGGCAACGTGGTCGACGGCGACACCATTTCCGAGGCCGGCTTCTGGGACCTTGGCGATGACACCACCGATGCCATTGCGGTCAACGTGGTGTTCGACGGCGACACCTCTGTCGATACCTTCGCGGCAAACACGACGCAGGACGACCTGGGCGGCCTGAGCGGTCCCGACTTCGCCGGCGCCCCCGCCGGCTTCGGCTCGCCGCTGCTGAACATCAATTTCGAGACTTTCAACGGCCAGTTCACCGGGAACCACCACATCTTCTCGCGCGTGGACCTGGAAGACACCAACAGCCAGAGCGACTGGACCACCAACAACACGCCGACCGATGGCACGCTGAACGACGTTACCATCGAAGGCGGCGAGGGCGCGACCGACAATAATCCCTGGGATCCGCTGAACGACGACCTGAACCCGGGTCAGGAGAATCCGGATCCGCTGGCCGGCCAGAATTTCCTGCAGGCTGAAGAAGGCGGCGACCTGGTCGAGGGCTACGGCGGCCCGGATTTCATCCTGGGCGGCACCGGCAACGACACGCTCTATGGCGGCAGCGAAGACCTGGCCCAGCAGCAGGCCGACAAGATGGCCGATCAAGTCACCGAGGTGATGAACGACATTGAGGGCTTTGCCGGCGGCGAGGGTGCGGCTGGGCTGGACAACAGTGAGAAGTTCAGCGACCACAACGACTTCCTGTTCGGCAATGCCGGCGATGACGAGATCTATGGCGGCTCCGGCGGCGACGTGATGATCGGCGGCCAGGGCAACGATTCCATGGACGGCGGCACCGGCGACGACGCGATCTATGGCGATGGCGACGAGAGCGAAGGCGGCCTTGGCGGCCTGCCGGCGGGTGACCTGAACCATGCCGGCGACGACGTGATTGCCGGTGATGCGCTGAACAACGGCGCCTACTATGGCGCTAGCGACGATGACGATGTCGGCTTGGCTGGCGTCGTGCTGGGCGGCAACGACACCATCATTGCCGGCAACGGCGACGACAAGGTGTCCGGCGACGCGCTGGCCACCGGCGGCGAAGGCGCCTATGCCTTCGCTTATTCGGACGACAGCTATCCGCGTCCGGAAGACGGCTTCGGCGAGCCCGACCAGGGCTTTGCCAACGACACCATCTCCGGCGGTGACGGCAACGATTCGATCGGTGGCGACGCCACGGCGATCGCCGACGGCGGCGAGTACGGCATGTCCTATGTCTTCGCCGATGCCCAGAGTGTGAATGCCGCGATCTTCGGCGAGTCCCAGGCCTCGGTCGGCAGCGACACCATCGAGGGTGGCGAAGGCGCCGATGCCATCGGCGGCGACGCGCTGGCGGTTGCCAGCGGCGGGTTCTATGGCGGATATGTTACGGCGGACGCCGACAACACGGCCTACAACGACGGCACCGACACCGTTGCTCAGGCCGGCAATGACATCATCTACGGCGACGCTGCAGATTCCGAGGGCGTCGGTGAATACGGCGGCAACGACACCATTGGCGGTGACGCGGCGGCGATCGTCGACGGTGGCCTGTTCGGCAGCGACGCGGAAGCGATGGCCGACAACGACGCCGGCTCCCACGACGGTGAATACGGCGGAGACAGCCGGGCAGGCGAAGACACCATCTTCGCGGGCGGTGGCAGCGACCGCGTTGCCGGCGATGCGCTGGCCGAGGCCCGGGGGGAAGGTGGCTTTGCCATTGCCACTGCGACCAACACTGCCAACGGCTTGGAATTCGGTTATGTCGAAGCTGGCGGCGACGTCATCATCGCTGACGGCGGCGAAGGCGCTTCCGGCAACGATTCCGTCGGTGGCGACGCGGCGGCGTTCGGCGACGGTGCCGAAGGCTTCAGCGACAATACCGCCTACGGCAACGGCTGGGCCGGCGGTGACTATATCGTCTCGGGTTACGGCGATGACGTGGTGGCCGGCGATTCGCTGGCCATTGCCGGTGAGGAAGGTCTGACGGTCACCCACAACGAGGCCTACGATGGCGGTTCCGCGGGCAACGATCAGATCGATACCGGGGAGGGTAACGACAAGTTCTCCGGCGACTCCCTGACCATCGAGACCGATTCGAGCACCCCGGTGCTGGATCCCATCGATCAACCGAAATCTGCCGAGGCCTACAACACGGCTTACGGCAATGGCTGGGCCGGCAACGATTCCATTGATGCCGGCAATGGCGATAACATCGGTGCCGGCGACGCGGCGGAATTCTCGAACTACGCCCACGCCGTGACCGAAAACAGCGCCACGGATGAAGGTTCGCAGGCGGGCGACGACACCATCGTATCCGGCAGCGGCGACGACACCATTGCCGGCGGAAGCTTGGCAAAGGGCGAATTTGAGGCCCTGGCCGAGACGACCAATACGGCATCGCAGGGCGGCTCCGCCGGCAACGATCAGGTCTTCTCGAACGACGGCGCCGATGTGATCGCCGGCGATTCCGGCTCGATTGCCAACGACTACGGCGGGTTCGCCGTGGCGGAGACGACGAACCAGGTCGGTGAGGGCGCCGAGGGCGGCGATTTCGGTACGGCAGGCAGCGATATTATCAACTCCGGCAACGGTGCCGACATGGTGGCCGGCGATTCGCTGGCCAAGGCCGACGGGGCCGAGGGCTTCACCGACAACATCGCTTACGGCGACGGCGCGGTCGCTGGTGACGATTCGATCGTCAGCGGCGACGGCAACGATACCGTGGCCGGCGGTTCGCTGGCTCACGGCACCGGTTATGCCTACGCCCTGACGAACAACACCGCCGGCGACTACGGCAGCGCCGGTGAAGACACCATCTCGACCGGCGAAGGCGATGACGTCTTCTCGGGCGATTCCCTGGCGATCGAGACCGACGGTGTGCCGATCCTGTCGACGGCGGTGGCCAACAATACGGCCAGCGGTTCCGGCGGTGCCGGCAACGACGACATCGATGCCGGCGAGGGCAACAACCTGGGCGCCGGCGATGCGCTGGACATCTCCCGCTTTGCCGATGCCTACGTCACCAACTATGCCGATGACTATGGCTCCAAGGCAGGCGACGACACCATCGTCAGTGGTAGCGGCAACGACACCCTCTCCGGTGGCTCGCAGGCTATAGGCGAGGACCGTGCCGAAGCCGAGACTTTCAACCTGGCGTATAGCCAGGGCTCGGCTGGTAACGACCTGATCACCGCGGACGGCGGCGAAGGCGGCGGCGATGACGTGATTGCCGGCGATGCCATGGCGATCAGCGACTATGGTCTGGCCGAAGCCGATGTCTACTATAACTACGGCGGCGACGGCACGGCCGGCAGCGATGACATCTACGCGGGCGAAGGCGACAACACGGTGGCCGGTGAGGCCTACGCAAAGTCGTCCGATACGGCCCTGGCGACGGCGAGGAATTTCTCCTACGGCGTGAACGGCGTGGCCGGCAGCGACACCATCGTGTCGGGCGATGGCGACGACGTGGTGTCCGGCGGCACGTTGGCCGACGGCGACGACGAGGCGGATGCCAGGACCACTAACTCGGCTTATTCGTCGAGCTCTGCGGGCGACGACGTCATCGACACCGACGGTGGTGACGATATGGTTGCGGGCGACGCCATGGCCATTTCGGCGACCGATGCTTACGGCAGTGCGGTCAACGATGCTTTTGGTGCCAGCGCCGGCAACGACGACATCGACCTGGGTGAGGGCGACAACAGCGCCGCCGGTGAGTCGGCGGCGATCGGTACCGGCAGCGGCGTGGCTCTGGCAGAGGGCGCGAACACCGCCGGCGACTACGGCTCGGCGGGCGACGACACCATTGTGTCCGGTACCGGCGACGACAGCATCTCCGGCGGCGCCCAGGCGCTCACCGAGAGCGGCGCCGCGACGGCGACCAATACCAACCTGGCGACAGCGGGTGCTTCTGCGGGCAACGACGACATCACGGCCGGCGACGGCGACGATATGGTTGCGGGCGATGCCCAGGCGCTGAGCGAGTCCGGTGCGGCCACGGCGACGGCCTTCAACGGCACGAACGAAGCCGGCGACGCGACCGATACCGGTGGCCTGGCGGGCAACGACACCATCGCCGCGGGTGAAGGCGATAACACGGTGGCGGGCGACGCCATGGCGGTGAGCGAGAACGGTACGGCGTCTGCCTACGGCGAGAACCTCGCCGAGTACGGCGCCGTATCGGGTGATGACGACATCACCTCGGGCTTGGGTGCCGACACCATCTCCGGTGGGGCGCAGGCCATCGCGGCCGGTGCCGCCTACGCCGATCAGTCCAACGAGGCCAGCGACGACGGCTCTGCCGGCAACGACAACATCGACGCCGGTGGCGGCAGCAATGTCGTGGCCGGTGATGCCCAGGCGATGAGCGACAGCGAAGCCTCTGCTTATGGCTCCAACGTCGCGTCCGACTACGGCACGGCCGGCAACGACGACATTCGCAGCGGCGGCCAGTCGGACGTGATTTCCGGCGGCGCCCAGGCGATCGGTGCGACCTCGGCCTACGCCGACCAGTCGAACGAGGCGAACGACGACGGCGCCGCGGGTAACGACATCATTCAGGCCCGCAACGGCAATGACACGGTGGCCGGCGACGTCCAGGCGATCAGCACGGGCGGCATGGCGACGGCCTACGGCGACAACACGGCCTCCGATTACGGCACGGCCGGCAATGACGACATCGATGTCGGTGGCTCAAACGATGTCGCTTCCGGCGACGCCCAGGCAATCGGTGCCACGGCTTATGCCGACCAGGAGAACGAGGCCAACGACAGCGCCAAGGCAGGCAACGACACGATCGATGCGGCCGACGGCGGCAACAACCTGCTGGCGGGCGACGCCCAGGCGATCACCACGGACGGCACCGCGACGGCCTACGGCGATAACGTTGCCAACGACTACGGTTCGGCCGGCGACGACAGCATCGTGGCCGACGGAGGCAACGACACCATTTCCGGCGGCGCCCAGGCGAAGGCCAGCGGCACCGGCACGGCAACCGCGACGCAGGACAACACGGCCAACGACGAGGGCTCTGCCGGCAACGACCGGATCCTGGCCGGTGAAGGCGCCAACGTGGTGGCCGGCGACGCCCAGGCGATGAGCGGCGGCGATGCCTCGGCCTATGGTTCCAACGTGGCGTTCGACTACGGCACGGCCGGCAAGGACTTCATCGTCTCGGGCGATGGTGACGACACCATCTCCGGCGGCGCCCAGGCGATTGCCGCGGGTACGGCCATTGCCAGCCAGACCAACACCTCGAGCCAGAGCGCACATTCGGGTGATGACTCCATCCGGGCCAACGATGGCGAGAACCGGGTGGCGGGCGACGCCCAGGCCATCAGCACCGCTGGTGCGGCGACGGCCACGGCGGCGAACAACGCCGCCAACGGCTCGACGTCCGGCGATGACACCATCCAAGCCTACGAAGGCAACGACAGCATCTCCGGCGGGGCTCAGGCCATTGCGAGCGGTCTGGCGACGGCGTTGAACACCAACCTGGCGAGCGAGTCCGGTTCCGCCGGCAACGACAGCATCCGTTCCGACGACGGCGCCAGCGGCGACGACGTGGTGGCAGGCGATGCCCAGGCCATCAGCACGGGCGGTAATGCCACGGCGACGGCCAACAATGGCGACGACACCGTCAATGGCGGCGCCATGGGCAACGACAGCATCGTGAGCGGCTTCTTCGACACGACCGGCGACCGGGTGGCGGGCGATGCCCAGGCCATCGCCGCCGATACGGCGACGGCGACCGGCACCAACACCGCCGGCAACGGCGGCACGGCCGGTAACGACACGATCACCTCGGCTGGCGGTGCGGACAGCATCTCCGGCGGCGCGCAGGCGATCGGCACGGCGTCGGCCATTGCCAACCAGACCAACGCGGCGGCTGCGGCCAGCTCGGCTAGTGCCGGCAACGACAGCATCGACGCCGGCGAGGGCGCGAACCGCGTCGCGGGCGATGCCCAGGCGATCTCTGACGGCACAGCCTCGGCGACCGGCAGCAACACCGCCTCGACCATCAATTCCGAGGCCGGTAACGACGATATCTCGACCGGCGACAACGGTGGCGATTCGGTTTCCGGCGGCGCTCAGGCGATCGGCGGCACCTCAGCCACGGCGACGCAGACCAATGCGGCGCTCGGCGGCGGCGAGGCCGGCAACGACGGCATCAGTGTCGGCAACGGCGCCAACACTGTGGCGGGCGATGCCCAGGCAATCTCCGACGGCGAGGCCACGGCCACCGGGTCCAACACCACCACGGGTGCGGGTTCCTCCGGCAACGACTTCATCATCGGTGGTGACGACGGCGACACCATCTCCGGCGGTGCTCAGGCCATCGGCGGCGCTACGGCGTCGGCGACCCAGACCAACGAAGTGGTTTCCGGTGCCACGGCCACGGCCGGCAACGACACGATCTGGGACTTCGGTAGCGCCGAGGGCAACCTGGTTTCGGGCGATGCCCAGGCGATCGCCACGGCCGCCGGCGGCACGGCGACGGCCACGGCCAACAACACCACCCACGAGAACGGCTCTGAGGCCGGCAACGACTGGGTCTGGATGGGCGACGGCGCGGACTCCGTGGCCGGCGATGCCATGGCCAAGGGCGACAACACCTCGGCCACGGCCAACAACATGGCGCTCCTCGGCTCTGCCGGTGTCGACAATATCGACCTCGGCGGCGGCGCCAACGTCTTCGGCGGCGATGGGCTGACCCTCGAGACGCTGGGCGGGTCCACGGCGACGGCCAACAACACCGCCGACGGGGCGGGTGCCAACGCGGGCGGTGACGACATCGACGCCGGCGACGGCGGCAACCTGGGTGCCGGCGACGCGGCGGAGATCTCCGCCGGCGAAGCCAACGCCACGGTGAAGAACGATGCCGACAACAGCGGCTCGGCGGGCAGCGACACGATCGACACCGGCAACGGCAACGACACCCTGTCGGGCGGCGCGCTGGCCAGCGGTGTGACCGGGGCGATTGCCCTGGCGACCAACCTGGCCGACACCGCCGGCACGGCGGGCAACGACACCATCAACGCCGACGGCGCGGGCGGCACGGGTAACGACGACGTGGCGGGCGACGCCATGGCGGTCGCTACGTCCGGCACTATCTCGGCGACGGTGGCCAACACGGCGACCACCGGCGGCTTTGCCGGCAACGACACCATCGATGTGGCCAATGGCAACAACCGGGTCTCCGGCGATGCCACGGCGGATGGTGCCAACGCCCTGGCCGACGTCACCAACGAGGCGACGGGCAGCGGATATGCGGGGAACGAGGCCGGCAACGATACGATCACTTCGGGCGACGGCAACGACACCGTCTCCGGCGGTGCCCTGGCGGCCGGGACTTCGGCCCTGGCCACCATCTGGAACAAGGCCGTTGCCATGTTTGGCAGCCAGGCCTCTGCCGGCAACGACAGCATCACGGTGGGTGACGGCGCCGATACGGTGGCCGGCGATGCCCTGGCGTCCGGGACGGCGGCCGCGGCTTCGGTGCACAACGTTGCTTCGGCGAGCGGCAACAGTGGTGCCGAGGCGGGCAACGACACCATCGATGCCTCCGCCGGCAGCACCGGCGACCTGATTGCGGGCGATGCCGCCAGCATCAGCGACGACGGCGGCGACGCGACGGTGGTCAACGACGCCGATGCCAACGGCGACGCCATCACACATGCGGGTGACGACAGCATCCTGGCCGGCGACGGCAACGACACCATCTCCGGCGACGCGCTGGCGGCGGGTGCGGGGGCCACGGCCTCGGCCACCAACGACGCGACCGCGATCTCAGGCAATACGGCCTCTGCGGATGCCGGTAACGACACGATCCGCGCCGGCGAAGGCGCCGATACCGTGGCGGGCGATGCCCTGGCCACCGGTGCCGGCGGCGTGGCGAGCGCCGACAACGACGCCTCGGCAAACGATGACTCGCTAGGCAGCGATGCCGCAGCGGGTAACGATCTGATCGATGCCGACGACGATGCCATCGGCGACCTGCTGGCCGGCGATGCCGCCAGCACCAGCGCCGACGGCGGCAATGCGACGGTGACCAACGATGCCGATGCCAAGCGTATCGGGGGTTACGAAAGCACGGCCTCGGCCGGCAGCGACACCATCCGGGCCGGTGGCGGCAACGACACCATCGCCGGCGGCGCGCTGGCGGCGGGTATCGCCGCGGGCGTGATGGCGGCGGCCTACAACACCGCGACCGCCGACGGCGACAGCCTGGCATCCGCTTCGGCCGGTGACGACGACATCTCCGCCGGCGAAGGTGCCAACCTGGTGGCGGGCGATGCCCTGGCCACCGGTGCCGAGGGTGCGGCCACGGTCGAGAACACCGCGTCGGCCACCGATGAAGGCACGGCCACGGCGGGCAACGACACCATCACCGCGGGTGCCGGCGACGACACCATCTCCGGTGACGGCGCGGCCGCCGGCGACGTGACGGTGACCAACACGGCCAGCGGGTCGGGCTTCGCCTCGGCGGGCAGCGACAGCATCGATGCGGGCGATGGCAACAACATCGTGGTCGGCGACGCGGCGGGCTTCGGCGAGATCCTGCAGAGCAACATCGCCACCTCCGAGTACGGTGAGTCCCATGCCGGCGACGATATGATCACCACCGGCAGCGGCAACGACACCATCGCCGGTGAAGTGGCGGCCACCGGTTCGGTGTCCGGTTCGAACAGCGCGAAGTCCTTGGCTCCCTCGGGCAACGCCAATGCCGGCAACGACACCATCGATGCGGGCGACGGCGACAACGTGGTCTCCGGCGGCGCGCTGAGCCTTGAGGGCGATGCGACGATGTCGAACGAGGCCGATGTCTCCGACTACGGCGGTGAGGCCTATGCCGGCAACGATGAGGTCCGCACCGGCTCAGGCGCCGACTTCATCGCCGGTGAGGCGCTGACCCAGGACGGCAAGGCGACGGCCGACAACACGGCGACTGCCGCGGCCGGCGACTACGGTTTCGGCCTGGCCATGGCCGGCAACGATCTGCTGGTGGCCGACAAGGGTGCGGCGCCGGGTGAAGGCGGTGACGACACCGTCTCCGGCGATGCCCTGTCCTACAACGGTGGGGCCGAGGCCAACAACGCGGCCTCTGCGGTACAGGGTGACGAGGGCGTCGGGATTGCCATGTCCGGCAACGACGACATCACCCTCGGCTACGGCGACGACCTGGCCGCGGGCGATGCCCTGGCCATGGGCGACGAAGCCACGGCTCTGGCCAACAACGATGCCACGCTGACCTCCAACGGCGGCGAGTACGGTGCGGCGGTGGCCCTGGCCGGCAACGACATCATCGATGCCGGTGAGGGCAGCGACACCGTGGCGGGCGACGCCATGGCGACGGGTGCCAACGGCGAGGCTCATGCCGACAACGACGCCACGGTCACCGCGGCCTTCGGCATTGCGGCGGCGGGTAACGACATCATCGTGGCCTACGGCGGCGACGACGTCCTGGCTGGTGATGCCCTCTCCAACGGTGCGGGCGGCACGGCTCTGGCCGAGAACACCGCGGCGGTCGTGGGTGCCGGCGACGGCGACATCGACTTCCTGGGTCTCGGCGGCGGCATCGAGGACGTGCTCGACACCATCGACCCGGCTGTGGCCATGGCCGGCAACGACGTCATCTACGGTGGCTCTTCGGGCGAATACGGCGATGTCATCGCCGGCGATGCCCTGGCGATCGGTGAGGACAGCGGCGATGCGCAGGCGGACAACACCGCCTCGGCCACCGATGGCGCTGACGGCGTGGGCATCGCCCTGGCCGGCAACGACATCATTCTGGCCGGGACCGGCGCGGACATCATTGTCGGTGACGCGGGCTCCGAGGGCGGCGACGCCACGGCCAACAATCTGGCCTCTGTGGTCGGCGGCGAAGGCGACTCCTACGCTTCCATCGCCCTGGCGGGCAACGACGTGATCGTCTCCGCCCTGGGCGGCGGCGAGTATGGCGACTTGGTGGCCGGTGACGCCCTCAGCGGTGCGGTCGATGGGACTGCCACCGCCAACAACACGGCGACGGTCAGCGATACCGGCGGTGTCTACGTGAACCTGGCGATTGCCGGCAGCGACCTGATCGTGACCGGCGACGGCAACGACACTGTCTCCGGCGGCGCCATGGCCGTCGGTGACGGCGCCACGGCCGACAACAACAACACGGCGGAGACCACCTCCGACGGCGGCGTCGGTTTCGAGTTGGCGATTGCCTGTGGCGATACCATCTTCTTGTGCGGTGGCGACTACGCTGCCGCGGGCGATGCGGTGGCGGCTGGCGACTACGGCTCGATCCCGACGGCGACGGCGGACAACACCGCGACCACCAGCCTTAACAGCACCGACGGGGCGGAAGGCTTTGTCTCCTCCTCGGCCGGCGACGACGGCATCAACTCGGCCCTGGGCGGCCTGTTGGGCTTCGGCACATGGGAAGGCTACGGCTACGACCTGGCGTTGGAAGGCTTCGGCATCGACACCGATGGTTTCATCAGCGAGACCGTCTACTTCTACGGCGAAATGCTGAACGCGGGCGGTGACGGCAACGACATCCTCTCCGGCGACGCCCTGGCGTCCGGCGACTACGGTGTGGCCATCACCACCAACTCGGCGACCACCGACGCGACCATCGACGGTGGCGAGGGCAATGCGATGTCCTCGGCCGGCAACGACGCCATCGATGCTGGCGACGGAGCGAACCTGGTGGCCGGTGATGCCATGACCTCCGGCGAGAACGGCGGCGACGCCACGGTGACCAACACCGCGGCGACCACCGGCAGTGTCTCGGGCGAGTACGGCGACGTGAGCTTCCTCGACGCCTACAGCGCGGCCGGCAGCGACCTCATCTGGGGTGGCGTGAACGACGACACGATCTCCGGCGGTGCCCTGGCCGCGGGGGTCGCGGCAGCCGCTGTGGCCAACAACACGGCCACCACGACCGCGACCTTCGGCGACTACGGTTTCGGCTTCATCGGGTCCGGTGCCGGCAACGACGACATCTACGCCGACGGCGGCGAGGGCTCCTCCGACGGTGGCGACGATATCGTTGCCGGCGACGCCCTGGCCATCGGTGCCGAAGGCACGGCCGAGGCCAACAACACGGCAGCGGTGAGCTCGACGGTCAGCGAGGGCAGCTACTCCGGCTTTGCCGAGGCAGAGGCCGGCAGCGACTTCATCGACGGCGGTGAAGGCAACAACATCCTCGTCGGCGATGCCGCCACCACCAGCGACTACGGCGGCAATGCCACGGCGAACAACAAGGCCACGGTCGACGGTGCCGAGGGTTATGCCGGTGCCGGCAATGACACCATCTACGCTGAAGGTGGAGATGGTGATTTCAACGACGTCGCCGGCGAGGCCTACACGCGGGCCGATGGCACGTTGGCCCAGGCCAACAACACGGCCGAGGTCGATGGCGGTGAGGGATCTGCCGGCAACGATTACATCGAGCTCGACGGTACCTCGGATGACTTTGTCGCCGGTGAAGCCCTGACCCTCGGTGACGGTGCCACGGCCGAGGCCAACAATACGGCCACGGCCAACGGGGCCGGCGTTGCCGGTGCGGGCAACGACGGCATCGACCTCTATGATGCTTACGAGAGCAAGGTCGCCGGTGACTCGATGGCCTACGGTGACGACAGCACGGCCGACGTGGAGAACACGGCTCTGGCCTCCGGCTACGGCGACGCCCATGCCGGTGACGACTGGATCGAAACCGGCTACGACGACGACACCGTCTCCGGCGGTGCCCTGGCCACGGGTGAGGACGGCGTCGCGGTCGTCATCAACAAGGCGACGGCTTCCGACGCAGCTCATGCCTCGGCCGGCAGCGACTGGATCGACGCCAACGAGGGCGACGATGTGGTGGCCGGTGATGCCCTGGCAACCGGTGACGGCGGCGAGGCCACCGCGGACAACCAGGCTTCTGCCGATGGTGCCGAGGGCTACTCCAACGCCGGTGACGACTTCATCGACGGCGGCGAGGGTTCGGATCTCATCTCAGGCGACGCCATGACCTCCGGCGAGTACGGTCTCGGCGCGACGGCCAACAATACGGCCATCTCGGACGACAACGGCTTTGCCTCGGCCGGCGGCGACCTGATCCTCGGCGACGGCGGTGAAGGCTTCTTCTCCTCCGGCGACGACACCATTGCCGGTGACGCCCTGACGGTGGCCGACGGCCAGGTGGCCGATGCCAACAACACGGCGACGGTCAACTTCGAGGGCGACGAAGCCCACGCCGGTGACGACACCATCGTCGCGGGCGACGGACGCCATGTCGTCGCGGGTGACGCGGTGGCTCTGGGCGACGGTGATGAGGGCGAAACGGTCGACTTCCTGGCCAACGTCCGCAACACGGCCGACGGCGACAACGCCTACGCCGGCAACGACGTGATCGCCGTCGGCGACGGTATCGACGGCGACGGTGTGATGGTCGGCTGCATTGCCTCGGCCTTCGGCGGCTCTCTGGTCGCCGGTGAGGCACTCACCACGGGTGACAATGCCGATGCCCTGGCCATCAACGAGGCGGTCGGTGACGAGGAAGGCGTGGTCAGCTACGCCGGCAACGACACCATCTCCGCGGGCGACTACGGCCACATCATCTCCGGTGACGTCCTGGCCACGGGTGAGTACGGCAATGCCACGGTGAACAACAACGCCGACAATGCCGGCGCGGTTGCCATCGTCGGCAACGACAGCATCACCGCGGGCGACGGCAACGACCTGATCGCGGGCGATGCCATGGCCACGGCCGGCGGCGATGCCTCGGTGCAGAACGACTTCGTCACCGCGCTGCCGGAGAGCTAGGTCAGCCAGGATAGCTTCATCGGGGGTGGCGTCGACGACACCATCTCGGGTGATGCCCTGTCTGTTGGCGTCACGTCCAGCGTCAACTTTGGCGGCGACGACTCGATCAACGGCGGTGCCGGCAACGACGTGATCGCCGGTGACGCTCTCGCCCTCTGCGGTGGCGTGACCGCTGTCACGATCGGCGGCAACGACACCATCGACGGCGGCAGCGGCAACGACCTGATCTACGGCGATACCAACGACGGCAACGAGCTGGTCGGCGGTAATGACCTGATCTACGGCGGTGACGACGACGACACCATCTACGGCGGTGGCGGCAACGACACCATCGACGGTGGCGACGGCAGCGACCACATCTACGGTGGTGCCGGCAACGACAGCATGTACGGCGGCGACGGTGACGACTTCTTCTACAACGTGGACGTCAACGACACGATCGACGGCGGCTTGGGCAACGACACCATCTACGTCGGCTCGGGCGTGAACCTGAACAACCTGACCAGCATCGAGAACGTCTTCGTGCTGGGTCCGGACGGGGCGCACGTCATCGGCAACGACTCCGACAACAACCTCGTCGGTGCTGAGGGCAACGACCACCTCGAGGGCCTGGGTGGCAACGACACCCTGGTCGGTAATGCCGGCGACGATACGCTCGACGGCGGCACCGGGGCCGACTCCATGGTTGGTGGCACCGGCGACGATCTCTACTTCGTCGACGATGCCGGCGATGTGGTGGACGAAGCCGGCGGCGATGGCGACGACACAGTGAGCAGCTCGATCGACTACGACCTGAGCACCGACGCTCTCGGCGACGTCGAGAACCTGATCCTCACGGGTGCGGCGATCTCCGGCACCGGCAATGCCGCGGCCAACGAGATCACCGGCAACGGCAACGCCAATGCGCTCTACGGTCTTGGGGGTGAGGACACCCTGACGGGCGGCGCCGGCAACGACAGTCTCTACGGCGGTGTCGACAACGACTTGCTGATTGGCGGTGCCGATGACGACCTCCTCGGCGGCGGCACCGGTGCCGACACCATGATCGGCGGTTCAGGCAACGATACCTACTACGTTGACGATGCCGGCGACACGGTGGTCGAGGGCCTCAATAACGGTCATGACCATGTGGTCAGCTCGATCAGCTTCGTGCTGGGGGCCAACGTCGAAGACCTGACCCTGGCGGCCGGTGAAGCCACCGCGCTGAACGGTGAAGGTAACGCCCTTGCCAACACCATCACGGGCAACGAGTTCAACAACCTCCTGTCCGGCCTGGGTGGCAATGACACTCTGATCGGCGGTGCCGGTGACGACACCCTGATCGGCGGTACCGGCGACGACTCGATGGTCGGCGGCACCGGAGCGGACACCTACATCGTTGACAGCCTCTCCGATGTGGTGAACGAAGCCGGTGGCGACGGTGCCATCGATACGGTGATCAGCTCGGTCAACTTCGACCTTGGCACCACGCCGGAAGTCGAGAACCTGACCCTGGCAAACAATGGTGTGGCCCTCAACGGTACCGGCAACGCCCTCGACAACGTCATCATCGGTAACGACAACTCCAATACGTTGGACGGTCTGGACGGTGCTGACACGATCATCGGTGGGGATGGTACCGACCTGATCATCGGCGGGCTGGGCGACGACAGCCTGACCGGCGGCCTGGGCAACGACACCTTCGACTTCAATGCCATGGCCAACGGCGAGGTGGATACCATCACCGACTTCGCGCTCTTCCCGGGTGACAGCGACCTGCTGGATCTGACCGATCTGCTGACCGGTGTGGGGACCGAGGATGGTGCGACGCTGGATGACTACCTGACCTTCGACACCACGACGAACCCGGGTAGCACCATCATCACCATCGACTTCGATGGGGCCGGTGCTGGTACTGACACGGCGCAGATCGTTCTGGAGGGTACGGACGTGTCGCACGGCGGCACGCTGACCACCGATGAAGACATCATCAACCAGATGCTGGCCCAGGGTAACCTGGACGCCCTGTAAGACCGGGCGCAGCAGACAGCCTCAAGAGGGGCCCGGCGGGAAACCGCCGGGCCCTTTTTCTTTGCGCAGGGGGAGGGCGGTGGCAGCCTTCGAGAGGCGGCCGGGCCGCCGCCTCAGGGTGAGGCCTCATCCTTTACGGCCCGGGGGCTGCCTCCCGGCACGCGCCGCATGATGAGGGGCCGGCGCCAGCGGGCGTCTCGAACCAGGAGCGCCGGGCCGGTGCGGGATGAGCCCCGCCTACCGTTAACTCTTGCGCGCAAACCCAGGGCTTAATCCTCAGAAAATCAATAGGTTGAATGGTTAATGCCGGTCCGCGTCCGGGCCGGCGGCCTCCCTCTGCCGCTCTTTTTGCGTTGGATTTGAACCGCTTCGCGCCTTTCCCCGACTGATGGGCAGATCAATGGGTAAGCGGCGGGCGTCCCAAGGGGGACGTGCGCAGGGCGGCTGGCATGCCAGCCCCTGGCCGCACCCGGTGAACCTTCACAGGGGAGTTACAGGTATGTCCGTTTCCGTTGGCGCGTCTTCCGCCGCCCGTTCCGTTTCCGAAACCCAGGCGCCCCAGAGCGCCGAGGACGCCACCACCGGCAGCGACGGTGCCGTGGCCGAGACCGGTCAGGCCGCGGCGCCTGCGGTGATTGGCGCCCCAGCGGCGGGTGCGACGGTGGTGGTCCCCGCCGAAGCCGGCGCCACGTACCTGCTCGACTTCGCGCCCCACGGCGTCACGCTCTCGGCCGAAGGCGGGAACCTGGTGCTGGCCTTCTCCCCCGAGAGCCTGGGCTCTGCCGCTGAGGGCGGCCGCATCGTCTTCGAGGACGTCGACCAACTGGCAGAGGCCGGTACAGCACCGCTGTTCCGCATCGCGGGGACCGAAGTATCGGCCGGTGAACTGCTGGGCCAGGCGCAGATTCTCGCGGGGACCCAGGACGACACCCTAGAGACCGCGACCGAAGCCGCCGGCGCGCAGGGCGGCGGCGCGTCGTCCTACAGCGACGACCTGGGCGATACGCTCGACCTGCTGGCTGCCCAGGGCGTCATCGACCCGACCGAACTGCGCTTCGGCCTCATCGAGCTGGAAGACCGCATCGACCTGCTGCTGGGCGAGGCGCCGACCGGCTCCCTGGTGATCAACGAGATCGGCCTGGGCGTCAACACGGCGATATCGCTGAACGTTGGCGACGACGACTATCTGCTGGAAGGATCGTTGAATTTCGTCGAGATGTTGAACGACACCGGCTTGCCGTTCCAGACCGGCGGTCTGACCGTCGAGTTCCTCAACCCCGCCGGCGTGGTGGTCACCCTGGCGCTGCCCGACGGCCTGGAGGTGCCGGCCGGCGGCTTCCTGGTGATCTATCAGTATGCGGAGGACGACGCCCCCAGCACCGACGTGTTCGGCCAGGTGTTCGACGCCGCGGGTGTGGTGATCGATGCCTTCGTCCTGCCCGCCGAGACCTTCTGGGATCTGGGCGGCGACACCAGCGAGGCTCTGGCGGTGAACCTGGTGGAGGGTCTCGAGAGCCTGGATACCTTCGCCGCCAACCTGGAACAGGCGGACCTGGCGGTGCTCACCGATGCGGGTTGGACGCCCGGCCCGGCGGCGCCGGCCGAATTCGCCCTGCTGTTCGAGACCTTCAACGGCCTCAGCTCGCCGGTGCAGACCATCTTCTCGCGGGTCTTCAGCGATACCACGCCGGGCTCCGGCGCGCCGGCCGACAGCGACACCGCTGCCGACTGGACGACCAACGGTACCCCGACCGTGGGCGCGCTGAACGACGTGGCCCCCCCCGTCGGGCCCGGCCCGCAGGACGCCAACCCGGGCGATCCCTACCACGACGATCTGGATCCGCAACAGGCCAACCCGCAGGCCCTAGCCGGCCAGACGGTGCTTGTCGGCGGCGACGGCGACGATCTGCTGGAAGGCTTCGGCGGTCCCGACTTCCTGTTCGGCGGTGCCGGTAACGACGTGATCTACGGCGGCAGCGCCGCCGAGGTGGCGGCCGAGGCGGCGATCCTCGACGAGTCCGCCGGGACGGTTCCCGACGCGGGCTTCAGCGACCACAACGACTTACTCTCCGGCGGCAGCGGCGATGACGCCATCTACGGCGGCGCCGGCCTGGACATGGCGATCGGCGGGCTGGGCCGCGATTTCATCGACGGCGGCACCGGCGACGACAGCATCATCGGCGACGATATCCCCGACCTGGGCGACGGCGGCGACGACGTGCTGGCCGGCGACGGGCTCAACAATGTCATCGACAGCCCCGCCGGGGCCCTGGCGCTGAGCAACCTGGGCGGCGACGATATCGTGCTGGGTGGCAGCGGCAGCGACCTGATCGGCGGCGAGACCGTCGCCTACAGTACGACCGGTGTGGCGCAGGCCCTGGCGCGCAACGATGGGCAGCCGGGCACGCTGGACCCCGACGGCAACGACCGTCTGGCCGGCGAGGCCGGCGACGACCTCATCGCCGGTGAGGCGCTGGCTTACAGCACCACCGGCGCGGCAACGGCGTCGGTGCTCAACGCCACCGATGTCGGCGGCATGGTGGGCAGCGATAGCATCCGCGGCGACGCGGGCGAAGATGTCCTGGCCGGGGAGGCCCTGGCCTTTGCCGAAGGTGGCGAGGGCTTCGGTGCTCTGGCGCAGGTGCAGCTCGACTCGCACGATGGCGCGGCGGGCAACGACACGATTCTCGCCGGTGCCGGGCAGGACGTCCTGGCCGGCGAAGCCGTGGCACTGTGCGGGACCGCTGCCGAATTGGGTGTGTCCATCGAAGCCGAAGGCCTGCAGGCCTCGGCGGGCAACGACGACCTGAGGGGCCAGGGCGGTCTCGACATGATCGCGGGTGAAGCCTTCGGCATGGCCGGCGACAGCGTTTTCGCGACGGTGAGCGTCCAGGCCGGGGAGGGCGCCGTCGCCGGCAGCGATACGCTGCGGGGCGGCGGCGGTGCCGATCTGCTGGCCGGCGAGGTCCTGGTCTTCGCCACCGGCGGTACGGCCCAGGCCGAAGTCCACAACGCGGTGGCCGGCGGCGGCACCGCCGGCAGCGACGACATCCAGGGAGAGGGCGGCGCCAACGTCATCGCCGGCGACGTGCTGGGCGCCGGTGACGGCGCCTCCCAGGTCCAGGTGACCAACGAGGCCCTCGGTACCGGCAGCGTCGGCTCGGACAGCATTACCACGGGCAACGGCGACGACGTCATCGCCGGCGATGCCCTGGTGTCCGGCGGCGGTAGCGCAACGGTGATCAACCTGGCGATGCTCGGCGCCCTGGCGCAGGTCGGCCGCGATCTCATCAACTGCGGTGGGGGCGACGATCTGATCTCAGGCGATGCCCTGGCCCTGGGCGGCGGCAGCGCCATCGTCCAGAACTCCGCTTTGGTTGACCCGGCCGGCAACGACGACATCACGGCCGGCGACGGCGACGACACCATCGCCGGCGATGCCCTGGCCCAGGACGGCACCGCGTCGGTCGACTTCGGCGGCGACGACGTCATCTTCGGCGGCGCCGGCAACGACCTGATCTCCGGCGACGCGCTGGTGATCGGGATCGGCCTGGCGGAGGTGACGGCGGCCGGCGGTGCCGATCTGATCTTCGGCGGCGACGGCAATGACCTGATCTACGGCGATGCCAATCTGTCAGGGGCCGAAGTCACCGGCGGCAACGACACCCTGTTCGGCGACGACGGCGACGACACCATCTTCGGCAACGGCGGCGACGATACGATCTCCGGCGGCGGCGACAACGATCTGCTGCTGGGCGGCGCCGGAAACGACCAGATTTGGGGTGGCGCCGGCAACGACACCCTGTCGGGCGACGACGGCGACGACTGGCTCCAATCCGACGGCGGCGACGACAACCTGCAGGGCGGGTTGGGCAACGACACCCTGCGGGGCGGCGAGGGCAACGACTGGATCTTCGCCGGCAGCGACGACGACAGCCTGGTCGGCGGCGGCGGCGACGATACGCTGAATGGCGGCATGGGGGCCGACGAGATGATCGGCGGTACCGGCAACGACCACTATTTCGTCGATGTGGTCGGGGACCTGGTCATCGAGGCGGCGGCCGGTGGCGACGACACCGTCTCCAGCAGCATCGACTACGACCTCAGTCTGGTTCCGGATGTCGAGGATCTCATCCTGCTGGGTAGCGCGACGATCGGTCTCGGCAACGACCTGGACAACCGGATCGAGGCAAACGACCTGGGGAATTTCCTCTCCGGCGGGATCGGCGAGGATTCGATTATCGGCGGGTCGGGCGACGACAGCCTGTTTGGCGGCGCCGACCATGATCTGCTCCATGGCTTTGGCGGCAACGATATCGTCGGCGGCGGTGGCGGCGGCGATTTCCTCACCGGCGGCGATGGTGAAGACACCCTCTTCGGCGACGACGGTAACGACACCCTCAACGGCGGGGCCGGCGACGACACCCTGACCGGTGGGGCCGGCGCCGACAACTTCCACTACAACAGCTCGGACGTGGGGAGTTCGGATGTCATCAACGATTTCACGATTGTCGACGGCGATGTGATCGACCTGGCGGACCTGCTGGAAGGGGTGATGAACGGCATGGATGCGGCGGAGTTGGACGACTACATCGACTTCTCCGTCAACATTCCGGGAACGACGATGACCATCGATACCAACGGCGCCGCGCCCGGCGGTGACACGGTGGAAATCCTGCTCACCGGTTATTTCAACGTCGCCTCGGATCAGGACGTCATCCAGGACCTGCTCGACGGCGGCAACCTGGCGGCCTAGCGGCCAGGTCGATACGCGACACCCAGCCGGCATCGGGCCCCTGTCCTTTGGCGGCCGGGAGAGGGGAGCGGCGGTTTCCAGCCGGGGGGCTGGGGCGCCGCTCTTCTCGTTTGGGCTTTCCGTTCAGGCTTCCCGTTCAGGCTCGGGCGGCGGAGGGCGCTTTGCCGTCCAGCAGCGCCAGGCAGGTGTCGAGGATCCGGTCGACGGTTCGCTGGGGGCCGCGCGCGGCGATTTCCTGCGAAAGGGCGACGGCGCGCTCAGCCATCGCGGCATTGCCGGCCACCGCGTCGAGCAGCGGCGGCAGGCCCTCTGCGGTGCCTTCCTTGGCGGACAGCAGGTGGCCGCAGCCCTGGGCGACGATGGCATCGGCGGAAAGCCGCGCTTCCATGTGGGTCGGCAGCAGGATCTGCGGGCGCCCGGCGCTGAGGGCGGCGCAGCAGGTGCCGTTACCGCCGTGGTGGATGATGAGGTTGGCGCGGGCCAGCAGCTCCGGCATCGGTTGGGGCTCTCGGTGCACCGTAAGGCCCGGGCGCACCAGCGCTTTGGCGATGTCGTCGGTCATGCCGCGGGAGAAGATTTCGCCGCTCATCCGGCTGGCCCTGAGGCCCTGCAGGAAGGGCCGGGTCTTTTTATGCTCCAGGCTGACGTAAGCGAAGAAGTGCGGCTTGGCGGGTTCAGGCAGCGGCAGCGGGGCCCGCAGGCCCTCGACGGGTCCGATTACCGGGTCCAGGCGCAACTCGGCATAGGGGTCGAGTTCCGGCAGAGTGCAGACCAGCCGGCCAGCGGTACGAAACGGCTCGGTCACCGTCTGCGGGATCGGCAGGTTGTGCGCCTTCTGGACGTCCTGCATGACCCGCAGTACATGGGCCGGATCGACCATCGGCTTGCGGCCCTTGCGGAAGAGCGGAAACTGCGCATCCTGGGCCGGCGGCATGGTGAAGCCGTCGGCGACCTGCACCACCGGGATTTGCCCGAAACAGGCGAGCAGCAGCACCGGGCTATGGTCGGCCACCACCAGGTCCGGCTTGGCCTGCTTCAGCAGCGTGCGCCAGGCCAGCATGCCGGCGTGCAGCGTCTGGCGGCGGTAGAAGCCGGAGGTGCACATGATGTCCAGGTAGGTCGCCAGCGGGGCCGGGGTCGGGGCACCGGGGATGCGCGCGACCAGGTCCGGCACCGGCAGGATCGCGCGGTGCTCGCGGGCCAGCATGCCGGCGTTTTCGTGGATGTTACGCAGAAAGAAGGTGACCCGGTGACCGCGCGCCTCCAGGGCGCGCACCAGCGGCATCAGCCGGTGGACGTGGCCGTGGCCGCCGCCCAGTTCATAACCGACGAGGATATGAGCCATGCTTGCTGGACCTTCCGCCGTCAGCCGTTGCCGAGGGAGGCCCGGCAGGCCTGCAGGATGTGGTCCATCGGACGGAACGGGCCGGCCCCGGCAATCTCCGCGGCGATGATGGCGGCGCGCTCGCGGCGCCGCGGACCGGCCTCTGCCTCGGCCAGTTTGGCAGCGCCGCCGTCCTCCAGTTCCTTGGCCGAGACCGTGGTGCCGACGCCGATGCGGCCCAAGGCCTGGGAGTTCAGCAGCGTCTCCTCGTGGATCGGCAGTGTCAGTTGCGGGCGCCCGGCGCTGCAGCAGGCCAGGCACATGCCGCTGCCGCCGTGGTGGATCGCCAGGGTGGCGCTCGCCAGCATCTGGCCGATCGGCTGGGGCGACTTGTAGAAGGTGAGGCCGGGGCGGGTGTATTTCTTGGCCGCCTCCGGCGTCATGCCGCGCACGTAGGCCCCGGCGGGTAACGCGGACTCCTTCAGCGCCGACAGCAGCTTTGCGGTGATGCGGTGCTCGATGCCGAGGTAAGCGAAGAGGCGCGGTTCCTTGGGCAGCGGCATGGGCGCCTGAAGACCCTCGGTCGGGCCGACCACCGGGTCCTGGCGTCGGTCCTTGTAAGGATCGAGGCCCTTCAGGGTGCAGACCAGCCGCCCCGCGGTGCGTAGCGGCGCGGTGACGGTAGGCACCTTGGGCCCGCCGAGGCGGCGCTGCACCTCGTTCATCACGGCGAGGATTTGCTCGCTCGGGACGGTCGCCTGCTTCTTCGGCTGGAAGCCGGGAAAGGAATCGTCCTGGGCCGGCGGGATGGTAAAGCCGTCGCCGACCTGAACCACCGGGATGCGGCCGTAAGCGGCAAAACAGACCACCGGGCTGTGGTCGCAGACGATGAGGTCCGGCCTCATCTGGTCGAAGATGGTGCGCCAGGCCAGGGCGGCGGGGAACAGCGTCTCCAGCCTGCCGAAGCCGCAGTAAACCATGATGTCACTGTAGGAGCCCATTTTCTTCGGGCCCCGCTCTGCCGGGTTCGGTGCGACCAGGTCGGGGCTCTGGATAAAGGGCAGAGGATTCCTGGTGATCTCCGCCCGGCAGTCATAAGGGTTGCGCAGGAAGAAGGTGACCTGATGGCCTTGGGCCGCCAGGGCTTCGGCGACCGGCACCAGGCGGCGGTAATGGCCGAGATTGTCGCCACGTTCGTATCCGACCAGAATTCTTGCCACTGCTCGACCTGTGCTCCTGCCGGGGGCGCTGTACTTCTAACCCAGGCTTCTTCATCTCATGATTTTGTTGATAAATAGTTCCGCCCCGTTTGCGCAACTGGGAAAAGGGTGTGGGCGAGGAATTTCCTGAATAATGTATTCTACAGTATATATAAGAGTACTCGATTGAATCATCTACTGGGCTCGGGAGGCTGGGCAATGAGAGTGATTGGCGCCGGGCTCAGCAAGACTGGGACGACATCGCTGAAGCTGGCCCTGGTTCAGCTCGGGATGAAGGTGTTGCACAACGACATGCAACGGCTGGCGGAGGTTGTCTCTGGGGCGGACGATCGCCCGAACTTTCGCCGCTATGACGATTACGATGCGGTTCTCGACCTGCCAACATCCTTCTTCTTCGCAGAGCTGTTAGACACTTATCCGGAGAGCAAGTGCATCTTGACGGTGCGCGACGAGGACAGTTGGTGGCAGAGTGTGAGATCTCATTTCAATGAAATATTTCCGATTGCCTCCCGCGCAGCCGATCCGGTTCGCTGGGATATCCGTCACCTTGCCTACGGCTCAGCCAAGGCGACTGAATTTCTTTTCCGCAAGGCGTATCGAGAGCACAACGAGCTTGTAAAAGCGGTGGTGCCGGCCAACCGCCTTCTGGTGGTTGATATCGTCAAGGGTGAAGGCTGGGAGAAAGTTTGTCCCTTTCTCAGTCTGAACGTACCCAGCGCCTCGTTTCCGCATGGCAATGAACGCTCCGCTCTTGCCCGTTTCGTCCGCGATGGCGGCACAAGGTCTTAGACATCAATTGCCGGCGTTCCGAACTGACGCTGTATAGCGCACGAGAAGCTCAGCGGCCGCCACCGCTCCGTTGGGCAACTCAGTTCGCACTCGGTCTTCCTTCATCGCCGCCAACTGGGCGGGATCGTCAAAGTTCGCAAAGGCTGTATCGAGAGCCAATGTATCATAGGCAGGCACAACAAAGCCGCCTCTGTCTCCCAGGGTGCGCCTTGCTTTGGCGAAGAAATCTTCATCTTTTTGCGGGCTGACATCCGGCACCAGGATCGCCGGGATTCCCATGTAAGCAAGCTCATAAGCGCTGCTACCCACCGTCGAAATTGCAGCATCAAACGCAGCGAAGCACTCGGCCATAGGATAGTATTCGAAGCGGCTGATATTCGAATTAGTGAAATCAGTCTGAACGCTCTGGAGAAGAGGTGGAGTTGCAAAGGCGAAATGCCATAGCGGGTATTTGGCGGCGAGCAGCAAGACCCATTCCTCGAGGCGTGCGTAGGCCGGGTTGCCGCCACCGCCAAAACTGACCAGACAGACTTGGCGGTCGTGCGGCAGGCCCAGCCGCCGCCGGGCTTCCCCTTGCGGAAGGAGGTCACTGCGGGCTCGCACGAGAATGGGACCTACCCAATGAAGGGAGTTCCGCGCGGCAACATCAAGCGTCATCTCACCCTTCTCGTAAGGCGCCAGCAACGCGTGGAAGCGTGGCAGCGACTCATGGTACTCCCACTGGGGAAGCGGATTCTTGATTTCTCGGGCAATCAGGAAACGGAGGCACGGCAGTCGCTGAAAAATTGAGAACTCACCCCGGTTTCCAACAGGGAAGCTATCGATAACAACCGCGTGTGGCTGGTAGGTCGTTGCGCAGGCATTCACAACCGATGTGCTCACCCAAAGCCGTCGCAAATCGTCGATGTTGTGCTCGCCTGCTGGTTTGAACCATTCGGGCGAGGGAAGCTTTACACTCGCAAATTTTTCGCGAGCGATGAGGTGGGTTGCATCCGAGTAGGTCAGAAACAGGAACTCGTCACCAGGGCATAGGCGGCGCAGCTCGCGCGCCAAGCCGAGTTGGCGGGAGACATGGCCGAGGCCCCATCCGTCTTGAGCAATAAGTAGCCAGCGCATGAGAGTTTCTTACGATTCCAACACAAATCTCGAGTCGACTACTACACCGCCTAGGCGCGCGACTTCGCCGGTTTCTTGCGTGCGGCCTTTTTCTTGCCAGCCGCCTTGGCGCCGCTCTTCTTCGCGGCGGCTTTGGCCGGCTTCTTTGCCCCCTTGCCCGCGGGCGCGGCTTTCTTCGCCGTAGTGCCCGGTGGCAGGCGGTAGCTCGGTTGGCCGGGCTTGGCGCCGGCGGCCGGACGCTTGCCGGCGACCAAGGAACCGATCAGATCGAGCTGCCGGTTGAGGCAATCCTCCAGGTCGTAGTTCTGCGCGATGGTGCTGCGGGCCTTTTTGCGGATCGCCGCCATGCGGTCCTTGTGGTCAAGCACCTCGTTGACGCGCTCGGCAATCGACTGGTGATCGAAGAAGTCGACCAGCAAGCCATTGACGCCGTCCTCGATGACTTCGGTGACCGGCTGCGTATCGGAAGCGACCACCAGGCACCCCGCCGCCATCGACTCGAGCATCGACCACGACAGCACGAAGGGATAGGTCAGGTAGACGTGCACGCCGGACACCTGAATGACCTTCAGGTAGGTCGAGTAGGGCACGCGGCCGATGAAGAACACGCGGCTCATGTCGAGGTCGACTTCCTCGAGCATCTGCTTACGGTAGGTCTGGCCCTCGGGCAGCGGCCGGCCATAGCTCACCTCATCGCCGCCGACGATGATGATCTTGGCATTGGGGCGCTGCTTCAGGATCAATTCGGCGGCACGCATGAACTGCGGGAAGCCGCGGTAGGGCTCCAGGTTGCGCACGACGAAAGTGACGATCTCCTCGCCCTGGCGCAGCGTCGTGGTGGCGCCGTTCGGGGTGCGGATTTCGATAAAGGCGTCGTTGTCGGGTGCGCAGACCGTGGTGTCGATGCCGTCATGGACGACGGAGATCTTGTGCTGGAATTCCCTTGGGTACTGCTGGAACTGCCAGTAGGTTGGCGACATGCCGGCGTCGGCCGATTCCAGGCCCATGAACTGGATGATGTTCTTGGTGCGGATGCGGCAGTGAGTATCGAGCGTCACCGGGCTGTCGGGATCGAAGCCGACGTCGGCGCCGACGGCGTGGTAGTAGAACTCGAAGAAGCCGAACAGCGGCGTATCGGGAAACACATCCTTCAGGTACAGCGTTTCGCCCCAGCCGGGGTGGCCGATGATGATATCGGGTACGAAGCCCTTGGCCTTCAGCGCCATGGCCTTGCGGGCCACTTCCTGGGCATGCAGGATGCCGCGCTCGGCCTCGCGGATATAGCGGTGGGTCGACTCCGCCGGTTCGCGCTGCGGCTTATAGAGCACCTTGGTGATGTTGGGCAGCTCCAGCCCTTCGCGCTTGGTGATAAAGACAACAGTGTTGTCCTTGTCCTCGGCGAGGCGCTGGCAGATGTGCTTGTACTGCCCCGGCATGTTCTGGTGCACAAAAAGATATTTCATGAGTTCTGGCTCAGGGCTGGCCGAATATTTGATGGCATGGCGAGAAAGCTAACGACCACTTCCTGCCAGGTTCGGCTGATTTACTGAATTTTCGGTAAACTGCTCAAGTAGGAGCAAGCGGTAGCCCGGCCCCGCCCGCAGCGGGCCCGGCGAGGCTCTGGTCAAAACGCAGGTCCCCTGCGGTCGCTGCAGCGCGCTAAAGGTTCGACAGGGCGTCGTCCAGTTCGTCGCCCTTCTTGCCTTCGATGTCCAGCCGGTCCTTCTCGGCCTGGCGGTCCTGCAGCTGTTCCAGCGCCTTGGCCAATTGCAGGGTCAGCCCCTTCAGCGAGCCGACCGGCAGCAGCAGGGTTCCGGCGCTGTGGGAGCTCAACTCCGCCTTACCGTCCTTGCGGCGCAGTTGGACCAGCTCGATGCGCACGACGCCGTTGGATACGATGATGGAGCCGGTGCCATCGGCAAAAATCTCCGTCATGAAACTCTTTCCTTCTGTCGATCGCTCAAAATGCCACGGGCGCCGAAAGCGTCGGAGGTGCGCCCAAAAATCTCAAAAAAAGCGGCGCTGCCGCCGCCGAATTCCACCGCCCCTGGATATCAGGCTTGCCGTCCATAATCCAGAACCGCCGCGCGCAGCGTTTCAGGCGAAGGGGGTAGTCCGGCCGTCACGGCGTGGAGGCATGCAGCAGGCGTCCCATGACGGCGAGGGACGGCTGGCCGCTGCTGGCGAGCCCGTTTTCCGACTGGAACCGGCTGAGGGCCGTGCTGCGTGCGTCAACCGAGGCAACGCCGGAGGCCGTATGCAGATAGCCAAGCTTGGCGAGCAGATTGTCGATGGTGGTCAGCGGCAACCGCGCCGCCTTGCTGTCGGGTCCCGGCGGGTGGCCGGGTGCCCAGTGCGAGGTGGTGGCGGCGAGGGCGCGCACGGCATCACGCCGGCCGCCGTTGGGATGGAACACGCTAAGCGACAGCACGCCGCCGAGGTGGGTTTTTTCTTTCAGCACCAGGTCGATGGTGTGCAGACCAACGGCATAGAAGTCGCCGTCGGCATAGAGCATCAGCGGCGAGCCGGAATCGCCCTGCACCACGTCGCAGTCGTGCATCAATATGCGGCCGGCCTGCGCGACCCCGGCGATGGCGCAGTCCCAGCCCGCGGTCATCACATGGGACAGGTCGCGGCGATAGCCGGCCTGCAGCAGCAAGGCGTCGCCGGCGGCGATGCGCGACAGCATCAGGCTGTCCAGCGCCTTGATGCCGAGCCAGCCGGCTTGGCCGCCGAGCGGTTCGGCCAGCGTCAGGATGGCCCAGTCGTTCGACGCCGCTTCCAGATCCTGGCGCGGCGCGAAGACGAAATTCTTGGGCCGGCTATAGCTGGCGATCTTGGAATGCAGAATGAAACGGTCGCGCTGGTAGCCGGCAATGAAGTGCAGCTCGATGGCCCCGCGCCAGCGCCCGGCCTGTGGGTCATAAAGACAGTGCGCCGCGGTGAGCACGTGACGTTCGCTGATGAGGAAGCCGGTGCAATGGCCGCGTCCGCCGGCATTCACCCGGCCGATGGCGCTCCAAGGGTACTCCATGGCGTTCACTTCGACGCGCCGTTCCGTCAGCGCCTGCGGAACCGGCAGTTCCGCCGCGGCCGGGCGTGGCGCCAGGCCACAGGCAGCCAGCACCAATAGGCAGGCGACAAGGACCCGCCGCCGTGGGGTGGCCGTGCGATCCCGTCGTCTCGCCTCAGCCTGTTGCGATACTGGCAATAAGTTTTTCACCGGATACCGTCGCCACCACCTGTTTGAGCGCGTCGATCACCTTGGGATCGTAGCGGGCCATGTTTTCCGCGAGAATATCCAGTACCGCGTCAGGTGCAAGGCCGGCGCGATAGGAGCGCGGCTCGAGACGCGCGCAGAATACGTCGCAGGCGCCCAGTATACGTCCGGTCAGGGAAATCTGCTCGCCTTTAAGGCCGTTAGGATAGCCTTCGCCATCCAGCCGTTCGTGCATCTGGGTGATGGTCTCGACCACCGGTAACTCGAAATCGATGCCCTGCAGGAAATCGACCGCGTGCTTCACGTGGGCTTCCATCTCCTGCACTTCCGCCGAGGTCAGGCGGGCCGGCTTGGTCAGCAGGTCCTTGCGGATCGCCAGTTTGCCGATTTGCGATAGGTTGGCCGCCAGTTCCAGGGTGGCCAGTTCCTCCTCGCCGCAGCCGAGTTGCTTGCCGACGGCGACGGAGAACTCCGCGACCCGCCGCGAGTGGCCGGCCAGGTAGGGGTCGCGCAGCTCGATCGCGCGAACCAGAGCGGTCACCATCTGCTGGATGGCGTGTTCCTTCTTTTCGCGCTGTTCGACCAGTTCGGTGATGTCGCGGGTCACGGAAACGATGCCGCGCGGTTCACCGGCGGCGTCGAGGAACGGCACCTTGGAAATTTGGAGGTAGTGGCGCACGCCGTCCAGATAGACTTCTTCGTCAGCGGTTACCGATTCGCGGTTGTTCAGCACGCGGCGGTCGCTGAGCGCGAGCCGTTTAGCCGTGCCCTGGCCGAAGATCGCCGCGTCGTCGAGGCCGATCATCGCCTCTGGGCTGCGCAATACCGCGTTGGCGAAGGCCGGGTTGGCGTAGCGGTAGGTTCCGTCCGGTGCTTTCAGGCCGATGAATTCATGGATTGCGCCGTTGATGCTGTCGAGCAGTTGCTTCTGGCTCTGGATATGGTTCGCCAGCGTGCGGTACTGCTCGGCAAGGGCGCGGTCGTGCAGGCTGGCGAGGCGCCACCAGAACGCCCCGAAGGCGATGGCCACGGCGAAGACGACCAGCACGGAAACCACGATTGCCGCGGTGGTGTAGGTGGCCAGCGGACGTTGCGCTACTGCCACCGCGACCTCTTCCAGCACCCACCAGGTCGGGCCGGAGACCATGGCGCCGGCGGAGTAGACTGTGCCGGCGCCAGCAAGCGACTCCCGCTGGGCAAAGGGAATCTCACCGGCGGCGAGATCGAAACCCTTGATGCTGACCGGCGCGATGGCGTTGGCCGCGCCCGGTTCGATGCGGTGCAGTTGGTCGCCGGAGAGCTGTACGAGCACTCGGTGTGTGCTGGGGCTGGCGAGGGGGTCGATGGCGAGGAATTCGGACAGGCCGCTGGTCAGCGGTGCGATCAGGACCAGGGCCGCCACCGGCTTGCCGCGGCCCGGTTCGACCTGCGCCGGATAGATCGGTACGGCCAGGTCGATGACCAGTCCGGCGGGCAACCTGCGCGCACCGCCGTAGACCGTCTGGCCGCGCTCGATGCTGTCGAGGGCGAGGCGGCGCTGTTCGGCCTCGAAGGAGCCAGCGCCGCTGGACGTCACGAAGGCGTCGCCCTTGCGTCCAACCAGATAGGCGGCCAGGAAGTCGGCGTTGGTGGCGAAGTCGCTGATGATACGCTCGATGAAGGGAACCTGTTCGACGAGAGGCACGCCGAGGCCGGCCTGGTCGTCGCTCGGCGGCGCCACCATTTTCGACATGTCGCCGCCGGCGAGATCCATCTCGGCGGCGAAGAGGCGCAGCAGTTCGCTCTCGACCACCGGGTCGGCGAGGCGACGGGTGCCTTGCAGCCAGGTCGAGATGACGCCGGCCTGTCCCGCCGCGGTGATCTGCAGTCGCTCGGCGATCTGTTCGTTCAGTTGGCTCTTCTTGGCGCTGATGGTAAGGCTCGGCACCAGCACGGCGGCAACGACGATGACAGCCAGGACCGCCGCGGCCCAGGCAAGCAGGCGCCCGCGCTGGCCCGGTTCGGGCTGGCCGCTCGGCGTGGAAAAATCCAACGGTTCGGCGCTCGGATCGCTTGGCGTCGTCATTTCGCTGTTATCCCATAGGTCGCATTAACGATTGTTTACAATGATGCTGTGCGGTTTTTGTCAAAAAAATGGGCCCAACGGGTGGTCTCGTTCATCGAGTACTGCGGCACGTAGTGCTTGTACTTTTTGTGCGAAAAGACCAAGTCGGTCAGGCTGTCGAGAATAAGGATGTCGCCCAGCGCATACACGGCCAGCACAGCATGGCCGATGCGCCGGATGCGGTCCATCAGGATGACGATACGCAGGTCGTCGTTGGCAAAGCCGAGGTCGCGCAGGGCGAAAAACTTGGCGATCGAGTAGTCTTCGCAGTCACCGGAGCGCTTCATGAACTCCTGCGGCGTCGCCCAGAATTCGCTGACACCGTAAAGCTCGCGGTCCATCTTGTAGGGCCAGCGGTTGAAGTAGGCGTTGACGGTTTTCAGCTTCTCGAGTTCCGGCTTGCCCTTGGCGGCGGCGGCAACTTCGCGCCAGGATTTGAGGCCGGCCGTGGAGCAGGCGGCCGGATTGTCCAGGCAGGCGTGGAACAGCTTGCGCTCGGTCTTCATCTTCGAGAGCACGCGCGCCCACTGGGGCAGG
>ERZ1740062.278-NODE-278-length-34889-cov-4.987742_pt1 | contig 34889 bp, 29 predicted proteins | sample MGYA00581741_ERZ1740062 | MGnify/ENA primary metagenome ERZ1740062 (study PRJEB43018, sample SAMN04849747) | marine metagenome | isolation source: floating plastic debris | place: Pacific Ocean | collected 2008-09-01 | study: EMG produced TPA metagenomics assembly...
GGATACCGCCCATCCTTTAAACGTGGGTATGGTCGGAATGCATGGAAACTATGGACCTAATGTATTAACCAATGAGTGTGATGTACTCATAGCCATTGGTATGCGCTTTGACGACAGGGTAACGGGTAGTTTGGACACCTATGCCAAACAAGCGAAAGTCATCCACTTTGAAATAGACCCTGCGGAAATCAATAAAAATGTTAAGGCTGATGTTGCCGTTTTGGGAGATGCCAAGAAAACTTTGGAACAAATTCTTCCACTAATTAATGAAAATGAGCATCACGAATGGCGAAAAGAGTTTGACCGTAAATATGATATCGAATACAAAAAAGTAATTGATAAAGATTTGAATCCTACCAAACCCGGACTCACTATGGGTGAGGTGATTCAGGAAATCAATAAGGCCACGAAGGATAACGCGGTAATCGTAACTGACGTGGGCCAACACCAAATGATTGCCTGTAGGTATGCGCGATTCAGTGAAACCAAAAGCAATATTACCTCAGGAGGGCTCGGAACCATGGGCTTTGCCTTGCCAGCTGCAATTGGAGCTAAAATGGGTGCCATGGACCGTGAGGTAGTCGCTATCATAGGGGATGGTGGATATCAAATGACCATTCAAGAACTGGGAATCATGCAACAACATCAAGTCCCGGTTAAAGTGGTGGTGTTGAACAATGACCATTTGGGAATGGTAAGACAGTGGCAAGAGCTTTTCTTTGATAGTCGCTATGCCTCCACGGTGATGGTGAACCCCGATTTTGTAAAAATTGCTGAAGGATACCATATAACAGCTAAAAGAGTAAGTCAACGGGAGGAGTTGGAACAAGCTGTTTCGGATATGATAGCCTCTAACAAACCTTACTTCCTTGAGGTAAAAGTGGAAAAAGAGGATAATGTTTTTCCGATGATTCCTTCTGGAGCTTCTGTTTCCGAAATTCGATTGGAATAGTATGAACACTCTTTCCAAAGCACGAACGCCCAAATATTTTAGGGAGTTACAAGATTTAACCCAAGAACTTGGATTTTCCATGTCTTCCGATATGGGCATACAATTCCTTTTACAAAGTCTTTGCGCTTCAAAACCAAATGGTATTTTTTTGGAGTTAGGTACTGGTACTGGACTTTCACTGGTACATATGCTCCACGGGATGGATAGGGAATCCAGGGTAATTAGTTTAGACAATGACCCAAAATTGATTGAAAGCGTAAGACAGACCCTTGACCAAGAAACACGATTGGAGTTACTCTGTGTAGATGGCGATAGGTGGATTGAGGAGTATCAAGGGGAAGGCTTTGATTTGATTTTTGCGGATGCTTGGCCAGGAAAATACAGTCAATTGGACAAAACCCTGCAAATGGTGAAAAAGGGAGGGTTTTACATCATTGATGATTTGCTTCCACAGCCTAATTGGCCAGAAGGGCATCAAGCAAAGGCTGAGGCACTAATAACCGAACTGGAAACAAGAACCGATTTCGCAATTACAACCATGGAATGGTCGACAGGAATCCTAATAGCGACCAAAATAAATTGAGTATGGAGAATAAGTGGTATACCATATCCGTGTATTCTGAAAACAGTGTAGGTCTATTGAACCGCATCTCTGGAATATTTTTAAAGCGACACATTAATATAGAAAGCCTAAATGTTTCTAAGTCAGAAATCGAGAATGTTTCAAAGTTTACAATTGTCGTTTTTACAACCGAGGACTGGACACGAAAAATTGTAGCTCAGATTGAGAAACAAATCGAGGTAATCAAAGCGTTTTATCACACTGACGAAGAAACGATTTACCAGGAATCTGCCTTGTTCAAGGTTGCTTCCGATTTGTTATTCGATGAACGACAAATCCAAAACATTATAAAAGAGAGTAATTCTCAAATTGTAACCGTTTCCCGGGACTTTTTTGTTCTGGCCAAGACCGGTCGCCGTCATGAAATAGATGAAATGCATGATGCTCTTGAACCATTCGGTATTATGCAATTCGTTCGCTCGGGTAGAATAGCGGTGACCAAGGCTACCATGCCCATCACAAACATATTATCAGAATTTCAAAATCAATAAATACAAAATACAACACTTCAAATGGCAAATTACTTCAATACCTTATCCTTAAGAGACCAACTAGCACAGTTAGGGAAATGTCGATTTATGGATGCCCATGAGTTTTCGGATGGCGTTGATGCGCTAAAAGGAAAGAAAATCATTATCGTGGGTTGTGGTGCCCAAGGATTGAACCAAGGGTTGAACATGCGGGATTCTGGATTGGATATCGCCTATGCGTTGCGACCTGCCGCAATCGCGGAAAAGCGTCAATCCTATTTGAACGCCACGGAGAATAATTTTACCGCTGGTACTTACGAGGAATTGATTCCTTCCGCAGACTTGGTCATTAACCTAACTCCAGACAAGCAACATTCGAATGTTGTAGGAGCTGTAATGCCTTTGATGAAGAAGGGAAGCACGCTTTCGTATTCTCATGGATTCAATATTGTTGAGGAAGGTATGCAGGTAAGAGAAGACCTAACGGTGATTATGGTAGCACCAAAAAGCCCTGGTTCGGAGGTGCGAGAAGAATATAAAAGAGGTTTCGGTGTCCCAACGTTGATTGCAGTACACCCAGAAAACGACCCTGAGGGTAAAGGCTTGGCACAGGCAAAAGCATATGCTGCTGCTACAGGTGGTCACAAAGCTGGTGTTTTGGAATCTTCTTTTGTAGCGGAGGTGAAGTCGGACTTAATGGGGGAGCAAACCATTTTATGTGGGTTGTTACAGAACGGATCAATTTTGTGTTTTGATATGATCATAGTAATTTTTAATGTCGAATCCAATGACGGGGAGATGCTTGAAAAAGGGATTGAACCTGGCTTTGCATCAAAATTGGTGCAATACGGGTGGGAAACCATTACAGAAGGACTCAAACATGGAGGAATAACCAACATGATGGACCGTCTTTCCAATCCAGCCAAAATCAAAGCTTTTGAGTTGGCGGAAGAGTTAAAAGTGATTATGCGACCCTTGTTCCAAAAGCATATGGACGACATCATGAGCGGCCATTTTTCAACGACTATGATGGAAGATTGGGCGAATGGGGATAAAAATTTACTGGATTGGCGTTCAGCTACAGCGGAAACTGCTTTTGAGAAAACCCCAGCAGGTTCCGATAGTATTTCAGAGCAAGACTACTATGACCATGGTGTCCTTATGGTAGCCTTTGTAAAATCAGGAGTTGAGTTGGCTTTTGAAACCATGACGGAATCCGGAATCATTGGAGAATCCGCTTACTATGAATCCTTACATGAGACCCCTTTGATTGCCAATACCATAGCGCGTAAAAAGCTTTTTGAAATGAATCGTGTGATTTCTGATACTGCCGAATATGGTTGTTACTTGTTTGACCACGCTTGTAAACCGTTGCTGACAGATTTTATGGTAGATGTAGATACCGATGTCGTGGGTAAAATTTATGGAGAGGGCAGTGATACCGGCGTTGACAATTTTAAGTTGATTGCGGTGAACAAAGCGATTCGAGAACATCCGGTAGAAGTCGTTGGTGCAAGATTAAGAGCTTCCATGACGGCAATGAAGCCTATTGTCTAGGTTTTGGTGATAGCATCTTATCGGTATTTCGACGAAAAGAACAAGGCATAAACTTAAATAGAACATAGCTATATGTTGGATTTTGGAACTTGTCGTTTTAACGCAATTCATTATTTGTTTAACGATTATACATAAATGCTAAACAAAATTAGTAACTTACTCTGAAATCACTGACAATGAAAAGTTTACCTTCAATACCTGAAAACCTGCAGATTAAGCAACCCATTCACTTAAGACACTATTTGGTCAATGGTGAAATGAAAGATTGGGAAGGAGAGACATCGGAGGTATTTTCTACCATATCTTCAACTAAAGAATATCAAAAAACCATTTTAGGCAGTATTCCAACCAACCAAGAGCCTGAGGCTATGGAGGCTTTGGATGCTGCAACCAAGGCTTGGGACCAAGGCAAAGGCTTGTGGCCAACGATGAAGGTTAAGGACCGTATTGAATGTATGGAGTCTTTCGTTCAAAAAATGGAAGAAAAACGGGAGGAGGTAGTGAAATTATTGATGTGGGAAATTGGGAAATCCCAACCGGATTCTTACAAGGAATTTGACCGAACGGTATCCTATATATACGATACGATAGAGGCGTATAAAGAGCTAGACCGTAACTCTGCCAAGTTTGAAAAGTATCAAGGGGTGTATGCCCATATTCGTAGAGGTCCTTTGGGAATAGTGTTATGCCTGGGGCCTTACAATTACCCTTTGAACGAAACCTTTACGCTTCTGATTCCAGCTTTGATAATGGGGAATACTACAATTTTCAAACCCGCGAAACATGGGGTTTTGCTCATTGCACCACTTTTGGAAGCCTTTCAAAGCAGTTTTCCCAAAGGAGTGGTAAATATCCTTTTTGGTAGGGGAAGAGCCATCGCAGGTCCCATAATGAAAACAGGAAAGGTAGATGTGCTGGCATTGATTGGACACAGTTCTTCAGCTAATGCACTGGTAAACCAACATCCCAAAAGCAACCGGTTACGACAGGTATTGGGATTAGAAGCCAAAAATCCAGCGATTATTTTACCAGATGCAGATTTGGACCTTACGGTGAAGGAATGTATTTCGGGGACGCTATCCTATGATGGGCAGCGTTGCACTGCCTTGAAGATTATTTACGTTCACGAGGATATCAAAAAGGAATTTCTAAAGAAGTTTGCCAAAGCGGTTGATGCGCTGAAGTTTGGAAATCCATGGGACGATGGTATTGATTTAACACCACTTCCAGAACCAGGAAAGCCGGACTACATTCAAGAACTTTTGGATGATGCGCTGGAAAAAGGAGCAAAAATCATGAACAAAAAAGGTGGAGACCGAGTTCCCAACTTTATTTGGCCTTCGATAGTCTATCCTACTACAAAAGACATGAAGGTTTACGAAGACGAGCAGTTCGGTCCAATTATACCCGTAATATCATTTGATGATATCTCACAACCTTTGGATGATATGGCGGCTTCCAACTACGGACAACAAGTGAGCTTGTTTGGGAAAGATGTATATGCCCTGTCGCCTTTGATTGATACCTTGGCAAATTTGGTTTGCCGAGTAAACCTGAATAGTTCTTGCCAGCGTGGTCCAGATGTGTATCCTTTTACGGGGCGAAAAGACTCGGCTCAGTCAACGCTTAGCGTAAATGATGCGCTGCGGTCTTTTTCTATCAGAACCTTTGTCGCCTTTAAGGATACCGAGCTAAACAATGAAACCATCGAACAGCTGATGGAGGCCAAAGTAAGCAACTTTTTGAGTACGGATTATATTCTGTAACCAGTAAGTCCGCCAGCGATTGTCAATGTATCGTCGCTAACCCTTGATATTTCTCTTTGGTATTGATGGCCGCATCCAAACCTGAAAGGTAGTAATCGAAACCACTCTGAAATAGGGTTTTTTCATGAATTGTCTCATACTCAGGTATGGTATGCAAATGGGTTTTGGCCTTTTCCAGCTGATTCGCTAGTAAATACCCAAGGGAAAGATTAGCATGAAGGTACTTGGAGATTTCCGGAGATTCGGTGCGGCTTAGTTTATCCTCACAATAATCAATGGCATCCATAATATCAGGTTGTATGGCGGCTAGGGATTTTCTTTTTTTCTTACTCAAGGCCGACAAAGCGTTGATGTCCTTTTTTAAGACTTCACATGTCTCATTTAATGCTTCATGACCTTTGTTTTTTATACCAAAAGTCGCTGCATATACGGCAATTGTCTGCCCTAAAAATTGTTCTTTCAATATTTGCCCAGTTTTTTCATAGAAGTAGCGTAAGACCACGGATTCATACTTTTCAAGCTTTCGTTGTAGCTGGGCCTTTTTCTTTTCCGGTTTCTTCTTCAGATTATATTTCAACTTGAATACGGGGTTGAGCATAAACATTCGGATAGGCAGTAAGGTGGATTTTTCTTCCTCATCCACGTAATAGGGAATATTCTCATCCAAAACGACGCTACCTTCTTGCGTGCCTACAGTAAGTCTTGCGCGTGCATTGACGTTGCAGATGGCACTTTCCATATCTGAAAAGTCCACATCCAATTGTACGTTCTCGACTTTGTATGTTTCGGTGGTTAGGGTAATGGTAAAGTCCGGATTGTGATGTGTTCTTGCATAAGGTTGCTTTTTCAAAGCGATATAACGGTCCGTCCAAACCCGAAGCGTGTCCTCTTTTGCTTCTTGAATCACTAAATTTTTCTTTCTCGAGTCCATGCTACCCAAGGCAGAATATATACCTACTTCTTCTCCCCAATCCATTGGGTCTAAATCGGTTTTGACCTTTATCTGGTAGGTTTTTAGGTTGGCCTCCAAGGGATTTTTGGGTTGCACGGAATAAGTCCATGCTACTGGGTTTTTGATAGGCTTAATCTTCTTTTGAGCAGCTAAGAGGGTAGGGCTTAAGCCCAAAATAACAGCACATGCTATAATTCGAAAGGGGTGCATACTTTGGTTTTACCCAAATGTATGCACCCCTATCATTATTTTTTCATAGGAATTGACCTATCAAATCATGGAATTGATAGAAACCCCTTTTGAATTGACGTTTGAAAAGTGTCTTTTTATTGCCTAGACATTAGCTGCCAACCAATCTCCAACTTCACTGGTTTTGTGACTTTTTCCGCCATCCGCTAAATCTTCCGTGACGATACCTTCGTCTAGAGACTTATTGACAACTGTGCGAATGGCTTCCGCTTCTTCCTTTAAACCAAAAGCCGTTTCGAACATCATCGCTGCGGATAAAATTGTGGCCAAGGGATTGGCGATGTCTTTTCCGGCCGCTTGTGGATATGAACCATGAATAGGCTCAAACAAAGCTGTTTTTTCCCCCAAGGAAGCTGAAGGCATCAATCCCATAGAACCTGAAATAACAGAAGCTTCATCCGTTAGCACGTCGCCAAACAGGTTTTCGGTTATCAAAACGTCATAGGCATTGGGCCATTGAATAAGACGCATGGCCACGGCATCTACAAATTCATAACTTACCTCAACGTCTGGATACTCTGATTCCAGTTTTTGAACGGTTTCACGCCAAAGACGAGAAGTTTCCAAAACGTTGGCTTTATCTACACAACATAGTTTTTTGGAACGTTGTCGCGCCATTTCAAAACCTTTTCGAGCGAGTCTTTCCACCTCAGCACGTGTGTACGTGCAAGTATCGTATGCGGTATTGCCATCATCTTCTCGGCCACGCTTTCCAAAATAGATGCCACCAGTCAATTCCCTAAGAAAAACCAAGTCAGTACCTTCAATTCGCTCGCGTTTCAGCGGTGATTTGTCAATCAATGAAGGAAATGTAAAGGTGGGCCTTACATTGGCAAATAACCCTAGTTTTTGCCGCATCTTTAAAAGTCCTTGTTCGGGCCTAACCTTTGCGGATGGATCGTTGTCAAAACGCGGGTGGCCAATCGCACCAAACAGTACGGCGTCAGCTGCGACGCAAACCTCATGGGTCTCATCAGGATAGGGTTCTCCCACAGCATCGATTGCTGCCGCTCCGGTCAGGGCAGGTGTCCAAGTAATTTCATGGCCAAATTTCCCTGCAATGGCGTCCGACACCTTTACGGCTTGTTCCACAACTTCAGGGCCAATTCCGTCGCCAGCCAAAAGTGCTATTTGTAATTTCATTTATATCAGTTATCAGTTATCAGTTATCAGTTATCAGTTATCAGTTGTCGGTTATCAGTTGTCGGTGATTTCAATTGAGGTTGATAATAGTATTGAGACTTGAAGGGTATTGCTTATTGGTTTTGTCAAAAAAGATTAAGCATTTTTTCCGTAGCTTTTATGGCAGATACGGTTTGGTCGGAATCCAAGCCCCTTGTGGTAAAATCTTTTTCCTTGGTCTTCCAGGTAATGATGGTTTCGCAAAGTGCATCAGAGGTACTTCCAGGAGGAATACGAACTGCATAATCCACAAGCGTTGGAAGGGCAATGCCTTCTTTTTGGTAAACCTTGTGCAGCGCGTTGATGAATGCGTCAAACTGACCATCACCTTGGGCACTTTCTTCATATGACTTTCCATCAATTTCAATGGAAAGGGTGGTTGAAGGCTTCAATCCTTTGGAATGTGTCAACACATATGATTTCACAAACACGCGTTGCTGGTGCAATTTGTTGTCCAAAACGTCTGAAATGATAAAGGGCAAATCGTCCTTGGTAACCCGCTCTTTTTTATCCCCCAACTCAATAATACGTTCGGTAACCTTTTTCAATTCTTCATCATTCAGAGTCAACCCGAGTTCCTGCAAATTCTTTTGAATATTGGCTTTGCCGGAAGTTTTTCCTAATGCGTATTTACGCTTTCTGCCGAAGCGTTCCGGTAATAAATCATTGAAGTAAAGATTCTTTTTATTATCTCCATCTGCATGTATGCCAGCAGTTTGCGTAAACACATTGTCACCAACAATCGGTTTGTTGTCTGGGATTCCAAATCCTGTAAATGCCGAAACCAGTTTACTCACCTTGTATAGGGATGATTCTTTGACTCCAATCTCAATGCTGGGTAAAAAATCGTTGATTACAGCCACCACGCTAGCCAATGGTGCGTTGCCAGCACGTTCACCCATGCCATTGACGGTCAAATGCAATCCGTGGCAACCGGCAGTAAGGGCTTCTACTACGTTGGCTACGCTCAAGTCGTAGTCATTATGACCATGAAAATCAAAATGATGGTTTGGATATTGGGCGACAATTTCTTTGACGAAGGTTCCCGTTTCAAAATGGGTTAGGACGCCAAGAGTATCTGGTAATAAAATACGTTTAATGGGCAATTGGGTCAAAAAATCCAAGAATTGAAAAACATACGCTTTGGAATCTCGCATACCATTGCTCCAATCTTCAAGATATACGTTTGTCGTTATCCCTTTCTCTTGGGCTTTTTGAACAACTGTCCCTATATCTTTAAAATGTTGTTCAGGTGTTTTTTTTAACTGATGGGTAAGGTGGTTCATGGATCCTTTGGTCAACAAGTTTTGCACTTTTGCACCTGCTTCTTCCATCCAATCTATGGAAACCCCACCATCCACAAAGGTTAACACTTCTACTCTTGAAATATACCCTTCGGTTTCAGCCCATTCCGTAATGTTCTTTACAGCTTGGAATTCTCCCTCGGATACTCTGGCGGAGGCCACCTCAATTCGGTCTACTTGAAGTTCTTCCAATAGCAATTTGGCCAAGGTCAGTTTTTCAGAGGCCGAAAAGGAAACCCCAGAAGTTTGCTCTCCATCCCTTAGGGTGGTATCCATAATTTCCACCATGCGTGTTGCCATTGCTAGAGCTTATTATTTATGATGCGCCTATAGAGGGGTGTTCTGTGCAAATTGCTGTATGTCTTCCTTGATGTTTAGCAGGTAGTCGATGTCATCGAAACCGTTAAGAAGATTGTCCTTTTTGTAGTCATTTATGGCGAAAGATTCGCTATGTTCTGTTCCTGCTATGGAGATGGTCTGTGCGGGCAGGTCTACCGTTAACTCGGTTTTGGGATTTTGTTCCAAACTTTTGAAAATAGTATCCAAAAACTCAGGACTCACTTGAACAGGGAGTACCCCTACGTTCAAACAGTTGTTTCGGAAGATATCTGCAAAGAAACTGGATACCACACATCGAAAACCATAATCGTAAACTGCCCATGCAGCGTGTTCTCTTGAAGAACCGGAGCCAAAGTTCTTTCCGCCTACTAGAATTTTTCCTCCGTAGATAGGATTGTTCAGTACAAAGTGTTCTTTGGGCGTGTTGTCTGAATGGTAGCGCCAATCCCGGAACAAATTGTCACCAAAACCTTTGCGTTCTGTAGCTTTTAAAAAGCGTGCAGGAATGATTTGGTCCGTATCCACGTTCTCAATGGGTAAGGGTACCGCGGTGCTAGTGAGTATATTGAATTTATCGTATGCCATTTTTTCAATTATCAGTTACAATGTACAATTAACAATAGGCTTTCTGCCGAAAATTTAATTGTTCATTATTTATTGTGCGTTGTTCAAGCTTCTTGTAGTTCCATGAGTTCCCTTGGGTCAGTAACTTTTCCAGTTACCGCAGCGGCTGCGGCCACCAATGGGCTGGCCAAAAGCGTTCGTGCCCCAGGCCCTTGTCTTCCTTCAAAGTTTCTGTTGGAGGTACTTACCGCGTACTTTCCTGCGGGAATTTTATCGTCATTCATGGCCAAACAAGCCGAACATCCGGGTTCTCTCAGTTCAAAACCAGATTCATGCAAAATGTCCAGAATACCTTCTTCTTTGATGGCCTCTTCCACCCGGTGAGAACCAGGTACCAGCCATGCAGTGACATTATCGGCCTTTTTTCTTCCTTTAATTATGGATGCAAAAGCTCTAAAATCCTCAATTCTTCCGTTCGTACAACTTCCTAAAAAGACAAAGTCAATCGGTTTGCCAATCATGGCTTCCCCTTCATTGAAATCCATATAGTTCAAGGATTTCTCATAGGTTGCGGCGCCACCACCTACTGCTTCTGCCGTTGGAATGCCATTGCTAATGCCAATTCCCATCCCAGGATTAGTACCATAGGTTATCATGGGCTCAATATCGGAAGCACTAAAGGTGATTTCTTTGTCAAATGTAGCGTCAGAATCGGAGTAAAGGGTATCCCAATAGGTCATGGCTTTGTCCCACGCGGTTCCTTCGGGAGTATATTCTCTTCCTTGAATATAGTTGTATGTTTTTTCATCTGGAGCTATCATTCCGCCACGTGCCCCCATTTCAATACTGAGGTTGCAAACGGTCATTCGCCCTTCCATGGACATGTTTCGAAATACTTCACCCGCATACTCCACAAAGTAGCCCGTAGCACCTGAGGTAGTAAGCTTAGAAATAATGTATAGCGCCACATCTTTGGGAGTGACAGCAGCATTCAGCGCGCCATCAATTGTGATGCGCATACTTTTTGGTTTTGGTTGCATAATGCATTGGGTGGAAAGTACCATTTCTACCTCACTAGTGCCGATTCCAAAAGCAATGGCTCCAAAGGCCCCATGGGTAGAAGTATGGGAGTCTCCACATACAATGGTCGCACCCGGGACGGTAATTCCATTTTCAGGACCAATTACATGAACAATACCATTTTTCTCATGCCCTAAGCCCCAATAGGGTATACCATGTTGTGTAGCATTCTCTTCCAATGCCCTTAGTTGGTTGGCAGACAATTTGTCTTTTACAGGAAGATGCTGATTACGGGTAGGCGTATTATGGTCCGCAGTTGCAAACGTTCTCTCAGGATAAAGTACTTTGATATTACGGTTCTTAAGACCTAAGAATGCCACTGGACTAGTCACTTCATGAACCAAATGACGGTCAATGAAAAAAACATCAGGTCCATTTTCAATACGCTTTACCACATGCGAATCCCAAACCTTGTCAAATAGTGTCTTGCTCATCTCTTCGTGCGCGATTTACATTAAGCGGATAAAAGTAGGGGCAAGGATAAAAGAATTCAAAAAAAATATAGAAAAAATACGATGTTCAAACTATTCGTGAACTTTCTCAAACCTATGCATACCAGTAAAATATAATCCTATTTCGTTGATTTGAATGTCAAGCTAGGTTCTGAGTTCATCGTTTCTAAGGTTCAAGCAAAAGGCGTTTTAGGACTTTTTCAATTATCAAATATTAGCTAAAGCAATAATTTTGCTATTAAAAAACCAGCATCGGACTTATTTTATTGAATTTTTAACAGTATTACCTTCCCTTTAACGCCACGCTAACGATTTGGGGTGAATACTCTTTCTACATTCGAGAGCAATAAAAACAACACCTTAAATAAAACAGACCAATGAAAAATTTTTATGTTCTAGGAACTGCACTTTGTTGTAGTTTCTTCTTTTTGACAAGTACCCCTTGCGATGCCCAGTTGGATTTTTTACCAAGAGGCAGCCAAATGGCCAAAGTGATGCAGCGCATCGGAAATACCGATGTTTCCATTACCTATTCCAGACCCAGTGTACAGGATAGAGAAGTATGGGGACAATTGGTACCATATGGTATGAACAATTTGGGCTTCGGAACGGCCGAATCTTCTCCATGGCGAGCCGGGGCTAATGAAAACACCATTTTTGAAACAACCCATGACCTTCAAATTGGAGGAAAAGATTTGCCTGCGGGAACGTATGGGCTTCATATGGTTGTGGAAGAAAATGATGAAGCCACCATCATTTTTTCTAGTAATTATGATGCCTGGGGCAGTTATTTTTATAAACCCAGCGAAGATGTACTTCAGGTAAAAGTGAAGACCAATGTGACAGAGCATACCGAACAACTCACTTTCGATTTTACGGAGGTAACGGCTAACTCTGCTAAAGCTTCTTTGCGCTGGGAAAAGAAACAAATCCCATTCATTATTGAAACCAATGTCACTGAAAATGTCTTGACCCTAATCCGACAAAAACTGCAAAACACTGATGGATTTAGTCGTCAAAGTTGGGAACAAGCCGCAAATTTTGCCTTAAATAACAATGGTGATTTAAATGAAGCTTTGGGTTGGATTGACGCGGCGATAGATGGTAACTTTTTTAGTGAAAAAACCTTTGCTAATTTAAATATCAAATCACAAATACTGGCCAAACAAGGTAAACTTGCTGAGTCCCAAACTGTAATGGAAGAGGCTATGCCGTTGGGAACCGTATTCGATGTGCATCAGTATGGACGCAGACTTATCACAGAAGGGAAGAACGATAAAGCATTTGAGGTATTTAAATGGAATGCGAAAAAACACAAAGGCACTTGGCCCGTGCATTATGGTTTGGCGAGAGGGTATTCTGCGCTGGGTGATAACAAATCCACCGTCAAACACCTGAAGATGGCCCTGGAGAATGCACCGGCGCAAGCTAGTCGTGATAGAGTCGCCGCAAACTTGACAAAAGCAGAGAACGGCGAGGGAATCAATTTATAATTTCTTTGAAGTCTATTGGTCTTTTGGAGTTGCTTGGTCAACTAATGTAATTCCAAAGGGCTTTGTTTTGAATATTGGATAGGTATTGGTTACGGATGCCTAAATTTTCCGGTTTTTCCAGTTTAGGGTCTTCTTTCAATACTTGAATTGCTTTGTGACGGGCGGTTTTCAAAATTTGATTGTCTTTCACAATGTCCGCAATTTTCAGATTGAGCATACCACTTTGTTGGGTGCCCATTAAGTCCCCTGGTCCGCGAAGCTTTAAGTCCACTTCTGCAATTTCAAAGCCATCGTTCGTTCGTACCATGGTCTCCAATCGGGTTTTGGCATCATCTGAGAGTTTGTGGCCGGTCATCAGAATACAAAAACTTTGTTCTGCACCACGGCCTACACGTCCGCGTAGCTGATGTAGTTGCGATAACCCAAACCGCTCGGTACTTTCAATAACCATCACCGAAGCGTTCGGTACGTTTACGCCGACTTCAATCACTGTAGTCGCTACCATAATCTGGGTTTCACCCCGAACGAAGCGTTCCATCTCATAATCTTTATCAGCGGGTTTCATTTTTCCGTGAACAATGGAAATTTGATATTGGTCATTCGGAAAATCCCGCACAATACTCTCATACCCATCCATTAAATCTTTGTAATCCAAAGCTTCGGATTCTTGAATCAAGGGATAAACGATGTACACTTGTCTTCCTTTGGCAATTTCATTTTTAAGAAACCCAAAAACTTTCAATCGGTTGGAATCAAATCGATGTACGGTTTTAATGGGTTTTCGGCCAGGGGGTAGTTCGTCAATAACCGAAATATCCAAATCTCCATAAAGACTCATGGCCAAGGTTCTTGGAATCGGAGTAGCCGTCATAACCAAAATATGTGGCGGAATGGTATTTTTTTTCCAGAGTTTGGAGCGCTGTGCCACACCAAACCGATGTTGTTCATCAATAATGGCCAATCCCAAGTTTTTGAACTGCACTTTATCTTCCAGTAGGGCATGGGTGCCCACCAAGAAAGACAAACTTCCATCCTGCAAATTGGCATGAATCGTTTTCCGAGCAGCTTGCTTAGTGGAACCCGTAAGTAATGCTATTTCGATATCCATCTCTCCCAATAATTCCTTCAAACCATTGAAGTGCTGTTGCGCAAGGATTTCAGTAGGAGCCATAAGACAGGCTTGAAAACCGTTATCTACCGCTAGCAGCATGCTGAGCAAGGCCACGATGGTCTTTCCTGAACCTACATCACCTTGAAGTAAACGGTTCATTTGGGCATGGCTCCCCAAATCATTGCGTATTTCCTTGATGACTTTTTTTTGTGCCCCCGTTAGCTCAAAAGGGAGGTGTTTTTCAAAGAAGGTATTGAATGTTGCTCCTACTTGATTGAAGGGCATTCCCTTGATTTTATGTTTGCGTAGGTTTTTTTTCAGGAGGAGTTGCAGCTGGATGAAAAAAAGTTCTTCGAATTTTAAGCGAAACCGAGCTTTGGCTAGTAATTCTTGACTTTCAGGAAAATGGATGTTGATAAACGCCAGCTTTCTTGGCAATAATTGAAACTCATTTAAAATATCCGAGGACAAGCATTCCTGCAAAACATCCTGGGTTTCTGTTAATAGCTGCCCCATCATTCCGAGAACGACCTTATTGGTAACGCCTCTAGCCGAAAGCTTCTCAGTGGAGGGATACAGCGGTTGCATTGTCGAACGCTGTGTGGCTTGATGTTGTTTTAATAATTCCATTTCTGGATGGGCCATGGAATAGACCGCGCCATATTGTGAAATACGACCAAATACAACATAAGCTTGATTGAGCTCCAACCGGTCCCGAATCCATTTATGCGAACGGAACCAAACCAATTCCATTTGCCCTGTTTCATCTGCAAAAGTGGCCACCAATCGTTTTCCCCTTCGCTGTTCAACCGTTTTAATGTGAATTACTTTCCCAACGACTTGGACATCGGCACCGCTGTTTTTCAAAGAAGCGATTTTGTGGTACTGGGTTTATTCCAAATAGCGATTGGGATACAATTGAAGTAAATCCAAATAGGTATCAATACCAAGCTCCTCCTTTAACAAAGCCGCTCGATTCGGGCCTACGCTTTTCAGATAGGTTATGGGAGTACCTAGAATTTTCGCATTCATCAAACTAAAATATGTAATTTGGAGTGACTTTTGTTACCTACTGTCCATGAAACGGCCCATACTCCTTTTCTTACTTATTTTCAGCGTTAGCACTTGGGCTCAGGAACAAGATAAGCTAGACTTCAAAAAAGCGAAAATCACCATTGCGCCCAATCCGTTTTTCAAAGCCATTCAGGGTGAAGTACAATATCTTTTTGATGTAGAAAAGTCCTTGGACAGCTTTTATCTTGATGCGAAGGATATGAACGTTTCCAAGGTGTTACTCAATGAAAAATCGGTTCGATATCGCTTGACAAAGGATAAGCTTATTATTCAAAAAAAAATAAAACCTTCCGTTGAAAACACTTTACTGGTATTATATGATTGCAAACCCAAACAGACGGTATATTTTGAAAACTGGAATGGAGGCAATGCCGGAAGAGAAGAAATCTGGACGCAAGGCCAAGGCAAATACAGTAGGCATTGGGTGCCTAGTTTTGATGACATGAACGAGAAGGTCGAGTTTGATTTGGATATCATCTTCGATTCTCGTTATACCGTTATTGCCAATGGTAAGTTGATAACCGAAAAACAAGATCAGGGAGTCACCATATGGTCTTTTGACATGACCCAGCCTATGAGTAGCTATTTGTTGGCTTTTGCCATTGGCAAGTATACAAAGAAACAAGAGTTTTCTTCTTCAGGCGTTCCGTTTTCATTATACTATAAGGCAGGGGATAGCCTGAAATCAGAACCTACCTATCGGTATTCCAAAAGAATATTTGACTTTTTGGAGAACGAAATTGGGGTGCCTTATCCTTGGCAAGATTACAAACAAGTTCCTGTTCATGATTTTCTCTATGCTGGGATGGAGAATACGACAGCGACTTTCTTTTCCAATCGGTATGTGATTGATTCGATAGCTTTTACCGATAAAAACTATGTCAATGTCAACGCCCATGAACTGGCACATCAGTGGTTTGGTAATTTTGTGACTGAAGAAAGTGGGGAACATCACTGGCTACATGAAGGTTTTGCTACCTACTATGCCTATTTGGCTGAAAAGGAATTGTTCGGCTCAAACCATTTTTACTGGAAACTTTGGGATACCGCCAAAGCCTTGAACAGTATGTCCAAAGAAGGTAATGGGGAAGCCTTGACCAATCCGCAGGCCGGAAGTTTGACCTTTTATGAAAAGGGTGCCTGGGCCTTGGTTATCCTTCGGAATATTGTTGGCGAAGATGCATTTCGAACGGGAATACAGAACTATCTCAATCGTTTTGCCTATCAAAACGTGACCGTTCAAGAATTCATGTGGGAGATGCGAAAGGCTTCTGGAATGAAACTTGCCGGTTTTGAAGAGATTTGGTTGCACCAATCCGAATTTCCTATGGAGCAAGCCAAACAACTTTTAGCGTTACAGAACAAAGACCTTTCGGATTATTTTCAGTTTAGCGAAAAAGAGAATCTCACCACAAATTTTTTGAAAGAAGTATGGTCCGAAAAGCGTTCTGAACCTTTTAAAAAACAAGTGGTGCTCGACGTCAGAAGTCAAATTTCAGATACCCTTTGGAGTGCGCTTTTGAAAACGGAAAGCACTTTGGTTCGTCAGGCATTCGCCCAATCCACGACCAAAGTAAATGACACGATAAAATTGTTGTTCAAATCGCTTCTAAAGGATTTTAGCTACCAAACGCGGGAAACAGCACTATACCGTTTATGGGTGGATTTTCCTTTGGAGAGAAGACAAGTATTGGATGAAACCGAGGATTTTATGCGTTGTGAAAACAGCAGTTTGAAACTTTTATGGTATACCTTGGCATTGGCCACCTCAGAATATAGGGAAGGGGAGAAGTTAGGATTTTATCAAACCTTGGAAGCCTATACCAACCCCGACCATCATTTTGAAGAGCGGTTGTTGGCATTTCAGTATTTGAATAATCTTGCGCCTTTTTCCAATTCTGTATTGAAAAATCTGATTTCGGGAAGTATGCACCATGTATGGTATTTTAAAAAGAGCTGTCGTAAGCTCTTGAAAGACTTTTCCCAAGAAGCCCAAGGTCAGGAACGCATTCGGGCACTCTATGCTAGCCTCAGTGCGGAAGAGCAAAAGTTCATTGATAAAACTCTTGCGAAATGAGAGCCTTGGTCATTTCTGGTGGGGGTAGCAAAGGCGCGTTTGCAGGGGGTGTAGCCCAATTCCTGATTCAGGAAGCGCAGTATAAATATGACCTTTTTGTAGGTACTTCCACTGGTAGTTTGCTGATAAGCCATTTGGCTTTGAATAAGTTGGACAAAATCAAGGAAATCTATTCATCGGTCAACCAGAAAAGTATCTTCAATATTTGTCCGTTCGTAGTGCGAAAAAAACATGGTCTTGAAGTCATCGGTATCAACCATTGGAATGTGCTACGCAATTTTTTAAGGGGAAGGAAAACTTTTGGAGAAAGTGAAAACCTCAGAAAACTTATTCGGGATAGTGTAACTCAAGCGGAATTTGAAACCTTAAAGCAAGGAAGTTCAGATGTGGTAGTTACTGTGTCCAACCTTTCCTTGAATCAGGTGGAATACAAATCTTTGAACGAGTGCACTTACGAAGAATTCTGTGATTGGATTTGGATTTCTTCCAACTACACACCCTTTATGAGTTTGGTGAAACGCAACGGCTGTGAATATGCCGATGGAGGTTTGGGCAGTTTGGTGCCTATTGAAGAAGCTTTACGACGCGGCGCCACAGAGATTGATGTAGTGGTATTGCGTACCGAAGTCAATTACCTCAACCGGATGCCTGTAAGAAGTTCTTTTGAGTTGATTACCACCATGTCGGAATTTATGCTTGACCGTATTGAAAACCAAAACATTCGTATTGGCAAGCTCGTCGCCAACCAAAAAGACGCCATCATAAATTTTTATTACACCCCTACGGTGTTGACAACAAATTCCTTGATTTTCAACAAAGAGCGAATGACCCTATGGTGGAAACGGGGATACCTGTATGCCAAAAACAAAAATGACGAAACGAGTCCAATCGACCCAGAAGTTCAAGAATGATTTACCAAAGCTCTCCTACCTCTTTTTTGATGTAAGATAAGGCAGTGGAAGAAGGAGATTGTTTCTCTAAAGTCTGGTTTAAAATATGCTCCCTTAGTTTGTCTGCAGAATCACTAGCGCTCATCCCTGAAGAACGAATCGCTTGAATGGTTGCATTCTTAGCAGTTTTGATGATGTTCCAACATTCATCACTCATATATATTTGTTGTGAAAGGTTGTGTTCAAACTCGGTCTCAATTTGCTTGATGAGCAGGTTCTCGTACGCATTTTTATCGTTTCCAACGGGTGAAACTCTTACCACAAGGCTGTTTAGGGTTATCCGCTCCAAAAACAAAACCATACGTTCATAGGCTTGCAATCGAATGGGCAAGGTATCTTTTTGGGAATCTTTATGGAGTAAAAAACGGCGTCGCCCGTCTTCATTTCGTGTATGCAATCTAAAAAAGTAAAAAGCAATGGCCCCGGTGACTACAGCGGGTAATAAATAAGCAAACAGTTGAAAAATGTTGTCCCCTGTCATGAATAGTTGGTTTTAGCGATTTCAAGAACTTAAACGGCGATTCAAGCCAAAAAGTATGGCAAGCTGGGAAGTAGTTGTGAAAACCGCTTTTTTGAACCTTATTGCCCTTTCAAAACGAATGTGCCCGCTACTGGGCAGCTTTCACACTGTCCTTCACCATATCATAAAACTTTTTATAATCGGGCACCATTTTTACCAGTATTCCTTCTTTGAAATTTCCATCTTGAACAGACAGGCTCAGGCGTTCAGCACTTATGCTGTAGGTTTCTGAGAGTGCTTTGATGATGACATGGGCTTTGTCAAAGGTTGGACCAAATTCCCCGGTAATGTTTAGTCCGACAACCTCTACCTGTCTATCCCCATACGTGGTAATAATCCCAGAAAGGGTTTCTAACCAGGCGGCGCCTTTTTCGGTCAAGGTGGTAGAAGTGTCATCTCCAAAAAGGGTGTTCAAACTATTTCCCATAACAATGGCACCATCAGAAAAGTCAGCGTTTCCTTTATCACCAAGTGTTTGTTGCACTCGTCCAAGCATCACAATGGCGGTGGAATCATTGGATGAAATGGTTTGGTTGATTCCTGAAAGCTGTTGTTCTTTTTGTTGAAGGGCCAACAGGGTTTTGTTCACATTCTCAGTGTTCTTTTTTGACAACTCAGAAAAACTGGTAAGGTTCTTCAATAAAGTAGCATTGGCGTCCCTCAGACTGGTATTTTCCATTTCAAAAGTTTCAGCTTTTGCCTCTGAAGCGGAAATCGACCTCTTGGCTTGTGCCAAAGCTTGGGTCAAGGTGTCTTTCTCACTTTTTAGGGTTTCTATTTGGGCAAAAAGCTCGCTCTTACGCTGCGCTTGAAGGGAAATGGTAAAGGTTAACACCGCAATTGGGAAAAGTAGTTTTTTCATCATAAGGGATTCGTCTATGGTTGGGGTAAAAGTAATACGATTTAAGTGTAGTGGCTACATATTTAAATAATCCAGGGTTAATTGGGTCATGGCTTTGACGCCGAGCAACATACCATCTTCATCAATTATAAAGTCTGGCGTATGATGCGGATACGCTTCTTGCGTCCCTGGCGTCATACCTCCTAAGAAGAAGTACAGACCCGGCACTTTTTGTTGAAAATAACTAAAATCCTCTGCACCCGTGATGGCTTTATGGATGCTCACATTTTCCTTTCCTGCCGCTTTTTCTAGTGAGGGAACCATCAATTGGGTCAAAGCCTCGTCGTTATAAGTAATGGCCGTTGTGGTTTGAATGTCAATGGTTGCCTCTCCACCGTAGGCTTTGGCAATAGTAGGAACCATTTCTTGCATTCTTTCGTTGATTTCCTTTTGCATATCGTAGTCTAGTGTACGAACTGTTCCAATCATCTGTGCGCTTTCCGGGATGATGTTATATCGCACGCCACTGGTAATTTTCCCAACGGTAATTACCGCCGCTTCATTGGTCAATTCCGCCTCACGGCTTATGATGGTTTGCAGCCCATCTACAATTTTAGCGCTAATCAGAATAGGGTCGACACCGCCCCAAGGTTGGGAGCCGTGGGTTTGCTTTCCTTTGACGTCAATTACAAATCGCTGTGCTGAGGCCATACTACCTCCGGGCTTATAGCGAATAGTGTTTATTGGCGTTTGGGAGTTGATGTGCAATCCGAAAATGGCATCCACCTTAGGGTTTTCAAGCACACCTTCTTCAACCATCAGTGAAGCACCTCCTTTTTCTCCCGGGGGGGCACCTTCTTCTGCGGGTTGGAAAATAAATTTCACAGTACCCTTTATTTGGGAAGTGTTTTTGGATAGCACTTCGGCAACCCCCATCAAAATGGCAGTGTGCGTATCATGTCCACAAGCGTGCATGACGCCTACTTCCTCTCCAAGAAAAGTTGTTTTTACTTGAGATTTAAAAGGAAGGTCATTTCTTTCTGTAACCGGTAAAGCATCAATATCCGCTCGAAGTGCGACCACTTTGCCATCCGTATCACCTTTTAAAATGCCTACAACTCCTGTGTGAGCAATTCCGGTTTGTACTTCCATACCTAAAGCTCGAAGGTGTTTTTCAATTTTTTCTGCAGTTTTGAACTCTCGATTGCTGAGTTCTGGATTTTTGTGGATATCCCTGCGCCATTCAATCACCTTGCTTTCCACAGCTTCAATGTCTTTGGTAAGGTTGGGTCCTTGCGCGCAAAGGTTTGCGCCGGACAGCAATAGGAGGAGAAGTACGATTCGATTCATTTTCAAAAAGTTTAGAATTTTATGAGTTGATAGTCAGTTTCTTGTAATTGAATCAGAGCAGTCATGGCCGATAAAGCTATTTTGACTCCTGGAACAAGCTGTTCGGTATTATACCCACGAGCAGCCAATGATTGTCCGCAAACAACGATTTCCACTCCTGCCTCCATGAGAGCTTCCAAAAGGGTAATATTCTCATTCGAGGTGGAAAAATTTTGTTCGAAGTAAGCGTTGCTCAACAAGTCTTGGGTAGCTCCACCATGCACAACCAAAGCGACTTGTAACGCTTCAGGAGCAAACCCATTTTGGGCATGCATGTTCAAAAAACGCGCTGCCGTCTCGATACTTCTGTTGAAAAGCCCTTGCCCTTCAGGGCTATAGACCACATCAAAGACCACTTTGAATTCGCCATTGCTCTTGGTCTTAAAACTAGGATTTTGGACCTGATACACTTCTCCGAAATCCGTGATGACAGGACCTTTTGATTTTGTTTGTGCTTGAAGCAAACCCACTGCGCAAACACTTAAAAGAAAGGAGCGAAATTTTTGCATAAACGCTTTAAAGTTTAAAGATATCCAATTCCATTTGAACTTTTTTCGATGTTTATAAGTATTGAAAGGATGTTTTTAGGATACGTAGGCAATTGGCTATTTTCACTTATTAAAATTTTTGCTTTTGAGTAGTTTTCTGCAAGCGTTGAATGATGCGCAAAGAGCGCCAGTTTTGCACAAAGACGGTCCTTTGATGGTTATTGCCGGAGCTGGTTCAGGAAAGACCAGAGTCCTGACCTTTAGGATAGCCCATCTCATGGAACAGGGTGTGGATTCCTTCAACATTTTGGCGCTGACCTTCACCAACAAAGCTGCCCGTGAAATGAAAAAGCGTATCGCCGATATCGTGGGGAGCTCAGAAGCCAAAAACTTGTGGATGGGCACCTTTCACTCGGTATTTGCGAGGCTTTTGAGGTACGAAAGTGATAAACTGGGCTACCCCAGCAACTTTACCATTTACGATACGCAGGACTCCCAACGCCTTATCGCTTCCATCATCAAGGAAATGGGGTTGGATAAAGACATCTACAAATACAAACAGGTTCAAAATCGGATTTCATCCTACAAGAACAGTTTGATTACGGTGAAAGCATATTTTCAGAACCCTGAGTTGATGGAAGCCGATGCCATGGCCAAACGTCCAAGATTGGGTGAAATCTACCAAAATTATGTGGGCCGCTGCTTCAAAGCAGGCGCCATGGATTTCGATGACCTTTTGTTACGGACCAATGAGTTGTTGACCCGTTTTCCTGAAGTGCTTATGAAGTATCAAGAACGGTTTCGCTATATTTTGGTGGACGAGTACCAAGATACCAACCACTCCCAATATTTGATAGTAAAAGCCCTTTCCGATAGATTTCAAAACATTTGTGTGGTGGGGGATGACGCTCAAAGTATTTATTCCTTCAGGGGAGCCAATATCAGCAATATTCTCAATTTTCAGCGCGATTATGATGACGTCGCCGTATATCGACTGGAGCAAAATTACCGTTCCACTAAAAATATTGTCAATGCCGCCAATTCCATTATAGCGAAAAACAAAAACCAGCTCGAAAAGGTAGTTTGGACTTCAAATGAAGAGGGCGGTAAAATAAAAATTCATCGAAGTACGACCGATGCGGAAGAAGGTCGATATGTGGCTTCATCGATTTTTGAGCAGAAGATGCAACAGCATATGCTGAATGGTGAATTTGCTGTGTTGTATCGAACCAATTCCCAGTCACGGTCTATTGAAGATGCCTTGCGCAAACGGGACATTCCCTATCGTATTTACGGCGGGCTCTCCTTTTACCAAAGAAAGGAAATCAAAGATGTCTTGGGCTATTTGCGTTTGGTCATTAATCCTAAGGATGAAGAAGCGCTAAAACGGGTTATTAATTTTCCTGCTAGAGGTATTGGCCAGAGTACGATGGACAAGTTGACCGTCGCGGCCAATGAATACGGCCGTCCTATTTTTGAGGTCATGGCCAACTTGACCAGCCTACCCGTAAACATAAATACTGGTACCCGAAGAAAATTGGAAGATTTTGTCACCATGATCAAAAGCTTCCAAATCATGAACGAAGGTTCAGATGCTTTTACGCTGGCTGAACATGTTGCCAAAAAAACAGGTTTGCTTCTTGAGTTCAAAAAAGATGGTACTCCAGAAGGTATTGCTCGCATGGAGAACATTGAGGAATTGCTCAATGGTATCAAGGATTTTGTGGAGGGTCAAAAAGAATTGGCCGATGCCACCGGAAGTTTGACTGAATTCTTGGAAGATGTAGCCCTAGCAACAGATATGGACAAAGAAGTAGGGGACGATGACCGCGTTGCTTTGATGACAATACACTTGGCCAAGGGTCTGGAGTTTCCTTATGTCTACATCGTGGGGATGGAAGAAGATTTGTTTCCTTCCGCGATGAGCATGAACACCAGGAGTGAATTAGAGGAGGAGCGAAGGTTGTTTTATGTAGCGTTGACCCGCGCCGAAAAACAGGCTTTTTTAACCTATACCCAAAACCGGTATCGTTGGGGAAAATTGATTGATGCGGAACCGAGTCGTTTTTTGGAAGAAATAGACGAGCAATATGTCGAAAACCTGACACCGGTGAATGATGGATATCGTTATAAGTCCATGATAAATGCGGATATCTTCGGTGAGGTGGACAAAAGTAAGTTGCGTCAAAGCAAACCTACCAAAGGAACGCCGCCTTTGGCGACCAAACCTAGCGAACAGCAATTACGGCGGTTACGGAAAATCAAACCACAGTTGTCCAATCCGAATGAAGGTACCAGCGCCATTGAAATCGATTTGAAAGAAGGGAGCTTGGTCAACCATACGCGTTTTGGACGGGGCAAAGTTTTGAAAATTGAAGGACTGGGGAATGACCGTAAAGCTGAAATTCAATTCGAGCTAGGTGATGTGAAGAAATTATTGCTTCGGTTTGCCAAGTTGGAACTTCTTGAAGGCTAAGAAACTTTTAGGATACTCTCTGTAGTGAGAGTAGTGGGTACGGTAAAGGTAAAGGAGCTTCCTTGATTGGGTTTACTTTCAATTCGAAATTCACCATTGTTTCGGTCCACAAAATCTTTGCAAATGGCAAAACCTAGTCCCGTTCCTTCCTCGTTGTCCGTACCTTTTGTCGACTTGTTTTCTTTGGCTGAAAGCAACAAGCTTTGAATTTGTTTTTTGGACATTCCAACCCCGGTATCCCGAACGGTAATGGCCAAATGGTCTTCATTTTCAGAGATTTCGATGAAAATCTGGTCACCTTTACTGGTAAACTTCAGTGCATTGGACAATAAGTTTCGAATAACAAAATCCATCATGTCCTTATCAGCATAAACTCTGGGAATATCTTTTTCCTCAAAAACAATAGCAATGTTTTTGCGCAAGGCATTTTCTTTGAACAATTGCACGTTCTTTTGAACAACCTTCCCCATATTGAACGACTTTTTGGAAAGGGTATGGTCGTTCATTTGTGATTTGGCCCAATTCAGTAGATTATCTAATAGTAGTTGGAGGTTTTGGGAGGCATCCGAAAGGTATTTTACAAAAAGCTCTTTCTCCTTTTCTTCCAACTTGTCTTTATCCTCTTTCAAGATATTGGCTAAAGACAATACATTACCAGTATGTCCTCTTAAATCATGGGAAATAATGGAAAAGAATTTATCCTTGATTCGAGAAGCTTCCCTTAGTTCATTCTCAGATTCCACCAGTTTTCCATTGAGAAAGTGTAGTGATTTATTCTTCTCACTAAGGGTTTCGATTTGATTCCGGATTTTGCTGACCAAACCATTGTAGGTGCCAGTTAACCTATCGATTTCGGCAATACGAAGACTTTTGGTATCGCTTAGCTGTCCCTCAAAATTGTTTTGCACTATGGAATCCATATCGGAAATTAGATTCTTGATGGGTCGTGCAATATGACCAGCAAAAACAAAGGCCGATAGCATAGCAAACAACACAGTAATTACAAAGAACAATACCAAATACGATTTAATCGAACCTATCATCAGTTCAGAATCAGCATCCACCAACTCGTAAAGGCCAGCGATATTGGCGTTTAAACGTGTATTGGTGTCTTGAATATTTTTCACGATACCACTTTGGCCATCTCCGATTTTAGCGTCAAGTTTTGTGACGAGATTAAATTTACTTTGGTAACTCGCGAGTAATTTTTGAGTTTCACGAAACTCGGGCCCCTCTTCCAGTGAAATACGCTCCAACAAAGCTTCGCACTGTGCGTTTAGTTGTTTTACATAATAGGGGTCTTTTCGAATAAAGAAATCTTTTTCTTTTCTCCTAAGTTGTAGTATTTCCAGTAACTCTATACCAACCCCTTCTTTTTCCAATAAATGAATCGTTCGGCGCATCTTGCCAATGGTTCCAAAACTTTTAAAGCCTTTTTGTTGGATAAGACCAAAAACATGGATGATATCGGCATTCAACTGCTGAAGGTTAGCTTCAATTCTGTCAAGCCTAGCTGCTACGGTTGGGTTTTTACTATAATTTGCGCTACGTATTTTAGCTAATGCGCTTTTGGCATTTTCAATATACTGCTGATATTCCTCTAAATACTTGGAAGATTTTTGAAGATAAAAATCATCTTGCTTGGTATCAAAATCGAGGATATGAAAGAATTTGTTGTCCGCTTTTAGACGATTTCCGTCAAAAACAGCAACACTTTCCCTTAGGGTTTTTGCATTGTCAATGGCCTGCAAACTGTTGAAGGCAAAAAGCAAAAATGGACCGATAAGTAGGAACAACACTAAAAAAGCAATGAGGACACGGCCTCTAATGGTGTTCATTACACTAAGATTTGGTTTCCGGTTAACAACGCAATATGCACGTCAATATTGCAGTTTATCGTTGAAATGCAACATTTTGTCGATTCTTCTTACAGCTACTAGTGAGTAAGGATACGTTAAAGTCAGGTTTAGCATCTACAATCTTTGTTTCTTTGTACTGCCATGGCTGAATTCATCAAGCTTTTTGAAGAAAACCCTAACCCGCGCCAAGTAGAACGCGTAGTGGATATTTTGCGTAAAGGAGGGTTGGTCATTTATCCAACCGATACGGTTTATGGATTGGGGTGCGATATTTCCAATACCAAAGCACTAGAGCGCATAGCCCGTATCAAAGGGATTAAATTGGCCAAAGCGAGTTGGTCTTTTGTCTGCGCGGATTTGAGTAATCTCTCGGATTATGTGCGCCAAATCGATTCGGCTACGTTTAAAATCTTGAAACGAGCTTTACCAGGACCATATACGTTTATACTTCCCGGCAACAATAATCTCCCTAAGGATTTTAAAAAAAGGAAGACGGTTGGAATTCGGGTTCCGGACAATTCTATTGCCCAAGCCATTGTAGAAGCTTTGGGTAATCCAATTGTTTCCACTTCCATTCGGGATGAAGATGATATTTTGGAATACACTACGGATCCCGAGCTTATTTTCGAGAAGTGGCAAAACCTTGTGGATGTTGTTGTCGATGGGGGGTATGGGGATAATATAGCGTCAACCATCATCGATTTGTCTGACGGCTATCCCGAAGTTGTTCGAGAAGGAAAGGGTTCTACAGATATCCTCTAATAAAAAACGGCCCATAAAGGGCCGCTTTCCAAATATGTTTTAATGGGAATTATTTTCCAGAACCACCGATGGCAGGGTCTTTCATTCCTTCTTCTATCATGCTGTAGAACTGGTCGATTTTTGGAAGTACCACGATACGTGTTCTTCTGTTCTTGGCACGCTCTGTAGCAGAATCATTTGAAGCAACAGGTACGTAGTAGCTTCTTCCGGCAGCAGTCATACGTTTTGGGTCGACGTTGAATTCGTTTTGTAAGGTTCGTACAATTGAAGTCGCACGTTTTGCACTCAAATCCCAGTTGTCAACCAATACACCGCTCTTAAAAGGTACATTATCTGTATGTCCCTCTACCAAGAATTCAAAATCAGGTTTGTTGTTTACTACTTTGGCTACTTTTCCAAGTACGCTCTTCGCAGCTGAATTGATGTTGTAGCTTCCGCTGCTGAACAACAACTTGTCGGAGATGGATACGAATACCACACCTTTTTCAACACTGATTTCAATGTCTTCGTCATCCAAGTTGCCCAACACACCTTTTAAACTTTGCACTAAAGAAAGGTTTACCGAATCTCTTCGCGTTACAGCATCTTGCAGCTTGCGAATGGTCAAATCCTTTTCTTTAAGGCTTTCCAAAGATTTCTCAAGGTTCTCAGCTCCTTTAGTAGTAAGCGTTGTTAAGTTCCCCATGTTGTTAATCAACTCTTGGTTATTCGCTTTCAAGAAAGCGTTTTGGTCTTCAAGAGTTTTCAATCGGCTACTGGCAGTAGCTTTTTCTTCAAGGCAATCATTAAGCTTAACGGTTGCGGAGTTCAGCAAATCCTGAGTTTCTTTTTGTTTCGCCTCTAAATCGGCATATTTCTTTTGAGAGACGCAGGAAGAAAGGAGTACGGCCATGGCCAGTGTTCCAAAAAATACTTTTTTCATAATCGGAATTATAATTTTAAGATTAATTATTGTAGTCAGGGTCAATATTGCGGCTAAAATTAGAGAAAATGGAAATCTTCAAAATTCAGCTCTCGTTAATGTTTTACTAAAATGTTAAAATTCTTTATCTGATGTACGAAGTGAGACCAGACTATGGACGTTGTGGTGTAATACTTTAATATAAAATTAGCTTTTTCCCTTTTGGTATACGTCCTTCTGAAGTTCCTATAGAAACTGAGATGCGCCCGTAAAATAGCCCAGCAATGTTGCCATTTGAATTGCAAAATAAATCGTAAAGCGGCAACGCCATCCAACAGCAATCGGAAAAAAATAATACTGAACGCCCTTCTTCGCGGAAGGTTTTTGGTAATGGAGTAGAGCGAATTTCTAAAGTTCAAATAGGTTTTTTTCGGATTCATGTTGTGCAAGGTAGAACCACCGAGGTGATATACTTGGCTTTGTCCTACGTAATACACCTTATGTCCCGCATTTTTTGCCCGCCAGCACAAATCGATTTCTTCTTGATGGGCAAAATAGTCTTCGTCAAATCCATCAAGGGTATTGAAAACATCTCGTTTGATGAACATACAAGCCCCGGTAGCCCAAAAGATTTCGCAAACATCGTTGTATTGCCCTTCATCTTTTTCGAGGGCTTGAAAAATTCTGCCCCGACAGAACGGATACCCCATTTTATCAATAAATCCTCCACCTGCTCCGGCATACTCGAAATATTCTTTCCGCTTTAGGTCTAGGATTTTGGGTTGCACGATGCTTACCTCTGGTTGTTTAAGGAAGATTTCTTGGATTGGCTCTAGCCAATTTGCCGTTACTTCAACATCTGAGTTCAACAAGCAATAAATATCTGCTTCAACGGATTGCAATCCCATATTATAACCCGCAGCGAACCCACCATTGTAAGGGTTTTTTATAATGTTTACAGTAGGGAACTTTTCTTTGACCAGCGGTATGGAGCTATCCGTGCTGGCGTTGTCCACCAAGTAGATGGTCGCTTCTTTGGAGTGTTCGAGAACACTGGGAATATACTTTTCAAGCAAAGCTTCTCCATTCCAATTGAGTATGACTACGGCGATATCCAAAACGGCAGCAAATTAACGGCGAAAATCAGGAATTTCCTTTAAAAACGAATACTTTTCGTGCTTTTTGTCCAGAATACAATACAGGTGAAGCAATCCGTTGGTTACCCAAAGCATAGCTGCATCCAAGCGCATGTTGTAACGCGCAATTTGGTCAAAAGTATCTTGGTCTATTTGGATTTCAGGAGCTTTGCACTCTACCAATATTTGGATGGAACCATCTGAATTGAATACCGCAATATCATACCGCTTGGTTACCCCGTTTAGATTGATTTTCTTTTCTACATTGATTAAGGATTTTGGATACCCTTTTGTGAAAACCAAATAGTGAATGGCGTGTTGACGGACCCATTCTTCAGGTAAAAGAAGGATAAACTTTTTGCGGATGATGTCAAAAATATAGAGTCGATTTTCCATACTTTTGAAACGAAACGTATACTCAGGAAACTGTAGGGCCTGCATGGGGCAAAGTTGGTGATTTTTGTGATATGAATGGGATAAAGGAAATTGTGGGCGCCATTGAGGCGAGACAACCAAAACCAGTGTATTTTTTGATGGGGGAGGAGCCCTATTACATTGACCGGATATCGGACCATATTGCGCAGAATTTGCTTTCAGAAGAAGAAAAAGGCTTTAACCAAATGGTGCTTTATGGAAAAGATACGAGTGTCGATGAGATTGTTGGTAGCGCCAAAAGGTATCCGATGATGTCTGATTTCCAAGTGCTTATTGTCAAGGAAGCGCAACATCTCTCCAGAACAATTGAACAGCTTGAATCCTACGTTTTAAATCCACAACCAACAACCGTTTTGGTGATTTGTTATAAGTACAAGAAGCTTGATAAACGCAAAAAGCTATACAAAGCGGTTCAAAGAAACGGAGAACTTTTTGAAAGTAAAAAACTGTACGAGAATCAGGTTTCGGAATGGATAAGAAGAACCCTGAAAGGAAAAGGGTATCGCATTGAGCCCAAAGCGGCCATGTTGTTGGTGGAGTTTTTGGGAACTGATTTGAGTAGAATTAATAATGAACTGGACAAACTTACCTTGATTGTACCCAGTACAGAAGAAATCAATTCTACTCATATTGAGGAGCACATTGGTTTTAGTAAAGAGTTCAACAACTTCGAACTAAAGAAGGCTATTGGTGAAAGAAACATTGCCAAAGCCACTCAAATCATTGACTATTTCGCCAATAATCCAAAGGAAAACCCCTTTGTGGTCACGGTTACCATGTTGAATACGTTCTTTTCGCAGCTGTTGCGCTATCATGGATTAAAAGACCACTCTCCAAAATCCGTTGCTTCTGCACTTAGCATCAATCCTTACTTTGTAAGTGAGTTTACCATTGCCGCGAGAAACTATCCCATGAAAAGCGTAAGCCAATTAATTTCTGGCTTGCGCGATTTGGACTTAAAAGGCAAAGGTGTCGGTGGAACCCTGCAGCAACGTGATTTGCTCAAGGAACTACTTTCGCAATTTGTATAATTACTTTCGGTCTATACTGTATTTCCCGGGCCCCAATAAGAAAACCACAACGAAAACAATCATGTATAACAAGGCGAGCTCTTTTTTTCCAAAAGGGTCAGCCCCATGAAAAATCAATCCAGCTACGGCCATAGTCAACGCTGCGGGAATAGCAGCCCATCGGGTTTTAAATCCAATGATAATGAGGAGTGGACATAGAAATTCTCCAATAACCGTTAGAAAGAGCGAAGGAGCAGCACCGATGCCTAGCGGGTTGGGAAATTCCATATTTCCGTTAATCAAGTTTTGCAATTTTGGGTATCCGTGGCTTAACATAAAGGCCGAAGGAACGATGCGCAATATGGCGAGGCCGATATGAACCAAAAGGTTGTTTTTCATAAACGGAGGAACTAATTTGGTGCATGAATGTATAAATTCTTAGTGAGATAACGTTCTGGATTGTCTAAAAAAAGTAACAATCGGGAAGTTTACTTACAGCGTAAATCAGGGAAACCACAAGCAGGAACTTGTGGTTTGATACGAAAATAGAGCTAGTGATTTTGACTATTCCAAACGATGGATATCGGCCTCAGGACTATCGAATTGGGTCTCATACACTATTGTTTCTTTACGGTATTCAAACTGGATGGTTCGATTCTCTTTTCCCTCCAATTCGATGGTTTCACCATTGACGAACTTGAATTCTACCGCGGAAGCTGCCGTTTTTTGGCTTAGCTCAATTTCGTAAATACCATCTTGGTCGTCATCCGATAGCGGTACAACCTCTTCCCAAGCATTTGGAGTAAAGTTACCACGAATTCCGATTTCTCTTTTGCCTTCAAGACCGGTAGCATCTACTTTGAAGGTTACTGTTTTAATATGTGTCTCCTGTACGCAGGAGGTAACACCGAGCAACAGGATGATAAACACGAATGGGTTTTTATGCAATTTCATTTTATTAGTTTTTTGGGATAAAGGTGTATTGATTTCGCACGAAAGAATCGGATTTTCCCTCTAATTGTACTTCTTTGGTAATTACCATTTTGTCTTTCGAGACCTCGTAGGTTTCGCGAAATTCTGCTGGCATGTCATTGTCATTCCCTTTTGACACAGTTTTGATTTTCCAATGGTCCTCGGCCACCTTGGTGATTTCTGTTATAGTATCTCCTCCAAAAGTCTGAGCTTCCGCATCAAACTTGAACAGTTTTTTGAAGTTTGCCTTAGGCTCTGCGGGATATTCAAAGCGTATGAATAATCCTTTTTTTCTAGTCTCTACAGCGAGGGTAGCTGGAATCGTTACTTTTTTGAAATCGGAATAGTTGCGGTACATCAGTTCTCCTTCCCATTCTGTCTCATCCAAGAAGGTGAAGTTTTCGATGTCCAGTGATGTTTCTTGTGCTAGTGAAAGCTGTACACAAAGTGTCGTGATGAATGCTAGGATAATGGTTTTCATGAGTTATGATTTTGGATTTAAAAAGAATTGATAAATAAGTTTGTCGAGTCCGAATTTCCCTGACCCTAGAAATAGATGGTATACTGAAATCCATAGGAAGCCCATGGCGGGGAGCATGCCCCAAAAACCTTGTCCCCACTTTTGAAGAAAAATGGCAACCAACATGGTGCACATGATTAAGAAAGAGAAAAGCCTAGTCTTAAGGCCAAAGGCAAAGAACAAGCCCCCAACTGCTTCACTAAAGGCGCCCATCCAGGCAAAGAACACAGGCGCCATGGCGAATATTCCTCCGTAGTTGGCGACATCTTCTGGAAACCATGCGGACACTTCAAACAATCCCAAATTGTTTTCTTTTGGGGTCCACGGCATTCCAAATTTTGAAGCTCCAAAACTAAGCGCGAGGAGCATTCCGCAGATAAAGCGCATGATAGCGAACAGGGCATCCGCTATCCAAAGCTTTTGTTCAACAGGTTTGATTAATTGTGTGATGATGTTTTTCATATTTCAAGATTTTATGGTCCCAAAATTGAAAAACAGGGCGGTGCGGTTCGCCTCAAATAATAGACGACAGGGCTCAAAATACGATTTGAGACCTCAAATGGCGGCTTTCAAATATTCAGTAGGAGAGGAGTTGGTGAGTTTCTTAAAGACTCTATTAAAAGTAGCTTTGCTATTGAAACCGCACTCGTAGGCGATTCCAAGCAGAGAGAGCTTTTCATGAGCAGCATCACCTACTTTATCCTTAAAAGCTTCTATACGATATAAATTAACGAAGTCATTGAAGTTTTTTCCAAAACCCGAATTGATGATTCCTGATAGTTGTCCACGACTCATTTCCGCTAATTTTGCAAGCTCTACCAAATTCAATTCGGGATTCAAGTATGGCTTTTCTTTCATCATTAGCGTCTTGACGATTTCTATTTCTTGTTCAGAAATAGTTTTCGAGAGGGTGCTTTCTTGCGTTTCCGAGGCCACCTGCTCTGGAATAAAATCAAACTTTAGTTGATTCAACTTCGATGTATCCGTAAAATAGCCTTTAATCGCTACGTATAGAATGGTTAGACCTGAACAAAAAACCAACCACCACATTTGGGTATAGTGCAAGTCGACAAAAAAGTTTTGCACTATGGATTGCGTAATGTCGTAACAGAACAGAAAAGTATAGAGTAATAGAAAATTCCGTATCCAATTCAATTCTAAATCATAGGTGTTGGAAAAATAAGCCTGTAGCTTGGTGCGATATTGGATAAACATTTGAAAGGTAAATGCCAGGTATAGTAGCATTTGTGCATAACCGAAATACGACATCATTGGCAAAACGAAAACCTCGTCAACTAAAAGCTTTAACTCACCATTCTGAACAAATACAAAATCAGGTTGAAGGGCGTCATAGGTATAAATACCAATTCGATATAAAACAAAAAGAATCAAAGGGAGAAAGTGCAGGAAATCTTTAATGCGCAATCGAAAACTAGAGCGTGTAATGGATTTTACATAGAGGTATATTAAAGGTGCTAACCCTAATCCTATATTGAATAAGGCATAGTTGATTTTAGTATTCCGAAAGGTGTCATACCAGCCCATGAATCCCACCGTATAACAGGTTTGTCCATAGCAAGTCAACAGGAGAATGCAAACAAGTAGTATATCAGGTAAATATCGCGTTTGTAAATAGCGGCGAAACAGCAAAAACACGAATACTAGACCTTGAAGGCTTAAAAAGAGTAATGGAGTGCTGTAGATATTGAACTCTGGAAACGCGAGGAACATACCCAAACTTGGTTAAGTTTCCCCCAATTTACTAAAAAATGTTTAAGTCTAATACTCCATTTCAGCAAGGAAATCAATCAAAAAAACCAAAAAGCTTAAACAAATCTATCGAAGTTTAGGGTACGCATTAGGATTCGATTCGTGCATAATAGCATAAATCTTTTCGAAAATGTCTTCTGCACTGGGTTTGGAGAAATAGTCCCCATCTGAAGCGTAAGCTGGCCTATGGCTTTTCGCAGTTAGGGTCTGTGGAGCACTGTCCAGGTATTGAAAAGCGTTCTGTTCTTCAATGATTTTCTGCACAATGTAGGCCGAGCAGCCTCCAGGGACATCTTCATCGACAACGAGCAATCGATTGGTTTTTTTCACACTTTCCACTACCGAATGGTCTATATCAAAAGGTAACAAGGACTGTGCATCAATTACCTCAACAGCAATACCAACGGTATTTAATTCTTCAGCAGCTTGCGAAACCAGTCTTAAGGTAGAACCATAAGAGACCACCGTAATGTCTTCCCCTTGTTTTAGGGTTTCAACCTTACCAATGGGCGTTCTGAATTCTGCGAGGTTAACAGGCATTTTTTCTTTGAGGCGATAGCCATTCAGGCTTTCAATGACCACTGCAGGTTCGTCACTTTCCAGGAGCGTATTGTAGAATCCTGCTGCTTGGGTCATATCACGGGGCGCTAAGAAGTACATTACTCTTAACAAATGCACCAAGCCACCCATTGGTGCACCCGAGTGCCAAATCCCTTCCAGGCGATGCCCTCGCGTACGAACGATGAGTGGAGCTTTCTGTTTCCCCACGGTTCGATACATCAAGGATGCCAAATCATCACTCAAGGTCTGTATACCGTATAAAATATAATCGAGATATTGAATCTCTGCTATGGGCCTCAGGCCTCGCAATGCCATACCGATACCTTGTCCGATAATGCTCGTTTCACGAATTCCGGTATCTGCCACGCGTAACGGACCATATTTTTTTTGTAGTCCTTCAAGCCCTTGGTTTACATCGCCAATATTTCCGGTGTCTTCACCAAAGACCAGCGTTTTGGGATATTTTGCAAATAAGGCATCGAAATTATCCCTTAAAATAATTCTGCCATCCACCATTTCGGATGCGTCATTATACTCAGGCTTGATAGCTGGAATATTGGTCGCCCGATTGTCTTGCTCGTTGTAAAGATGTGAACTGTATTTGGGTTGCTCCGTTTGCATGAATCGGTCAATCCATTGCTTGAGCTGTTGTGAGGGCGGATGGTTTTCACCAACAACCCATCTTAAAGCTTTTCTCGCATGGGACGCCAAGTCTTTTTTGAGGGGCTCTTCAATGGCTTCCAAATCATTGCGCAACTTCTGTATAAAAACACGGTTAGGACTCTGCCCTGAAACTTGCTCTAAAATATGCAGCAACTCCTTTTTTCCTTGTTTTTGCGGTGCTAAAAACTCTGCCCAAGCTTCCTTTTTAGCGTTCCGAACCTGTTGTTTGATAGACCGCTCCAAGGTTTTCAGCTCTTCCTCGGTTGCTATTTTGTTTTCAAGAACCCACTCTCGAAACCGTTTGTTGCAATCGTTTTCTTTTTCCCACTGCAGTCTTTCGGGTGACTTGTATCGTTCATGCGAACCAGAAGTGGAATGTCCTTGCGGTTGGT